>Ga0114129_10008857_pt1 | contig 14359 bp, 15 predicted proteins | sample RhiMetdeltSRZDD1_FD_80071 | JGI IMG/M metagenome (GOLD analysis project Ga0114129, IMG submission 80071) | Populus rhizosphere microbial communities from Tennessee, USA - Rhizosphere MetaG P. deltoides SRZDD1 (version 2) (version 2) | ecosystem: Host-associated > Plants > Roots > Rhizosphere >... | reverse complement strand
GCGGCATGGCGGAGCGGTACGAGTCAGCGGCGGACCGGCTGGTCCGGGAGGCACAGGAGCGCGGCGAGTTCGACAATCTGCCGGGGGCGGGTAAGCCCCTGCGGATCCGGAACCCGAACGATCCGGACTGGTGGGTGAAGAGCTGGATCGAGCGCGAGCAGCTGCCGATGCCGCTGCCGACCTCGCTCTCGTTGCGCAAGCAGGCCCAGGCGTTGATGGACGACGTGCTGGAGCTGCGGACCGAGGCGGCGGTGCGCGACCACGTCGAGGCGCTCAACGCGCAGGTGCTGGGGGCGCGCCGACGTCCGGTCGACGGCCCGCCCGTCGTGGTGCGGACCTTCGACGTGGACGACGTGCTGCAGGCCTGGCGCGACCGCCGGCGTCGCTGAGGACGCCGGCCGGCCGTGCACCCGAGGTCAGTCCTGCGAACGGCGCTTGAACGCCTTGAGTGCGAGCGGCGCGAAGATCGCGGTGAACACGATCGACCAGCCGACTGACGCGACCACCGGGTGCTGCATCGGCCAGGCGGCGTCCGGCATCGGACCCGGCCCGTTGCCCCAGAGGTCACGCAGCGCCGCCGTCAGCGCGGACACCGGGTTCCACTCGGCGATGAACTGAAGCCACGACGGCATGTCCTCCGGCGGCGCGAACGTGTTCGCGACGAAGGTGAGCGGGAACATCACGGTGAACATGAAGCCCTGCACGGCCTCGACCGACCGCATCATCGAACCGACCCAGATGCCGAGCCAGATCATCGAGAAACCGAACAGCAGGATCAGCAGGTACGCGAGCACCGCGTTCAGCAGGCCCTCGCGGATCCGCCAGCCGACGATCAGGCCGGTGAGACCCATCACCACGATGCCGATACTGGAGTGGATCAGGCTCGAGATGCTCCGGCCGATCAGGACCGACGACCGGGAGATCGGCAGCGACTTCATCCGGTCGACGATGCCCTTCTCCAGGTCGCTGGTCAGGCCGATCGCGACGATCGCCGACGAGAACACGATCGTCTGCGCCATGATCCCCGGCAGCAGGAACTCCCGGTAGTTCGAACCCGGGATCTGGATCGAGCCGCCGAACACGAACGCGAACAGCAGCACGAACATGACCGGCTGGATGGTGACGTCCAGCAGCATCTCCGGCATCCGCCGGATGTGGAGCAGATTTCGCCAGACCACGGTGAGCGACTGCTGCAGCACGTTGCGGCGCTGCACCGGCAGTGGGGTGGCGACGGCCGCGGTCATCGGAGCGCCTCCTGCTTCGTCGATTCGGCGACGAGCTCCTCGAGCTCGGCGTTCTCGTCCACGTCTTCGGCGCGGTGGCCGGTCAGGTGCAGGAAGACGTCGTCAAGGCTCGGCCGCTGCAGGCCGAGGTCGTCGACGCCGATCCCGCTGTCGGCGAACGACGACGCGATCCGGGTCATGTCCTCCAGCCCGCTCGCGGGACAGGTCAGCCGGCGGGCGGAGTGCTCGACGTACACCTCCGGCGAGCACTGCCGCAGCAGTGCCTCGGCCTTGGGCAGGTCGCCGGGATCGGTCACGGTCACCACCACGCTGGCGCGGCCGGCCTCGTCCTTCAGCTGGGTCGGCGTCCCGGCTGCGATCACCTTGCCCTTGTCGATCACCACGATCTGGTCGGCCAGCTGGTCGGCCTCCTCCAGATACTGCGTCGTCAGCAGGAGTGTGGTGCCGTCGCGAACCAGGCCGCGCAGCACCTCCCACAGGTCCGCGCGGCTGCGCGGGTCGAGCCCGGTGGTCGGCTCGTCCAGGAACAGCACCGGCGGCGATGCCACCAGGCTGACCGCGAGGTCGAGCCGGCGCCGCATGCCACCCGAGTAGGTCTTCGCGATCCGGTCCGCCGCGTCGGTGAGCAGGAACCGCTCCAGCAGCTCGTCGGCGACAGTCTTGATGTGCTGCATCGGCAGCCCGTATAGCCGGCCGATCAGGCGGATGTTCTCCCGGCCGGTGAGCAGCTCGTCCACGGTCGCGGCCTGGCCGGTGAGGCCCATGCTGCGTCGCACCGCGTCCGGCTCCTTGACCACGTCATGGCCGTTCACCCGGCCGGTACCGCTGGTGGGAGTGCTCAGGGTGGTCAGCATCCGGACGGTCGTCGTCTTGCCCGCGCCGTTCGGCCCGAGCAGGCCCAGCACCGAGCCCTGCGGGACGGCGAAACTGACGCCGTCGACGGCTCGGGTCTCTCCGAAGTGTTTAACCAGGTCGATCGCCTCGACGGCGATGTCTTGTGCCATGGCACCCAGCCTAGGGAGGTCGTCCGACAGTTTTCGACCGACTTTCGTCGCTCGCGGTTACTCGCCGGTTATTGCAGCGTCGTACGGATCGGGGTGCCGGTCTCGACCGTGCGTCCGACGGTGCAAAGCCGGTCGTGCGACCGCTGCAGCGCCATCGGCAGTGCCGCGCGGGCGGCGTCACCCTGCTCCCCCGCCGGGAACGTCACCGAGAGCCGCACCTCGAGGTTCTCCAGGTGGTTTCCCTTCTCGGCGTCGCGCAGTTTGTCGCCGTTCACAGTGATCGAGAACGAGACCGGCTCGGCGCGCTTGCTGGTGATGTAGTCGACGTCGATCGCCGTGCACCCGCCCAGCGCGACCAGCAGCAGCTCCACCGGCGTGAAGTCGGAGTCCTTGCCCTCGCCGATCGACAGCTTGCCGCCGCGGACGTTCCGGACCTCGTACCGGCCCAGCTCAGTGCGCTCCATGGACACCGTACGCAGCGTGTCGCCGCTCATCGCACCACCCAATCTGTTGCCGATGGCAACGTTACGACTGCTCCACCGCCGAGACCGCCTCGGCGACCGTGGTCTTCCCTTCGACCACCTCGAGGTTCTTGCCGCTCGTGCCGGGGTGGTCGAGCAGCGCCGCGAGGACGGCGGCCACGTCGGCCCGGCTGACCGAGCCGGGGCGCACCGACGGGCCGACCTCGACCAGGCCGGTACCGGGTGCGTCGGTGAGCCGGCCCGGGCGCAGGATCGTCCAGTCCAGATCGCGCGAGCGCAGGTCTTCCTCCGCCGCAGCCTTCGCCCGCAGGTACGCCCGGAACACCTCGTCGACACTCGGATCGTCGGCTCGGTGCAGCCCCATCGCGCTGACCTGCAGGTGCCGGCGGACACCGGTCCGCTCCGCGGCCTCGGCGAACTTGACCGCCGCGCCACGATCGACCGTCTCCTTACGGGCCGCGCCGCTGCCGGGACCCGCGCCGGCTGCGAACACACCCGCGTCCGCACCGGCCAGTACGTCGGCTATGGCGATCGGATCCGCCTGTTCGAGATCGAGTACGAACGCCTTTCCGCCGGCGGCCTCGACGTCGGCCGGGTGCGCGGGGTTGCGCACGATGCCGGTGACGCGGTCACCGCGATCGGACAGCAGTCTGGTCAGCAGCAATGCGATCTTTCCGTGTCCCCCGGCGATCACCACGTCCATACGACGAGCCTACTCACGGTCGCCAGAGCGGTGACCAGACAGGTGACCGGACAGGGCTGGCCGAGGCTTGCCGCGGATTGGCCGGGATCCGGCTTTCGCGGCCCGGCGCCCGGCTCCTAGCGTGGCGCCCATGACGATCTCACCGACCCGTACCAGCGTCGTGGCGGCGACACCTGCCGCCGCGTCCGAGGATGCCGCCCGGCACTTCGCGGCCCTGCTGGCGTTCGAGACCGACTGCTGGGACACCCACCACGCGATCACGACCGGCGCACAGGACTTCGTGCTGCTCGACGTGCGCAGTCCAGAGCTGTACGACGCCGGGCATCTGCCCGCCGCGGTCAGCCTCCCGCACGGCCGGATCGTCGAGCGCAACCTCGCCGGGTACCCCGACGACACCCTGTTCGTCGTGTACTGCGCAGGCCCGCACTGCAACGGCGCGGATAAGGCGGCGTTGCGGCTGGCGAACCTGGGCCGGCCGGTTAAGAAGATGATCGGCGGCGTGACCGGCTGGCTCGACGAAGGCTTCGATCTCGTCACCGACCAGACGAGCGGATGACAGACCTCACCGTGCCCATCGTCACCCGCGACGACGTGCTCGCGGCCGCGGAACGCATCCGCGGCCGGGTTCGCCGTACCCCGGTGCTCGAGGTGTCGCCGACGCTCACGCTGAAGCTCGAGCTGCTGCAGCACACCGGCTCGTTCAAGCCGCGCGGCGCCTTCAACCGGCTGCTGTCCGCGCGGGCCGCCGGTGAGCTCGGCGACCAGGGTGTGGTGGCCGCGTCCGGTGGCAACGCCGGTCTGGCGGTTGCGTACGCCGCCCGCGACCTCGGCGTGCCGGCCCACGTGTTCGTTCCGGAGAACGCGCCGGAGCCCAAGGTCCGGCGGCTGCGTGAGCTCGGCGCCGACGTGGTGCAGACCGGGACCGAGTACGCCGAGGCGTCCGCTGCCGCGGCCACGGCGGCGACCGAGCGCGGTGCGCTGCTGGTGCACGCGTACGACCAGCCGGAGGTGGTCGCCGGGCAGGGCACGCTCGGGCTCGAGCTCACCGACCAGGTCGATGGCGCCGACACCGTGCTGGTCGCCGTCGGCGGCGGCGGACTGATGGCCGGGATCGTGACCGCGCTCGACGGCCGGGCGCGGGTGGTCGGGGTCGAGCCGGAGCTGTGCCCGACGATGCACCAGGCGCTCCAGGCGGGAGTGCCGGTGGACGTGCCGGTGTCGGGCTCCGCGGCGGACTCGCTCGGCGCCCGGCGGCTCGGCGAGATCGCGTTCGCGGCGGCGTCGTCGTACGGGGTCCTGTCGGTGTTGGTCGGCGAGGACGCGATCCTGGCCGCGCGGCGCGAGCTGTGGCAGCGCTACCGGCTGGTGGCCGAGCACGGTGCCGCGACCGCGTACGCCGCATTGACGGCCGGCGCGTACAAGCCGGAGCACGACGAGAGGGTCGTGGTCGTCGTGTGCGGTGCCAACACGGACCCGTCAGACCTCTAGGAGGGAGCGCATGAAGGCGGTCGTGCAGGACAGGTACGGCTCGCTCACCCCTTGTCCTTGAGCACCCAGGCCGCGAGCACACCGGCGATCGCGCCGAACAGGTGGCCCTGCCAGGACACGCCGTCCTGCGGCACCAGGCCGGTGAGCAGCCCGCCGCCCCAGACCAGCACGACGACCACACCGACCAGGATCTGGCCAATCCGGCGGGTGAACAGACCGAGCGAGATCAGGTATGCGGCGTACCCGAAGACCAGGCCGCTGGCGCCGATCGTGATCGTGTTCGGCGGCGACACCAGCCAGGTGCCGATGCCGCCGACCAGCACCACGATCACTGTGACCGACAGCAGTCGGCGCGCGCCGCTGAACGCGATCAACCCGCCCAGCATGATCAGCGGCAGCGTGTTCGCGATCAGGTGGCCGAAGCCGAGGTGCAGGAACGGCGCCGCCACGACTCCCGGCAGTCCGTCGGCGGACCGGGAGAGGATGCCGTACTCGTCCAGCCGGTTGTTCAGCGCGGTGTCGACGATCTCGCTCACCCACATCAGCCCGACCAGGACCGCGAGCAGCTGCCAGCCGCCGGCCACCTTGCGCCGGTCCAGGCCGGACCGCGCGGACGGGCGCGCGGGCCAGTTCGTGCTCATGGCTCCACGATGCACTATCCGCGCAAACCGGGTACCTCAGTTGACCGGGCCGCCGGGGTCGATGTGGCTCGGGTCGAACTCCTTCTTCTCCTTCTTGAACACGTAGGTGTTCAAGTACCAGGTCAGGCCCCACAGTCCGACGCCGACCAGCATCAGCCAGCCGGCGATCCGGTAGTCGGCGCTGGCCCGGCCGGACAGCGGACTGGCCAGGTACGCGCACATCACCACGCCGAGCATCGGCATCACCGTCGGCGCCTTGAAGTGCTTGTGCTCGACCTTGTCGCGGCGCAGCACCAGGACGGCGACGTTGACCAGCGTGAACACGCACAGCAGCAGGAACGCGGTGGTGCCACCGAGTGCGGCGAGGTCCGCGAACCCGATCAGCACGAAGGCCAGCAGCGAGGTGAAGATGATCGCGATCCACGGCGTACGACGGCCACGCAGCACCTTGCCGAGCGGGCTGGGCAGCACCTCCTCGTTCGCCATGCCGTACAGCAGCCGGCTCGCCATCAGCATGTTGATCAGTGCCGAGTTGGCGACCGCGAACATCGTGATCCAGGCGAACACCTGCAGCGGGAACCAGTCCGCGCCGGCCTCGACCACCTTCAGCAGCGGCGCATCACCCTCACCGAGGTCGTCCGGTGCGACCAGCGTGATCGCCGAGATCGCCACCAGTACGTAGATCACGCCGGTGATGCACAGACCGGTGAGCATGACCTTCGGGAAGATCCGGACCGGGTCCTTGGTCTCCTCGGCCATGTTCACCGAGTCCTCGAACCCGACCATCGCGAAGAACGCGAGCGCCGTCGCGGCCGTCACAGCGCCGAACGCGTTGTCGCCCTCGGGCGTCCTGAAGTCGGTCAGCCGGGAGGTGTCGCCGTCGCCGTTCAGCAGCGCCCAGACGCCGATCAGGATGATGATCAGCAGACCGCTCAGCTCGATGACCGTCAGCACCACGTTCGCCTTGACGCTCTCCCCCACACCGCGGAGGTTGACCAGGGCAACGAGTGTCATGAACCCGAGTGCGCCGATCATCAGCGCCGACCCGGTCGGCTTGTCCACCTCGATCGCCGTGAAGAGGTTCGCCGCGAACGCCTTGGAGGCGCTGGACGCCGAGGTGAGGCCGGAGCACATCACCGCGAACGTCAGCAGGAACGTCAGGAAGTGGATGCCGAACGCCTTGTGCGTGTACACCGCGGCGCCTCCGGCCTGCGGGTACTTCGTCACCAGCTCGAGATAGCTGGTCGCGGTCAGCAGAGCCACCACGAACGCACACAGGAACGGAAGCCAGACCGCGCCGCCGACCTCGTTCCCGACCTTGCCGGTCAGGGCGTACACGCCGGTTCCGAGGATGTCCCCGACGACGAACAGCAGCAACAGGCCTGGGCCCATCACTCGTTTGAGCGCGACCCGCTCCTCGGTCTTCTCCACAGTCATGGCGGCCTCCAGTGCGGTGAAGCGGTTACTCGGCACACACGCCTGGTTGCAGTGCACCACAGTCGAGTGGGAGAGGCACCGGATTCCGGCGTGCCACCTCGTCCGTGAATCGGTCGTGAATGTCAGTCGCGGTCGACCACGGTCAGCATCCAGCCGTGCCCGGACCGGGCCAGCTCGCACTGCCAGCGGGCGCCGACCACGTCGCGCAGGCCCTTCGGCGCGTGCGCGGGTCCTTCGCGCTCTCCAGCAGGTGCCGGGCGGCCAGTCCCCTGGTGTGCTTGGCCATGTGCGACGCCACGGTCCGGCGGCCGTCCTGCTCGCGGACCACCGCGACCGCGACCCGGCGGTCGGCGAGCGGACCGGCCGGGCGCCAGGCCGCGACGCACGTGGACGACCGGCAGTCCACGATCAGGCCGTCACCGGCCGCGTCGCTGAGCTCGGCGTCGAGCACGCCACGCCAGACCGCGGCGACGGGTCCGAGCCCGGGTAGCGATACGGCACCGGACAGCCGGTACGGCGGTACCCGGTCGGCCATCCGGAGCGCGCCCCACACCGCCGAGACCACCACCAGCCGGTTGTTCGCGCGGCGCTTCGCCCCGGGCGTCAGGGTGCGGTAGGACAGTGCGTCGTACAGCACGCCGGAGTACAGCTCCGACACCGGCACCGCGGGCTCACTCTCCCACCGGGTGTTGCGTTCCACCTCGGCGGTCAGGGACGGGCCGACGCCCAGCACGTCGTACGCGTCGGCGCTGGCACTCACCTTGGCGAGCGCCTCCAGGACGGCACGGCGCGTCGCGGTCAGCGCCGGGAACGACAGTGTCGCCAGGTCGGCGGGATGAGTGACAGCATGAGTGCTAGCATGCAGGCATGGGTCAGATGAGCTGGCGAGTCGACGACGAGCTGCTCGAGCGGGTCCGGCAGGCCGCGCGCGAGCACGGCTGGAGCCTGAACCTCTACGTCACCAAGGTTCTGGACGCCGCCAGCGATCCGGACAACGCGCCGTCCGGCACCGAACGGCTGCGCGAGCGACTCGCCCGCGCCGGACTGCTCGCGGACAGCGGCCCGTCGGCCGAGCGTCCGCCACGGTCGGCGGTGCGTCGTGCCGCCAAGGCAGCCGGCCGCGGTACGGCGGTGTCCGACGTGGTCGCCTCGGAGCGTGGGTGACCGCGTTCGCGGACTCGTCGGCACTGGTCAAGCTGTACGTCGACGAGGACGGCCACACCGCGATGCGCCGGCAGCGCGACCTGGTGATCGCCGAGCTGGCCGGGGTCGAGGTGCCGTCGGCGTTCTGGCGCAAGCACCGGATTGGCGAGCTCGACGCGCAGGACGCGCAGGTGCTCAGCGCCGAGTTCCGCGCGGACCTGTTCGGGACCACGACCGACGACCCGCGATTCGTCGTGGTCGCCACCACGGGTGTCGTGCTGCGCGAGGCTGCCGATCTCGTCGCGCGGCACCCGCTGCGGGCGTACGACGCGGTCCAGCTGTCCTGCGCGATCAGCGTCCGCCGGGTCGAACCGGACTGCGGCACGCTGTTCACATATGACGCCGGGCTCGGTCGCGTGGCGGCGTACGAAGGATTCACCGTGCGTCCGTAGCATCCGGCCGGCGGGCGGGGTTACTGCACGTAGCATGCGCTCTATGCCGAGCCTTTCCCCTGACGAAGCCCGTACCCGGGCAGCCGCGGTCGACGTCACCTCGTACGACCTCGACCTCGACCTGACCACCGGCGAACGGACCTTCGCCGCCATCAGCCGGATCCGCTTCACCGCGACCGCGGACGCGACCTTCCTCGACGTGCAGCCGGAGACCTTGATCGAGGTCACGCTGAACGGCCGCGCGGTCGACGTCACCGGGTTGGAGGACGGACGGCTGGCACTGACCGGGCTGGCCGACGAGAACGAGCTGATCGTCACCGCGACGATGGCGTACTCGCACGACGGCGAAGGGCTGCACCGCAGCGTGGACGCCGCGGACGGCCAGGCGTACCTGTACGCGATGTCGTTCCTGGATGCCGCGCCACGGATCTTCGCCTGCTTCGACCAGCCGGACCTGAAGGCGCCGTACCGGATCCGGGTCACCGCGCCGCAGGACTGGGAGGTGCTCGGCAACGGCGCCGCCACGCAGGTCGCGCCGGGACGCTGGGAGCTGGCCGAGACCCGGCCGCTGTCGACGTACTTCGTCACCCTGGTCGCCGGGCCGTACCACGTGGTGCGGTCCGAGCACGACGGCATCGCGCTCGGTCTGGCCTGCCGGCGGTCGCTCGGTGAGCACCTGGACCGCGAGGCCGACGACCTGTTCACCGTCACCCGGCAGGCCTTCGACGAGTTCCACCGGTTGTTCGGGTACCGCTACCCGTTCGGCGAGTACCACCAGGCGTTCGTGCCCGAGTTCAACGCCGGCGCGATGGAGAACCCGGGCTGCGTGACGTTCCGGGACGAGATGGTGTTCCGGTCCGCGGTGACCGAGGGCGAGCGCAGCACCCGGGCCCGGACCGTGGTGCACGAGATGGCGCACCAGTGGTTCGGCGACACCGTGACGATGCGGTGGTGGAACGACCTGTGGCTGAACGAGTCGTTCGCCGAGTACATGGCCCACCGGGTCTCCACCACCGCGACCCGGTACACCGACAACTGGATCGACTTCGCGTTCGCGCGCAAGTGGTGGGGCATGAAGGCGGACCAGCGAGCCTCGACGCACCCGGTGGCCAGCGACCCGGTGAAGGATGCCCGGGCGGCACTGGACGACTTCGACGGCATCTCGTACGCCAAGGGCGCGGCGGTGCTCAAGCAGCTGGTGTCGTACCTCGGCGACGACGTGTTCCTTACCGGGGTCAGGGCGCACATCACCGGTCACGAGTTCGGCAACGCCACCCTCGCGGACCTGCTGCGTGCCTGGACCGACGCGGGCGCCGTGGATCTGGACCGCTGGGCGCAGGCCTGGCTGCGCACTCCCGGACTGGACACCGTCCGCGCCGAACGGACCGCGACCGGGGTCCGGCTGAGCCGGACCGCGCCAGAGGCCTTCCCGGCGCAACGGCCGCACCGGTTCAGCGTCGGCGGGTACGACGAGAACGGAGCGGGCCAGCGGGTCGAGGTGCTGCTGGACGCCGACGCCGTCGAGGTCGAGCTGGACCCGGGTGCCGCGCTGGTGATCCCCGACGCCGGCGACGACACCTGGGCCAAGGTCCGGCTGGACGAGCAGAGCCTGGCGAACCTCGCCGCCGTACTGCCGAAGCTGACCGACCCGGTCACCCGGGCGGTGGTCTGGAACAGCGTGCGGGACGCCGTGGAGAACGCCGAGCTGGACCCGCGGCTCGCGTTCGACGTGCTGTGCGCGGCACTCGCGCGCGAGGACTCCGACATCGCACTCGGCTCGCTGGCGAGCTGGACCCGGACCAGGGTGCTCGGCGGCTTCCTGCCCGCGGAGCCGTACACGTCGCGGCTGGCCGAGGTGCTGACCGAGCGACTGCCGCGGACCCCGGCCGGCAGCAGCCTGCAGCTCGCGGTCACCCGCGGCATGATCGCGACCACGGCCGACGCCGGCCCGCTCCGCGGCTGGCTCGAGGGACGCGCCGTTCCGGAGGGGCTGGCCGTCGACGCGGACCTGCGCTGGCTGATCACGCTCCGGCTCGCCCGGCTGGGCGCGATCGGCGATGACGAGATCGACGCCGAGCTGGCTCGGGACAAGTCCTCCGAGGGCATCGTGCACGCCACCCGCTGCCGCGCGGCGCAGCCTACCGCCGCGGCGAAGGAACGCGCGTGGGCGCAGATCGTCAGCGACGGCGAGGTCGCGAACTACCAGCTGTACGCCGCCTGCGAGGGTTTCTGGCACCCTGCCCAGACCGAGGTCACCGCGCCGTACGTGGACCGCTACTTCGCTGAGATCGCCGGCACCGAGAAGCTGCGGTCCGGCTGGGTGGTGAGTGCCGCGGCGGGCCTGGCCTTCCCGGGCGTGTTCGTGGACCAGGCAGTGGTCGCGAAGGCCGACGCGCTGGCCGCGGACCAGACGGTCGGCGCCGGAATCCGGCGCGCCGTCAGCGACGCAGCCGACGACCTGCGCCGAACCGTCGCCGTCCGTCAGGTCTTCGGACTCTGATCGAGCTCACATAGGTTGGACGCATGAGCAGCACCGGGCCGACCACCAGGACGAGGGTCGAGGTACTCGACGGCGACAAGGTGTCCCGGCGCGAGGATGCGCTGGCCACCGAGGAGCCGATGGAGCTGCGCCTGGCCTGGCCCGGCCGGCGGGCCGAGCCGCTGGCGGTGACGATGCGCACGCCGGGCTCGGACTTCGAGCTCGCCGCCGGGTTCTGCCACGCCGAGGGTCTGGTCGGACTCGACGGGCTGGACACCGTGGCGTACTGCACCGACGCCATGCTCACCCTCGAGCAGCGGTACAACACCGTGACCGTGACGCTCGCCGGTCCCCCGCCGCGCGACCCGGCACCCCGGTACGGCGTGACGTCCGCGGCCTGCGGGGTGTGCGGGCAGCAGAGCCTTGACGAGCTCGCGGAGCGCGACTACCCGCCGGTGGACGAGTCGCTGACCGTCGACGTGGACCTGGTACGGCGGCTGCCGGACCTGCTCCGGGAAGCACAGCCCGCTTTCAGCCGGACCGGCGGGCTGCACGCGGCCGGGCTGTTCGACGCCGCCGGGACCGCGGCGGTGGTGCGCGAGGACATCGGCCGGCACAACGCGGTCGACAAGGCCGTCGGCTGGACCCTGCTGAACGGCCGGTCCCGGGCCGGTCTGGCGCTGGTCGTCAGCGGCCGGGCCGGGTACGAGATCGTCCAGAAGGCCGTCGCCGCTGGTGTCGGGCTGGTGGTGGCGGTCGGGGCGCCGTCCAGCCTGGCGGTTGACCTGGCCCGCCGGTTCGAGGTGACCGTGGCCGGGTTCGTGCGTGGCGAGCGCTGTGTGGTCTACAACCGCCCGGACCGGATCGTGCACTGACCCATCCGGATGCCGGGTGGCTACGAATCACCCGTGTCCGGGGATGTCTCCTAGCGCGAGGGCTGGTGAAGTGAGGCTGTGGACCTGAACGATGGTGCCGTGACCGGCGGAGCGTCGTCGCCCTGGCCGGCACCGGCGGGCCGGGGCGACGGTACCGATGCCACCGGCGACCTGATGGCCAGGGTCGCGCGCGGCGACACCGCCGCGTTCTCCGAGCTGTACGACGAGCTGACGCCCCGGGTCTATGGAATGGTGCGCCGGGTGCTGCGGAACCCCGCCCAGTCCGAGGAGGTGACCCAGGAGGTTCTGGTCGAGGTGTGGCGGACCGCCACCCGCTTCGACCCGAAGCGCGGCTCGGTGTCGTCCTGGGTACTGACGATGGCGCACCGCCGGGCCATCGACAGGGTCCGCTCCGAACAGGCCGCGACCGACCGCGAGCAGGCCGTCGCGGCGACATCCGCCGACGTGGCGTACGACGCGGTGAGCGAGGCAGCCACCACCCGGCTGGAGTCCGAGCAGGTACGCCGTTGCCTGTCCAGCCTGACCGAGCTGCAGCGGGAGTCGGTGACACTGGCCTACTACGGCGGATACTCCTATCGAGAGGTGGCCGAGCTGCTGGACGCCAACCTGGCGACGATCAAGGCGCGGATGCGCGACGGTCTGATCCGGATGCGTGACTGCCTGGGTGTGGTGACGGGGTGAGTGAGCATGACTGACATGGCACCAGAGGTGCACGCGCTGACCGGCCCGTACGTGCTCAACGCGCTGCCCGAGGACGAGCGCGCCGGGTTCGAGGCGCACCTCGCGGACTGCGCGGCCTGCCGGCAGGAGGTGGCCGAGCTGACCGAGGTCGCCGTCCGGCTCGGCAGCGCCGCGGCGGCGGATCCGCCGGACCGGCTCAAGGGCCGGGTGATGGCGACGATCGGCAGCACCCGCCAGCTGCCGCCACAACCGCGGCACCGCGCACCGGCTGAGGAGGACGAGATCCCCGAGCGGCGCTACACCCGGCGCAACCTGCTCACGCTGGCCGCGGCCGGCCTCGCGGTCGCGGGCGCCGGCGGGCTCGCGGTGGACCAGTACCGGGATGCGTCCCGTGCTCGCCGCGACAGCGATCAGCTCGCGGCACTGCTCGCCGAACCGGATGCGCAGACAGTCCGCGGACCGGTGACCGGCGGCGGTCGCGCGACCGTGGTGTCGTCGCGCAGCCAGGACACCGCGATGGTCATCCTGGACCGGCTGCCGGAGGCGCCGACCGACCACGAGTACCAGCTGTGGTTCCTGGACGACGAGCAGCAGGCCCGTTCGATCGGGCTGATCGGCCGGGCGCCGCGCCGTACCAGCACGGTGACGGCCAGCGGTATCGCGGACGCGGCCGCGTTCGGACTCACCGTCGAACCCGAGGGCGGCTCGGCGGCACCGACCACGAAGCCGCTGACCGTGCTGCCGATGGCGTGACAGGTCAGCCCGCGAGCCGGATCACGGTCCGGCCGGGCACGTAGTCGTACCGCTCCGGGACGCAGGTCAGCACGATCACCTGGCCCTGCTCACCGGCGCGGCCGAGCAGGGCGCCCATCTCCCGGAGCCGGCCCCTGTCGGACCAGCCGAGCGCGTCGTCGAAGATCGCCGGCACGCTGCCCTCGCCAGTGCCGACCAGGTGGCTGATCGCCAGCCGGGTGATGATCGCGAGCTGCTCGCGGGCGCCGGTGGACAGCTGGTCGACCGGCAGCCGGATCCCGTTCAGCTGCCGCTCGGACACCGCCAGGTCGTCGTCCAGCGTGACCGAGAAGGCTGGCCCGTACACGGTGCGGCCGAGCGCCTCGATCCGGCTGCGCAACGGTTCGGCGTACCGGTTCTGCGCCTCGGTGCGGTGCCGCCCGAGTGTCTCCCGCACCCGGCGGGCCGCGTCCGCGCGGCGGCGCAGCAGCTCGTAGCCGAACCGGCACCGGTCCAGCGCCACCTCGGCGGTGTCGCGCCGGGTGGCCAGCCCGTCGGTGCCGGACTGTTCGAGCCGGCCCTCGGTCCGGCGCAGGTCGTCGCGCAGCTCCTCGTGCTCGGCGCGGATCTGGTCGAGCACCTGGCGGGCGTCGGCGAGCCGGACCGGCAGCTCGTCCGCGCCCGCGTCGAGCACCTCGGTCTGCAGCGTGTCGAGCTCGGTGATCATCGCCTCGACCGCGGCGACCGCCTCGCTCTCCGCGGCCAGCACGGCGTCGTCGGGCATGGTCGCGCGGGCGTCGGCCAGCGATCGTTCGGCGCCGGCCAGCCGGTCCAGCTCGACCTCGAGCCGGGCGCTGGCCCGGACCGCGGCGGACCAGTCGTCGTCGGCCGCCTTCCGGGCCTGGGTGGCGGCGAACTCCGCGTCGGCCACCGCCAGCTCGTCCGCTGCCAGCGTGGAGCGCAGCTCGTCGACCACG
>Ga0114129_10008856_pt1 | contig 14359 bp, 13 predicted proteins | sample RhiMetdeltSRZDD1_FD_80071 | JGI IMG/M metagenome (GOLD analysis project Ga0114129, IMG submission 80071) | Populus rhizosphere microbial communities from Tennessee, USA - Rhizosphere MetaG P. deltoides SRZDD1 (version 2) (version 2) | ecosystem: Host-associated > Plants > Roots > Rhizosphere >... | reverse complement strand
GCCGGACCGATCGGACACGAAGTAGAGCGACGTACCGTCCGAGTCCCACATGGGCCACTGCTGCTTGGCGTCCCGCTGCGTGACCTGCTCGTAGCGGGGCGCGGCCGAGCCGTCGCCGCGGACCAGCCACAGCTCGCTCTCGTCGAGGTGCGAGTGCCCTTTGCGCCACCACTGCGAGAGGCCGAAGCCTCGGCCGACGATGGCCACCGCGTCACCGTTAGGCGCGGGCGCGGCCATGAACTCGCTGGCGTAGCGGTCACCGGCGACGGGCATGGGCGTTCCGCCGTCGCTCTTCACGCGGTAGACGTCGGTCATGCCGGCAATGTCGTGCGACCCTGTCGAGAAATAGATCCAGCGTCCGTCACGCGACCACCCGTCGAGCTGCTCGGCGCCATCGTCGAACGTGAGGCGGCGGAGGGTGCCGTCGGCGAGCGTCAGGATCCAGATGTCGGGGCTCCCCGCGCGGTTCGACATGAACGCGAGCCGCGTCCCATCGGGGGAGTACATCGGTCGCGACTCGTTCGCCGGGTGCGCGATCAGGAGGCGCGCTTCGCCCCCGCGCGCGGGCACGACCCAGATGTCGCCCGCGTGCACGAAGGCAATCTCGTCGCCGTTGGGCGAGATCCCGGGCTCGGCGAAGGACAGTTTGGGCGGCGCGGTGGGCCGAGTGGGTTCGGACGACTGGGCGCTCGCGGATACCGCGACCCCAAGGGACACCACGGTGCACGTGAAATGGGCGATATGCATGGCGTGAAAGCGCGTGAGGGTTCGCGAGTACTCAGCGGCCAAGCACGTTCCGCGCGTAATCTCGCACGGACGTAAGCTGCACCGGCATGCTGCGGAGTGTGTGCTCCATCGGGATCTCGTCGCCGCGCGCGTAGTCGAGCATCAAACCGGCGAACGATTTCTGGAGCGAGTCGGTTGCGCCGTCGAACTGGGCCTGGAGCGCAGTCTCGTCAACGTGCTGCACCTCGAACGGCGCGCCGCCGAGATCCTCGAATATGCGCACCGCCTCCAGTGGGCTGACCGCGTTAGGTCCTCCCAGCTCGATGGTCGAGCTCACGGCGTCTCGGCTCCGCACGGCACGCACCGCGAACTCCGCCACGTCGCCAAGGGATATGAAGCTGATCCGCTGCTTTCCGCCGCCGTACACGGTCGCCTTTCGGTTCGTGAAGTCGAAGCCGAGGTGGGGGCTGAGCCACACTTCCATGAAGTAGCTCGGCCGCAGAATCGTGTGAGACATGCCGCTCTCGCGAATCCGTTGCTCCACCGCGCGCTTGGCGTGCGTCAGCGGGCCGGAGTCATCGAGGTTCGCCGAGTACGAGACGTACACGAAGTGCTCGACACCGGATGCCCGCGCGGCGTCGACGAGGTTGAGTTGCCCGGCTTCGTCCGTCGCCTCGATGCTGTCGCCTGGTTGGCGCGAGCGAGTGGTGGTGATCGTGGAGACAACGGTTCGAGCGCCGCGGCAGGCCACGTCGAGGGAATGACGATCGCGCACGTCGCCCACGACCGTCTGGGCGCCGAGGGCTCGCAGGCGCTCCACGGCTCCGTGATCGGACGTCGCGCGCACGAGCCCGCGTACGGATTCTCCGCTCGCGGCCAAACGCCTGCAGATCTCCCCGCCCAGGAATCCGGTCGCACCCGCGATCAAGATCATGCTGCCTCCATTGATCACGACTCGCATCGGCCTGGCGCAGCGAGGCTAGCGTTCTCGCCAGCCTGTACGCCACACCAGGTCTCGGCTGGGAGCCTCAACGGCGGAGTCCGATTCTACGCGGCGAATGGTAAGGACGCCAGAGCGCCACCCGAGGTCCCGGGCAGGAGCGCTCCCCGCCACCGAGCAGCAGGCCGCTACGTGCGCCATCGTTAGGCAGCGTCACCGTGACCACCGCTTGACGCCCCCGCTCACGGAGTGCATGGTAGCCGGGCGGCGCTCCGGTGAGCAGTCGTGATCCCGGATCGCCATCCACCGGTCGGTAACGCCTCAGGACACTCCGTCCACGGAGGTCGCACGCATGTCAACGACGGTCAAGACGCGGGTCAGTCTCACGGTCAACGGTACTGCGCACGAGCACGACGTGGAGCCGCGGATGCTCCTCGTGCATTACCTGCGAGATACCCTTGGCCTCACCGGAACGCACGTCGGATGCGACACGAGCCAATGTGGCGCGTGTACCGTTCACCTCGATGGTCGCGCGGTGAAATCGTGCACCGTGCTGGCGGCGTCAGCCGACGGCAGCACCGTCACGACGATCGAGGGGCTTCGGCCGCACGGCCAGCTGCACCCGCTCCAGGAAGCGTTCTGGCAGGAGCATGGACTGCAGTGTGGCTTCTGTACTCCGGGAATGATCATGACCGGAGTAGGTCTCCTGCGAGACAACCCGACCGCAACGGAAGAGGAGATCCGCGACGGCCTCGGCGGCAACCTGTGCCGCTGCACCGGCTACCACAATATCGTGCGTGCGGTGCAGGCCGTGGTCTGGCAGATGGCCCACACCACCGAAATGCCGGCGCTGGTGCCGGGCGACGTGATTCCGCCCGAGTCGCTGCCGGGCGGCATCCTGTCCTCTCCCTCGGGCGCCGAAATCAACGTGCCCAACCCCAAGAACCGCTGAGGAGCACCGAACATGTCGACCACAGTGACTCCTCCCGCCGGGATCGAGCGCTTCACAGCCGCCGAAGACACGGCCAACATTGATCGACTTTTCGGTGCCCGGGTGCGCCGAAAGGAAGACCCGAGATTCCTCACGGGCAGAGGACAGTACACCGACGACGTCCGCGTTACCGGCACCCTTCACGCGGCGTTCGTCCGCAGCCCGCATCCGCACGCCCGCATCCGCAACATCGATCTTACCGCCGCCGGTGCTCATCCCGGCGTTGTCGCGGTGTACGTCGGAAAGGACCTCGCGGACGCCGGCGTGAACGGCATCCCGGTGGGATGGCTCCTTCCGGGCCTCAAGCCGAGCAACCACCACGCAATCGCCGTCGACGAGGTGCGTTACGTCGGCGAGGCGGTCGCCGTGATCATCGCCGATTCCGCGTACGCCGCCCGTGACGCGGCCGAGCTCGCGGTCGTGGACTACGATCCGCTTCCAGCGGTCGCGGACGCCGAGCAGGCCCTGGCACAGGGCGCGCCGGTCGTGCGGGACAGCGCCGCCGACAACGTCTCCTTCCGCTGGGAGATCGGAGACTCGGCAGCTACCGCCGCGGCGTTCGCGAACGCTACGACGGTCGTTAGGCAGCGGCTCGTGAACCAGCGGCTCATCCCCGTGGCGATCGAGCCGCGTGCGTGTCTGGCCACTTACGTGCGCGCAACCGACGAGCTCACGCTCTGGGTCACGTCCCAGTCCCCGCACGTCCACCGGCTCATCATGGGTGCGTTCGTGCTCGGTGTCCCCGAGCACAAGTTCCGGGTCATCTCGCCCGATGTGGGCGGCGGATTCGGGTCGAAGGTCTTCATCTACACCGAGGAAGTCGCCGTCGCCTGGATTGCGCGCACGCTCGAGCGCCCCGTGAGGTGGACGGCCGAGCGGCGCGAAAGCTTCATGACGGACTCGCATGGTCGCGATCACATCACTGATGCCGAGATGGCATTCGATGCGAGCGGCCGAATCGTCGGACTGCGCGTCAAAACGCTGGCCAACCTCGGCGCGCATCTGACGTTGTTCGCCCCCGCCATCCCGACCTACCTCTACGGCACGCTGCTTTCCGGGCAGTATCGGATCCCGGCGATCCACGCGCAGGTAACCGGCGTCTTCACCCACACCACGCCGGTGGACGCATACCGCGGGGCCGGCCGGCCCGAAGCGTGTTACCTCATCGAGCGCATGGTGGACCTCGGTGCGCGGCAACTTGGGCTAGACCCGGCGGAGCTGCGCCGACAAAACTTCATACCGCCTAACGCGTTTCCGTACCTCACGCCGGTCGCGCTCCAGTACGACAGCGGCAACTACGAGCCGGCACTCGACCGGGCGCTCGCCATGGCGGACTACAAGAGCTTCCGGGCCCAACAGGAGCGACTGCGCCAGCAGGGCCGGTATGTCGGTATCGGGCTCTCGTCGTACATCGAGGCGTGCGGCCTGGCGCCGTCGCAGGTGGTTGGCCAGCTCGGCTCGCAGGCCGGGCTCTACGAGAGCGCAATCGTGCGCGTCTATCCAACGGGAAAGGTCACCGTGTTCACCGGCTCGCATCAACAGGGGCAGGGGCACGAAACCACGTTCGCACAGATCGTCGGCGACCGCCTGGGCATCGGCATCGATGACGTAGACATCGTGCACGGCGATACCGGACGCGTGCAGTTCGGTATGGGGACCTACGGCAGCCGCAGCGGCTCGGTGGGCGGGACGGCGATCGCGCTGAGCCTCGACAAGATCGTCGAGAAGAGCAAGAAAATCGCGGCGCACATGCTCGAAGCCGCTCCCGAGGACATCGAGCTCACGGACGGCCGCTTCCACGTGCGTGGCTCGCCGGACCGGTCGAAAGGGTTCGCGGACATCAGCCTCGCCGCGTATCTCGCTCACAGCTTGCCGGCCGGGATCGAACCGGGTCTCGAGGCGACGAGCTTCTTCGATCCGCCGAACTTCACGTACCCGTTCGGTACCCACATCGCGATGGTCGAAGTGGACGCGGATACCGGGCAAGTAACGCTCGAGCGCTACATCGCGGTGGACGACGTCGGCAACGTCATCAACCCGATGATCGTGGACGGTCAGCTGCACGGCGGGATCGCGCAGGGCGTGGCGCAGGCGCTGTGGGAGGGCGCCGAGTACGACGACAACGCGCAACTACTCACTGGCTCGCTCATGAACTACGGGTTGCCCAAGGCGCACCAGCTCCCGTTCTTCGAGCTCGATCGCACGGTGACGCCGTCGCCCGTCAACCCACTCGGCATCAAGGGCGTGGGAGAGGCGGGCGCGATCGCGTCGCCAGCAGCCGTCGCCAACGCGGTGATGGACGCGCTGAGCCCGTTCGGGATCGCGCACCTCGACATGCCGCTGACGGCACCCAAGGTATGGCAGGCAATCCAGAAATCGCGTGAGGCAGGTGCGAAGGCTGGCGGCTCGTCGGCCACCACAGGGAGGTGAGCGACCATGTATCCGGCAACTTTCGAGTACCATCGCGCATCGAGCGTTGACGACGCGCTCGCACTGCTGGCCTGCTACCCCGACGACGGCAAGCTGATCGCCGGCGGGCACAGCCTGCTCCCGGTGATGAAGCTGCGCTTCGCGCAGCCAGCGCATCTCATCGACATCCGGCGGGTGCCGGAGCTTTCGGGCGTCAAGGAGGCGGACGGCGCCCTTCACATCGGCGCGACGACGACGCACGCCGCCGTCGCGAGCTCCGACGTGATCCGCACGAGAGCTCCAATGCTCGCCGAAGCCGCAGGGAAGATCGGCGATGCGCAGGTGCGCAACATGGGAACCATCGGCGGAAGTCTCGCCCACGCCGATCCGGCCGCCGACCTCCCGGCAGTGGTGCTCGCGTTAGGTGCGGAGCTGCGGGTCGTCGGGCGAAACGGCTCTCGCACGATTCCCGTGGACCAGTTCTTCACGGGGATGTTCGCGTCCGCGCTCGCGCCGGACGAGCTGCTCGTCGAGGTTGGCGTCCCGTTCCCGCCGGCTCGAACCGGCGGGGCGTACGAGAAGTACGCCGACCCGGCCTCGGGATATGCGGTCGTCGGCGTCGCGGCGGTGGTGACAGTGGGCGACGGGGGCATCGTGCAAAGTGCGCGAGTCGCGCTCACGGGGTTGGCTTCGCACGCCACTCGGCTCACGCGCGTGGAGGAGGCGATTGTTGGGAAGGCGGCGACACCGGAGGGAATCGAAGCGGCCGCGCGGCGTGCCGTGGAGGGGTGGGAGATGCGGGAATCGGGTGGTGGCGGTGAGGCCTACAAAGCGAATCTCGCCGCTGTCTACACGCGGCGAGCGCTTACCCGGGCGGTCGGCCGCGTTTAATCAGTTCGGTTGGGGTCAGAGTCGGCTTTCAAGGGGTCAGACCCCTTGATCCTATGGGATCAAGGGGTCTGACCCCTTGAAAGCGGGTGGCGATACAACAGGGTTCTCAGTCCAACTACCAGTTCCAAGTGATCGGTCCTCGGTTGTCAGTCATCAGGCATCAGGTTCCGTTTCCTCCAGTGGTGAGCCGAAAGGCCCGCGGGGCGTGCCCTCTCCCGCTCCCAAGTGTAGGGAACGGAGCCTGATGCCTGATGACCGATCACTGAGCCACTGACGGCTTGGAACTGGCCATGCCGCCGCCGGATGGCCGGCCCTCTCTGGTCCAGCGCGAGCGTTCGTTCGATGGGAACGGACTCTGACCCCGGCCTTTCCAACCGACCGGATGTGACGTAGCGTAGGGCCCACAATCGTCCCAGGCCTGCTCACCCCCGTGATGGGCTCGATCCCATCCTGACGCTTCTGCGGCCGCAGCCGGCCGCTCGCGTAGCCGTCTCGAGGTGACGCTGAAGCAGTAGGAGGTGGACGATGGTTGGCACGAAAACCAGCTTCACCCAGCAGCAGGCACCGTGTGGGCGGCTCGTGAATGGCGAGACCTACCAGGACCGCGATGAGGAGACCGTCCTCACACTGGAGGTCGACTATTCCTGCGGCTGCAGAACCGTGCACCACGAATACCATGACGGGAGCGTGAGCCGAAAAGTCGTTCGCCACGACGGCCACGTCCTGGTGGACGAGCTCTTCTCCGCGGAGTAGCTCGAGCCTCCGTGGCGGCGACGCATGATGTCCTGATCGTGGGCGGTGGTGGCGCCGGCCTTCGCGCCGCGATCGCCATCGCCGAGACCAACCCCCGACTCCGCGTCGCCGTCCTCTCCAAGGTTTATCCGATGCGCAGCCACACCGTCTCCGCCGAAGGCGGCGCGGCCGGTGTGGCACGTGACGACGACAGCCTCGACGAGCACGCCTACGACACGGTATCGGGCGGCGATTGGATGTCCGACCAGGACGCCGTCGAGGCGTTCGTGAAGGAAGCACCACAGGAGCTGCTGCGCCTCGAGCACTGGGGATGCCCGTGGAGCCGCGAGCCGGACGGCCACATCGCCGTGCGCCCCTTCGGCGGAATGAAGAAAATGCGCACGTGGTTCGCCGCCGACAAAACCGGCTTCCACATGCTCCACACGCTGTTCCAGACGTCGCTCAAGTACACGAGCGTCGTTAGGTACGACGAATGGTTCGCGACCCGCCTCCTCGTCGACGATGGCCGGGTGCAGGGGGTCGTGGCCATCGAGCTCATGTCCGGGAAGATCGAAGCGATCACGGCGAACGCCGTCATCATCTGTACGGGCGGTTGCGGCCGTGTCTTTCCCTTCACGACCAACGCGGCGATCAAGACCGGCGACGGGATGGCACTGGCATATCGCGCCGGCGCGCCGCTCAAGGACATGGAGTTCGTGCAGTACCATCCCACTGGTCTACCGTTCACCGGCATTTTGATCACCGAGGCTGCGCGCGCCGAAGGCGGTCATCTGATCAACAAGGACGGCTACCGCTACCTCCAGGACTACGACCTCGGCAAGCCGGAACCGAAGCCCGTGCTCAGGAGCATGGAGCTCGGCCCGCGCGACCGGCTCTCACAGGCGTTCATGCAGGAGGTGGCGAAGGGCAGAACGATCGACACGGAGTACGGCCCTGTCGTTCACCTCGACCTGCGACACCTCGGCAAGAAGATCATCACGACCAAGCTGCCACTCGTTAGGGAGCTGTGTCTCAAGTACGAGGCGCGTGACCCGATCACGGATCTCATCCCGGTACGCCCGGTCGTGCATTACATGATGGGCGGCATCGATACCGACCTGCACGGCGCGACGACAATCGCCGGGCTCTATGCGGCCGGTGAAGTGGCGTGCGTCAGCATCAACGGAGCGAATCGGCTCGGGTCCAACTCGCTCACCGAGCTGCTCGTGTTCGGCGCGCGCGCCGGTCGCGCGGCGGCGGAATTCGCATCATCGGCGAAGGATGACGGAGCGACCGTCGTCGCCCAAACGAAAGACGAGCAGCGTCGACTCGACGACGGCTTCCTCCATCGGGAAGGCGGACGCGAGCGGCTCGCGACGCTCCGCGTCGAGATGCAAAAGACCATGGAGGCGAGCGCCGGCATCTACCGAACGGGTGACGCGCTCGCCAAAAGCGTGGAGGCGTTAGGCGCGCTGCAGGAGCGGTCGTGTCATGTCGCGCTCGACGATCACAGTCGCACGTTCAACACGGAGCGCATCGCGGCGCTCGAGTTTTCGTTCATGCTCGACGTGGCCCAGGCGATCATCGCGTCGGCGTTGCGGCGAGAGGAGTCGCGCGGCGCGCACCAGCGCACCGATTTCCCCAAGCGCGACGACCAGCGCTTCCTCGCGCACTCGTTGGCCCACCGCGCCGATGACGGCGCGTGCCGCATCGAGTACAAGCCGGTCGCGATCACCCGCTGGCCGCCGGCCGAGCGAGTCTACGGGAGGTAGAAGCGATGGCGGACAGGATCACCATGCAGGTGGCGCGCTACCGCCCGGAGGAAGAAGGGGCCCAGACGCTGCAGGAGTACGAGGTGCCGTGTCCCAAGGACTGGGTCGTTCTCGATGGCCTCAACTACATCAAGGATCGACTGGACGGGTCGCTCTCGTTTCGCTGGTCGTGTCGAATGGGCGTGTGCGGAAGCTGCGGGATGACCGTGAACGGCGAGCCGAAGCTCACCTGCGAGACGTTCCTGTCCGAGTACGCCGGTGGGCCGGTCCGCGTCGAGCCGCTCAGGAACTTCCCCGTCATCCGCGACCTCGTCGTCGAGATCGGCGACTTCATGCGGAAGCTCGTCAAGGTCAAGCCGTGGATCGTCCGCGACCACGAAAAGCCCGTGTCGGAGGGCGAATACCTGCAGACCCCCGACCAGCTCGACGAGTTCAAGCAGTTCAGCATGTGCATCAACTGCATGCTGTGCTACTCGGCGTGTCCCATCTATGGGCTGGAGCCAGCGTTCATCGGACCGGCGGCGATCGCGCTCGCGCAGCGCTACAACCTCGACTCGCGTGACGAAGGGAGCCACGAGCGACTCGACGTCCTGTCGGAGCACGATGGGATCTGGGGATGCACGTTCGTAGGCGAGTGCACGCAGGTGTGCCCCAAGCATGTCGACCCGGCGGGCGCGATCCAGCGCTACAAGCTGACGGCCGCGCTGGAGGGGCTCAAATCGTTCGTCCTGCCGAGGAGCGCACGATGAGTGGGCGCCCGGCGTACACCGAGTATCACCCGCGATGGCTTCGCCGTCGCCCATCCACCTACTGGTGGTTGGAGCGGCGGGCCTATCGCTCGTTCATCACGCGCGAGCTGAGCAGCGTCTTCATCGCGTGGTTCGTCGTGTACCTGCTGCTGTTCATTCGAGCGGTGAGCCACGGCCACGCGCCCTACCTGGAATTCGTGGTGTGGAGCCGTCACCCCGTGGTGATGGTGCTCAACGTGGTCACGCTGTTCTTCGTGGTGTACCACGCGGTGACGTGGTTCAACCTGGCGCCGAGGGCGCTGGTCGTACACCTGCGGGGCAAGCGACTCCCACCATCGCTGATCAGCGCGTCGAACTACGGCGCGTGGGTGGTGGCGACGGCGTTCCTGCTCTGGCTCGTCCTCGGAGGCTGAATGGCCAGGCGATCGCTCGAGCCCGTGCTGTGGCTGCTCTTCAGCGCTGGTGGCGTGGTGTCGGCGCTGGTCCTGCCTATCCTGGTTTTGTTGTTAGGCGTTGCCTTCCCGCTCGGCTGGCTCGCCACGCCAGGTTACGAGCACCTGTCTGCCGTCGTGCGCCATCCGATCACGCGACTCGCGCTGTTAGGCATCTGCGTGCTGTCGCTCTTTCACGCGGCGCACCGGTTTCGCTTCACGCTGTACGACGGGCTGCAGATCAAGCACCTCAACGAGATGATCGGCCTGTTCTGCTATGGTGGGGCGATCGTGCTGTCGATCTGGGCGGGCGTTCTGCTGTGGCGGTTGCCCTGAAAGAATCGACTCGGTGACCGTGAGTTGCACCCATCGCTGACGCCGAATCCACGAGAACCCATGAATCCCGACGCCGCCTAACGCCGTCCAGCCGTTAGAGCAGCTCGATCCGTACTCCGCCGCCGGGCTTGTCGAGAATGAGGACGGTCTTCTTCTCACCGCCGGCAAGCGGGATGACGACCTTTACCGGGGCATTGGCCCACCCCGACGCGTCGGCCGGCGCTTGCCACACGCGGACTTCCCAGCTTCCAACCGTGCTCTGGTAGAACGGGGCGCTGAGGCTCGTGGGCTCGGGCTGATAGTTGAACGGGAACTGCCACGAGATCGGCTGCTGGTAGTCGGGCTGGGTACGGTAAACCTGCAGGGTGCCGGCGCTCGGAGCGAAATGCAGCACACGCACCTTCGTCGCTCCAGGCGGCACCACGCTATTCGTGTCGTCGAGTGCCGCGCTCGCCACTGCGCCGCTCGCGGCGCGTACGGCGGCAATAGTGGCGAGCGATCCCGGCGTCGTCGCGATCGTCCGAGAGGCGGTCGCCCCCGACCCGACCGGACGCAACACGAGCGTGTGGCTCCCCGATCCTGGCGCCGCCGTTCCGATCGTTCCGGCTGCCAGCGACGGAATCGCCACGCTGCCATCGATGAGGACATCGACGGGAGCCGTGAACGCATTGACGACGCGCAGCGACGGTTCACCGGTCGTGCAGCAGGGAGCGGTGGAATCGCTCCCGCAGGCCGCGGCGAACGATACGAACAGAAGGAGCCCTACACTCGTGGAAAGTTGCATGGCGAAGCGGGGTTGCGAAGGCACGACCGACGTGTCCGCTGCAATCTCGCGGCCGAACATTCTCCGCAAGCGACTCAGTCGACCAGGAAAATCCGCAAAAAACCCCTCGCGGTGATTCCGCGATGACCAGTTCGACGACTAGCCGATGACCGCTCGGCATTTCTTGGATCGCGTCGGACGGCACGCAAGACGGCGCGCCACCGATCAGACGCACTCCAAGACGAACATCCATACTGCGAGGATAAGACAATGACTTCCCTAGGCTTCTCCCACATCGGGCGCCGCGCGGCCGTCGTTGCCAGCGCTGTCGCTATCGTTTCGACGACCGCGTGCAGCGACGAGGCCACCGCTCCACGCTCCGCTGCGGCCCCCGCCGCGGCGAATCTCGGTGTGGCCGGCTCCGGCGCCATCGTGATGCCGCGCATCGACGGCACTATCACCAGCAGCGAGTGGGACGGTGCTGCCCTGATTCCGTTGCAGGTACCGCTGCCGAACGGAACCACGCAACAGGGGAATGCGCTCTTCATGCACGATCGGCAGTACCTCTACATGGCGGTGGTCTTCGATCGCAAGTCGCCGTTCCATGCGAACGACGTCGTCGGGTTCGAGTTCGACAACGATAACGACGGCATTGCCGAAAACGGGGACGACCTCGCCTTCATGAGTCCCGGGACCCCACAGAACGTGCAGGTCCCAGGCGGCGACTTCTACCGTTACAACGGCGGCGCGTCGAGCAAGACCGACGTCGCCGATGGCGGAACGAACGAGCTGGTCGTGTCCTGGGGTACGATGTTCGGCACCTTCGGTGTGTTCGAGATGCGGAAGCCCCTCAACAGCAGCGACAACGCGCACGACTTCTCGATTCCGCTGTCGCTGGCGCCGTGGACACTCGGGGTGAGGGTCCGGGTATCGCTCGAGTCGGACCCGGTTGGATCCAACACGTACGTCCATTTGGCCAAACCGGGCTGGACGACGTACTGCAAGCTCACCATCTACACGGCTTCTACGGCCGCGGTCTGCTAGGGTCGTTAGCGGTTCAGTTTCAAGGGGTCAGAGTCGTTGAATTCGCGATGCGACTTATCGCAGAGCTACTGGAATTCAACGACTCTGACCCCTTGAAACTCGAGCGCCTTCGGATTTCGCGCAGTGCGGCTGGCTCACAACCGATGGATCGCTGACGCAGGGGGTATCTGCTGTGGCGGGTCGGGTAGAGTAAGCTGCCACTCAATGCTGTCGTTCGATCCGCTCGCGGAGCTGTCGAAGCCCTCGTCCAATCTGCGCCTCGACAGTCTTCGTCGAGATCGCGAGCCGTTTCGCGACCTCGAGAACCGAGTGGCCATGTCGCCAGCGAAGCACACAGACTTCGCGACGCCGGTCGGGCATCTCGGCCAGCACCTGATCAATGGTTGCGGCAAGCTCCGCGAGCTCGGCGTGCGTATCAGCCGGCGCGGCGTGGAGCGGTATCATATCGTCGGACGGATGCTCGCGCGTTGCTCGTTGCCACCGTGACCGCGTCGCTTCGCGTGCGATGTAGTCGAGCGCGTTATTGCGAGCCGCTCGATACAGGTACGCCTGCAGCTGCTGTCGCCCGGCGAACACTGCGCCGCTCGTGCGATTCCTCCACAACTTGTAGAAGACTTCCTGCACGACCTCGGACGCCACGTCGCGCGATCGCGTATATCGGAACGCGAACCGTCTGAGAGGTGCGGCGAACTCGTTGACCATCCGTTCGAACGCGGCGGTATCGCCGTGTGCGACCAGACCGACCCAGGCGTCGAGCCCGGAATCGACCTGATTCCTGTCCTCCGTGCGGGTAGCCGCGGAGCGTGGCGACACGTCAGGCGACCTGTGTCGTTTCATTCGAACCGACCGCATGTGTCGCGACGTCGTCGCGTTGCTCGACCAACCGGCCGGCGATTCGCTCGGCAAGCTCGCGGCTCGTGCATCGAAGCCCGTCAGAGACAGCGATGTCCGGCGTTCCCCAGCCATCGGCCACGACGGCGTTCACCGCCTGTTCAACGGCACGCGCTTCCTCGGTGAGGCCGAGCGAGTGGCGAAGGAGCATCCCCACGCTCAGGATCGCGCCGATCGGGTTGGCGACGCCGCGTCCCGCTATGTCCGGTGCCGACCCGTGTACCGGCTCGTAGAGCCCCGGCCTCGTGGTCGGTCCCGGTGCATCCTCGCTCCACCACGGTGCCTCACCTAACGATGCCGACGGCAGCATCCCGATGGATCCGGCGAGCATGGAGGCTTCATCCGTCAGGATGTCACCGAACAGGTTCTCGGTGACCACGACATCGAACGTCGCGGGCGCCTGCACGAGCCTCATCGCGCAGGCGTCGACGAGCATGTGGTCCAGCGTGACATCGGGGAACTCGTCGTGCATGACGCGGTCGGTGACCCTGCGCCAGAGCCGAGACGTTTCGAGGACGTTCGCTTTGTCGACGGAGGTCAGCCTCCGTCGTCGCTCGCGCGCGAGTCGAGCCGCGATGCGGACAACGCGCTCGATCTCTTCGGTGGTGTAGACACACAGGTCCGTCGCCCGCTCGCCGCCAAGGAGTGGCTGACGCGTCTTCTCGCCAAAGTAGATCCCGCCGGTGAGCTCGCGGACGAACAGGATGTCGACGCCGACGAGCCGGTCGGCCTTGACCGGCGATGCCGCCGACAGGGCCGGGTGCACGGAAATCGGCCGGAGGTTCGCGTACACGCCTAACGCCTGACGCAGCCCGAGCAGACCCTGCTCCGGCCGCACCGAGGCGTCCGGGTCGGACCACCGCGGGCCTCCAACGGCCCCAAGCAGCACGGCATCGGCACGAAACGCCAGCCGAGACGTCTCGGCGGGGAGCGGTTCGCCGGTGGCATCGATGGCACACCCTCCAATCAGCCCTTCCTCGACATCGAACGTGTGTCCCCAACGCTGGGCCACTGCATGAAGGATGTGCACTGCCTCGGACGTGACTTCAGGTCCGATGCCATCACCCGGAAGAACTGCGATCGACGCATGCATGAGTCTTAGCCGCTAATGGTCATAACGAGGTTCGCGTGAGCGCGCTCGTACGCATCGATCTCGCCAGCCGCGTCCAGCAAGTAACCCAGCTGATCGACGCCAAGGGCGAGACATCGCTTCGCGAACGGGTCGAGCGGGAACGTGAACGGACGCTCGTCCAAGAGCGCGATCGTTTGCGCGTCGAGGTCGATGTGAAACTCGACGCCCGGATCACCCGCGAGCCTGTACACGACCATCTCGTGATCGGCCCTCGCGAGCGCGATGGGGAGCAATCCGTTTTTCAGCGCGTTTTCGCGGAAGATGTCGCCGAACGACGGAGCGACCACCACGCGAACGCCGAAGTCAAGCAGGGCCCACGGCGCATGTTCGCGTGACGAGCCACATCCAAAGTTGCGGCCGGCAACCAGGATTCGCGCATCGCGTGCTTCTGCGGCATTCAGCGGGAAATCCGCGCGCGGCAGGCCGGCGTTGTCGTAACGCCAATCAATGAAAAGGTACTTCCCAAGCCCCGAGCGCTCGGTCGGCGTTAGAAACCTGGCCGGGATGATCTGATCGGTGTCGATGTCATCGTGCGGAAGAAAGACTGCCGTC
>Ga0114129_10008854_pt1 | contig 14360 bp, 14 predicted proteins | sample RhiMetdeltSRZDD1_FD_80071 | JGI IMG/M metagenome (GOLD analysis project Ga0114129, IMG submission 80071) | Populus rhizosphere microbial communities from Tennessee, USA - Rhizosphere MetaG P. deltoides SRZDD1 (version 2) (version 2) | ecosystem: Host-associated > Plants > Roots > Rhizosphere >... | reverse complement strand
GATCTGCTGCGGCTCGGCCCGGCCGTTCTCGAGCGCGAAGATGAATCGCTGCGCCGGCAGGAGGATCTCGACGGAGTGGGCCAAGAGGTGCAAGAGAATATTGGACTTGCGCGCCGCCGTTCTTGCGCGATACTGAGCCCGTGAGCGCTGAGCCCCCGAACAGGGCGGCCGAGCAGGAGGCAGCGACTCCCGTCCGGCGATTTGCGCGGTCGCGCATGAACTCGGACGAGCGTGACCGGCTGCGCGAGGCCAACTTCCCGATCGCGATCCGCGGCTACGACCGCGAAACCGTCGACCGGTACGTCAAGAACGTCAACCGGGTGATCGCGGAGCTCGAGATCTCCTCCTCGCCGGAGGCTGCCGTCCGCCATGCGCTCGAGGAGGTGAGCGATGAGACACGCGGCTTGCTCGAGCGTGCTCACGAGACTGCCGAGGAGATCACGGCGCGCTCACGCTCGCGGGCGGACGATCGCGTCCAGGCGGCCGAGAAGGAGGCCGAGGAGTTGCGCGAAGCGACCGCGCGCGAGGCCGAGGAGCTGCGGGCCACCGCGAAGCGCGAGGCGGAGGAGCTGCGGGAGATGGCCGCGCGCGAGGCGCACGGGCTGCGCGAGACCGCCGCCCAGGAGGCGCACCAGCTTCGCGCGACCGCACAGCGCGAAGCCGAGGAGATGCGCGCCGCGGCCGAGGCCCGGGTGGGCGAGCTCGACCGGGACGCCGACGAGCTCTGGGGACAGCGCCGGCGACTCATCAACGACATGCGCACCGTGGCCCAGCAGCAGCTCGAGATCGCGGACGCCGCTTCCGCGCGCTTCGCGCGGGAGCCTGAGGCGGCTGCGGAGGAACCCGCCGAAAACGCCTGAACGACCGAGGGCGCCCTGCGAGGCGCCCTCGGCTTGCTGATGCCAGATTCAGTGCTGCTAGCTGGGGACGGCGGCGTGCGGTGCGGTGCTCGAGGTGTACTCGAACTCCTCCTCCGCTCCGAAGATCCGGTCGAGAACGGCCTTGCGCGCGCCCTCGGAAAGGATCAGCGCCGCGATCCCGCCGAGGATCGCGAGCATGAACAGCTTGCGTCCGGTGTGGCGGCGGCGCCGCTTACCCCGGAGCTGCTCGCTCGCCTGCTGGAGCGAGTCGGCAGTTCGCCGAAGCTCTTTCTGAAGCTTCTTGTCTTCGACGAGCGCCTTCGCCGGGCCCTTGCCGTTCGACATGCGACGGTACGCCTTGCGAGCGGACTCGAACGCGGCACGCATGTTCTCGCGCAGCTCCGCATCCTCCACGAACCGCTGCACGTACGGGTTCTGACGGGCCTGTGCGGCCGCCTTGCCCGCCTTGCCGGCCGTCTTTCGTGCGGCCTTCGCTCTTGCTGCCATGCCTCTCCCTCGTCGGTTAGAAAGGTGGTTCGGGCAGCATATACCTGTTGAAGGTGCGGAACACAAGTCCCCGAATGAGCGTTTAGGGGTTGAGCTTGGCGAATCGAAAAACGGACAGAGGCCAGAAGTCAGCCCGCCGGATCGGGCTGGTCCTTTCCGGCGGGGGCGCGCGTGGCGCCTACGAGGCCGGGGTGATGTCAGTGCTCATGCCCGCGCTCGACGAGCGCGTGGAGCGGCCCAATATCCACATCGGCACGAGCGTCGGCGCGATCAACGCCGCCTACTTCGCGTCGAGCCGCCATCAGACCGCGGCCGAGGCAGCCGAGGGCGGCCTCGAGCGCTGGCGCGAGGTCACCAAGGGCCGTGTGGTCCGGCCGATCCTGATGCGCCAGGCCCCGCTCACGTTCGTGCGCTATGCCGGCGAGGTCCTGTCGCTCCCCGGCGTGCGCCTGCCGAGTCTGCTCGACCCGCGTCCATTGGAGCGCAATCTCAAGCGCTGGATCGACTGGGACGCGGTCCACAAGAACATCGACGCCGAGGTGGCCGAGGTGCTGGCCTGCGTCGCGACCGGCGCGCGCACAGGTCGCACCGTCGTGTTCCTGGAAGGTCACGGAGAGCGCGTCCGGCACCGCTCGCATGCGATCGACTACGTCGAAACGCGGCTCGACGACCAGCACGTGCGCGCGTCGGCCGCGATCCCGATCCTGTTCCCGCCGGTGCGGGTGGAGCATCCACGCGAAGCCCGCGGCTGGTACTTCGACGGCGGCACGCGCCTCAACACGCCGATCAAGCCGGCGCTCGACCTGGGCGCCGAGCGGCTGATCGTGATCGCGACCGACTCCGTCGCCGAGCCCAGCAAGCGACCCGGTCGCCACGAGTCCTCACCGCCCGACTTCGGTGACGGCGCGCTGCACGTGCTGCAGGGCATGCTCGTCGATCCCGTGGTCGAGGACATGCGCATCCTCGGCAACATCAACATGTTCTTCGCCGAGCCCAATGGCGGCGGACGCGAGCGGCGGGAGAAGGAGGGCCGGCGATCACTGGACGCGTCTGCACGCAAGTACCGCGAGGCGCGCGGCAAGTCCCCGTACCGGCAGATCCCGTACATCTTCATCGCACCGGAGCGCCCGGGCGAGATCGGCCGCGTGGCGCGCGCCGTCTTCAAGGACAGGTACGGGGGTGTGAAGGGCCTGCGCTCGCCTGACTTCCCGTTTCTCAACCGGCTGATCGGCGGCGAGAGCCCGACTCACGGCGAGCTGCTCAGCTACCTCTTCTTCGACCGCGAGTTCACCGAAGAGCTGATCCGCATGGGCCAGCGGGACGCGCGGCGCTGGCTGCGGGCGGCACCCGGTCCGGGTGACCCGTGGCAGATCGAGCCGCTCGACGCTTTCATGAAGCCGAGCGGACGCCGCACCGGCGCGGGCAACAAGGTCTCGAAGGCGAGCTAACGGGCTAAGACGCCTGCGCGCGAAGCTGCGCGTCGTGCTCCGCCACGACCCACTCGAGCGTGCGCCGCATCCCGTCCTCGAGGCCGACCCGGGCGTCGAACCCGAGCACCTCGCGGGACTTGCGCGGGTCGAGCGACGAGCGCTGGACCTCGCCTGCGCGCGCGGGGGCGAACTGCGGCTCGAAGGGGTCGTTCACGCCGATGATCTTCATCTCCCGGCCGAGCTTGCGAAGCACCTCCACGAGGTCGAGCACCGAGGACTCCTTGCCGGTGCCGACGTTGAATGGGCCCGTGACCTCGTTCGCGGACGCGATCAGGGCCGCGTTGACGACCTCCTCCACATATATATAGTCGCGCGTCTGGAGCCCGTCGCCGAAGACGGTGGGCTGACCACGGTCTCGCAGCTTGCCGCAGAAGATCGCCACCACGCCCGCCTCGCCGAGCGGGTCCTGCCGGGGGCCGTACACGTTGCCGAATCGAAGGCTGACCGCGGACAGGCCGTGCAGCCGGCCCCACAGGTCGCAGTACCCCTCGGCCGAGTACTTCGCCTGGCCGTACGGGGCCTCGGAGTTGATCTCGGAGTCCTCCGGCGTGGGCAGCAGGTCGGTCTCGCCGTAGATCGCGCCGCCGGTGGACGCGAACACGAAGCGCCGCGCGCCACACAGGCGCGCCGCTTCGAGCATGTTGATCGTGCCGATCACGTTGACCTCGGCGTCGTAGGCCGGCTTCGCCGCCGACACCCGCACGTCCATCTGGGCAGCCAGGTGGAACACGACCTCGGGCCGCTCCTGCTCGAGCAGCGAGCGCACGATCGCCGCGTCGCGGATGTCCTCGACGACCAGCCGGGCGCCTCGTGGGAGGGCCGAGTCGAGGTTCGACCGGCGGCCGGTCGCGAGGTTGTCCAAGACCACCACTTCGTCCTCCCTGGCGAGCAGCGCGTCGACCAGATTCGATCCGATGAAACCGGCTCCGCCGGTGACCAAAGCCTTCATTCCCCTGCCTTCCTCAAAGCCATTCCTGGGCGTCTTTTTTACAGCTTTCCCTACGGCTGCCGACAAAGACTGCTGCTACCCTCGCTTGACGTTTTCGGCCCCGTGGACGATTACCTGAAGCACCGCAATGAGACTGATCGTCACAGAGAAAGACAACAGCGCCAAGAAAATCGCCCAGATCCTGTCCGAGGGCAAGGCCAAGCAGGACAAAAGCTACGGCATCCCATTTTATGTGTGGGAGGACGGGGAGGATCAGCAGTGCGTGATCGGCCTGAAGGGCCATCTCATGAACCCCGTTTTCCCCGAGGGATTCTCTGAATGGCGCAAGGTCGAGCCGCGTGAGCTGATCGACGCGCCGCTCCAGAAGGAGCCGATCCAGAAGAGCGTCCACAAGGCGCTGCGGAAGCAGGCCAAGGACGCCGACGCGGTCGTGATCGCGACCGACTTCGACCGCGAGGGTGAGCTGATCGGCCTCGAGGCGCTCGAGGAGGTGCTCGCCGTCAACCCCAATCTCGTCTCCGAAAACGGGCGCGTGACCGGCGCGAACATCAGGCGCGCGCGTTTCTCGGCGCTCACGCAGGAGGAGATCGAGCATGCCTTCGGCAACCTGGTCGACCTTTCCGAGCCGCTTGCCCGAGCCGGCGAGGCGCGGCAGGACATCGACCTGATCTGGGGCGCGACGCTCACCCGTTTCGTGTCGCTCGCGACCGGCCGGCTGGGCTCGTCGTTCCTGTCGGTTGGGCGTGTGCAGAGCCCGACGCTCGCGATCGTCGTGGACCGTGAGCTCGAGCGCCGCGCACACGTGCCGCAGCCCTACTGGGAGGTGTTCGCCACCTTCGAGCATCCCGACGGAGAGTTCACCGCCCACCACAAGGTCGACAAGTTCTGGGAAGAGGCCGAGGCGAAGGCGGCGCTCGCGAACACGAAGAGTCCCGGCGTCGTGCGCAAGGTCGAGTCCAAGCGCAACACCCGCAAGCCGCCCGCTCCCTTTAACACGACCGCTTTCACGAGCGCGGCCTCCGGTGTCGGCGTCTCGCCGGCGCGTGCGATGCGGCTCGCCGAAGACCTTTATATGGACGGGTTCATCTCGTATCCCCGGACCGACAACACCGTCTATCCGGACTCGCTTCCGGTGCGGGAGCTGCTGCAGTCACTCGCGCACGTGGACGTCTTCAAGGAAGCGGAGTCGATCGCGTCCAAGCCCGAGCTTCAGCCCACGCGCGGCAAGAAGCAGACGACCGATCACCCGCCGATCTATCCGACTCAGGCGCTCGACCCCAACATGCTCCCCGACGACGGGCACCGCAAGATCTACGAGCTGGTCGCGCGGCGCTTCCTGGCGACGTTCGGCGATCCGGCGATCTCCGAGTCGACGCGGGCCGACATCGAGGCGGGCGGCGAGGGCTACTTCGTGCGCGGCAATGTGCTGGTCGACCCGGGCTTTCTGGCCGTCTATCCATACGGGCGCTCCAAGGACGAGGAGATCCCAAAGGTCGAAGAGGGCCAGGAGCTGCCGCTCGCGCGCGATCCGTGGTTCGACGCGAAGGAGACTCAGCCGCCCTCGCGCATCGGGCAGGGCAAGCTCATCGAGATGATGGAGGAGCTCGGCCTCGGCACGAAGGCGACTCGCCACGACATCATCCAGAAGCTCTATGACCGCGGCTACGTGCAGAACAACCCGATCGAGCCCTCGGAGACCGGCATCGCGATGGTGAAGGCCTTCGAGAAGTATGCGAAGCGGGTCGCGACGCCGGACATGACGGCCGAGCTCGAGAACGACATGGACATGATCGCGGCGGGCGACACGACCAAGGACAAGGTCGTCGACACCTCGCGCAAGATGCTCCACGAGTCCTATGACCTGATGGACGAGCACAAGCGCGAGCTCGCCGAGATCATCTGGGAGGGCATGAACCAGGACCGCATCCTGGGTCCGTGCCCGAAGTGCCGCGACGCCGGGCGGGTGAACGAGGAAGGCAACACGAACCGGCTCAAGATCATCCGTGCGAAGAAGTCGGGCAAGCGGTTCGTAGGCTGCGAGGGCTACCCCGAGTGCGACCAGACATACGGGATCCCACAGCGCGGCGACCTGATCAGGCTCGAGGAGGTCTGCTCGATCTGCGGCCAGACACCGCGGCTGAAGGTCTGGACCGGGCGCCGGCCCTGGAACCTCTGCCTGAACGAGGACTGTCCGTCGATGGTCGAGATGCGCGCCCAGCGCGCCGAGCGCGAAGCGGCGCGTGCCGCCAAGGAGGCCGCCGCCGCGGCGGCCGGCGACGGGGATGGCGCCGAGGCTCCGGCCGAGGAGCCGGCGCCGAAGCCCACCACCACGCGCAGGCGCCGGGCTCCAGCCCGGACCTGAGTTCGAGATTAGCCCTCCCGCGAAGCGGGAAAGCTGCCTCCGGCAAGCGACGGAGGGGGACCAATGGGCGGCACGGCGCACCCGCGCGCGTTGACAGACCGCATCGATGCCCTGATCGACCGTGGGACCGAGGAAGGCTGCCTCGAGCTGTCCGAGATCAGCGAGCTGATCGCGGATCTCGGTCTCGAGGATGCCGACGTCGACGCGCTCTTCGAGCGGATCGAGCGCGGCGGCATCGAGATCAGCGACGACTGCGGCCGCGACGCGCCGGAGCAGGTCACTTACGCGAACGAGTCGCTCGCGGCGAAGACGACCGACGCGCTGGACCTGTTCTTCTCGGAGGTGCGGCGCTACGACCTGCTGTCGCCTTCGGAGGAGGTCCAGCTGGCGAAGCGGGTCGAGCAGGGGGACGATCGCGCCAAGGAGTCCATGATCAACTCGAACCTCCGCCTCGTGATCTCGATCGCGCGCCGCTACCCGCGCACGGAGCTGTCGCTGCTCGACCTGATCCAGGAAGGGACGCTGGGACTGATCCGCGCGGTCGAGAAGTTCGACTGGCGCCGCGGTTTCAAGTTCTCGACATATGCGACCTGGTGGATCCGCCAGTCGATCGACCGCGGCTTGCAGAACAAGTCGCGCACGATCCGGATGCCCGTGCACGTCGTGCAGCGCGAGCGGCGGGTGGCCAAGGCGGAGCGGGAGCTTGCCGCAACGCTCGAGCGGCAACCCACCGACGAGGAGATCGCGGCCGCGTGCGAGCTCTCGCCAAAGCAGGTGCGGGAGGTGCTCGACGCGCCCCGCACGGTCACGAGCCTGGACAAGCCCCTCGCCGAGACCGACGAGAGCACGCTCGGGGAGGTGATGGCCGGCGACGGCCCGCTGCCGGAAGAAGAGGTCGATATCGCCCTCGAGCAGGCGGTCGTACACCAGGCGCTGGAGCGCCTGCCGGAACCGGAGCGCGAGGTGCTCGAGCTTCGCTTCGGGCTCGGGACCGAGGAGCAGCCTCAGACGCTCGACCAGGTCGTGCAGCGGCTCGGCATCTCCAGGAACAGGGTGCGCCGGCTCGAGGCGGACGGCCTCGCGAGGCTGGCGGTGGTGCGAGAGGTCCAGGGGCTCAGGCGCTTCGCATAGCTGGGCGCTCTAACCTGCCGAAGGTGTTCGTCACCTTCGAGGGAATCGACCGCTCCGGCAAGACCACACAGGCAAGGCTCCTCGCCGACGCGCTCGGCGACGAAGCGCTGCTGGTGCGCGAGCCGGGCGGCACGCCGGCCGCGGAGCGGATTCGGGAGATCGTCAAGGACACGGAGGTCGAGCTGTCGCCGATCGCCGAGACCCTGCTGTTCGGCGCGGCGCGTGCGGACCTGCTCGACCGCGTCGTGCGGCCGGCGCTCGAGGACGGCAAGACCGTGATTTCGGACCGGTACATCGATTCCACGGTCGCCTACCAGGGCGGCGCGCGCGGGCTCGGGATCGAGCGCATCGAGGAGCTGAACGAATGGATCGCGGGAGGCCTCTGGCCCGACGTCACGTTCCTGCTCGACGTGCCGTCGGACGTCGCGCGGCTGCGCGGCGGCGAGGCGGACCGGTTCGAGCGCGAGGGGGAGGAGCTCCAGCGGGCAGTGGCGGCTGCGTATGACCGGCTGGCCGAGCGCCACGCGCACCGGTACGTGCGGATCGACTCCGCGCAGCCCAAGCGCCAGGTCCACGAACAGGTCATGGCCGAGCTGGAGTCCCGGCGCGCCGGAGCGCTCCGGTGAGCGCGGTACTGGCCGGCACCGAGCATCAACCGCAGGCCCGGATGGCGCTGGAGGGCGCGCTCAGCGGGAACGGGCTCACGCACGCCTATCTGTTCCACGGTCCTCCAGGCACGGGCAAGCGCGAGGCGGCTCGCGCGTTCGCGGCGGCGCTGATCTGCGAGGGCGTGGAGGATGCGCCCGAGGCCGAGCGGCGCGTGCTCGCCGGCGTGCATCCCGACCTCACGTGGGTCGAGCCGCGCGGCGCGCACGACGTGCTCGTCGACGACGTTCGCGACGGGGTCGTCCGCCAGGCCGCGCTTCGCCCGTTCGAGTCAAGCCGGCGCGTGTTCGTGATCGTCGACGCGGACCGGATGAACGACGAGTCCCAGAACACCCTGCTGAAGACGCTCGAGGAGCCGGCGTCGTTTGCGCACCTCGTGCTGGTCAGCTCCGCTCCTGGACGCCTGCTGCCGACGATCGTGTCGCGCGTCCAGGGCATTCGATTCGGCCCGGTGCCGGCCGCGCGGATCGCGGAGCTGCTCGAGGAGCAGGGCACCGACGCGCGCACGGCGCTCGCCTGCGCCCGGCTTGCGGGCGGCAACGCGGACCGCGCCCGCTACCTCGCTTCGCCCGAAGGCGCGGGTCAGCGGACAGAGGCCGAGACCGCCGCGCGCGCCACCCTTCGGTCCTTCGAAGACGCGCAGTGGGTGATCGCCGAGCCGTGGCGGCCGTTGCTCGACCGCGCGGCGCAGGCCGGGGCGGCCGCGGAGGCGCTGATCAAGGAGGAGATCGAGCGGCGGCTCGAGAACGAGCCGAAGCGCGGGCAGGGCGGCATGAGGCGCGACTTCGAGCTGCAGGCGCGACGCGCGCGGCGCCGCGGCCACACGACTTCGCTCGACCTGAGCCTGGAGCTCGTGAGCCTCTGGTTCCGCGACCTGATCGCCGTCGCGAGCGGCCGTGAGGCGCAGGTCTTCAATCTCGACCGCGCCCGGGAGCTGGGCGCCGACGCCCAGGGCCGTGACCCGGACCGGCTGATCGACTGCCTCGAGCTCTGCGAGGACACACGGCGCCGCCTCGAGCGAAACGTGCTGGAAGACCTGGCGCTCGAAGCCCTCTTCAACCGGTTGCGGCGCGCGGGGGCGCCCGGCTAGCTCTCAGCCGATGAGCAGCGGCAGCGGCAGGCGGCTCGTGGCACGGCCGGTAACGGGGCCGAAGCCGCTGAGCATGCCGAACGAGTTCGAGCCGCGGCGGCTTCTAAAGCGCGCGCTGCAGGTCGGAGGCGTGATCCTCGTGGTCGTGGCGATCGTGTTCCTCGCGCCCGGCCTGGGCGAGGTGCGAAGCAAGCTCGAGGGCGCGAATCCATGGTGGATCGCGTTTGGCGTCGTCCTGGAGGCCCTGTCGTGCGCGTCGTACGTCCTGATGTTCAAGCCGTTGTTCTGCCCGAGCATGCCGTGGCGGACGAGCTGGGAGATCGGCTTCTCGGAGCTTGGTGCCGGCTCCCTCGTGCCCGCCAGCGGCGCCGGCGGGCTCGCGCTCGGCGCCTGGATCCTGCGCGAGGGCGGCATGCCCGGCGAGCAGATCGCGCGCCGCTCGGTCGCGTTCTTCCTGCTGAAGAGCGCCGCGAACTTCGTGGCGGTGGTGGTCATCGGCGTGCTGATGGCGGTCGGCCTGATGGGGCCCAGCGAGCCACTGTGGCTGACCGCTTTGCCGGCCGCCGCCGCGGCGATCGTGATCGTGCTCGTGCTCTGGATCCCCAGGCTCGGCCCCGGCCGCGATCCGGGGCCGGACGCCGGCCGCGTACGGCGGTGGTGGGTGATCGGGCGTCGCTGGCTGATCGATGGCACGACGGAAGCGGTCGCGATTCTGAGAACCGCCGACATGCAAGTGATCGCCGGTTCCCTCGGCTACTGGCTCTTCGACAACCTCGTGCTGTGGGCGACCTTCAACGCGTTCGGGTATGCGCCGCCGATCGGGATCCTGCTGATGGGTTACCTGATCGGCCAGCTCGGCGGTCTGCTGCCGCTCCCCGGCGGCCTGGGCGGGATCGACGGCGGGCTGCTCGGCACCTTCATCGTCTATGGCGCGCCCGCCGCCACGACCGCGGCGGCCGTGCTCGCCTACCGCGTGATCCTCTTCTGGCTGCCGCTCCTGGTCGGCACGATCGCGTTCATCTCGTTGCGGCGGGGGCTCAACGATCCCGAGCGGCCCGAGCTGTGCGTCGTGCCGGCCGCGACCTGAACCCGAAGGCCGGCTAGCCGAGGCCGACCGCGGGTGCCCGCACCTTCGCGACCAGGTGCGGCAGCGGCATGTGGTGCAGATGCGGCTCGTAGGCGGAGTCGCCGTACAGCCCGAGCTCCTCGCGCGCGACCACCTCGGCCGCCGCGTGCACGACGCCCGGGTCGAAGTGATAGCCCGCCCGGGACTCGAGCACGCTCATCGCCTGCAGATGGGTGAGCTGGGGGGAACCGGCAGCGGTGAGGCGGGCCCACACGTCGGCGACCGCGAGCACCCGGCTCGTGAGTGGGATCAGCTCGCCGGTGAGGGCGCCGGGCACGCCGCCCGGTGCGTCCCAGTGCTCGCGATAGAAGAGCAGGGTCTCCTGCACGCCACTCCAGTGCTCGAAAGCGGGGTTGTGGAGCTTGCCTTGGACGGGGTGGAAGACCTCGATGTCGAGGAACGTCGCGGCGTCCGCGAGGACCGACCGCGTCTCGCGGTCCAGCTTCAGCACGTGCGCGATGCTCTTCGCGTACAGCGCGACCGCCTCCGGATATGGCACGTCCCGGACCGGCCGCGGCCGCAGCAGCACCGGCAGCAGGTACTGCGGGATCATCACGGTCAGCGCGAAGAGCGCCAGCGCGAACACGCCGATGTGCGCGTAGAGAAAGGCGGTCAGCACCCCCGCGCCGATCATCAGCAAGGTCGCGGGAGCGGGGCGGAACAGCTCGTGCCACACGACCGCGCGGACCGGCTCGGCGTTCAGGATCACGCCCACGATTCCGCGCGCGACGGCGAAGTTCACGCTCAGCATCACGACCGCCGCGAGTGCGAGCGACGCGTAACCCGTGCCGAGCAGGCTTAGAATCAGCGAGCCCGACACGACCGCCCAGCCGTATGACGCGATGTTCGCGACGTGGGCCTCGATCGGCCGCCGGCTGAGCACGAAGTAGACGCCCTCGGCCGCAAGCCAGACGCAGGCGGCGGGCAAGGCGCCGAGGAAGAGCAGGGCGAGCAGCACCGCCACGAACTCGGCGTCGACGAACACGGACGGCCTGATCGCGACCAGGCCCCACAGGCTGACGAGCGCGATCGCCGTCAACGAGATCAGGAGGACCGGATCGTCCCAGTCCCCCGGGGAGGAGGAAAAGGCGAATGCCGGGACCAGGGCCGCTATTGCGAGGACAGCGACCCAGCGCGCGAGGAGCGTGCGACCGGCATTGCCGGGTGAGGTGGCGTGGGGGACCTTGATTACAGCTTCCGTGCCGAGGAGCAGGGCTCGTGAAAGACGGTACCTACTGGACGCAGGAGCCCGCAACCAACATACGTCCAGGTTCCGCGTACGCTGAGGCCCCGTTCCGGATGAGACCTAAGGAGAGAGGATGAGCTACGAGACGCTCCTGTATGGCGTGGACGGCGCGATCGCGACCATCACCCTGAACCGGCCCGAGCGATTGAACACGATCGTGCCGCCAATGCCCGATGAGCTCGAGGCGGCGGTCAACGCGGCGGTCGCCGACGACGACGTGAAAGTGATCGTGCTGCGCGGCGCGGGCCGCTCGTTCTGCGCCGGCTTCGACCTCGGCGGGGGCTTTCACCATTGGGACGAGCGGATCACGACGGAGGGGCGGTGGGATCCGGGCAAGGACTTCGTGATGGCGACCTCGCCGACGTTCGGGCCCGTCCCCAAGTTCATGAGCATCTGGCGCTCGCCCAAGCCTGTGATCGCGCAGGTGCACGGCTGGTGTGTCGGGGGAGGCAGCGACATGGCGCTGTGCGCGGACCTGGTGATCGCCTCGGAGGACGCCCGCATCGGCACGCCGTACTCGCGCATGTGGGGGTGCTACCTGACCGGGATGTGGATCTACCGGCTGGGGCTCACCCGGGCGAAGGAGTACGCGCTCACGGGCAAGCCGTTCTCGGGGGGCGAGGCGGCCGAGATCGGGCTGATCAACCAGTCGGTGCCATTCGCGGAGCTCGAGTCGGAGGTGCGATCGACCGCCGAGCGACTCGCAAGCGTGCCGCTGTCGCAGCTGGCCGCGATGAAGCTGGTCGTCAACCAGGCCTTCGACAACATGGGTCTCGGCTCCACCCAGGTGATCGGCCCTGTGCTGGACGGGCTGATGCGCAACACCCCGGACGCGTTGCGCTGGATCGAGGTCGCGGAGCGAGAGGGCGTGTCGGCGGTGGCAGGCGAGCGGGACCGGCTGTTCGCCGACTACAGCGCCGCGCCGGCCGACGGCCAGCCGGACCCGGAGCACGTGATCGAGCCGTGACCGAGCGCAGTCGTGACGGGCGCGGGGTAGATGGCGCCGCGTCCCGATCGCTGGTCGATCGGTGAGCCCGAGAAGAAGAAGAACCAGATCTCGAACACCACCACCGCGGCGACCACGACGATCACCATGACGCGCTCGGGTGCGGTGACGCGCGGGCGCTCGCCCGGGTAGACCGGCCGCTCGCCGCGCATGCTGCGCAGCCAGGGCGTGTGCGCGCGGACGTGCCGCGCCATGCCCGTGCGCTTGTCGTAGCTGGCCTGCAGGAGCGCGATCACCCGAATCAATCCCAGACTCACCGCCGTCAGCACCACCGTGACGACGAACAGGCCCATCATCGTCGGCGGACCGCTCCCCTGCGTGCGCGAGCCGACCCACAGGGCGAACAGCGGACCGCCCGTCCACAGGTTGAGGGACGCGAGGCCGATCAGCGAAAGCAGGACCACCCGCATTGGAGTCCTCCGACTACTCGGATACACTCTGTATTTAAGTACATTATGAATCCGAATGTCGAGACGAGGCGCCGGACCCGGGCGGAGAAGCAGGCGGAGACCCGGGAGCGGCTGCTCGGAGCAGCCGAGGAGGTCTTTCGCCGCCGTGGCTTCGCGGGGTCCACCGTTGAGGAGATCACGGAGACGGCGGGCTTCAGCCGCGGAGCGTTCTACTCGAACTTCGAGAGCCGCGAGCAGCTCTTCATCGAGCTCCTCCACCGCCGCGTGTACGACGAGTTCACACGGATGCTGGGCGATGCGCCGCGCAAGCGCACGGCGCGCGCGCAGATGCGGTCGACGGCGCGCGAGTTCGCCCGGCGTTACGAGCGCGGCCAGCGCTGGCTGTTCGAGCTGTGGCTCGAGTGTCTGGCCTATGCGGCCCGGCACCCCGAGTTCGCCTCGTTGCCGGCGACGTTCTGGCGCGGCAACCGTGAGCTGACGGCCCGCATGATCGAGAGCGTCTACGAGCAGGCCGGGGCGCGGCCGCCGATCGCCTCGCGGGACCTCGCGACCGCCCTCACGGCGCTCGACATCGGCCTCGCGATCCAGAACCTGGTCGACCCGGAGGAGGTTCCGCTCGACCTCTACCCGAAGCTCTACGACCTGCTCTTCGGCGGGCTGCTGCCAGAGGGCGCGCCGCCCGCCAAGTCGCGTTAGCCGCCCAAAGTCGCTCAAACCTTGTAATGCCTGTCACTTGACAGGTTCTTAACAGGCGATAGGGTGGCCGCTGCACACGGACGTGGAGGAGCAGTGATGCGAGCTGGACGCCCCCGAGCGGAGACGCATCGGGGCGGCTTTCCGGTCGGGTGACGGTCGCGGCAGGGCTCGGCACGAGGCCGGAGTTCGCCTACCCTGACGCCGTCAGGATCGGGGAGCGGTTCCCCGCAGGAGGCACCTCCGAGGCGCGCGAACGACCCGCCGCGAATGGAAAGGGAAAAGCTCTACGTGCGGGGCGCCGCGAGCACTACCCCGAGGCGGAGGTGGTCGCGGCCGACTTCGCCCAAATGCGGGCGAACGGCGGGGTCGCCGGATGGGAGCTTCCCGGAGACAGTGAGCTGAATCTGATCTTCGAGACCGCAGCCTACGCGCGGCTCGCGAGCCTGCTCGTGTGGAGCGTGGCCGCCGCGGGCGAGGGCGAGTCGGGCTGGCTGCGCGAGCGCCTCGCCGACATGGTCGGCTGGCTCGACGATGTCCGGCCCGTGCTTCCGTCGTGATGAAGAGCCTGATCGTCAACGGCGACGACTTCGGGGCAAGTAGCGGCATCAACGTCGGCGTCATGGAGGCTCACGAGAGCGGCATCCTCACGAGCACGAGCATGATGGTGGACCGGCCCGCCAGCGCTGAAGCCGCGCGCCTAGCCGGCCAGCAGCCCGCCGGCCAACTGACGCTGGAAGACGCGATCACCGCCTGCGGCCGGATCGCGGCTGCGATGCACGGCGCGGCGATTGAGCTTGGACGCCGGCGCGCGCTGGAGGATG
>Ga0114129_10008852_pt1 | contig 14362 bp, 14 predicted proteins | sample RhiMetdeltSRZDD1_FD_80071 | JGI IMG/M metagenome (GOLD analysis project Ga0114129, IMG submission 80071) | Populus rhizosphere microbial communities from Tennessee, USA - Rhizosphere MetaG P. deltoides SRZDD1 (version 2) (version 2) | ecosystem: Host-associated > Plants > Roots > Rhizosphere >... | reverse complement strand
GACAGCCTGTTCTTCGAGACGTTCAACCGGAACAAGAAGAGCCTGAGCCTGGACATCACGAATCCGGCCGGGCGGCAGATCTTCGAGGCCCTCGTGCGCGTCTCGGACGTGGTCTACTCGAACCTCCGGGGGGATGTGCCCGTGCAGCTCCGCCTCTGCTATGCGGATCTAAAAGACCTCAACCCCAGGATCGTCTGTTGCTCGCTGTCGGGATTCGGTCTGACGGGGCCCCGGCGAGCCGAACCAGCGTACGACTACATCCTCCAGGGCCTCGCGGGGTGGATGAGCGTCACCGGGGAGCCCTCGTGTCCGCCAACCAAGTCTGGCCTGTCCCTGGTGGACTACTCCGGCGGGTTCGTTGCGGCGCTCGCCGTGCTGGCGGGCCTTCACGCCGCCCGGCGTGATGGCGTCGGGATGGACTGCGATGTGTCCCTCTTCGACACGGCCGTGAGCCTCTTGGCGTACGTGGGGACGTGGCACCTCACCGCCGGTTTCATGCCATCGAGGACACCGAGCTCCGCGCATCCCTCGCTGGTCCCGTTTCAGAACTTCCAGACCGCCGATGGGTGGATCGTGGTAGCGTGCCCCAAGGAGAAGTTCTGGCGTCGCCTAACGGCTGTGATTGAACGTCCTGATCTAGCAAGCGGTCCACGGTTCGCAGACTTCGCCGCGCGGCGCGCTCATGCCGACGAGCTGCTGCCGATCCTCAGCGAGGCGTTTCTTCGAGCGCCCTCGGCCTACTGGCTCGATCGGCTCTCCGGGGCGGGTGTACCATGCGGGCCAGTCCACTCAGTCACCCAGGCCCTCGCGGAACCGCAGACCCTGGCGCGGCGCCTCGTCGTCGAGACAATGCACCCCCGGTTTGGTGTCGTCCGGCAGCTGGCGAGCCCGGTCCGGGTCGGGGCCGAGCCGCCGGCCCAGCGCCGGGCACCCCGACGTCACGAGGACGGTGAGGCGATACTCCATGGGCTCTTGGGCTACGATGACCAGGGGATCGAGCGCCTCACGGCCCAGGGTGCTTTTGGACGGTAGGGACGGACACGGGACGGAGCTGACGTGATGAGTTCGGGTGTGCCACGTCAGCGCACACCGTGCGTGGTCCCGGATGTCGTTGTCCGCATCCCACGTAGCGAAGAGACGGACCTCGAACGTCCCGGAGCGCTGGCCTCGGGGCCGGCCACGGCCACTAAGGCCGGCGATGATCTACGGCGCTCTCAAGCAGCTCGGCCGCGAGCCACTGCAGCGCTTCCATGACAGGCTGTCGGCTGGTGTGGAGGCGTTTGTCGAGATCAGGCCGCAGGTCGGTTGCCGAGCGGTCCGCCCCTCGTCGGGCGAGAGTAGGCGCATGCCATGCCTCGCCACGTACTCCGCCGACTGCGGGTTAGTGGACCCTGCGAGGACCACAGGAATATGGGGTCGCTGGACCGAGGGCGGAGTGACCGTCGCGGCATGGCAGCGGTAGTAGCGCCCCTCGAACGTGACGGGCCCGCCGCTGAGCGTGGCCACAATGAGGGTCCATCGCCTCGAAGAGCCTCGCTGAGCATACTCGACCGCCCGCATCCCACGCCCCAGCCCGAGCATCATCCGTCCACCGCTGAGGTGGTCCAGGACGTTCGTCTCCTCGACCAGGCGGAGGGGATGATGGAAGGGGACCACGTTGATCAGCACGCCGAATCGAATGCGCTGGGTGAGCGCCGCAGCGGCGGCCAGGACGATGTTCGGCGCGGGCAGGCGCTCAACAGCATAGGTCGCGGATAAGCCGGGCGAGCGGCTCGGCCGGCTGGCGCGCCCCGGGCCAGCAGGGGCGGGTTTGAAGCCGCCCATGTACCGACGGGGACCGATCGGATGCCGCCCCCGATTACCCTCGGATCGAAACACGGAATACACGGAGGACTGACGGAGAACACGGAGCTGTGTGGCCGGGCCCTCAATGGGACAGACTACGTCTCCGACACCCCACTACGTGACGTCGTCCACAGGTCCGTCGAACAGCTCGAAATGGCCGAAGCGATCGCGGCCTCGCGCCAGGATCACGCGGCGGTTCGGGTCCGGCTTGTCGACGACATCGGGCGATATGTAGTTGATGCTGAGCCCGATGCGGCTGGTCGGCGAGGGATTGGGCGGCGAGCCGTGCACGAGCATGTTGTGATGCACCGACATCTGTCCCGCCGGGATCGACAGGCCGACGGCCGCCGACTCGTCGAGCTGGGTCGAGATCGACTGCCCGTAGCGCAATAGATTGTGATCGTCCTTGGCCTGGACGTGCTCAAGTTGTCCCCACGTATGCGAGCCAGGAATGACCCGCATGGCGCCGTTCTCGGGTGTCGCATTGGTCAACGCGATCCACGCCGTCACCTTGTGCTCACGCGGCTGGGCGGTAGAGTACGTGCCGTCCTGGTGCCAGCCGACATAGGAGAGGCTGTAGGGCGGCTTCGGGAACAGCTTGGCATCCCACACCATGACATCGGGACCGAGAATGTCCTCAACGGCGTCGAGCACACGCGGATGGGTCACCAGCTCGTAGGCCCATCGCGCCCGGCGATGGGGCTGGCGCAGAAATTCGCGCCCCTCGTCGTCGTCATAGTCCCGGCCGCCGCGGTTGGCTTGTTGCTTCTCATAGGCCTGGAACCGCCCCAGGAAATGGACGGCTTCCGCCGGCGTGAGCACCGCGATGGGCGAAAGATACCCGTCGCGATGATATGCCCTCACCTGCTCGTCGCTCAGCAGCTTACCCATGGGCTCCTCCTCGCGATCTCGCGGCGCGGCGCAGCACGCCAACATCGTTCGCGGCGACCACTTGTCCGTGCCCTTGCAGAATCCTAATCTGCGAGCGCAGGTGATGGCTCATCAGCCGGGCCGCCGATTTCGCATCGTGCCGGGTGATCGCCGCGAGGATCGCCCGATGCTCCGATAGGTCGCGTTTTGGGTATTCGGGCATTCGCCGCACCATCCGCTCGCGAAGATCCCGCAGGCCGCCGATGATGCTCTTGAGACAGAAGAACAGCACGCCGTTCTGCGCCGCGCGGGCGATGCTCATATGGAAGGCCTGGTTCTCGCGGAAGTACGTTTTTCCTTTTGCGATCTTCCGCTCGACCGCGGCGGCCGCGGCGCCGATCTCCCCCACGTGCTGCGGGGTCGCATGTTTTGCGGCCTCTCCCGCGGCATAGCTCTCGAGGACGGCGCGCACCTCGAACAGGTCCCGGATCGCCCAATGGGTCATCGAATCGTCCAGCCGCTCGCTGAGCGCGGTCGCTATCGGCGAGGTCACCACGGTTCCATGGCGCGGCCGGGCCGAGACGACGCCCAGCATCGACAGCCCCCGAATCGCCTCGCGAATGCTCGATCGGCCGACACTGAGCTGACGGACCAGCTCGGTTTCCGGCGGCAAACGGTCGCCGGGCTTCAAGCGGCCATCCCTGATCAGCGCCACGATCCGCTCGGTGACGGCGTCGCTGGTCTTCACCTTCCGGATCGGCTCGAGGTCCATCGCCGTCACCCCACCTTCGCCCCGGCTGCCCCCTGGGAGGCCATGTTCATTTCCTTGAGGCCGTGGTCGCGGGACTCCGTGCCGACGCCGCCGCTCGCATCATTTCCGCCATCGACGAACAGCGTCGCCCCGGTGACGTAGTCCGACGCAGCGCTCGACAAGAACACGACGGCGCCGAGCACATCCTCGGGCTCCGAAACGCGGCCGACAGGGATCTTGCGTGCGAACAGATCCTCGGACGCCCGATCGGCCAACCAGCGGGCATTCATCTTGGTGCGCACGAAGCCGGGGACCAAGACATTCACCTGGATATTGTGGAGCCCCTATTCGATGGCGAGGGTCCGCGTCAGCGCGACGATCCCGGCCTTGCTGACGTTGTAGGCGCTGATGAAGGGCATGCCCACGAACCCGCACCGAGACGAGACGTTCACAATCTTGCCCGCCTTCTGCGCGATCATGATGCGGCCGACCGCCTGGCAGAGCTGGAACGTCCCCGTCAGATTGATGGAGAGCGTGTTGTCCCAATCCGCCGCCGGCATCTCCTCGGCGCGTCCCCGCTCCACCACTCCGGCGTTGTTGACCAGAACGTCGATCCGGCCGAAGCGGTCCTGCGCGGTGCTGGCGATCACTTGAATCGCGGCCTGGTCGCGCAGATCGGCCCGGTGAAAGACGGCGTTGGCCGGCAGGTGATCGGGCGCCGTGATATCAACAGCCAGGACCTTGGCGCCGAGCGCCACAAAGCCATGCGTCAGCGCCGTGCCGATCCCGCCGGCGCCGCCCGTGACGACCACGGCCTTGCCGGTGACGTCGAACAGGGATGAAGGATCGAAAGGCATCGATGGTCACCTCGGATCTGGTTTGGCGCCCGCGGCGTCGGCCGCGAATGCCACGCTGCGCTCGACCGGCCAGGAAAGCTGGAATTGCAGACCGGGCTGCAGGCCTGCCGCTGAATCCTTGACGGACACCGCAGCGACCACCACCGGCGTCCGATCCGCGAGCTCGAAGTGGAGCTGAATCGAATCGCCGATGAACACCTCGCGGCACAGGCGGGCAGTGAGGTAGTTGTGTCCCGGTTCCTCGCCCGCGCCCTCGGCGGCGAGGCTGATGGTCTCCGGACGGATCGCCACATCCACGCGGTCGCCGACCGGCAGTGGCCTGGCGCCGCGCGCCTTCACGGTCGCGCCGCCGATGCTGACCGTCATGACGCCGCCGTCGGCGGTCACGACGCGCCCGGACAGGTAGTTGGTCTGGCCGACGAAGCTGGCGACGAAGCGGTTGGCGGGGTGATGGTAGATGTCGCGCGGCACGCCGATCTGCTCGATCTCTCCCTCGCGCATCACCGCAACCCGGTCGGCCAGGGTCAGCGCCTCCTGCTGATCGTGGGTGACGATCACCGTCGTGATCCCGACCTGCTTGAGGAGCGCGCGCAGTTCCGTGCGCATCACATCGCGCAACTGACGGTCCAACGCGGAGAGCGGCTCGTCGAGGAGCAGCACAGCCGGCTGCACGACCAGCGTGCGCGCGAGCGCGGCACGCTGCTGCTGGCCGCCCGAGAGCTCATCGGGATAGGCGCCGGCGAACGCCGCGAGCTGGAGAAACTCCAGCGCCTGAACGGCGCGGGTCTTGCGCTCGGACGCCGGAACCGAATGCATCTTCAGCCCAAATAGCACATTCTCGATGACGGACATATGCGGAAACAGCGCATAGTTCTGGAACACCATGCCGACGTTGCGGCGGTGCGAGGGAAGCTGGGTCACGCGACGGGCGTCGAACCACACCTCGCCCGAATCGGGACGGATGATCCCGGCGACCGCGCGCAGCGTCGTGGTTTTGCCGCACCCGCTCGGTCCCAGCAGGGATATGATCTCTCCCGGCTCGACCGCGAGCGACAGGTCCTTGATGACCGGCCGTCCGCCGAGCTGCACGGAGACGGCTTCGATGCGCAGCCGGACCGGTTTCATCGCGACACGCGCTCGATGCCGATCCAGCGATCGACCGCGAGAACGATCAGGCTGGTCACCCCGATCAGTACGGTCGACAGCGCCGCGGTCGCCGGGTCGCTGCCCCCCGCGCGAATGTAGCCAAAGATCGTGATCGGCAACGTCTCCTTGTTGGTGATGAGAAACAACGTTGCCGTGAAGTTGTGAAATGACACGACGACGGCGAAGATCAGGGCGGCCGCTATTCCCTGCCTGATCGTCGGCAGAGTGACACGCACGAAGGCCGTGACCGGGTGCGCCCCCAGCAGCCGCGCCGCATCCTCCAGGTTCCGATCGCTTTGCTGGAGGCTCGCGGTGAGCACCCGAACCATGAACGGCAGGACCAGAAGGCTGTGCAGCAGCACGATCCGGGCATCCGTCCAGCGGAGCGCGACCTGGTTGAACCAGATCAACAGCGCCAGCCCGGTGACGATCTCGGGCACGATCAAGGGCGACATCACCAGCCCATGGATCAGGCCGCGCCCGGGGAACCGGTAGCGGGCGATCGCATAGGCGACGCCGACGCTGGCGAACAGGCCGAACGCCGCGCTGAACAGCGCCAGCTGCGCGCTGTAGACGATCCCTGTTTGGAACTGCTCGCGCTTCAGGAGCTCGCCGAACCATTTGGTCGAAAATGACGGCGGGGGCAGAATCAGCGCCATCTCCGGGCTGAACGCCAGCACGGCGATGATGACCAGCGGCACGACCAGCGCAGCGAGGACGGTCCACGCGATGAGCGTCGTCGAGACCCCACATTGGCGCGCCGGCGTCATCGCGCGCCAAACCGGCGCCCGAAGCGGTCAAGGACCAGGTTGAGCAGCGCGATCAGGGCGATCGAGAACGTCAGCACGATCATGGAGATGGCCGCGGCAAAGGGCATGTCGAACATCGCGATGCCCTGCTCATAGATCAGATTGCCGATCATCTTGACGAAACCGGCTCCGAGCATGGCCGGGGTCATGTACGAGGCCATCGCCAGCAGGAACACGATCGCCGCACCCGCCAGCACGCCTGGCATGGAGAGCGGCAGGGTGATGCGTGCGAACGTTTGCATCCGGTTGGCGCCGAGCAGCGCCGCCGCGCTCGGCAGGCTGTTGTCGAGGCGCTCGAGCGAGCTCCCGATCGCCAAGATCATGAAGACGATGTTGCCCATCACCATGCCGATCACGACGCCGAGCTGCGAGTACATCATCTTGACCGGCGCGCCGACGAGCCCGCTGGCCAGGAGCACCTGATTGATGAGGCCGTTTCGCCCGATGGTCAGGATCAGGCCGTACATGCGCAGGACATAATCGCTGAAGCTGACCACCACCAGGATGATGAGGATGAAGCGCCGGACCGCCGGTGTCGCGCAGTGCATGTAGTAGGCGACCGGGTACCCGAAAATGGCGCAGAAGACGGTCGTCCAGGCGGCGAGTTGGAGCGACACCCAGAAGATGCCGCGATAGTACGGGTCACCGATCGCCTTGGCGTAGTTATCGAGGGTCGGCGACCCCGACGGCCCGTCGGCGCCGAGGCTCATCGCCACCAGGCCCCAGAGCGACACCAAGAGCATGGCGATCAACAGGATGGCCGGCAGGCTCAGGAGATAGGGGACCCCGGCGACGCGCGCCCTGACCGCCCAGAGCGACACTTGTCGGGGAGAGGTTCGGGTTGCCGGCGGAGCGGGTATCGTCGATGGCGCCTCCATGCCGCCTGCTGTCGAGCCGCCCGCTATGGATCCGTCCCTTATTGAGCTTGGACCTCGCGATTCCATCGCTCGACCCAAGCGTTGATCACGGTCGATACTTGCGCTTCGTCGACGTAGCGGAAATTCTCCTCGGGGGGGGCGATCTGCTTGATCGAGGGTGGCGGTGCGGCGGTGCGGTTCGCCGGCATGACAACGGCGTCCTGCGCGAACGCCTCCTCGGCCTTCTTGCCGAGGGCGAAATCGATGAACTTCAACGCGTTCGCCTGGTTTGGCCCCTTGACCATGCTGAACGTGTCGACGCTGGCGAGCGTGGGCTTGGGAGCCACGAACCGGAAATTGGGATTCGCCTTCGAGCGTGGTATGTAGGCGCCGGCCAGACAGAACCCCATCACCGGCAGCTCGCCCGCTTCCATGTAGCGCCAACCCTCCGGATCGCCGGTGTAGAAGCCACCGACATTCGGCTTGAGCTGCTTGAGCAGAGCGAATCCCGGATCGACGTTGCGCTCGTCACCCCCGGCCAGCCATGCCGCCAGCGTGATGAACTTGGCCTGGGAATAGACCGCCGACGGCACGGCGACGCTGCCCTTGAGGCGGGGATCCCACAGGTCTTTCCATTCCTTGAGCTCGAACGGGGCCCGCGCCTTGTCGTAGCAGAAGCCCCAGAACAGGCGGTACCACCCGATCCATTCCGGATGAACCAGCTCCGGCGCGATGTAGGCGGTGTTCTTGATCGCGTCCTTGGGGATCGGCGCCAGGAGTCCCTCCTTGGCGGCGACAATGGCCGACACGGGACTCGCGGTCCACACGTCGATCGTGGGCTTGTCGCGCTCGGCGCGAAATACCGGCAGGGCCTCGAGCGAGGTTGCCTGCAGGCGCAGCTCGACCTTGATTCCCGTTTCCTGCTGAAACGGCTCGATAATGTTCTTCTTGATGTGGCCGAGCCATGAGCCGCCCCAGGTCATCAGGACGACCTTTTCCTCCGCACGGGCGGCATTGTTGCCGCCCAGCAGCGCCACAAGGCCGGCTAATGCCAAGACGCGAATTAAGAAGCGGCTACGCAACTCGCCCGTCATTTGGCTGCCTCCCCGAGGGTGCGTTCTTCCTCTCCTCGTCTCAGTCCGGCAGGCCGCGCCTGCCGCCTTGACAGTGGCGAAGGCGAATGTGAGGCTGAGTATTACTCCATTCGTCAGACAATGCAAGCGGTCGCACCGTCCGGGTAGCTATCGGCGAGCCGGTTGGCGCGAGCCCAGGTCGCGCGCCCGAGAGGAGGTCTCGCGATGACGCAAGTGCAGGCCCCCACCGTGCCGAGCTTCCCGCCCGCCGAGTACGCCCGGCGCGTGGAACAGGCGCGCGGGTTGATGCAAGAGCAGCGACTCGACGCGCTGCTGGTCAGCTCGGAGGGGAATTTCCGCTACTTCACCGGCGACATCACGCTGTCGCCCTTCCAGATGACCAGGCCGAAATTCTTCGTGCTGCCGGTGTCCGGCGAGCCGTGCGCGATCGTCGCGCAGGGCTCCGAGATCGGGCTGAGCTTGACCACGTGGCTGAAGGACATCCGCACCTGGCCGGCCCCCCGGCCGGCGGATGACGGCGTGACACTGGTCGCCGAGACGTTGCGGGCCGCCGCGCAGCGCTTCGGCCGGGTCGGAACGGAGCTGGGTCCGGAGTCGCGGATAGGTTTCCCGGTGGGCGATTTCCTGCGCGTGCGCGAGCTTGTCGAGCCGGTCGCGTTCGTGGACGCCGAGCAGCCGGTGATGCGCCGGCTGCGCATGATCAAGTCGCCGGCGGAGGTCGCCAAGGTGCGTACGATCTGCCGCATCGTTTCTGAAGGCTTCGAGGCGCTGCCGATGTTGCTGCGCGAGGGGGATACGGAGTGGAGCGCTTGCCGGAAGCTGGAGCTTGAGGTGATGCAGCGCGGCGCGACGAAGACGTTCAAGCTGACCGGACTGTCGGGCGCGGGCGGCTACAATCGCACCAACACCGGCCCGACCGACCGCGTGCTGAATCGCGGCGACGTGCTGTTCATCGACACGGGCTGCCAGTTCGACCATTACTGGTGCGATTTCGACCGTCACTTCGCGTTCGGCCCGCCCAGCGACGCGACGCGCCGGGCCTACGAGCTCGTCTGGCGCGCCACGGAGGCCGGCATCGCGGCAGTCCGCCCGGGACGCCCGGTCTCCGAAGTCTGGCGGGCGATGGCCGACGTGGTTGCCTCCGGCGGGACGGACGCGCTGAAGACCAAGGTCGGCCGCATGGGGCACAGCATGGGCATCGTGCTGCCTGAGCCTCCGTCGATCAACGAGACCGATCACACGATAATCGAGCCGGGCATGATCCTCAACATCGAGCCGGGCGCGGCCTATATCGCGCCGGAGGACGGCGGACGCCGGATCATGTTGCACGAGGAGAACGTTGCCGTGACGGCGGACGGCTGCGAGCTGTTGAGCAAGCGCGCGCCGCGAGAAATGCCGGTGGTCGGCTGAAGCCATGACGACGGACACGTATGCCGCGGCCGCCGCGGTCGAGCTTGGCGCGCCGATCGGCAGCCGACGCCGCTTCCTGTTGCGCGTTGATGCGCACGAAGTTGGGGCCGCGATCGAAGTGCCCGTGCACGTGATGGCGGGTGCCTCGCCAAAGCCTCGAATCGCCCTGGTTGCCGGGGTGCATGGCGACGAGTACGACGGCATCGTCGCGCTGCAACGGTTCCTCGCCGAGCTCGAGCCGGCCACCCTGACCGGCACGGTGGTGGTCATCACGCCCGCCAATCCGTCGGCCTTCGGCGCGGGCCAGAGGCCGACGCCGATCGACGGGGTCGATTTGAACCGCGTCTTCCCCGGGCGGCCGGACGGCGGAGTCACGGAGCGGCTGGCGCACATGCTGTTGCACGGCGTGCTGCGGCACGTGGACCTGGTGTTCACAATGCACGGTGCGCGCTCGGTCAACTTGCTGCGCCCGTGGATCGAGTTCCTGGACGAACCGGGCCCGGTCGGGCAGGCATCGCTGGCGGCAGCGGTCGCCTCGGGCTTCTCCGACCTGATCGCCAACAAGCGCAAGCCCGGCCATCTCCTGGGCAGCCTGGCCGAGTTGGGCGTCCCGGTCATCGAGGCCGAGGTTGGCGGGCGCGGCGAGGTCAGCGAGCCCAACATCCGGTTCTATATGGACCGGTTGCGCGCGCTTCTCCACCATTGCGGGATACTCAATTCCGGGGCCGGCGATATTGCAACGAAGCGGCCGTCGATCTGGCGCAGCAACGACGTCTTCGCCCAATCTCCGGGGGTCCTGGTGCGCGAGATAGAGCTGGGCGACCGGGTCGGCAAGGGCCAGCGGCTTGCCCGCATCCTCGACAGCGTCGGACGGGATGCGGCCGACGTCGTGTCCCCCGTGGATGGGACGGTTGGGCTGTTGCGCTTTCACGCCGGCGTGCGTCCGGGCGACATGCTGGCGCGAATCTGGGCGCCGCTTCCGGAGTAGGTAGCCCGACCGCCTATCCCAATAGGGCCGGTATCGTGTCGAGCTCCACCGGCCCGGCGACGGTCACGACCGCCGGACCCTTCGGGCACCGGACATCGGCTCCGCGCTGCCCGGCGGCGGCCAACGTGCAAACGATCTTGACAGCTCGTCGCACTCCGCTCAGCATAGTTTCGGTTAAGCAACTTAACTGGAGCTTGAGAGTGAGGAGGGTTCCGATGGCCGAGCTCGGGAACCGCTTGCGGACGACTCGGCGAGGTGCTGGGCTCACGCTCAAGGAGATCGCGACGAAGGTGGGCTTCTCCGAGGCCTATCTCTCCCAGGTGGAGACGGGCCGCACCAATCCCTCTCTCGCGTCGCTCAAACGGATCGCCACCGGGTACGGCGTCTCGCTCGTCGACCTGGTGGCCGCGGACGCCGACGTGGAGGAGCAGATCGTGGCTCCACGCGGAAACCGGCCCAAGCTGGTCATCCGAGGCGGCGAGGTCGTGAAGGAGCTCCTGGTCAATCGGCAGGCCGGCAAGCGGATGGAGCCCCTGCTCGTCACGATCGAGCCCGGGAAGGGCTCGGCCGGACGCTACGACCACGCCGGAGAGGAGTTCGGCCTGGTGCTGGGGGGGCGCGTGGAGCTCACCGTGGAGGACAAGTCCTTCCGGCTCGGCAAGGGCGACGCGTTCTACTTCAGCTCGACCCGGCTGCACGGCTTTCGCAACCCGGATCGGAAGAGGGTGGCCGTCGTCCTGTGGGTCATCACGCCACCGTCGTACTGAGTCTTGAGACCGAAGGAGCGATGGGGGCTACCGGGCCGACCTGCCCTTCGTGAGAGGAAGCGCGGACGCACCATCCCCGGTTCGAGACAGCGTCGCCCAGGGGAAGGGTGCAGGGAGGCGGCATGCGGTTCGGCATGTTCTTGGCTCCTCATGGCTTCGCAGATACGAAGTCGCCCACGCAGCTCTACGACGAGGCGCTGGAGCAGGCGCAGTGTGCGGACGAGTGTGGGTTCGACTACGTGTGGCTCGCCGAGCACGACATCGTCCGGTACATCATCACGACCGACCTCCTCCAGCTCGCTGTGCTGATCGCGCAACGGACGAAGCGAATCCGGATCGGGGGAGCCGTCTTCGTGACCGCCTTCTACCACCCGCTGGGGCTCGCGGGGGATATCGCCCAGGCGGATCACTTGACCCGGGGGCGCTTCGAGCCGGGCCTGGGCCGGGGGGGCTCACCGTACGAGCTCCGCCAGTTCCAGGCGTTCATGCCCGAAGCGGACAGCCGAGCGCGCTTCGCCGAGTTCGTCGACATCGTGCGCAAGTCCTGGGAACACGACCATGCACTCGAGTTCCACGGGCGCTTCTTCGACTTCAACAACGCCTTTGTGACCCCACGCCCGTACTCGAGGCCGCACCCGCGCATCTGGCTGGCCGCCATCACCCCGGAGTCGGTGCGGTTCGCGACCGAGCAGCGGTTCGACGTGCTCTTCACGGCATTCCGGCGTCCCATGGACTTCATCAGGGAGGCGTACGCGTCCTTCGTTGACGCGGGTGGTCCCCGGCCCGGCTCCCACGGCCCGACGCAGTTCGTCCTCAATCGCAACATGTACATCGCGCCCACGATGGAGGAGGCGCAGGAGGTCCTGCCGCTCATCCGATACCACGACAAGGTCGTGGGGGCCGGCCGGATCGACGCCGAGCGAGTGGTCGACGGGATGCGGGTATGGGACGAGGGGGTCCAGCTGGGCAGCTCCGACGAGGAGTACCTGCGGAACCTGCCGATCGGCGACCCGGACACCGTGCTGGAGAGGATAGCGGAGTACAAGGCGCTCGGAATCGACCAGTTCAGCATCTACACGGCGGTTGGCCAGGACCAGCGGCTCGTCCTCCGGTCCATGGAGCTCTTCGCCAAGCACGTGATCCCGGTTCTCCGGTGATGGCGGACGAATGGGGTATGGGCACCCTCGATCAGGCGACGCGTCCGGGGAGGGGCCGTCGAATGGGCAGGCACGCGTGACTCGGCAAGCAGCCGATCTGGTCGTTCTGGAGGCGAAGGTCAAGACGATGGACCGCCGGGGCAGGACCGGCGACGCGGTGGCGGTCAAAGACGGGCGCGTCGCCGCCATTGGAACCACCCCGGACCTGCGCCGGCTCGTCGACGCCAAGACCGTGGTCGTGCAGGGCCGGGGGCGGACGGTCGTGCCGGGGTTCATCTACGCGCACACGCACTGGGGGCTGACGGCCCAGACGCTGGCGCTGGCCATCGACTGCGGCACGCCGCCGGTGCAGACGATCGCGGACATCATCGCGCAGGGGCGGGCTGCCCTGGCCCGGACGCCGCCCGGGCAGTGGCTCCTCCTCCAGGGCAGCACCTTCCAGGATCACTACCTCCGGGAGGGCCGGTTCCCGACTCGCGCGGACCTAGACCGGGTGTCCACCGAGCATCCGGTGCTCTACCGGGCCAGCCTGCACGAGCTCATCGTCAACAGCCGGGCGCTCCAGGTTTCCGGCATCACCCGTGACACGCCCGACCCCCCCGGTGCCCGGATCGGGCGCGACCCCGAGACCGGGGAGCCCACGGGCGTCCTGGCGGAGATGTACGGATCGCTGCCGCTGCCGAAGCCGACGCCAGACGATCTGACCCGCTCGCTCAGACGGGTCGCTCTCGAGCACATGCTGCGGAACGGTGTGACCTCTGCGCAGGAGATCTGGGACTCGCCGGAGGTGCTGCGCGCCCAGGCGCGTCTTGTCGGGGCCCGCGAGGCGCCCATCCGTTTGACGGCGTACGGGTGGGTGCCGCTCGCGGGCTCCCTGGAGACGCTGCTGACGCGGCGGGTCGAGGACGTTGAGATCGAGCGGGACTGGGTCGAGCTCAGCGGCGTCAAGCTCTTCGCCGACGGCGGTACCTCCTCGTATACGGCCGCGTTCCACGAGGCCTACCCCGGCCGTCCGGGCCACCTCGGGTCCTTGAACTACACCGACGAGGAACTGGAAGAGCTGGTCGGGACCGCGCACCGCGCCGGCGCGCAGATCCTCGTGCACGCATGCGGCGACCGGGCCCAGGACCAGGTGCTCCGCACGTTCGAGAAGGTCGCCCCAGACTCCCCGCGTGAACGGCCTCACCGCATCGAGCACTGCGGCAACACCCTCTGGGACGATGAGCGGGCGGCCTGGTGCCGGCGCGTCGGGGTGAGCCCCGTGCCGAACTGCGAGTTCATCTATAACTACGGCGAGTTCTGGCAGGGTGCGCTCGGTCCCTCCCGGGCGCGACGATGCGTCCCGCTGCGAAGCATGCTGGACGCCGGCTTCGAGGTCGCGGGGACCGCGGACACGACGGGTGGCGCCTTGATCACTCTCAACCCGCTTCATAACATGTGGCGCGCCGTCACCCGGAGGACGTTTCGCAACCGAATCATCGATCCAGACGAGCGAATTTCGATCGACGAGGCCCTGACGATGTACACGCGCTCGGCGGCGATCGCCGGCGGATACGGGGGGTCGCGGGGGACGCTCGAGGTTGGCAAGCTGGGCGACCTCCTGGTGCTCTCCGCCGACCTCGACGGGATCGGCCCGGACGACCTCCGGGCGGTTCGAGTGACCCACACGGTGGTCGATGGCCGGGTGGTGTTCAGCGAGGATGGCGAGGGATGACGCTGCGCCAGGCGGACGGGGACGCAGGCGACGCTCCGACGGGAACCGGTTCCGGAGCAGACATCAGAAAGGACGGCGCATGATGGAACAGGACAAG
>Ga0114129_10008850_pt1 | contig 14366 bp, 12 predicted proteins | sample RhiMetdeltSRZDD1_FD_80071 | JGI IMG/M metagenome (GOLD analysis project Ga0114129, IMG submission 80071) | Populus rhizosphere microbial communities from Tennessee, USA - Rhizosphere MetaG P. deltoides SRZDD1 (version 2) (version 2) | ecosystem: Host-associated > Plants > Roots > Rhizosphere >... | reverse complement strand
TACGAGTGAAGAAGTGAAGCTGCTGCAGGCCATTGCCAATCAAGCCGCGATTGCCATTGAACACACGAAGCTGTTGGAAAAATCGTTTGAGATGCAGGAAGCCTTGGCGGTCCGAAAACTGCTGGAGCGGGCGAAGGGTTATTTGATGCGGTCCAAGAAGCTGACGGAAGAAGAGGCTTTCAGACTCATCCAGCGGCAGAGTATGGATTTACGGAAATCGATGCGCGAGATTGCCGAAGCCGTGCTGCTTGCGGGTGAACTGGAAGAACGGGCTGAAAAGCAACGAGGATAGGTTACTTTTGAGGGACCGCGTTTTGGGGCTGTGAACGGGCGCGTTCAGCTTGTTGCTCCGCGAGCTGCTTTTTGATTTCCTGCAATTCCTTCCGCAGCGCTTCGATTTCGGGATCCTTCCGAGCCGGTTCGGCTTTTTCTCCATTCGCAGCTCGAGGTGAGGCTGGCGTGGAAGCGGACTGCGCCGAGGCGGGAATGCTGGATGCCGGCGGCAACATCGCCAGCAATTCGTAGTCGATGACCAGCGTGTTGTCCCTCGATCGGGTATCCAGAAAACTGTCAGGCCGTCTTGCGGCTTCCGGAATAAACGACACAGTGCGGTTCGCCAATCCTGTCCCTGTTTCCTTGGTGGAGCGATAACTGGTCACCGTGACATACAGGGAACGACCATAGGCGTACAGGACGGCGGTGGTTGATTCACGCACCCGTTCCGAAAGACCGGATGGGCCAATCTGCTCCATCCTGAATCCGACCTGTTGATCCGATGCCGCGCGCCTGAGACCCTCAGATATAAGTGGCGCAAGATAGCCGACTTCGCTGCCCGAAAACGCCCGACGGACGTCCGAGTTCCCCATTCCTTGACTGTCCCGGATCAGGATGCCGCTCAAAACGAGCGCGATAGTGCTCGGATCGATTTTGATCGGATGTGCGGCTTGAAACGAGCGATCGGAGATCCGTCTCAGATAGACGGCACCTTGAGGGGACTCATCGATCTTGATGTCGAGCTCTGGGGTGGTCGAGCAAGCAGAAAATACCAGCACTGCGCACAAATAGACATTTGTATAACGTCGGGCCGGCATGGCATCACTCCTGACACTGACAGTACCGCACAAATCAGGGTGCTTTTGTGCCCGGCTTTCCGATGTCACGCCGGATGTCTTCCATCTCCTTCTTTAAATTTTCGATCTCCACATCCTTCTTCTTCATCTCTTCCTTGATCTGTTTGATATCCTGTTCTTTGACGTCCGGCTGGGCGTTGGGTTCCGACGGCTGTTTCCTAGGGGCAGGAACCGGAGGTGCTGCCGCGGCCGGAAGTTGAGCCAATTGTCTATAGTCAATCACGAAAACGGTTTCCGGAGAACTACCAAAGAGACCGGTCTTTTCATCCGTCGGCTTCAACGCTTCCTTTGGCTCAAAAACTAAGTCCTTGTCTCCTTGACCTGTCGGATCCGGCAATCGCCGATTCGCCATATTGATAGTGTCCGCCTGCTCAACTCGTTTGCGGTATTGACTCACAGTCAAGTAAAGCCAACGGTCCCGGGCCAATATGTGTCCGGATGTGGTTTCAAGGAGAGTGGAATTTGCGAGTAGTGGATCGGATGATCCCACTCCTGCTCCGCTCCCGCTCGCGTATGACAGGCCGGACGGATAGCTGCGCACTTGAAAACCCACCTGTTGGTCAGCCGCGGCCTGACGGAGCGCGGAGGTCAGGAATGGAGCGAGAAACCTAATCTCCTCCTCGGAGAATGCTCGGGCTGTAGCCGGCTGCTTTGAAAAGGCGGTCTGGAAGGTTGTTTTCCTCTCCGTGACCATGACACCGCCGAGCGTGCGCGCGATCAGCCCTTCCTCAATGGCAATGGGGTGGGCAGCCTTAACACCGCGATCCGCGATACGCTCCAAATACACCGATCCCTTCGGTGCCTCGTGGACAATGGTATCCACTTCCGGGGCATGCGCGCACCCGCCCACCAGTGTGACGCCAGCCACGAGCAAAAGAAATCGTTCAAGCTTCATCGGTATTCCTTGCGGTTCTTTGTATAGAGTGCGAGGCGCGGAGTCTAGCATAGCGGAGAAGCCAGGTGATAGAGAAGGTGCCGATCCTGTCTCCAGGAATATGCCTTGACAATCCTGGAGGAGGGTCTTATAAGCGTGCCTCATCGTGCCGAGAGTGAGAAGGACAAAGGGGTCCTGATCGACGGTACGGTTCATCGTGAGAGGACAATGGCGTCCTTTTGGTCCAAGGTCCGGGCCGGAAGGGCGTTTTTTTTTATGGGTAATGCCCTCCGGTGTCGAGATTAATGGGATAGCCGAACAGGAGGGAGGTTTTCTCATGACTAGGCAGTTAGTGCAGCGTGCCGGGCACATCGTATTCGGCGCTATTCTCATGTGCAGCGTTGCGCCGGTATTTGCGCAGCAGGGTGCTGGAGAGCCCAAGAATGCTGGAGAGCCCAAGAGTGCTGAAGAGGCCGCCGGTGGTGGACAGATCCTCCGCAAAGAAGAAGCGCCGCCGCCTCACCTTTGCGCAGGCTGTGTCGCTCCCATGTTTACGGAAGGGAGCAAGGGAAGTCTAAGTCCGTATGGACGAATCGAATTGGATGGCATCTACAGCACCAGAAACACCAACCCGTTAGATCCACAGCAGTTCAACGGATACGGAACGGCAGCCGGCCGACAGGGAAATAGCAGTTCCACTTTCAATCCCCGCTACAGCGTGATCGGTCTTCGAGCAGACAGAACGGACGGCCAGCATACTCTTGCGGGTGTCGTCGAGGTGGACTTCTATGGTCAATCTGACAGCGGCAACAACCTGTTGCCCCGTCTGCGTCTTGCCTACGCGAAATATTCGCCGAACAACAATAAAACCACGTTCGTCATCGGGCAGGACTGGAACCCCATCATGGGGCTATTGACCGATAACATCGACTTCTCGATCATGGGCTATACCGGAAATCTCTGGCAACGTATTCCGCAGGTGACGGTGCGGCATAAATTTTCGGACAATTTCGAAGGTCTGCTCACGGTCATGCGCTTCGAGCGCGGGCTGTCGAACTGTTGTGGCAATACCCAAGCCCGACCGAACCCCGGCACGGGTGGCAATGGAGGCGGACCCGGAAGTACGAACTCCTTCAGCGATCCGGTGCAAATGCCCTATTTCGGAACGAGGTGGGCGTACAATGGGACCGGCAACATGGCGGGGACGATGCTTGCCGCGAACGCTGCCTACCGATACTACCGATCTGCGCCATTGGTAGGTGGCGGAGCCAATCCTGCTACCTTTACCTCGGGAAGGGATATTAATTCCTACGTCCTCGGTCTTGAAGGAGTTCATCAATTGGCCAAGGCGTTCAGACTGTCGTGGGAATTAGCCTATGGGCAAGCGTTGGGGAATGAGTGGTTCAGATGGAATCAGGATTTGAACTTTTTGACCGGCGCCCCTGTGCGGACCCTGACCACCTGGTTTCAGCTGAGCTATGCCCACTCGAGAGATTATACCTTCCTCTTCGGCTACGGTATTGACAATCCCAACGACAAAGATTTGGCGGGCAGCATCAACGCCTATGGGACGACACCTGGCACAGCTGGCTATAACTCGAGCATCCAGTATCTGTCCAATCAACGCACCTATCTCACCGCGATCCATCCGATTTGGTCGGATCTCGTGATGGGCTTCGAGTGGCAGCATTTCTGGACGAACTGGGCTCAGCCGACCACCTATTTTTCCAAGGCGTCAAATCAGGCCGATATGTTTACCCTGTCCGCCTGGTACAACTTCTAACGATGAAGCGATCAGCCTGCAGCATGCATCCGAAAGGCTGAAAGTCAAAGGAGAGTGAGCAATGAGTGAGATCAAGAAAGATGAATCGAAGACGGCAGTGCCAACGGCGGAGCCAGGGCCTTCCCGGCGGGAGTTTCTCGTTCAGGGTTCAAAAGCCGCAGCAGGCGTGGGCATCGCTGCGCTGCTCGGCAATTTAGGCAATTGGGCGCTGTCCTATGGAGCCGACAAGGAACCGATCAAGATCGGAGTGCTCCATTCGTTGAGCGGAACGATGGCAATCAGCGAAGTATCGCTGCGCGATACCGTTCTGATGGCTGTTGAAGAAATCAATGCAAAAGGCGGTGTCATGGGCCGGCAGGTCAAGCCGGTTGTGGTCGATCCAGCGTCGAACTGGGACCTGTTTGCCGAGAAAGCCAAGCAACTGCTCCTCCAGGACAAGGTGGCAGTCGTCTTCGGCTGTTGGACATCGGTGAGCCGGAAATCCGTGCTGCCGGTGTTCGAAAAGAACAACGGTTTGCTGTTCTACCCTGTGCAGTACGAAGGGGAAGAGTGCTCACACAACGTGTTCTACACAGGCGCCGCTCCGAATCAGCAGGCCGTGCCAGCGGTGGAATATCTCATGAGCAAGGAAGGTGGCGGGTACAAGAAGTTTTATCTGCTCGGGACCGATTACGTCTATCCACGCACCACGAACAAGATTCTGCGTGCCATGTTGCTGGCCAAGAAAGTGCCGGAGGCCAACATCATGGAAGAGTACACGCCCTTCCATCATCAGGACTATCAAACCATCGTCGGCAAGATTAAGAAATTTTCGGCCGGCGGAGGTGCGACGGTCATCAGTACCATCAACGGCGACAGCAACGTGCCGTTCTACAAGGAATTTGCCAATCAGGGTTTGCGTGCCGAAGACGCACCGATCATGGCGTTCAGTGTGGCGGAAGACGAATTGCGCGGGATGGACACTAGCGCGCTCGTCGGGCATCTGGCGGCATGGAACTATTACCAGAGCGTCGATACGCCGCAGAATAAAAAGTTCGTGACCGATTTCAAGGCCTACTGCAAGAAGAACAATCTGCCGGATGGCGAGAAGCGCGTGACGGACGATCCGATCGAGGCTGCCTACTTCGGTGTGCACGTTTGGAAACAGTCGGTCGAAAAGGCAGGGAAGACCGATGTGGATGCCGTTCGCAAGGCCGTCTATGGTCAGAAGTTCCTCGCGCCGGGTGGAGAAATCATGATGGATCCTGCCAATCACCATACCTACCGTCCAGTGTTGATCGGCGAGATCTTGAAGGATGGTCAGTTCAAAGTAGTTTCGCGCTCCAAGGGACTCGTGAAGCCGGAGCCATGGAGCGAGTACACCAACCCTGACAAGGGCTGCGATTGGATCAGTCATCAGGGCACCTATCAGAAGAAGTAATGGGGCAGCACAGGGGCCTCTGGGGTTCCTGCTTGCCTGTGACATAGGGAGTAGCCAGAGCGGGTGACGTGAAGATAGAGTCTACGTCACCCGTTTGTCTTATTCAGGAGCCAACGTCATTGTGAAGCCATCCCCTCTGTGTATCCTGGTGCTTGGTGGTTTTCTGTTTCTGCTCTCTATTCAAGCGCAAGCGGCAGATTCGAAACCCCCTTCAGCGCTCTCACCGGTTGAGCAGGCTCTCACACATATCACCAGTGAAGACGAAGCCGTTCGCGACGCGGCGCTTCGCACGATCACCGAACAAGGTGACAGTAGCCTGATCCCTCGCCTGGAGGAAATTCGCGCCAATGTCGACCGCAGTATCCGGCAGGCGATCAAACCAGTCATGGATCTGCTCAAGAACCGGGCAAAATTGGAAAGTTCAGAGGCAGACGCGCGTCGCTCCGCTGCCACGGATCTCGGCACCTCTGGAAAGGCGGTGGCGATTCCCTGGCTCGACCAAGCCGCCGCCAAAGAGCCGAACAAGTGGGTGCGCTATACCATGGAAGAATCGGCCGCTCTTCTGAAGCTGGCGGGTGACGATCAGGTGGCCAGACTCGGCGCAATCGAAAAACTCGGCGGCTTGGCGAGTCAGAATGCCGTGCCGGCTTTGCAGGAATTCGTGACAGTTGGCACGGCGGCGGAAGCCACGGAGGCACAGCAATCCCTGGCAAAGTCTGCCAAAGCCTCCATCGAGCGGATCGAAACGTGGGCGGCCTGGTCCAACGCCATCGAAACGATGTTTCGCGGCATCAGTCTCAGCTCGATCTTGCTGATCATGTCCGTCGGGCTTGCCATCATCTTCGGGCTCATGGGCGTCATCAATATGGCCCACGGCGAGTTAATGATGGTCGGCGCCTATGCCACCTTCATCACTCAGGAGTTATTCCGGGCGTTCGTTTCTCCGGCCTTCTTTGATTATTATTTTGCGGTGGCGATGCCGATGGCCTTCCTCGTTGCAGCAGGGTGTGGGCTCGTCCTCGAAGCCACCGTGATCCGCTTTCTCTACGGCAGACCATTGGAAACGATGCTGGCGACCTGGGGCATCAGCCTGGTGCTGATGCAGGCGGCCCGCGTCTACTTCGGCGATCTGACGGCCGTCGCTGCCCCGGCCTGGCTCAGTGGTGGGGTGCAAGTCATGGTGGGGGTGTATCTACCGAACAACCGGTTGTTCATCATCGCGCTTTCTGTAGTTTGCGTACTCGCCATCTATGCGATCTTGTTCCGATCCACCATTGGATTGCGCGTGAGGGCCGTCATGCAGAATCGGAACATGAGCGCGTGCCTCGGCATTCCGACCAGGAAAGTCGACGCCTATACGTTTGCGTTTGGATCCGGTCTTGCCGGCATCGCCGGTTGGGCCCTGACGCTGATCGGCAATGTCGATCCGGGATTGGGCCAGAACTACATCGTCGATTCCTTTATGGTGGTCGTGACCGGTGGCGTCGGCAAACTGGCCGGGACGATTGTCGCGTCATTAGGCATCGGGGGACTGAATAAGTTGCTCGAGCCGAGCATGGGAGCCGTCTACGGCAAGGTTTGTATCTTAGTCCTCGTGATACTGTTCTTGCAGTGGCGCCCATCGGGGCTCTTTGCGATCAAGGGTCGCCAGGCCGATACGTAGCTGAACTGAATCCTATGCCCGAAAACAATCACGCACATATCCGCACTGAACCGGCACTCGGCCTCTTTTTCTGGCTCATCGGATTCGTGTTGCTCATTCTCATGCCGTTGTTGAATGTCTTACCTGCAGAGGACTCGTGGCTGCATCTCTCGGATTTCTCGCTCAATCGATTCGGGAAATTTCTCGCGTTCGCGATTCTCGCGTTGGGACTGGATCTGATCTGGGGGTACACCGGTGTCTTGAGTCTGGGGCAGGGCGTCTTCTTTGGGCTGGGCGCCTATTGCATGGGTATGCACCTGATGCTGACGATTGGGAAAGAAAGCGTATATGGGAGCGATCTGCCCGACTTCATGGTCTGGAACCAAGTCAAAGCACTGCCGTTGTTTTGGAAGCCGTTTTACAGTTTCCCCGTTGCCATTCTCGGAGCGATTCTTGTACCGACGGCCTTTGCGCTCGTGTTTGGATTTCTCGCCTTTCGGAGCCGCATCAAAGGTGTCTACTTTGCCATCATCACCCAGGCGCTGGCACTCGTGGCCTGGCTCGTATTCAACCGAAATGAAACAAATCTGGGCGGGACGAATGGCCTGACTGATTTCAAGCAGGTCTTAGGCTTTCGACTTGCTGAACCAGGCACCCAGCGGGCCCTCTATGTCCTAACCGTGTTGTGTCTCGGGTGCGCCTATCTGCTTTGCCAGTGGATCACCAATTCGCGCGCGGGACGGGTATTGATCGCGGTTCGCGACAGCGAACAGCGTGTCGTGTTTTCCGGCTATACGCCGGCAAACTATAAACTGTTCGTGTTCGTCGTCGCCGCCGCGCTGGCCGGGCTTGCCGGTATGCTGTATGTGCCTCAGGTTGGGATCATCACGCCGGCCCAGATCGGCGTCCTACCATCATTGGAAATGGTCATCTGGGTGGCGGTTGGAGGGCGCGGCACGTTGGCAGGAGCGGTTCTAGGGGCGGTCAGCGTCAATTGGGCCCGTAGTGTGCTTACCAATTATTTTCCGGAGCTCTGGCCGTTTATTCTAGGAGGCCTATTCGTCGTGGTCGTTCTCTTGTTTCCGGATGGCCTCATTGGAATGATGCGGAAGGCCAAAGAACAGATCAGGCTGGTCAAAGCTACGAGAGTATCCCAAGCGGAACTGCTGCGATGAGCGAGCGCGGCTCTATCATCTATCTTGACGGCGTCATCGTCGACTATGACGGCTTCAAGGCGCTAAATAATCTCAATTTCATCGTCGATTATAACGAGCTCCGTGTGGTGATCGGGCCGAACGGAGCAGGAAAAACTACGCTGCTGGACGTCATCTGCGGGAAGACGAAACCGGTTGCTGGTCGCGTCGTGTTCGGCAAAGATGTGGAACTAATTGGAAAGCGCGAAGACGATATAGTCAAGCTGGGCATCGGCAGAAAATTTCAGGCGCCATCGATTTATGCCAACCTTACTGTTTCGGAAAATCTCGATCTATCACTGAAACGCGATAGCAAGAATGTCTTTCCGACCTTGCTCGGCAAATCGACTCAAGACGAACGTGCCAGGATCGGCGAGACGCTGGAGCGGATCGGGTTGAGCGACTATGCGCAGACCAGAGCAGGTTCCTTGTCTCATGGGCAGAAGCAGTGGCTCGAAATTGGCATGGTGATCTTGCAGGATCCTTCCCTGTTATTGGTTGATGAGCCAGTGGCCGGGATGACGGATAAGGAGACTGAGCAGACCGGCCGACTGTTGCAATCACTGGCCGAAAAGCATGCCATCGTGGTCATCGAACATGATATGGAATTTGTTCGGCAGATCGCCAGAACTGTGACAGTGCTCCATGAAGGGACGGTCATCTGCGAAGGGACAGTCGACAAGGTTCAGGCCGACGACCGCGTTCGCGAAATTTATCTGGGTCGTCAGAAAGTCGCGCACGGTTAGAAGAAGCGGATCGCACTGCACTGAAAGCTAACAGTTGAATCCGATGTTGGAGCTAAAGAACATCAACGCCTACTACGGAGAAAGCCACATCCTTCGGAATGTCTCATTCGTGGTGGCGCCGGGGGAAGTCGTCTGTTTGATGGGGCGCAATGGTGTCGGGAAGACGACGACGCTGAAAGTGATTACTGGACTGTTGCCTGCGCGTTCCGGCCAAATGGTCTTCGATGGCGCTGATGTGACAAAACTCTCCACCGACCGCCGTGCCCGCCGCGGGTTAGCGCTTGTGCCGCAGGGACGGGAGATCATTCCCCACCTGACCGTGCGTCAAAACTTGCTGCTCGGATTCTGGGCTCGGTCCCACTCCGCCAATGGCGCAACGGAAAAGTCGGCCTTCGACGAGGTGTATCAGCTGTTTCCCAAACTCGCGCAGATCCTTGATCGGCCCGGCGGTGTCCTGAGCGGCGGTGAACAACAACAGCTGGCGATCGGGCGAGCCCTATTGTCGAATCCGAAGCTGCTGCTTTTGGATGAGCCGACGGAAGGAATTCAGCCCTCCATCATCGATCACATCGAAGACGTCATTATCGGTTTTAAGAAATCCCGACGTTTCGCGATTCTCCTGGTCGAGCAGGGGCTCCATTTCGCCACGAGACTGGCTGAGAAGTATGTCGTCATGGCCAAAGGGGCGGTGGTCGCGGCGGGCAAGAGTGACGAATTAAGCGCGGAGATGGTACGGCAACATTTGACAGTGTAAGGGACGCAAAGATGATGTCTCGCCAGCCCTGCTCAAATGCTTCGACTCGACCGCACGAAGCGTCGCATTTGCTCGGCTGCGGAACTTGTTCCTTTCTAAGCTTTGCTTGAAAGGAACATCGAACAATCCGCGCCGTCAGCAAGGCTGATCACAAATGCTCGCTAAGTGACGGTACCCTCGTCTTCGCGATTCGCGATGCTGGCGAGATATCATCGTGCCCGCCTCTGAGAGGGAGAAAGAAAGATGGTGCGGCAGCATTTGACAGTGTAAAGCCAGGTGGCCGACGGACTCTTTGCTCGCGGAACGCGGCACACAAGAAAGAAGACTTAGCAGCCAGTCACCTTGACTACACTTCCTCTGCTCTGTAATTTCTCCTCGCATGAAGAAGGCCGGTCTATGGATAGTGATCGTACTTACCGTACTGATCGCTCTGCTGATGAGCGTGATGTTCGGCGGCGAATACGTCCGCCCCACCATGAACGCGCCGCTTCCCAAGTGGGATCCCGAGTACGGGTACCGCTTCGCCAATCTCCCGCCGTCGGTGGAGGGCAGCACGGACAGTCTCTTCATGGTGGCCTCCTTCTCCGGCGGCGGCGCGCGGGCCTCGGCGCTCTCCTACGGGGTGCTGCGGGAGCTGGCCCGGACGCCGATCGTCTGGGAAGGCTATCGGAAAAATCTTGCCGACGAACTCAATATCATCAACGCCCTCTCCGGCGGCAGCTTCACGGCCACCTATTATGCGCTCTATCACGATCGAATTTTTCGTGACTTCGAATCGCGCTTTTTGCGAAAGAATTGGGAGCATGAACTTCGCGCGCGGATTTTGCACTCTCCCAGCAATTGGTTACGGCTCCTGTCTCCCTACTTCGGCCGGGCGCACATCTTTGCCGAACTCCTGGACAAAGAACTGTTCGACGGAGCCACGTTCAATAACCTCGTCTCAAGCAGTCAGCGGCCGATTATCTTCATTCACGCCTCCGACATGGCCACTGTCTCGCGGTTCGAATTCAATCAGCGGCAGTTCGACCTGATCTGTTCCGACCTCAGCAAACTCCCGCTGGCTGTGGCGACCGCCGCATCGAGCGCCCTGCCGCTCGTCCTCAGTCCCATTTCGTTGAAGAACTACGCCGGACAGTGCGGACTTGATCCACCGACATATCTCACCGAGACCAAACGGACCTCATGGGGCCGAAGGCGCGCCGCCGAGCTACGGTCATATATTGATACTGAGAAGCGCCCGTACATCCATCTGTTGGATGGTGGATTGGCTGACAACCTCGGCATGCGCAATGTGTTGGAACTCTCAGCTCTTGTGGAGGATCTCGAAGCCACGTTCCAGATTCTCGGGGTGAAGAAAGTCCGGAAACTCGTGTTCCTGATGGTGAGCGCGGAGACTGATCCCGATCTGAGCCATTACGTGCTGGACGAACTTCCCAGCCTCACGCGTGTGTTGAATGCGTTGGTCGATATCCCGATCAATCGGTACTCCGACGATACCTTGGAGCTAATGCACCAGGCCGTCATGCAATGGCAGGCGCAACTTCGCCAGCGCGCCAGAACCGAGAAGAGTGTCTTCGCGACCGACGCGGACATTTACTTGATCGATGCGAGTTTGTCGGAGTTGGAAGACTCGGAGGAGCGATCGCGCCTCATGAGGATTCCCACGAATCTATCGCTGACCGATGCTCAGGTGGACGATTTGCTGGGGGCCGCATCCAAGCTCATCAGGAACGACAAAGAGTTTCAACGCCTTCTACGGGATTTGGAGACAGAGGCTGCAAAAAACCCATTGATTAGTCAGCGAAGGGATTGACACAAGATCACAAGATACCGGAGGTCCGCGAAAGAGTAAGTCATTCGCGGAAGGGGACTCGGCAGAAGTTCGCGGGTCATGCACCAATTCCTGTCTGTACTGTTAGTTTTGACAGTATGTATCCCTGGGGAATTCACGTAAAGTCCACCACATTTAAAGGCTTGGGAGATAAATTACCGGGTCGGAGGGTTCACACCGGCTCATTAAGAAAGGAGCGATGATTGTGATAAGACAAATTTCTAATGAGTTTCGTGGCTTGCGGTTTGTCGCCACACTAGCAGGGTCAGTAATCTTGTGTGGGTGGCTAGCGAACCCCGCATTGGCCGCCTCGGCCAAGGAACTGGACGCCGGTGTGGACGACGCTATCGAAAAGTTCCAACAAGAAGTCAAAGGTGGCAAGAGTTTCCTCGACAGCAGCAAAGGCATGTTGGTGTTCCCAAGAGTACTCAAGGGAGGAGCCGGCTTCGGAGGAGAGTACGGAGAGGGTGCACTCAGGACCGGAGGCAAGACGGTCGATTACTACAACATGTTCCAGGGTTCATTTGGATTGCAACTCGGAGGGGAAGTCAAGACCGTCTATCTCGTGTTTCTCGATGAGGGAGCTCTGAAACGCTTCCGAGAAGGCGAAGGCTGGAAGGCGGGGGTGGACGGCTCGGTCTCCCTGGTGACCTTGGGAGCCGGCGGGACGATCGATACGAACAACCTGAAAGACCCGATTGTCGCATTCGTCTTAGGTCAGAAGGGGTTGATGTACAACCTGTCGTTCGAAGGAACGAAATTCACGAAGCTGCACAAATAGGCTTAAGTGTATTGGTGGACCGATGCCTATCCTTTGGGGGTGTAGGGCTTCAAATCGCTCCACCTACACCCCAAAAACTGACATAGCAAAAGGAATACCGAAGATGAGACCTCTCACTGCATTACTTCTGACCACAGCTGCCTTCTTGTCAAGTCCAGCTATAGCCCAGGATGCGGCGCCCAGTTCTGCTGATACCAACATGGAGATTCTGATCCAGAAAATCAGAGCAGATAAGAAGTTGCTGGTGGCTTCCAATATGGAGCTTACTGACGCCGAAGCCAAGAAGTTCTGGCCGCTCTACGAGGCCTATCAGAAAGAACTGGACAAGATAAACCAGAATCTTACCAAGACCATCAAAGAGTATGCGGACGCCTACAATAAGGGTCCGATTGCCAATGATACGGCGACGAAGCTACTGAACGAGGTTCTCTCAGTTCAGGAATCTGAACTCAAAGTGAGGCGGGCCTATGCCGGGAAAATCGGCAAGGTGCTACCGGCCTCCAAGACGGCACGCTATATCCAAATAGAGAATAAAATTCGGGCCGTGCTGAATTTCGAGCTGGCAAGGCAAGTTCCGCTGGTGTACTGACAACTCACGCCAATTTGTTGCTAGCCTCTGAGGTAAAGAGTAGAAGAGGGGTGTGTTGTGTGGCCAATCGCATACCTGCAAGCTGAGTTACGCCTGCCCCGGCTTCTTTAGCCTGTTATTCGTCTTCGTATTGTTCTCGGGGATTGACGCCCGTGCCGATGAACAGCCTGGTCCGGTTAGCAGCGGTTTTGAACACGTTGCCCTGCGGTTAAAGAAGGCGGAGCAGGCGGTTGAAAAGCGGGTTCTGTCTAAGGAACTGGGCCTGCGTCTCTATGGTTATCTCGAAGGCTCGTACACGCAAAACTTCAACAACCCCTCCAATCGCATCAATGAGCTTCGGATTTTCGATGTGAACTCCAATCAAGTTCGGCCGAATCTGGCCGCGTTCGTGTTGGAGCGGGAAGCGAAGGCCGAGGGAACCGGTTGGGAGCGGGTCGGTTTTCATGTGAAATTCAATGCTGGCCGCGATTCTGACTTCATCGGCGGCGTGAATCTGAGCACTTGGACGGACTTCCAGGAGTTCTACGTCCAATATATGGCTCCTGTTGGTCATGGACTTAACTTACAAGCCGGCCAGATCAACAGCGTGGTCGGCTATGAAGTCGTCGAAAGCCCATACAATGTGAATTACTCGCGCTCGTGGCTCTTCGGATTGGGCCAACCCTTCACGACCCGTGGCCTCCGTGCTTCCTATGAATTCAACGAGCAGGTTTCGTTATCGGTGGGGGCGATTGCATACATTAACTCGGCGAGAGCTGACACGAATTTTAATCCGCTTGTGGAGTATGCGTTGGCTGTGACACCGACCGAGAAGGTGAAACTGACTCTCTACGGACTGGCTGGGCCGCGGGATGGTGCGTCCGGTACACCGGGAGGCACCCTGTTCTTGGCGGGCGGGTTTCTCAGTTTCCAAATCACCGAGCACACGTCGACGGTCATCGAATCCTATTACGCCAACCAATCAAACAGCAGCACGATCAGTCCGGCCGGGAACGCACGTTGGGATGGAGCAGCTGCCTATCTCATTTATGATTTCACCAAAGAATGGGGTGTCCGTCTGCGTGGAGAGATTTTTGAGGATGCGGGAGGTTTCGTAACCTGCCAGGGCACGACAGCCTACTCGCCAAAAGCCAATGTCTGCTTCGGCGCTACGTCCAGCGCTCCAGCTCCCCCTGTTGCGCAGACCTTGTGGGAGTTCACCGGTTCTCTTCAGTACAAGCCCTTTGCATCGCTGATGACGCGTCTCGAATACCGCTATGACAAATCCAACCAGAATGTCTTCCAGGTCGGTGGACGAGCAACCAGCTACCAGCCGACTCTCTCGCTTGATGTGATCTATCTCTTCTGACGGCTTCGATTTCTCGCCAGGTTCTCTTCGGGCGTGGTGGCATTAGCGGGCGCAACCGGGATTAAAGAACCGAAGCCGTCTTTCGCGAGCAGCATCAACCAGGTCACAAACACAAAGGCTGAAGTAAGGACCGGCATGCCGGTCGGCTCTAAAAACACGCCGAGGGAAGCCCACACCCTTGCGGTGACCAGCACGCCGATCACGGTGTAGATCATAGCCGGAAGATTCAGCACGTAGAACAACCCTCCCAGGGCCATCGCGGTCAGGGCTGCGTT
>Ga0114129_10008849_pt1 | contig 14366 bp, 9 predicted proteins | sample RhiMetdeltSRZDD1_FD_80071 | JGI IMG/M metagenome (GOLD analysis project Ga0114129, IMG submission 80071) | Populus rhizosphere microbial communities from Tennessee, USA - Rhizosphere MetaG P. deltoides SRZDD1 (version 2) (version 2) | ecosystem: Host-associated > Plants > Roots > Rhizosphere >... | reverse complement strand
TGCGAGTACGGCTGCTTCAAGTCGGGATCGACGAAGACCGTCCCTGCCAGAGCCGTGGCCGTAGGCTGTGTGCTCTGTTCTCCGATCTGGAAATGTCGATCGCCATTCAGGTCCGTCCAGTTATACGTAACCGTCTTCGATGGGCGATTCGGGTTGGCTGACGAGGCAAGACCAACGCCGGGATTGTGGCGATACATGCCGTAGTTTGCCTTCAGCACCATTTTGCCGTTGCCGGTGAGATCCCACACACCGCCTAGCCTCGGCACGACCGAATTCCAGGTCACAAATGTCTGTTCGGGAAACGTCTGGGCGGGCACCGCACAAATGATGTCGGTCCGGCTGGCGCACCCAGGAAGCACCTCGAACGCAAGCTGCTCCTGCGCGGGAATCCACGACTTGTAATGGTCCCACCGGACGCCCAGGTTCAGCGTCACCCGGCCGAGGTTCCATTGATCGCTGGCAAACATGTCGACCTGACCGACCTTGCTGACTGACAGGATCTCGCCGTCCTTTGCGCTCAGACTGTCGACGCGCGTGGCGGTCGGGAAATCGAAGACAACTTGCTGTGACACGCTGTTATTGAACACGTGTTCGATGTGCCCATCGACTTCCTGGAGGTAGCCTTCCCACCCGGTTTCGCGCAGGAGCTCGCCGCCGACCTTGAAACTGTGAGTGCCCCCGAGAAACCTGTCCTTGAAGTACGTCGCCGAGACGGTGGCCTGCCTGCGGTCGCGATCGAGTTGCCATCGATCGTCGCCGCCCGAAAGCTCCTGCAGCCCCGAATCACGCCAGTAGTACGTGTTCGACTCCGGCGTGTTGGCAATCAGCGGGAAGTAGTAACCGAAGTCGCCGTACCGCGCCTCGATATATAGGTTGTTCGAGATCGTGCCGTTCCATTCTCCCTTCCACACCCAACTGCCCGAGTTCTGCGTCCATGTGTCGTCGGGCGTGTTGTAGAAGTACGAGGAGAACGGCAGACGGTTCGGCTGCGTCTTTTGCCCCCACTGGTAATAGCCTACGAACTTGTTGTTCTGGTTCAGCTGATAAGTCGCCTTCCCGGACGGATTCCACAGACGCGTGTCGAACGTCTTGTCGAACCGGAAGTTCGGCTGCGCGACCTGGCTCTTCTGATCGCGATACGAAAAGTACCACCACAGCTTGTCGCGTGCGATTGGACCGCCGACATTCAGGTTGAAGTCGCGGTATCCCTGAATCTCGTTGCTGTTCGGACGGATGCCGCGAGCGATCACGTCGTCGGGGATGTTCGACGTCTGCAGCGTGTTGTTCTCGTAATCGAGGTAGATCTCTCCCTGGAAATTGTTCCCGCCCGATTTGCCGAGGAACTGGCTCTGGACGCCAGGCGTCGGCATCTCGGCACCCTGTCCCGCCGTGCCGAGGAAGACTTCCTCGAACGATCCGTAATCGAAATAGAATCCGGCGCCGCCGGTACCTTCCGTCGTATTGATGCCTTCGACGAGGACGCGCACCTGACCGTTGTAGCCGTACGCGGTGTAGCCCGTCTGTGTGCCAGCGCGGTTGCCACCGACGTCGATCCGGCCCATCGTGACCGCGGGCGTCACCGCCAGCAGCGACCACATATCCCGAGCGTTCGGGATCTCCTGGAGCTGTTCGAGCTTGAAGTTCTGCTGCACGCGTGTCGCGGCGGTATCGATGACCGGGGACTCGCCGCTCACCGTGACCGTCTCCTGCACGTTTGCGAGCGTCATCTCCACGTTGACGTTCGCCGTGAAGCCGAGCGCGATCTGGATTCCCTCGCGCCGCAGCGTGTTGAAGCCCGTGAGCTCGTACGTAATCTCGTAGACGCCGGGTGGAATCGCGGGAAATCGATAGATGCCGCTCTCGTTCGTGACGGTCGTCTGCTTCCCCATCAACGCAGGACTCGCGATCGTCACGGTTGCTCCCGGCAGCACGGCGCCTTGCACGTCGGTGACTTTGCCGGTGATGCTGCCGGTCTGGCTGGCGCCGCCCCCCTGCGCCAACGCCACCGACACGCAGCCGAACGCCATCAGAGAGGCCATCGCCCCGATCCGAAAGAGTCGACTCATATGCCATCCTCCTTCAATCAACGCAAACGGGACGGATCCCCTGAAACGCGGGTCAGTATACGGCGCTGGTGGGACGAATGGTAGAAAACCGTGATGAAAATGGTTGCTGTCCTGGCAACTCATGACAGCCAACCACAGTGCGTATGGATCGGTTAGCAGCGTTGCGCGGGGACCGAACAGCTGGTCAGCGCACGATGCGAAACGCGACCAGCGATTCTGTGCGATCGGGGCCTGCCACGGCCTCGATCGCCAGGAGCCAGTCGGACGGCGTCAGATTCCCCAGCGGCAAATCGACCTCGAACCGCGGGGCGGTTGTTTCCGGGTCGGTCGAGTTCACGATTTCAGGTGCGCCCACGGATCTGGTGAGGGGTAATGTCGTGGTCGGGGTTCCCTTTGCATTCAGAAGCCGAGCTTCGACTCTCGCGCTCGATGACGCGACGCCGCAAAGAAAGAACCTCACGATCAGGCGGTCCGTGCGGACGAACTCGCGTCCGGCAAACGGCGCGGGCGTCGCCGACGCCTGGATTGCTCGAAACTCGAGCGGGCTCGACGCGCGAAGCACGATCGGAGAGCTGATCGTGAGCGCCGCGTCGTTGACGGCGGGCACGAGAACCGTTCGCATTTCGCGATCGAGCACCTCGCCAGCGTCATCGCGGAACGTGACGGTCACGTATGCCGTGCCCTTCGGCATATCGAACGAAACACCCTTGTCGTCTATCGGTCCGTCGAACACACGCCCGTTCGGGCCGGTCACGATTGCTGACGCCGCGCTGACTTTCTGCGAGCCGGATTGACCTGCCTGCCGCGGCGTCCAGGCGAGCATCATCCTCGACCCTTCCCGCGCCGTCGGTTCGACCCCAATCCACACGTCTGCGACGCGGCTCGAAAGGGCCGGTGTCAGCTGCGAGAGCGCGTCGGCCACACCTTGGGGCAGCTCGATGGCTGCGGCCTTTCGCGCGCGTGTCATCTCCGCCACGCTGGGCGCCCAGTATCCCCGCCGCGCCTTGACCTCATAGCCGGAACGCTTCACGCGCACCCGAATCTCGTGAAAGCGTCCGTCCTTCGGACTTGCGCTGCCGTCGTACCCGATCAGATAGAACGCTCGCGACTGCACGATCACGCGCCGGAGGGCATCGTCCAGATCGTTGTTCCTGAAATGTTCACCACCGGTTTCGGCGGCCAGCGATTGCAACAAAGACGACGCTCCAGTCACTCCACGGGGGTCCAGGACGTAGATCGCGGTGTTGTTGTCGTTGGCTCGCCGCGTCAATCGCTCAAATGCGTCGTACCCTGCCGGCATCCCCTGACCCTCGGTCACGATCAACAGCGACTTGCGGCCTTGTTTCATCGCGCCCAGATGAACGATCGCGGACTCGAGCGCAGTCGTGGACACCTCGGCTCGCAAACGCTCGATCTCGCGCAGACGTTCGAGGTGCGCTTCCTCGGCGGCTGCGCGAGGAGGCACGTACACACGGTAGCGTCCCTTCAAATGCGAAGCGGCGTCCGCGAGCAGTCGGCGATCGCGAGTGAAGGCAATCGCGTCAGTCGGCGTGAGAGGATCCATGAAGGCGACGAGATCCATCGGTCCGAACGACGTGAGCACGAAGCGGCTCAGCGCTTCGCGCGCGCGCAGCGTGCTCGCGAACCGATCGATGTGATAGTCGTCCCAGAAGATCAGAAACACGCGCACGTCGTCGCGCGCCGCTTCGGCTGCCGCGTGAGATGTGGATCGGATCTCGAGCGACATGTCGTCGTCTGGCTCGGGCTCGCCAGTCACTTCGACGAACTTGAAGGATTTGATCGGCTGCGCGACGCCATCCTCCTGCACTTCGAAGTCATCGGCGGTGAGCGTCGCGACCGGACTGCCGCGTCTGTCGATGACCGTCACGTCCACGCGAACGAGCTCGGTTCCTGTGCGGATCGGCGGCTGCTGCCGAGAGCTTTCAGCAGGCGTCGGCGGCGTCTGGCTTTGCGCAATCGCGCCAACGGCCAGCGCGACGACGGGAACGAGCGCGAAGCGCATGAGAATTGAAGGCTACACCTGTACCGCGACGCTCGGAAACGCATCGCGAATGGCAAATGGGATGGGAAATGGAACAAAGACGCCCATCAGCACCTCCCTCTTGACATTTCCCACGTCCCATTTGGCATGTCCCGTTTCCCCTGCAAGTCTGGTAGGTCTGGCCGGAAGTCTGTCGGCCGGCAGACCTGACGATCCTTCGACACCGAAACACGCCATTTTTCGAGCATTCGATCCGGCACGACTCGTGATCATGAACGGCCCGGGAGGACCAGGCGTTCACATGCTGACCCGCGCAGAGGTTTTGTGGCACGACGGGGTGTTCTGCTGCGAGCTACGCAGAAACGCCATGCCTCCGCAACTGTGTCTCTCGCGTTTCGAGGAGACGGTTCTCCAGATCGCGATCGGCTCGACGTGTGAAGCGCACGAGCGGGCCGGCGCGTTGCGCATCCTCGTGATGAACAACCTCGCCGCGAACCGATGGATCGACGCCTGACGCCGACGCCGCCGACGGATGTGCCTCCAGACCTCGGATGGAGCGTGTTCGTTGCGGTGCTCGTGATCGTGCTGTCGTGGACGGGAGTACTCCGAGCGGTCGTCGATGGAAGTGCTGCCGCGCTGAGGCCGAGGCGAGTCGGATTCGTAATGTGCGCTGGTGGAGCGCTGTGGGTGATGCGTTCATGGCTGAACAGGCCAGACAATTCCTGATTCAGGAACTTCGCAGACGATGGGACGAGACGCTCGTGCGGCTCAACACCCTGCTCGGCCCCGCATGCCCGGGCTGCGGGCGCAAGGCGGGCCGGCCCGAGACGGATCGCTCTCCGATCTGGCAATGCGCCGCGTGCAGCGTTCGCTATCTTCCGTCAGCACTCGTCCGCACGGGCGCGAAGAACAACAGGTAACTCCGATTCAGCCGGGACCTGAAGATCCGGCATCGGCGCAGTGACGAACAGCCGTCGCGCCGCACGCCCCAGCCATTTCGCGCGTCTCACGGATCGCGATACCCTCGCGCTGTCGGTCGCGATTCCGGTGTTCGCGTACATCTGTCGATACAGCTTCGAGATCAACACGAACGCCAGCCGCGCTCGCAGGGACTGCACACATCGCGATCGCTGCCAGATCCTCGAGAACCGATAGAACTCGTCCCACGTCAACTGGGTGCGCCTGCGGATCTCGTCCGCCGACATGCTCGAGTGCGCCGCGTACACCTTCGGTCGTCGCGCGGAAGGAATCAGCCAGTAACGGGTCAGCGGCACACCGTCGATGGCGGAGGCCCCGGACGCCATGCCGTGTTCCCATCTTGTGAAATCAATTGTTCCCGGAATCGGCGTCAGCATCACGAACTGCGCAAACGCGACCCCGGATCGTTGGGCAACGTCGACGGTTGCTGGAAATGTGTCGGGCGTATCCGTGGACAGGCCGAAGATGAACGACCCGAGCACGTGAATGCCGTGCTCTCGGAACGCCTGGAGGCGCAGAACGAGCGCGTCGCCCGCGTCGTTGAAGCTCTTGTAGATCGACTTCAGCCCTTCGGGCGTCACCGACTCGACGCCGACGAGCGCTCCTCGAATGTGCGCGCGGCGCATCGCCTCCAGGAACTCCGGATCTTCGGCAGCTTCCATCGTCACCTGTGTGTAGAACACGAGGTCGTCCGGCAGACGCTCGAGCGCAGCCATCAGATCGAAGCGCTCCTGTCGAAGCGCCATGAGCGCGGCGAGCCGGCTTGTGTTGCTCCGGCGTCGCGCTGCCGCGAGATCCGCGAGCGTGACCGGATAGAAATTGTCGTCGGCCAGCAGGATGAAGCGGAATCCGAGACGCCGCAGTTCCACAGTCTCCTGCACCACTCGGGCGATCGCCGACTGACGCGGTGCTTGACCGTCAGTCCGCCACACGGAGCAGAAAGAACAGTGCTTCGGACATCCGCGGACCGTCTGCACCGAACCCCACATATACTTGTCGTGGGGCAGGAGATCCCATCTCGCCGCCACAAACGAGCGGCCGTCCACGCGCCCACCGTCGTAGGTCGGACGAACATTTCCTGACACGCAATCGTCGAGCACGACGGGCCAGATCTGGTCACCGTCTCCACGGACGATCGCGTGAGCCTGGCCGTGCGCCCGCGCCTCCTCCGGAAACAGCGTCGCGTGAATTCCGCCGAACACGACGAACGCGCCGCGCTCGCGGGCGAGGCGACCCACCTGATAGCCCCGCAAAGCGTTCGACGTGTGAATGCCGATCCCGACGATGTCTCCGGGACGAACCGTCACCGGCTCGAACGGATGCAGAGTTTCGTCGACGATGTGTGGGTCACCGAAACGCGCGGGAGTGGCTCCGGCCAGCACGTAGAGCCACCGTGGCGTGATGACGGCAACACCGAACGAGAGATCGCTCGGGTTGACAAGATGCACGCGCATCAGAACGATCCGCCGATCGATTTGCCGAGGCGCTTGAAGAGACCGGCGGTCGCAACTGCGGCTTTCTGTGAGCCGCGGCCCATCGACATACCGGCATCGGCCATCGCGCCCCAGGGCGTCACGGATGATGGTGTGACTGGTTGAGGCGTTGCGGCCGCACCTGACAGCGCGCTCGGTGGGACCACTGGAACGACGGGCAAGGTGCCGGCGAGAGAAACCGTCTGTTCATGTCGATCCGGCAGTTCTATCGCGAGCGCACCGAGAGTCGCAATTTCCGGTGCGGGTGCTGCAAGCGCGGCGTGTTCGTCGATCGCTGGTGTCGACGCCGGGGCGGCGTTCGAGCTGACCGTTGTGACGGACTTCCGAGGACGACGATCGCGCGTCGATACTGCGGGCGACGCAGCGCCAGGATCTGACGTCGTCGGCAGTACGCGGACCTCGCGCGAAGTTTCGAAGACGTGAGCGACGGCTGCGCTCGGGGCCGGGAGCGTCGGCATTTCGAATGCCACGCATTCGACAGCCGCGACGAGGGCGCCGGTTGTGAGCACAACCACCGACCCCAGCGTCGCAAGTCCAGCAGCCGCGCGAACAGATGCACGTCGCCGGAGGCACAATCGGCCGACGCGCGTGCTCAACTGCGCTGGCCCCAGCGCCGAAGGAACGAGCGACAGTCCGCGCCGATTGCCAACGACCTCCACGAGTTTCGTCAGGCATCTGGCGTACCCCTTTGCGGAGCCGATCACCGCGACGGCGCGCTCGTCGCAGGCCACCTCTCGCTCGAGGTCGAGCCGGTGCGCAATCCACCAGACGCCCGGATGCCATCCCACGATCGCGCAGATGACCTGCTGCATGACTTTTGCGATCTCGTCGCGTCGCTGCACGTGTGCCCATTCATGCAGAATGACGTGATCGAGCTCGGCATCGCTCAATCCCCGCAGCAGGACGGGAGACACGGCAATGATTGGCGGTCCGAATCCCAGAACGGCAGCGGCACGAACCTCGTCGGAGACCGCAAGTCGCGCGACGTGACCCGCCCCGAGCAGCGCCGATTGGCCTCGCCCGCGAATTGCCGACCAGTGCAGCAGTCGCATCTCACGGTCTTTCGGAAAGGATAGGCAGCGTCGTCGCGAGCTCCGAAGGCGACCGAGCGCGTATCCGACCCGGATTGTCGACAACCCCGCCCAGATTGCCCACAGAACCAGCAATGTCGGCTCGGCTGCTTTGATCGCGAGTGGCATCGCGATGAGCGCGTGCGCGTTGCCGCGAGTGTCGACGAGCCCGTCCCCAGCGGACTCGAGGGACGTGCCCCGGGCAGAGTCGGGCCTGGTCCCGGCACCCTCGAGCGACGAGGACGACGGCCACACCGGCGAGGAGCCGTCGCGCCACTGCGATGCAGCCGGCAGCACCAGAACGGCGCCGAGTGCCAGCCACCACAAGCCATACCTCGCGCCTGCCCCCAGTGCTGGCACCGCTTTCATGAAGACGGTGGCCGCGAGCGCCACGACCGAACCCTGCAAGACCCAGTTGAGCACAGCGTCCACGAGACCTCCCGGCGGACGGCTAAGACGACGCGTCTTCGATCAGCTTCTTGAGTCGCTCGAGCTCCGTCGAATCGATGCGCTCGTCCTCGAGCACGTTCAGGACGAGCAGGCTCGGCGAGTTGTCGAACAATCGCGACAGCAGATGACGGAGCGCGCGGCGTCTCGCTTGTTTTTCGTCGATGAGGGGCCGGTACGTGAACGCGCGACCCACTTTCTCGTGCGCAACATACCCTTTCGTTTCCAGAATGCGCAGCATCGTCTGGACCGTGCTGTACGTCACGGGCCGTCGTGGTTTCAATCCGGCGACAACGTCGGCGACCGTCGCGGTCTGCTTCCGCCACAGAACCGTCATGAGGCGGGCTTCTCCGTCGGTCAGGCTAGGGGAACGTTTGCGTGGCATCCGGTTTCCTTGCTCTTAAATAATTAAAAGTTCAGGGGCGACTATATGGCGTCGTGGGTGGATTGTCAATTAAAGAATTAAGAGTTCAGATCCTGCCTTCTCATCTGAATCCAAGCACCGAACTCCGAATCCCGAATTCATGCTATGTCTACTGCGCTGTACCATGACTCACGCGGCGAGGGCCATCTCGATCGTGGTGATGGCGCTGGTCCCGGCAGCCGGACCAGCCGTCACAATCGAGCTCGCTCACGACACCGAGCGCGAGCGCGCCACCAGGGCGACGCTCGAGCAGGTCCTCGCCGCGAACGATCTGACCACGTACACGTTCACGCGGCGCGTGATCATCGAGGAGCGCGCGATCAACCACGCATTTCCGGTGCTGACGCTGAACGCCCGTTTCGCGAATGCCGGCGATGACCTGCTCTCGTCGTACATCCACGAGCAACTGCATTGGTACCTCAGGGATCACAACGCACAGCAGCAGAATGCCGTTGCAACCCTGAGACGGATGTATCCGAATGCGCCTGTCGGGCTGCCCGAAGGCGCAGACACCCCGTTCAGCACGTACGGTCACCTCGTGGACTGCTATCTCGAAATCCAGGCGGACCGGCAATTGCTCGGCCCGGAGCGGACGGCCGTGGTGATTCGGAACAAGGGACACTACACCTGGATCTACGCCACGGTTCTTCGGGACGAATCCAGGATCGCCGCCGTCGTGCGGGCGAACCGGTTGGAGATCAAGTGAAGTGGCCTGCGGCATCGGCAGCGTCGCGATCGCCGGAGCAGGAATCGGCGGACTGACGCTCGCCGTCGCGCTTCGACGGCGTGGGCTGTTCGTGACGGTCATCGAGCGCGCGTCCGAGCTGCGGCCGATCGGTGCCGGACTGGGTCTCGGACCGAACGCCATCAAGGGCTTCGAGCGACTCGATCTCACGAGCGCCGTTGTTCGGGTCGGCGCGACGATCCGTCGCGCGGCAGTCCTCGATTCGCGCGGGCGGCCGCTCGGCGCCGACATCGACGTCACGCGGCTGGAGCACGAAGTCGGCGCTCCGCAGATCGCCATCCACCGCGGTCGCCTTCACGAAGCGCTGCTTGCCGCCCTAGGACCGGATGTCGTGCAACTCAGCACCGCCGTCACCGGATACATTCACGGCGACTCGACTGTCGGCGTCACGACCGAAGCAGGCGAACGGCTCGAAGCCGATCTGCTCGTCGGCGCCGACGGTTTGCACTCGGCTGTTCGTGCGCAACTCGTGGGCGATGGCGACCCGCTTTACGCCGGGTACACGAGCTGGCGAGGCGTCACGCCGGCGGGCGCGGTCGCGCCTCCCCCCCGCATGACCGAAAGCTGGGGACGAGGCGAGCGTTTCGGCATGGTGGACATCGGCTTCGGCGAGATCTATTGGTTCGCCGTAGCCAACGCGCCGCCGCGCGGCGCCGATACCGACCTGCATCGGGACCTTCTCGCGCGCTTCGGAGGATGGCACGATCCGATTGCCGCCATCATCGCGGCGACACCGGCAGCACGTATCGTGCGCACCGACATCATGGATCGAGCGCCTATCAATCGCTGGCATGAAGGACGCGTCGTGTTGCTCGGCGACGCTGCGCATCCAATGACGCCGAATCTCGGACAAGGAGCCGGCCAGGCAATCGAGGACGCCGTCGTGCTGGACGATTGCCTGTCGACCGAAGCCACGGTGGAGGCGGCGCTCGGTCGTTACGAACGCCGTCGCGTCGCGCGCGCGAACGCGCTGGTGCGCGGTTCGCGGCGCCTTGGCGCAGTCGCTCAGTGGCAGAACCCATCTGCCGCCTGGCTGCGCGACACCCTCATGCGGCTTACGCCGGCGCCCGTCGTGCACGCCCAATCGCGCAGACTGCTGGAGACAGACTTCTGAACATCCCCGAATAGTCTGTGCCGATCACTTTGGGCAACGGCCCCACCCAAATCTGACGAACAGTACGAATCTTCGTGGCCTTCGTACCTTCGTGATCTTCGTGAGAGCGCCGCCGGCGTGTGACAGAGGAAGTTGCTCTCCTCGAGCGCCATCCAAATCTGCAATCGAATGTAATTATCGTAATTCCCGCGAGAAACACTTGACAGTGCTTCTGCGGGATGCGACTTTTAGATTCCTCCCCTGCACAACTTCATCGCTGCGAGTCCTGCACCCGCTCCCTGCGCACAGGAGAGGTTCACATGATCCGTCTGCGCGCGGCGGCGTTCTCGGCGTTCTTCGCGATCACGACACTCACTGCGCTCTCGGCGCTCGCGCAGGATCCGAATCCGAACGCAGCCGCCGCGCCCCAGATTTCCGGTGCCCTTCGCGATCGCGCCGTGCGCGACGGCAGCGTCCGCGTCATCGTCGAATTGAAACTCCCGTCGGGCCGTCACGTCCCGGAGGGTCAGGCGGCAGGCCTCGGGGCCGTCAACGCACAGCGGGGAGCAATCGCTGCGGCTGCCACAAAAGTGCTCGCGCGACTGCAGTCAACGACTCATCGCGTCGTGCATCGCTATCAATCGGTGCCCTACGTCGCGCTCGAGGTCAGCGCAGCAGGACTCGATCGGCTGAACGACGGCGCACAGGATGTCGTCCGCGTTGTCGACGACGCGGTCGTCCGACCTGTGCTCGCGCAAAGTGTTCCGCTCATCGAAGGTGATCAGGCATGGGCGAGCGGATACGACGGCACCGGAACGACTATCGCAGTACTCGACACGGGGGTCGATTCTCAGCATCCGTTTCTCGGCAGCAAGGTAATCGAGGAAGCGTGTTATTCGAGCACCGTTGCGGGAGTCAGCGAGTCGGTCTGCCCGAATGGACTCGACGAGCAGTTCGGGCCCGGCGCAGCGGCGCCGTGTTCGCTGGCCGATTGCCTCCACGGCACTCACGTCGCCGGGATCGCGGCAGGCAATGGCGCCACCGCTGGGCAGACGTTCTCGGGTGTCGCCAAAAGCTCCCACCTCATGGCCGTGCAGGTCTTTTCGAAGGTGATCGACGCGCAGAGCTGCGGAGGCGCTGCGCCGTGCGCCGGCGCCTTCACATCCGACATCATCGCAGGCCTCGAGCTCGTCTATCAGGTTGCCGCCTCGCGCCAGATCGTGGCGGTCAACATGAGCCTCGGCGGGCAGACGTTCGCCGCTCCCTGCGACGATGAACCCTACAAGCCGATCATCGACAACCTGCGCTCGATTGGCGTCGCGACGGTCGTCGCGTCCGGGAATATCGGATCCCGTTCGGGCATTTCCACCCCCGCCTGTGTGTCGTCCGCCATCAGCGTCGGATCCACCGACAAGAACGACGCGATCTCCTGGTTCACCAACGTTGCGCCTTTCTTGTCGCTCCTCGCTCCTGGCGAATCGATCGTGTCGTCGGTGCCCGGCGGCGGCTACGAATCGCTGAGCGGTACGTCGATGGCGGCGCCTCACGTCGCGGGCACGTGGGCGATTCTCCGGCAGGCGTCACCTGGCGCGAGCGTCAGCGCGATCCTGAACGCGCTCCAGCAGACCGGCCGGCCAATCGTTGACAACAGGTTCTTTGGAAGCGGAATCACGATACCGCGGGTACGTGTGTTCAGAGCGTTGGCGTCGTTCGTGCCCGTGACGAATCCGTTGCCCGTGGCGATCTCGGTTTCTCCAAATCATGTCCGTGCCGGCAGCACAGACGTATCTCTGACCATCACCGGCAGCGGTTTCGACACCTTCTCGGTGATGCAGTGGAACGGCGCCGCGCGCGCGACCGAAGTCATCAGCACCACGCAGGTTCGTGCGGCTCTCCTGCCTGGAGATGTCGCGAACGCAGGAACAGGTCAGGTCTCCGTCTTCACGCCAGCGCCGGGCGGCGGCACGTCCGCATCGCTGACGGTCACGATCGATCCGCCGCCGTCCCTCATGGTGAGCGCTGCGGCCGTGGCCCCCGGCGATCCCGCGACAGTCACGCTCAGCAACGGTTACGGCGGATCGACCGACTGGCTCGCTCTGGCATCCGTCGGTTCACCTGACGGCAGCTATCTGCAGTGGACATATGTCGGCGCGGGAGTCACGAACAGAACATGGACCGTGACCATGCCATCGACGGCGGGTGCGTACGAGTTCAGGCTGTTCCTCAACAACAGCTCAACGCGCGTCGCGACGAGCCCGACGGTCACCGTCGATCCGACCTTGAACGCGATCCCGATCGCGACCGCTCTCTCGCCCGCACGAGCGGTGGTCGGCGGATCCGCGTTCACGCTCACCGTCACGGGCAGCAAGTTCACCTCGTCGTCCGTCGTTCAGTGGAACGGAGCAACGCGAGCCACCACATTCGTGAACTCGACGCAATTGCAGGCGTCCATCCTCGCCAGTGACATTGCCGCGATTGGAACGGCGCAGGTCACTGTTTTCACGCCTGCGCCTGGCGGCGGGACCTCGTCGCCTGTGAGCTTTGGCATCAGCCCGCCACCGTCGCTTTCAGTGAGCGCGACGACCGCGCAGACGGGCGCCACGGTCACGGCCACGCTGACGAATGGACTAGGCGGCCAGGGCGACTGGCTCGCGCTGGCGTCGACCACGGCGCCGAATACGAGCTACCTACAATACGTCTATGTGGGCACCGGTGTGTTCAATCGGACGTGGTCGGTCGCGATGCCCTCCACGCCAGGAACGTACGAGTTCCGGCTGTTCCTCAACAGCGGCTACACACGCGCCGCGACGAGTCCGACCATCACCGTCACGCCGGGGCCGAATCCGGTCCCGTCGGTTGCGTCGCTTTTACCTTCGTCCACTCCCGCCGGTGCTGGGGCGTTCACCCTGACCGTGAACGGCAGCGGGTTCGTCTCGTCCTCGGTTGTTCGATGGAACGGCGCGGATCGCTCCACGACGTTCGTCAGTAGCACTCAGCTGCGAGCATCAATCCTCGCGGGCGACGTGGCGAACGTCGGAACGGCGCAGGTAAGCGCTTTCTCGCCAGCGCCTGGCGGCGGCACCTCGGCGTCAGCGCCGTTCTCCGTCGTAGTCTCGAACGCTGCGATCGCCGTCAGTACGACGAATGTCCAGACGGGCGGCAGCGTCACCGCGACGTTGACGAACGGATTCGGTGGCTCGGGTGATTACCTCGCGCTTGCCGCGACGAACGCGCCGAATACAAGCTATCTCCAGTGGGTCTACGTCGGCGCGGGTGTGACGACGAGAACGTGGACGGTGACGATGCCTTCCACGCCTGGCACCTACGAGTTCCGGCTGTTCCTCAACAACAGCTCGACGCGAGCGGCCACCAGTCCTCCGGTCACCGTCGTGCCTGGTCCGAATCCGGTCCCGGGGGTGTCATCGCTCGCGCCGTCCGGATCGGCTGTTGGCGCTGGCGCGTTCACGCTGACCGTGAACGGCAGCGGGTTTGTCTCGTCCTCAGTGGTTCGATGGAACGGCGCGGATCGCGCCACGACGTTCGTCAGCAGCACCCAATTGCGTGCGTCGATCGCTGCTGCGGATGTTGCGGTTGCGGGGGCAGCGCAGGTGAGCGTCTTCTCTCCGACGCCTGGAGGCGGAACATCTGGATCTCTCGCGTTCACGATTGGTGTGACACCCTTGCTGGCCGTGAGCGCAACCACCGTGACGCCCGGATCGACCGTTACCGTCACGCTGACGAACGGATTCGGCGGCGCGACCGACTGGCTGGCTTTCGCGGCGGCCTCGGCTCCAGATACCAGCTACCTGAACTTCACATACGTCGGCGCGGGTGTCACGACCCGCACGTGGACCGTCACGGTGCCGTCGACGCCCGGCACGTACCAATTCCGGCTGTTCCCGAACAACGGGTACACGCGAGCGGCGACGAGTCCGACGATTACGGTGACTCAGTAAAACAGTCTTCAGTCGGCAGTCTCCCGTCGGCGGTCACAGTCGGCAATCTCAGTCGGCAGTCTCGGTCGACAGTCTGAGTCGGCAGTCTGAGT
>Ga0114129_10008848_pt1 | contig 14367 bp, 7 predicted proteins | sample RhiMetdeltSRZDD1_FD_80071 | JGI IMG/M metagenome (GOLD analysis project Ga0114129, IMG submission 80071) | Populus rhizosphere microbial communities from Tennessee, USA - Rhizosphere MetaG P. deltoides SRZDD1 (version 2) (version 2) | ecosystem: Host-associated > Plants > Roots > Rhizosphere >... | reverse complement strand
GTACATCGCGGGCCTGCTCCGTGCCTCGGCCCACGCCAAGGAGGCGCCAGTGCGTTTCTCGATTGCAGCACAGGCCGCCGACGCGGGCGGACAGGTCGTGGCGAGGGCGGCGCGTGAGGTGGCAGCTTCACCCGAAGCCGACGGCTCGCTGGTGGCGTCCTGGGGCCTCGCGCTCAAACCCGGTCGCTACACGGTGACGCTGGCCGCGCTTCTAAACGCAGCTGGCGGTGTGGGAGCCCTGGACGTCGAGGTGCCCGATTTCGGGGGTGCTTCGCTCGTCGCGAGTCCGCTCGTCGTCTACCCCGACGAGCCGCCGTCCGCGGGAGCGGCCGATCCCCGCGATCCCTTCGCCGCGATGCACCTGGGGGCGTTGCACCTCCGGCCGCGCCTCGGCAACGTCTTCGCACCGAGCGACGCGCTGATGGTGGTCGCGACGCTCCACGGCGCGAAGCTGGACGCCGCGAGCGGCCAGGCCGGCCTCAGGACGCGCTTCAGCGTCCTGAAGGACGGCAAGCCGGTCGCGCGTGGCGCGGAGGACGTGTTCACCAAGGCCGACGCAGTGGCCTCCGTCGGTCCGATCCCGCTCGCCGGCTACGCACCGGGCGCCTACCTCGTGCGGCTCGACGTGACGGACGACGTCGCAAAGCAGACCTTGCGCCAGGAGGCGGCGTTCGAGATCCGCGCCGCGGTGACACCGTGAGAACGCTCGCCCTCGTCGCGCTCGTGCTGCTGGCCGTCTCCGCCTTTGCCCAGACTCCGCCGCACGTCACGGTTCGCGAGGAGAATCTCGTGATCCCGACGTGGCCGATCGGCCCTGCCTCGGTCCACCCGTCGTATCCCGGCCCGCAGGGCGTGATCTACCCGTACACGCTCAACGACGTCCTGACGGACCGCAAGACGGACCGCAGCTACGACGCCGTCTTCCTCGAGAACGAGTACGTGAAGATCCTGATCCTCCCGGAGGTCGGCGGCCGCGTCCACGGCGCGCTCGACAAGACCAACGGCTACCGCTGGCTCTACTGGCAGCCGACGATCAAGCCGGGCCTGATCAGCATGACCGGGGCCTGGATCTCGGGCGGCATCGAGTGGAACTTCCCGCACGGCCATAGACCCTCGGGCTTCATGCCGGTCGATCACCGCGTGGTGCGCCACGCGGACGGCAGCGCCACGGTCTGGGTCGGGGAGTCGGAGCCCGTCTACGGCACGCGCTGGCTCGTCGGGATGACGCTCGAGCCCGGCAAGAGCCGCCTCCGCTGCGACTACGTCTTCGTGAACCCGAGCTCTCAGCGACGCTCTTTCCAGTTCTGGGCGACCGGGGCGACACACGCGAACGAGTGGTCGCAAGCCCAGTACCCGGGCGACATCGTCGCCGGTCACGGCAAGACGGAGTTCTGGCACTGGCCGATCCACGAGGGCAACGACCTCACGTGGTGGAAGAACGTGGCCAACGCGAGCAGCTACTTCGCCTGGCAGAGCCGCGACGACTGGTTCGGGACCTACGACCACCGCGCCGGCGCCGGACTCGTGCACGTCGCCGATCACCGCGTGATGCCCGGCAAGAAGCTCTGGACCTGGGGTTCGGGACCTTCCGGGCGCATCTGGGAGGACATCTTGAGCGAGGGCGGCGGCGCATACTACGAGCCGCAGGCCGGGGCCTTTAGCGACAACCAGCCCGATTACCACTGGATGGCGCCCCACGAGGTGCTCAGGGCATACGACTACTGGTACCCCGTCCGCGACATCCGCGGTTTCCAGAAGGCGAGCCCCGACTTCGCGGTGCAGACCGACCTTCGCGACGGGCAGGCTTTTGCGGGCGTCCACGCTACTTCCGCCTTCGAAGGGCTGACGGTCGTCCTTTCCGACGCTCGCGATGGACGCGTGCTCCGCGAGACGAAGGCGCGGATCGCACCCGACCGACCGTTGCTCGTGGAAGTCCCGGCCCCGGCCGGTGCGACCGTCTACGACCTTCGGCTCGCGGTTTCCGACCCCGCGGGCAAGGCGCTGATCGAGCTGCAGCGCCGGCCACCGCGCGAGGTGCCGCTGCCAGAGCCGCAGAAGGAGTGGGGCGAGCCCGGCGGGATGACACAAGACGAGCTCTTCCATTGCGGAGAGTGGCTCGACCGCTTCCGGCGCACCCCGGAGGCGATGCGTTGCTACGAGGAGGCGCTCCGCCGCGATCCCGGCGACGCGCGCGTCAACCTCGAGCTGGGTTTCCTCGCGCTGAAGCAGGCCCGCTTCGAGGATGCGCTCGGCTTCCTCGACCGAGCCGCGACGCGCGACGCCGGCAATCCGCGGATCGACTACGGACGAGCACTTCTGGCCCACGGCCTGGGCCGCTTCGACGACGCGTACGAGGCCTTCCGCCGCGCTTCCTTCTCCGGAGACGAGGCCGCCGCGGCTCGCCTCGGTCTCGCCCGGCTCGAGCTGCGGCGCGGGAGACACGAGGCGGCCCTCGACTGGACGCGCCAGGCCGAGACCTTGAACGGCGGCTTCGCCGACGCCCCGGCGCTCGCTGCCGCAGCCCAGCGCCGACTAGGGCGAGCGGAAGAGGCCCTGGCCGCAGCGGAGCGAGCGCTCAGCCTCGACCCGATGCACTTCATGGCTGCCCGCGAGACGACCTTGGCGCTGCGGGCGCTCGGCCGGCCCAGCGACGCGTGGGAGAAGGAGCGGGCGTCGATCATGCGCGGCGCCTTGCAAAACGCGATCGAGCTCGCCGCCGCCTACGCCGAGGCCGGACTCTTCGACGACGCCGATGCCGTGCTCGGGGAGTTTCTCGACGGTGGCGACGCCGAGAGTCGTGGCCCCATGCTTCATTACCTGCGGGGCGCGTTCCGCAAGGCGCTCGGCGACGACGCCGCGGCCGCCTCTCACTTCCGCGACGGCGCCCAGGCTCCGCTGGCCGGTGCGCATCCCCACCGCCTGGTCGAGAAGCAGGCGCTCGAGGCTGCGATCGCCGTCGCTGCGAGCGACGCGTCGGCCCACCACCTGCTCGGGAACCTGCTCTACGGCCTCGGCCAGAAGCAGGAGGGCCTGAACCAGTGGCAGGAGGCCGTCCGGCTGAACGAGCAGCTGGCCCTCGCCTGGCGCAACATCGGCTACGCCGAGTCGCAGCTCGAACGCGACGACAAGAGCGCCCTCGCCGCCTACGACCGCGCCTTCGCTCTCGACACCAAGGACGCGCGCGTCCTGCTCGAGCGCGACGAGGTCGCGGAGCGGCTGAAGCTTCCGGCCGCGGAACGGCGCGCGCTCCTTGATCGCCATCGTCCGACCGTCGAAGCGCGCGACGACCTCGTCTCGCGCTGGATCGACCTCGTGCTCGAGACCGCCAACGGGCGCGACCTCGACGAGGCCGAACGCGTGCTCACCACGAGACACTTCCACACCTGGGAGGGGGCCTACGGGCTGCACCACGCGTGGGTCGAGGTCCAGCAGCGGCTCGGCGACCGCGCGCTCGCACGCGCCGACCGGACGCTAGCGCTGCGCCACTACCGGCGTGCCCTCGAGTACCCGAAGAACCTCGAGGTGGCGCCGCGCACGCCGGATCTTCGCGCGCACGTGCAGTGGAGTCTGGCCCGCGCGCAGCAGGGCTCCGAGAAGGCGGCATCGCTGAAGCGGATCCTCGACGAGCGCTATCCGCGGCCGGCGCTCGGCAGCTACTACCAGGCGCTCGCGAAGAAGGCGCTCGGCCAGGCGGCCGAGGCGAACGCTCTCCTCGACGACCTCGAGCAGGCGGCCCGCGCCGACACGACCGATTCCGCGAACCCGCGGAGCCGTGCGGTCGGGCACTACCTGCTGTCACTGGTCCGGAGGGAGAGGGGCGACACCGCGGGAGCCGACGCCGAGCTCGCCAAGGCGCGCGAGCTCGATCCCCACCCCGACCGCCGTGCGCTCACCCGCGCCCAGATCGAATACGCCGGCGGACATCAGTGACGCTCCTCCCTGCGGCCCTCATATCACTCCTCGCCGCCGCCCCGGCCGCCGAATCGCCGCGCCCTCCCTACCCGATTTGGCCGCTCCCGCGGGAGAGCCGCTACGAGGAGGCGCGGCTCATCCTCACGGATGCCGTCGTTGTCGTGCCCGAGGGCGACCGCAAGGCGCAATGGCCCGGTCGTCTGCTCGCGGAGTTGGTTGCGGATCAGTTCGGAGTCGCGTTGCCCGTCGCGGTCGGCTCGGCACCCGAGGGACGGACCCCGATCGTCGTCGGCGAGGCGTCCGCCGCGGCGGTGGCCGCCGCCGCCGGGCGCGCCGGGATGCTGGTGCCCGAAGCGGCCGAGGGGTATCTGCTCGCGATCGACGCGGACGGAGCGGTCGTGGCCGGGCACGACCAGCGCGGCGCGCTCTACGCCGTTTCCTCCTTCGTCCAGCTCGTCCACCGGTGGGGAAAGCAGAGCGTCGCCATCCGCCGAGCGCTCGTTCGCGATTGGCCGGCGCTCCCCGTGCGCTGGGTCCACCTCTACCTGCCCGGGCGCGACCAGCTCGGCTTTGCGCGGCGCTATCTTCGCGACTTCCTGCTGCGCTTCAAGTTCAACGGCATCGTGCTCGAGGTGGGAGGAGGGATGCGTCTTGCGTCCCATCCCGAGATCAGCAGCGGCTGGCGGCGCACCGTCGCCGAGTGGTACGCCCACGGCGAGACGATGGACAAGTTCGGCGAAGGGATCCCGCTCGGGACTGCGCGGCGCTTCGCCGCCTCGCTCCACGTGGGGGTCGGAGGCGGCGGCTACATCGAGCAGGACGACGTGCGGCGCCTCGCAGAGTGGGCCGAGCTCTACGGCCTCGAGGTCGTCCCCGAGGTGCAGGCTCTGAGCCACACGTATTACATCGCTTCCGCGCGTCGCGACGTGGCCGAGGACCCCGAGATGGCGTGGCCCGACTCCTATTGCCCCTCGAACCCGGAGTCCTACCGGATCCTTTTCGACGTGCTCGACGAGTACGTCGACGTGCTGCGCCCGAAGCGGGTGCACATCGGCCACGACGAGTGGCGAGCCGGGGCATTCTGCCCGCGCTGCCGCGGCAAGGACACGGGCGCGCTCTATGCCGAGGACGTGCTGAAGATCCAAAGTCACCTGAAGCAAAAGGGAATCGAAACCTGGATCTGGGGCGACCATTTCGTGGACGGGCACAACCGCTTCGCGAAGCAGTGGTCAGAGGGCGGCGTCGTCCGCTACGAGAAGCCGGACACCGCCTCGGCACGGGACCGGATCGCGGCCGAGACGCGCGAGCTCCACGTCCTGAACTGGTCCGGCCCGGAGGGCGACGCCACCTTCGCGCGGCTCCGCTGGCCGTTCATCGTCGGCAACTTCGCGGGCAGCGAGCAGAAGGACTGGCGGGCCCGCGTGACCCGCCACGGAGCCCTCGGAGGCGAAGTCTCCTCCTGGGGAGCGTTCGCGGAATTCACCCTCGGCAAGCTGCAGATCCCCGAGGCGGCTTTTAGCGCGAACCTGTTGTGGTCGATCCACGACCCCAATAAAGAGGATGCGCTTGCGCACGTGGGGCAGCTCCTGCCGAGCTTGCGCGGCCTGCTCGCGGCCGAGCCACCGCCGTCGTTCGCCGCGGACCCCATGCGCCTCGAGGTTCAGGACATCGCCTCCGCATTCAACAGCCCGCCGAAGGGAGAGGGCTGGGACCTCTCGGGCCTCCCGCCCGGCCGTCGCTACGTCGAGGGCCTGCCCTACGCGATCGGCGACCCTGCGCTCCGAAACGGGCGCTCGACGGTGGTCGTGGCGCGGCGGCCGGGGGACGAGCCGACCCGCGCGCCGCTCCCGGTCCGCGGCCGCTGGGCCGCGCTCGTCTTCGTGCATGCGGCCACGGGCACGGGCCGGCCGGGGATCCACGCCGGCGACCAGACGCACTTCCCGCGCGAGTCATCGGAACTTTTGGGCTACTACGAGGTCCGCTACGAGGACGAGCTCGTGGCCACCCACGAGATCCGCTACGACGAGACGATTGGTCGCTGGGACGCCGGCCTGGAGCTGCCCCTCTACTTCGCCCGAGCGCTCGTCGCCGGAAAGCTTCCCGACGGGCGCTCCGCGGTCGTCTGGGCGAGCGAATGGGCGAACCCCCGCCCGGACGTCGCGATCGCATCCGTCACGCTCGTGGGCACGCCGGGGCCGTCGAGCGCGCGTCCGATCCTGCTGGGCGTGACCGCCGTCGAGAAGCCGCGGGTCGAGGACCTGCGGTGAGCTCGCCCGGCATCGTCTCGTCGTTCTCGCTGCTCGACCTCGCGATCGCCGTCGCTTCGCTCGTGGCGACACTCTGGATCGGCCTGCGCGTGAAGCGCTACATCGGGACGATCGAGGACTACCTGGTAGCGAGCCGCGGCATGGGCCTCTACGTGGGCGCGGCATCGCTGCTCTCGACCGAGGTCGGGATCATCACCTACATGTACCAGGCGCAGTTCGGCTTCGTCGCGGGCTTCTCCGCGTTCGTGACGGGCTTGATCACGCTCGCGGTGTGCCTGTTCGTGGGCAGGACCGGCTTCGTGATCACGCGCCTGCGCGAGATGGAAATCCTGACCGTGCCCGAGTACTTCGAGCGGCGCTACGGTCGCGGCGTGCGCGTGCTGGCCGGGGTGCTGATGGCGTTCGGGGGCTCGCTCAACCTCGGCATCTTCCCGATCATCGAGGCCCGCTTCCTCGCGATCGTGACCGGGATCCCGAGCCAGTACCTGGGCTGGACGATGGCGGCGCTGCTGCTGATCGCGCTCGTCTACACGGCACTCGGCGGGATGGTCTCGTTGATCGTGACGAACTACCTGCAGTACGTGTTCCTGGCCGCCGGCACCGTGATCGTCACTCTGGTCTGCCTGCGCGAGGTGGGCTGGGGCGGAATGGTGAGCGCGGTCGAAGGCCACATGGACGGCCACGGTTTCAATCCAATCGAGGATCTGGGGGTCGGCTTCATCCTGTGGCAGGTGCTGCTGTGGATCGCGCTCATGACCGTCTGGCAGTCGGTGGCGATGCGGACTTTCTCGACGAAGGACGCGGCCGTCGGCAAGAAGATGTTCACGCTCACGGGCTATTTGTTCCTGGGCAGAGCACTCATCCCGATGGCCTGGGGCATCGCCGCGCTCGCCTTCTTCTGGGGCAAGAGCGCGCCCGTCGTGGCGCCGTCCGCTCCGACGCGAAGCGCGCAGATCGAAGAGCTCGACAAGGACCTGGGCGCGACCTTCCGCCGGGACCTCGACGAGGGACGCCTCGAGCGGGCGCTGCCGCAGCTCGAGCTGCTCGAGCGGCTGGCCCGCGAGGAAAAGCTGCAGGATCCAGAGGCGGCGCGCTTCGAAGACTCGGCCCGGGAAAGGCGCGGCGAGCTCGGGCTGCTCGCGATGCCATGGATGCTCGCGGCGACCTTGCCCACGGGGCTGCTCGGGCTCGTGGTGGCGGGCATGCTCGCGGCCTCGATCTCGACTTACGCCGGGTATTTCCTGGGCTGGAGCTCGATCATCGCCCAGGACATCGTGGCGCCCCTCGCCAAGAAGGAGCTCTCGAGCGAGGGACGGCTGCGGCTCACCCGCGTCACGGTCGTGGGCCTGACCGTCTTCATCATGATCTGGAGCCTCGTCTACGACCTGCCCGGACCGGCGTACTTCTATCTCCAGGTCACCGCCAACCTGTTCATGGCCCCGACCCTGATCGCGGTCGTCGGCGGGCTCTACTGGCGCAGGGCTTCCGCGACGGGCGCTGCGCTTGCCTTCCTGCTCGGCGCCATTACCTCGCTCGCCTACCTGGCGCCCCAGCTGAAGCTGGACGTGGCCACGGCCGGCAACCTGAGCTGGGCGCTCGCCGTGACCGGCTTCGCACTCGGGTCGCTGCTCTTTCCACAGCGGGCACGCTCGTGAGCTGGGCGCCCTTCTGGCTCCTCGCCTTCGTGGTGGCCTTTGCCGGCTTCACCCTGATCTCGCTCGTGATCGCCGTGCGGGGCGTCGCGGAGATCCGCGAGCTCTTCACGGCGCTCAAGGAGGAGCGACGGCGCAAGCAACCCTAGGACGAAATGGAGGGGACATGGCGTACGTCCTGAGATCCTCGTGAGCGAGCGCGTCGATCCGAAGCGGCTGCTCGAGTGGTGCCGCATCCCCGTCGAGCAGCTGGTCGGGCACCCGGGCCTGCGTGTAGCGTTCCGGATGGTCGAGGACGGGCGCGAGATGGGCCGGCTGATGGCGCAGGAGCTGGTGGAGCTGGTGGCGGCGAATGACGCACTGGGCCGTCCCACGCGCGTGATCGTTCCCTGCGGCCCGAGCGGCTGGTACGCACCGTGGACCGAGCTCGTCAACGCGCGCGCCGTGTCGCTCGCCCGGCTCACGGTCTTCCACATGGACGAGTGCCTCGACTGGCAGGGTCGCCCGCTGGCGAAGGCCCACCCCTACAACTTCCGCAGCTTCATGGAACGCCATTTCTACGGCGGCATCCGTCAGGAGCTCAACGTGCCCGAGTCGCAGCGCTTCTGGCTGCTGCCCTCGACGATGGAGCGCGTGCGCGACGCGATCGCCGAAGCGCCCGTCGACCTCACGCTCGGCGGCTGGGGCCAGGACGGCCACCTCGCCTACAACCAGGCCCGCCGCCACGCGCTGCTGCCGGTCGGGATCGAGGAGCTGGCCGCGTCCACGATCCGAATCCAGGAGAACAACCTCGACACGATCCTGGCACTCGCACAGCGCACGTTCGGGTCGGCTTACCAGTTCGTGCCGCCGATGTCGGTGACGCTCGGGATGCGCGAGTGCCTCTCCGCCGCGAAGGTCCGCGTCTTCAGCGACACCGGCAGCTGGAAGCAGACGGCGCTGCGCGTGGCACTCTTTTCCGAGCCGGTGGCGGAGTACCCGATCACGCTCTTGCAGCGGCATCGCGACGCACTCGTCACCGCGACGCGCGAGACCGCCCGCCATCCGATCGCCGAGCACCCGGAATGGAAGCTCATGTGAGGCCGGAGGGCGCGCGGACGCTCCGGCTCGGCAGTGACGCGCCCTACCGGCGTCTCGTCGGAGTGGGAGGCATCGGCGCCGGCATCTTCTTCGCCCTCGAGGGCGATCACGACCTCGGCCGTAACGAGAGCCGGCCGGGACGGCTGCTCGACGTGCGCGACTACTGCAAGCTTCACATCGTCGCCCAGTACCCGAGCGTGCTGCTCGGGGCGCGCGAGGACAAAGGCCCGTTCCACGTCGTCCCGGTCGGCAAGGTCGGGATCGACGAGACGGGCCTGCGCCTCCGCGCCGAAATGGAGCGCGCCGGCATGGACGTGCGCTTCGTCGACGCGCTGCCGGGCCGACCTACGCTTCTGAGCGTCTGCTTCCAGTACCCCGACGGCAGCGGCGGCAACCTGACGACGCTCGACTCCGCCGCGGCGCTCTTGTGCGAGCGCGACGTCGACCTCGTCGAGCGCTGGCTGTCGCCGAGCACGATCGCGCTGGCCGCGCCCGAGGTGCCGCTCCCGGTCCGCCGCCACCTGCTGCGGCGCGCCACCGAAAAGGGCGCGCTGCGCGTGGCCTCGCTCACCACCGCCGAGATCCCGCAAGCGCGCGAGAGCGGCTTCCTGTCCGTGGTCGACCTCTTGTCCCTGAACCAGGAGGAGGCCGCGGCGCTCGTCGGCGAGCCCCTCGCAGTCGAAACTCCCGAGCCGGTGCTGCGGCGGCTCGGCGAGCTCGCGCTTGCCGCCCAACCGGAGATGCGGCTCATCGTGACCGCCGGCGCTCGCGGCGCCTTCGCCTTCGACGGCGGCTGGACGCACGTCCCGACCTTGCCCGTCGCGGTCGTGAGCAGCGCGGGCGCGGGAGACGCGCTTCTCGGCGGCGTCCTCACGGGCCTGGCGGCGGGCCTCCCCTTCGCAGGGAGCGCATCACAGTGCGCGACCCTCGCGTCGCGGCCGCTCGCGAGTGCCGTCGAGCTCGGGGCGCTGGTCGCCGCGTTCAAGGTCACCTCCCCGCACACGATCCCGCCCGACCTTTCCCTCGACGCCGTGCTGGATTTCGCGCGCGAGCACGGTGTCGTCTTCGGTGAGGGCTTGCGACATGTCCTACCCGTCGACGAAGGGCAACGCCATGCCTCGTGATCCTCCGCGGCCCGCGGCTGCGCGCCCTGACGCGGCCCGCGACGCAAGGCGCCTGCTGCGCCCGCTGCGGGCTGAGCTCCTTGCCCTGGCACGCGCGCTGGTGCGCACGGACAGCGTGTCGATTCCGCCGGACGGCCACGAGACCGGGGCCCAGCAGGTGTTGGCCCGCGTGCTGCGACGTCACCGCGTGGAGGTCGAGCTGTACGACGTCGGCTTCCTCAAGCTGTCGCGCCACCCATACGTACGCCGGGACCGGAACTACCGCGGCCGGAAGAACCTGCTCGCGCGTGTCCCGGGGACGGGGCGCGGCCGCAGCCTGCTGCTGAGCGGGCACGTCGACACGGTCCCGACCCGCCCGAACCCGTGGCGGTTGAGCCCGTGGTCCGGCGCGATACGCCGGGGGCGGCTTTACGGGCGCGGCAGCTGGGACATGAAGGGCGGGCTCGCCGCGCAGTGTGCGGTGGCGATCGCACTCAGGAAGGCGGGCGTACGGCCGGGCGGCGACCTTCTCGTCGAGTCCGTGGTGGACGAGGAGTTCGCCGGCGGCGGCGGGACGCTCGCGGGCCGCCTGCGCGGGACGACGGCCGACGCGTGCGCCATCGCCGAGCCCACCAACGAGGCGGTGCTGCGGGCGTCGCGCGGCGGCCACTTCTTCGACATCGTGTGCCGCGCGGGCGACCCGAGTGCCTACTTCTCGAAAGACGAGGTTGTGAGCCCGGCCTTGCCAATGGGTCGACTGCTCGGCTGGATCGATGCCTGGACGGCGAAGCGGCGGCAGGTGGACCGCGGCGAAGCCTACCGCGACTTCCCCGACCCCGCTCCAGTGCAAGTGCTGGCGCTCGAAGCCAACCGCTTCGACCCCGACATCCCGTGGAGCGTGCCGCTCGAGGCCCGCGTGCGGGTCTACTTCCAGTTCCTGCCCCATGAGGACGTGCCGGCGCGCGTCGCCGAGATCGAGAAGTCGCTCGGCGACTTTGCCGCCGCCGACCCGTTCTTCCGGGAGCATCCGCTCGAGGTGCGGCGGCTGGTAGATCCCCCGCTCGAGGGGCACGAGCTTCCCGCTGACCACGCCTGGACGCGCTGTCTGCACGGCGCGGCCCGCGAGGTACTGGGACCCGAGGTACCCCTCACCGCCGCCGAGTGGCCGTGCGACGCCTTCCTGACCCAGAAGCACTTCGGGATCCCGACACTCGTCTTCGGACCCCGTGGCGCCGGCGCGCACAATGCCGACGAGTACGTGGAGACGGCCTCGATCCTGCGCACGGCCGAGGTCTACCTGGCCGCCGCGCTCGAATGGTGTGGGGCATGACGCCGCTGCTGCCGGCGCTGCTGCTCCCGCTCGCCCTCTCGGCGGTCACGGCTCGCGAGGCGACGCTCACCCTGCCGACTTACGAGGAAGACCTGCCGGACGTGAACCCGCGGTTCGATCTCTTCGCGCGGCGGCCGTTCCTGATCTACCCCTACACCACGCGCACGAACCTGACCGACCGGCGCGCCAGCCGGACCTGGCGCACGCTCGAGCTCGAGAACGAGTACCTGAAGCTCGTCGTCCTCCCCGATCTCGGCGGCCGGATCTACAGCTGCATCGACAAGGCGAACGGCGCCGAGATGTTCTACGCGAACCCCTCGATCAAGTACGCCGACGTCGCCTACCGCGGAGCCTGGGTGGCGCTGGGAGTCGAGTTCAACTTCCCCGTATCGCACAACTGGATGACGGTCTCGCCGGTCGACTTCGGCAAGCTGCGCCACGCGGACGGCAGCGCGTCCGTCTGGGTCGGCAACGTCGATCGCCCCTACGGGATGCAGTGGCGGGTCGAGCTCAGGCTGCGCCCCGGCCGCTCGCTGCTCGAGCAGACGACGACCCTCTACAACCGCAGTGACGTGCGCCACCGCTTCTACTGGTGGACGACGGCCTCGGTCCACGCCGAGGGCGACTCGCACATCCTTTATCCGATGGAGTTCTCGGCCTCGCACCACTTCGCCGACGTCGACACCTGGCCGGTGGACGCCTCGGGGGTCGACCTCTCCTACCCGCGCAACCATCTGGCGGGCTTCGTGTCCCGCTTCGTCCACGGCAGTCGCGAGTCCTTCATGGGCGTCTACCACCCTCAGACTGAATCGGGGATGGTGCACGTCGCGGACCACCACGACATGCCGGGCAAGAAGATCTGGTCCTGGGGCTGGGACGACGAGGGCAAGGACTGGCGCCGCGCACTCTCCGACGACGAGAGCGCCTACCTCGAGGTCCAGGCGGGTCTCTTTCGCAACCAGGAGACCTACGCGTTCCTCGAGCCGCAGCAGCTGCTGCGGTTCCGGGAGACCTACCAGCCGGTGCGGAAGATCGGCGGCTACTCACGGGCGAACGACGAGGGCGTGGTGCACGTGCGGAGGGGTGAGGGCCAGGCGTTGCGAGTCGGCCTGAACCTGACGCGAGCCGTGCGCGGCGGCCGCATCGTGATCCGCGACGGTCGGACCACGGTCCACGAGGCGACCCTGAGCCTCGAGCCACCCGGAGCCTTCGACCGAAGCTACCCCGACCTCGTGGCGGCCGGGCCGTACACGGTCGAGGTCCGCGACGCGAAAGGCCCCGTGCTCCTCGCCCACACCGAGGGCCGCTACGACTTCGTGCCGAAGCAGGAGGTCAAGACCGGCCCGCAGCCGGCCCACGTCTTCCCGGCTCGCGAGAAGCGCAGCGAGGGCGACTGGGTCGAGCTCGGCCGCCACCAGGAACTGAACGGGAAGCGGCTCGAGGCCTTCGATGTCTACGCAGCCGCGCTCGCGGCGTACCCCGAGAGCCCGGAGCTCAACCGGGCCGCGGGCCGGCTCGCCGTGGAGCTCAAGCGCTACGCTGAGGCGATCGAGCCACTGTCGCAGGCGGTGGCGCGGAAAAGCAACGACGCCGAGGCCCTCTACCATCTAGGGCTCGCCCGGCTCGCGCTCGGCGAGACGCAGCGAGCGCGTTTTGCGTGGGACCAGGCAGCGACCTTGCCGGGCTGGCGCGCCGCATCGTTGCTGCAGCTCGGACGCCTCGCGGCCCGCGAGGGGTCGGATCTCGGCCGCGATTCGCGGCAGGATCCCGTCCAGGGCTTACGGCTCGTACAGGCGGCGCTTGCGGAATCGCCCCAGATGCTCCGCGCGGGCGGAATGGAGGTCGCGCTGCTGCGGCAGACGGGCCGGGTCGAGAAAGCGAAGTCGCGTCTTCTTTACTGGCAGTCGCTCGACCCGCCCAGCTCGTTCCTGCGCAACGAGGCCGTGGCCCTCGGCGGAACCGACGCGGCGCTCTGGGCTCACCTCGCCTCGGACCCGGAGCGGGTGCTCGAGCTGGCCGTGGACTACATGGCACTCGGTCTCTGGGGCGACGCGCACGCGCTTCTCGCGCGGCGCTACGCCGCGACCGGCGTCGTGGCCGAGCCGGGGATGGTCCTGCCGCAGGATTACCCGCTCGTCGCGTACTACCGCGGCTACTGCGCCGAGCAGATGGGCCGCTCCGGACGGGACGACTTCGCCCTCGCCTCCCGTCAGTCCACGCGCTACGTCTTCCCGAACCGTCCGGAGTCCCTGACCGTTCTGCGCCGCGCGCTGGAGCTCGCTCCCGAAGACGCCACGGCCCACTCCCTGCTGGGCTCGCTCCATCTCTCCGGTGGACAGACGGACGCTGCCCTCGCCGAGTGGGAGCTGGCGCGCCGCCTCGATCCGAAGCTGCCGGTGCTCCACCGCAACGTCGGCTTCACCTTGCTCTACGCGCGCGGCGCGGCGGCCGAGGCGCTGCGTGTCTTCGAGGAAGGAATGGGCGCGGATCCCACGAACGTCGAGCTCTACCAGGGAGCCGATCAGGCCCTGAGCCTCCTCGCCCGCGGACCCGACGAGCGGATCGCCGCCCTGCGCCGCTACCCGGAGACGCCCCTGCCCTCGACGCTCGTCTACAAGCTGACCCTGGCGCTCGCGGAAACGGGCCGCTTCGACGAGGCCGAGGCGCTCTTTCCGGGGCGCTTCTTCCCGCGCGAAGAGTTCGGGACGAACGTGCGGCAGGTCTACCTGGAGCTGAAGCTGCGACAGGCGTTCGCCCTCGCTCGCGAGGGGCGGGAGGCCGAGGCCAAGGCACTGGAAGCGAGCTTCGGCCAGCCGGTGCTGGGCTTCGACTTCACCCGGGACGGCATGGCCGCGTTCATCGACGCGCCGCGCTTCGAGTACTACCGTGGCGAGCTCCTGGCGCTCCTGGGCAACGACGCCGCGGCCCGCGAGCACTGGAAGCGGGCGGCGGCCGGGCGCGACTTCCGGCAAGCGGCGTTTGCCTACCGGGCGGCACAGCGACTCGGCGAGGCGAGCGACGCG
>Ga0114129_10008847_pt1 | contig 14367 bp, 13 predicted proteins | sample RhiMetdeltSRZDD1_FD_80071 | JGI IMG/M metagenome (GOLD analysis project Ga0114129, IMG submission 80071) | Populus rhizosphere microbial communities from Tennessee, USA - Rhizosphere MetaG P. deltoides SRZDD1 (version 2) (version 2) | ecosystem: Host-associated > Plants > Roots > Rhizosphere >... | reverse complement strand
TGTCGCCAGAGGGCGGCAGTGGCTGCGCGCGCATCAAGCCCCGGAGCGCCCGGACGATCCGTCCTGGGCGCCGTGGCGCGCCCACTCACTCAACTTCGATCGCGAGCACGGCGGCGACAAAGGCGAGCCGTGGCGGCGCATGTTCATGTCGGATCTCGCCACCGCGTTCGCCGCTCTCGCGCTGCTGTAACCGAAAGGTGCGGGATCGATAGGCTTACTTCAGCTGTCGCGGGTTGCACTGATCGGGACCGCCGTCGTTTGCGTCCCACACGCACGAGTTCCCGTCGCCTTTCTTCCACCGTCCCTTGAGCGGCCGGCACTGATCATCGCCGACGTCGTCGGGATCCCATGTGCACGAGTCGTTCGCGCCCTTCTTGAAACGGCCTTTGACGAGAGGTGTGCACTGGTTCGGCCCGCCGTCGTTCGCATCCCAGACGCAGGTGTCTCCCTGTTTCTTGTAGCGCCCCTTCTGTGGTGCGGCGGCGCCACGCTCGCCCGGCACGACAGGCGGAGCAACGCCTGTGCCGCGAGCCGTGACAGTTCCGCCGCCGGACGCGCCGGAAGATGCCGCTATCGCGAACATCAAGACGCCTCGAAGCACGACGGCGATAGATCGACGGGTCATCGGGCTCTCCGTTGAACGGTCCGCAGCATCATGCCGCGCGAACCGCCGGGATTATAGTTCGTTCCCGAGCAGGAGGTCGTTCAGCCGAAGGTGACGCACACCAGGATTCGTGATTCAGCCCTGCGTTCCGCTGATGATTCGCAAGTACGCGCGCCAGGGTCCGACCTCGTCGGCGTACTGGCGCGCCAGCACTCGCGAAATCTGGACGACGTGATCGAGGTCGTGCGCGGTCCATGTCGCCAGGAGCTGACGCAGCGTCACGAGCCCGAGCTCCGGATGCCGCCCGCGACGATCGAGGTCGGCTTGGGTCAGCTTCAGGGCCGCCAACTCGCGGAGGCCTTCCTGACGGAGCATCGCGAACTCGTCGAGCAGGCTGGCGAGGGTTCGACCCTTCGATGCCTCGAACTGCGCGAAGCGATCGAACTTCTCGAAGGCGCGCGACTCGCCGTGGTCGAGAATGATCTTCGCGCGCGGCATCCAGTCGGTCCGCTCCCCATGGATCAAATGTCCGATGACATCGAAGGGGCTCCACGTTTCGCCCCCTTCGTGCGCCAGGATCCAGCCATCAGGAAGACCGCGGAGCAGTGCGTCGAGCGTAGCTGGCGTTCGTGCCAGGATGGCGACCGCCTCTTCCATCACGAACGGCCGCCGCGTGCGATCGGTCGGTGCTGTCATGGTGTTGATATATCCGATCATATCGGGTTCAGCCGTAGCGCGTCCGGATTAACAACACCACTGTCGACGTCCAGCATGCGTTGCGCGGTGATCGTCATGAGACGGGCGTTCGATTGCCGTGCGACGAGGGCGAGCGGCAGCGACACCGCGAAGAGCATCGCTGCAATCACGCGGACGCGAGGGTCGCCGCTCATTGCCCTGTCGAACCCGCCGTGCGCCTCAGCTGCTCGAAGAAGTTGATGAGCAGTACCATCGACTCGCGCCGCGGGTCATCCGACCGGATGACGACCGCCCGAGCCCCATCCAGGGCCGGATCCACCCACATGACTCCAGGCGGGATTCGCATCCACATCCGAGGCTTCTCCGCGACGAACGTGTTGCCCTCGACGTGGTGCGGCACCGTCATCACGACCTCCTCCGATCGACCGTAGAAAAGCTGGCCGTTCTTCTTCCACTCGATCCATTCGGCCCCCTCAGCGGAGACCTGCCAGCGCCCCGCCGGGCCGGGAAATGGCTGAACGTACACTTCGGTACGGCCTGATTCATCGGAGATGTAGGCAAGCCACTTGCCGTCGGGCGAGAACTTGCCGTTCAGTTCGCTGGAGGCGCCGCCCAGCAACGCGCGAGTGGCGCCCGGTTTCCATTCGCCCGTGGGGGTCCGCTCCATGCGCAACAGCATCAGGTCCTCACCCGTTTCCGGTCGTCGTTCGGAGAAGAGCAGGTACTGACCGCTCGGGTGCCACGCGACCGGCATCTGGCTGTTGCGACTCGATGTCAGCCGCTCCGGCTGCCCCGTGCCGTCGGCCCGATGCATGAAGAGATTGAACGTGCCGACGTCCACCTGCCACGATCCGTACACGATGTGGCTGCCGTCTGGCGACCAGATGGGACTCCAATCGTTGTCGGGGTGAAACGTGAGCCGCAGCATCGTGTCGCGCTGGATGTCATAGACCCAAACGTCGGATTGTGCGCCATCGCTCACCACCAGCAGCAGCCGGGTGCCATCGTCGGAGAATCGCGCCTCCTGGTACTCGGCGGTCACGTTCCGCATCGGCTGAAGCTGTCCGGCCACGTCCATCCATTGCAGATGGCGATTCGCGCTGCGTGCGCGCCGATACGCGAGCAGACCGGTGTTCGAGAAGGAAAATTGCGCGCCTCCGTTCACCACTGCGTGTTCCACCTCGGCGACGACGGCGGCCGGTGTGCCAGTGACCTGCAGCCGTTCGACGTCGAATTGCGCCGCGAACAGCGAGCCCTGGTGCAGATAGAGCAGGTGTCCGCTCGGCGCGTAGCGTCCGTAGAGCCCTCCGCGATGAAGAATCGTCCGCTTCCCGTCACTTGTCCTCTGGCCGACGATGGTCCCAGCGTCAGACGCGCTCGGTCCGCTGTGCGCCGTGAACAGAAATGCCTTCCCGCCCGGCAGAACCTGCGGCCACCTGTGCGTGGTCTCCTTCGACGCCGTGTCGAGCGTCGTCGCTTGCGTGGGAGTGCCTCCGTCCGATGACACGCGGAACAAGGGACCATCCGGCCGCGGCGCGAACAGAATGGTGCCGTCTTCCGCCCACGCGCCGCCGCGTCCTTCCTCGGCGGGGCAGATCGTGGTGACAGCGCCGCCGTCCAGCGCGACCTTCATCAACCGGCCGGTGGAGAAGAAGGCGATGGAACGTCCGTCGGGTGAGAAGAACGGCGCGAAGGCGTCTTCCGTGCCCGCAAGCGCGGTCGCCTTCAGCGCATCGAGACGCCGGGTGTAGAGCTGCCAACGCCCTCCGGACGGCCCCCGCGCAATGAACACGAGCAGTCGGCCATCCGGCGAAAGAACGGCCGTGGGACCCACCCAGTGCAGTCCGGCCCAGCCGACGCCGGCCAGGGGCGTATCTCCTCCCGCGTCTATCCCCAGACTGAGGATGGGGGCATCCGGCCGAGTGCCGCGCGAGAACGACCACGTCGCTGCGGCACCGATCATCGCGAGCACCAACGCGGCCGCCGTCCACGCGACTGCGCGCCGCACGCGGGTTCGCTGGCTGTGAGGCGTTGCTGCATCCGGCGGTTCGGTCGTCGGTTCCACCAGCGGCTGCGACAGGGCGATCCGTGCTTCGCCGATGTCGCGCAGCCGCTGCTTCGGATCCTTGGTGAGGCAACGGCGAATCAGCTGCCGCACGGTTGGCGGAAGTGACGAGGGCAGCGCGCTCCAGTCTGGATCGCGCGTGACAACCATCCCAATGCTCTCGGCGGCTGAATCCGACGCGAAGGGAGAGCGGCCCGTGAGCAGCTCGTAGAGCACACACCCGAATGCCCAGATGTCGGCGCGCTTGTCGACGGCTTTGCCTGTGGCTTGTTCAGGAGCCATGTACGCGGCGGTGCCCAGGATGACACCCAGCTCCGTCCTGGGTGACGCGAACGTCGGCGAATTCATCGCATCGGCCGCCGATTGGCCGCCGGCATCCATTGCCTTCGCCAGCCCGAAATCCAGCACCTTCACGGTCCCGTCGTCCGTGACCCTGATATTCGCCGGCTTGAGATCGCGATGAACGATCCCGCGCTCGTGCGCCGCGTCGAGCGCCTCGGCGACCTGCTTCGAGATGAGGAGCGTGTCGGCCGTCGACAAGGGACCACGGGTGAGGCGCGCGGCAAGGTCCTCGCCTTCGACGATTTCCATGACGAGCGCCTGGGTGGATCCGGAGTCTTCGATGCCGTGGATCTGCGCAATGTTGGGATGATTGAGCGAGGCGAGCGTCTTCGCCTCGCGTTGAAACCGGGCCAGGCGTTCGGGGTCGTTCGCGAAGAGCTCGGGCAGGATTTTGATCGCGACGTCGCGATCGAGCTTCGTATCGCGGGCCCGATACACCTCACCCATTCCGCCGGCGCCGAGAGTGCCGACGATCTCGTACGGACCGATACGTGATCCTGCGCTGAGCGGCATGGCAGCTGTGCTCTCGGCGCTCGTATCCGACGAGCAGCGTCTTCCTTCGAACCTTGCCAGGATGCGTTCTCAGCATCCGGTGGAAACGCGGTGTGCGGCCAATTCTACGTGAAGTCCGTCAAGTCGACGTCTAGCTCGTCTCACTGGAAGCCCGCGTGCTGAACGCGGGGATGCGATGAAGGAGCATGAGCCCCGCATCGGTCACGCAGCGTCCCGTATGCAGAAGACGGAGACGGCTCTTGCCGGCGAGTGCACGGATGCCGCCATCACCGGTGTGGGTGCCCATCAGGTCCACGCGTTCGAGACGATCGCGGAGGCCAGATTTGCAAGTCCAGCATCCGAGATGTTCTGGTTCCAGGCGATCGAAAAGAATCTCAGCGCCCGAAGATGGCGTAGAACGGCGGCGCAGAGCTCACGCCATGCGCAGCCGCTGTCTTCGGGCGACGCGGCCGCGCGAATGTCTCCGCAAAGCTGGCCCACGTTTCAAAGCCATACGAATGGGCGACCATGCGTCGAGTGTCTGCGAGCGCGAGATCCATCGTTCGATCTTGTGACGCGAACCAGGTCGCGAGCCGCTGCTGCATCGTCGCCGGCTGATGATCCCGGACGAACGACGTGCCGTAATTCCAGTTGATCTCGCGGAATTGCCATCGCGTTGCCGGTCTGTAGGCGTCGGCAAGTTCGCGAGCGAGCCGCTCGAACTGAGCCAGGCCCGACTGCCCGAGCGCCTCGATGTGATGCACGAGATTTGCCCAGCTCTCGAATTCGTGCTCGCGCGCGATGATGAACAGGACGTCCGCGAGGGTGACGTCCGAGGCCGGTCGCTCGACGGCGCGAGACAAAATCACATGAACACGCCTGACGGCGGCGTCATCACCGGCGCGGAAAGCTTTCAGTAAGTCTTTCGCTCTCTTGCGGAGCTGTTCCAGCGAGGGACGTTCGGGCAGCTGCGACGCGGGCATGGCGATCTCCTTTCGATGATGCCCGTGTCCGCACGCCGGGCGCGAAAGAAGATCTGAAGTTGTACGCAGCGTGAGTCCAGGTGGGCTCAACCCTTCCCGCGGACGAGATGCGTCCTGTTTACGCAAACGTGAAAGTAACGCGTCGTCCGCCTACCGGTCAACCTTACCGCCGGGCCGCATCGTCTTTAAATTAACAAGATGCTGAAAAGCGCATCCTGAATGTCAGATGGTAAATGGAAAAACCTGAGCATTTTTGCCATCTCCCATTTGCCATTTTTCCATCAGGCCGGCTTTTTTCAGCGGCCTGTTAAGGGATGAACGCGTTGTCACAAACGGTCCCCGTTCATCGTCTTTGATCATGGAAGGAGTCCCGGAGTGAATGAAACGGGGACCTCTGCCACGAGCGAGTTCGAGTCGAATCGAGGTCGGCTGTTTGGCCTCGCCTACCGGATGCTCGGTTCGCGCGGAGACGCGGAGGATCTGGTCCAGGAAGCGTACGTGCGGTGGCACCAGTCGGACCGCGACGCGATTCGGAATTCGGAAGCCTGGCTGGTCGCGACCGCTACGCGGTTGGCCATCGACCGGCTTCGTGCGCTCAAGACGGAGCGCGAGGCGTACGTCGGGCCGTGGCTGCCCGAGCCGATGATGCGCGACTCGCCGCCTCCGCCGGATCGTCATCTCGAGCTGGCGTCCGACCTTTCGATGGCCTTTCTCGTGTTGCTCGAGCGGCTGGGCCCCGAAGAACGCGCCGCATTTCTGCTCCACGACGTGTTCGACTTCGATTACGGGGAGATCGCGACGGTCCTCGAGAAGAGCGAGGAGGCATGCCGGCAGATCATTCACCGCGCGCGCACGCGCGTCAGGAGCGCGCGCAAGCGCTTCGAGGTTGCCGAGTCTGCCAAGGCAAAACTGCTTCGCGCGTTCACCGACGCCGTGAACGCGCGGGACCAGCAGACGCTGCTCACGCTGTTCGCGCCCGATGCGACCTGGACGGCCGACGGCGGCGGCCGTGCCGCAGCGGCACCTCGTCCGATTGTCGGTGCGCCGAATATCGTCAGGCTCGTGCTCGCGTTGCGCGAGCGCCTGCAGAGTGACACAGCCAGGATGGAGCTCGTCGAGGTGAACGGAGAAACCGGGCTTTGCGTGCGCGTCAATGGAGAGATGATTGCCGTCATGTCGATCCTCAGCGACGGCGAGACAATCCACGCCGTGTACGCCGTGGTCAACCCCGACAAGCTTCCGCGCTCCTAGTGGCTAGCCCAGCCGAGGACCTGTCACAATCGCTGCTTTCATTCGTCTTCGGTGCAGAGACCAAGGAGAGTTGGTGATGACACCAAGAGTGGATGTTCGCAAGTATCTGACGTCGAAGGCAGGCCAAGCGATGCTGAGTCTCGGGAAGGCTGTTGATGAAAGCGGGCTCGAGCGGTCGCTTCTGGACCTGGTGAAGGTTCGAGGATCCCAGATCAACGGCTGCGCGTACTGCATCGACATGCATACGAAGGATGCTCGAGCGTTCGGCGAGACCGAACAGCGGCTGTACGCGCTCAACGCCTGGCGTGAGACGCCGTTCTTCTCTGATCGCGAGCGCGCGGCGCTCGAGTGGACGGAAGCGATCACGCGTGTCGCTGATACGCACGTGCCCGATGACGTATACGAGCGGGTCAGCCGTCACTTCGACGAGGGGGAACTCGTCGCGCTGACGTTGGCGGCCGTCGCAATCAACGCGTGGAACCGGTTGGCGATCTCGTTCCGCGTGCCCGCGGGAACGTACCAGCCGCAGGTCACGCACGCGTAACGTTCGAATCGTGGTGCGGGCCGACGGCGCCTCGGCCCGGTACGACCAATCGAGGGTCAGTCGATCCGCAGCGACTGAACCGGATCGATCGCGAGCGCACGGCTTGCCGGCAGATAACAGGCCGCCGCCGCGACGACGAAGAGCACGAGGCCGACCGTCAGGAACGTCACCGGGTCCGCGGCGTCGATGCCGAAGAGCAGCGCCCGCAGCAGGCGCGCGAGCGGCAGCGCCAGCGCGAGGCCGGCGGCCACGCCGACGCTCGCGAGCGTCAGTCCTTCCCGGAGCACGAGGCCGACGATGTCGCCGCGTTTTGCCCCGAGCGCGATGCGGAGACCGAACTCACGCGTACGTTGACCGGTCGTGAAGGTCATCACGCCGTAAACACCAGCGGACGCGAGCGCGAGCGCGACGAGCGCAAACCCGCCGAGCAGGAACAGGCTGAACCGCCGATTCACGAGCGTGCGGGAGACGAGGTCGTCGAGCATCGCCGAGAACGCGATGGGCTGGCGCGGATCGAGCGCCCAGATCTGCGCCTTCAGGTTGTCCAGCGTCGCAGGCGAACCCGGCGCAGTGCGGACCACGGTCGTCAACGCTCTGAATCCGGACAGCGTATGCGGCAGGAACAGTTCGGCAGCGCCAGGGTGATCGAGTGCTTCGTGACGCACGTCGCCGACGACGCCGATCACCTCCGCGTCGTACGTCGTCCCCGTGAATCGGAATTGCACTTTCGATCCGATCGGGTCCGCTCCCTGCCAGAACTGCTTGACGGCACTTCGAGATACGACAACCACCCTTCTCGAGCCCGTGACGTCGGTCTGTTCGAACAGCCGGCCCTGGATCAGCGGGACACCCATCGCCTGAAAGTAATCGCCAACGACAGCAGTCGTGTGGATGAGCGACTGTTCCCCTGTGGCTGTCGCGCGCCCGGCGATTGTGAGCGGCGCCCGGATGATGACTTTCGCGTCCCCGAAGGGCATCGATGAGACGGCGCCCGCGGCGACGACGCCCGGCAGCGTGCGCATGCGGTCGAGGGCTTCCTGGAAGAACGCGATTCGCTTCTCCGGCGTGTTCAGCCGCGGCGAGGCGAAGACCTGCAGCACGGCAACGCGAGCGCTGGTGAACCCCGGATCGACGCGCAGGATACGCACGAAGCTGCGGGCCAGCAGCCCGGCGCCCACCGCGAGCACCACTGCCGCCGCCACTTCGACGATCACGAGCGCGCTTCGGGCGCTGCGGCGCGGGCTGGTGCGCCCCTCTCTGAGTACGCCGGAGGCTGCGGGTCGCGAGAGCTGAATCGACGGGGCGAGGCCGGCGACGATTGCCGCGACGATGGTCACGCCGCAGGCAATGGCGGCGGCGCGAGCATCGATGGGAATGTGATCGAGTCGTGCGACGTCCAGCGGACGCAATCGCGCGATCGCGTCCAGGGTCCAGCGTGCAAGCGCGAGTCCCGCAACGCCGCCGATCGCTGCGAGCAGGAGCGTCTCCGTCAGCATTTGCCGGACGAGCCGTGCGCGGCTTGCGCCCAGCGCTTGGCGCACTGCAAACTCCCGCGTGCGGTCGACGCCGCGCGCCAGCAGCAGATTCGCAACGTTCGCGCACGCGACGAGCAGCAGCATGGCCGCCGCGCCAAGGAGCAGCGGCAGTATGGAGCGCAGGCTGCCGACGAGGTGCTCTCGCAATGGCACGATCTCGGTAGCAACATTCCTGTTGCTTAGCGGGTACTCGCGCGCAAGCTGCGACGACAGGGCATCGAATTCGGCCCTCGCCTGATCGATCGACACACCGGGCGCAAGCCGGCCGAGGACGTTCCAGTACCCGATGCCGCGCAGCGTGGACTCGATCCGGATGAATCCCGGCTTCGGCAGCCAGACACGCGGTTCCGGCTGCGTAAACCGATTGTCGAAGAGCCGCAGCTCCAGGTTCGGCGGCATGACGCCGACGACGGTGAAGGCCGCGTCGTTGTCGAGACGCACGGCTCGTCCGACGATTGATGGATCGGCGCCGAACCGGTCCCTCCAGAACGTGTAGCTGAAGATTGCGGCGCGGCTGGCACCGGTCCGGTATTCCTCCGGCAGGAACGCGCGGCCGTGGAGCATCGTCGTGCCGAGGACCTCGAAGAAGTGCTCGCTCACGAGAGCTGCCGTCAGGTATTCGGGCTCGCGGCCTGGGATCTCGGCGGTCACGCTGAACGGCTCGGCAACGGCGGCCGCCTCGAACGATCGAGCGCGCGAGATCCAGTCGATGGCGTTGCCCGGGGCGACGTCGCCGCGGCGCGCCCCCGTTTCGCGGTTGCGCTGCCAGATCGTCATGACCCGCTCTGGCTGTGACACCGGCACAGCGCGCAGGATCAGCGCATCGGCCACGCTCACGACGGCCGTCGTCGCGCCGATGCCAATCGCGAAGACGAGCAGAGCGATCGCGGCGAACCCGGGGGTATCGAGCAGCATCCGCACGCCGTGCGCGGCATCCTGAACCGCCTCGGCCTCGAGCGTGAACTGCCGTCTGATCCAGGCGGCGTCGGGCAGCGAGCCGAGCGCACGCCGCACCAGGTCCATGCTCGTTCGCGAGGTCAGCGTCGGATTTCGATCCGTTCGGCGCGCGCGATGCTGCAGCTCGGCATCCCACTCCCGTCGCCAGTCGGCCCGAACGGATGCCGGCACGAGGATCGCCACGACGCGAACGATCCGCAGCGCGAGCCACAACGGGAAGCGCGACATCATGATGATCGTGCGGGGCGGAGGCGGCGCGCGCGCGAGACGATCGCGCCGGGGGTGCGATAACGGGCGCGTGCCGTGACGAGCAGCGCCCTTCCTGCGGCCGTGAGCTCGTAGTAGCGCCGCGGCGGCCGCTGTTCCTCGCGTGCAATCGCGGCATCTTCCCACCGGGCCGAGACGAGCTTCTCGCGCTCCAGCCGACGCAGGATCGGGTAGACGGTGCCGCTCGCGAGGCCGGTGGCATCGATGACGTCGAAGCCGTGGCCGGCGCCGTTCGCGAGCGCGTGCAGGACGAGCGTGGTCGGATAGGTCAGGTTCAGTGGCGTCGAATTCTACCTATGTAGAATTCTGCTGTCAAGAACTTTCTCTCTGCTGAAATCTGCGGCTCGGACGCGTCAGCGCTTCTTGCGTTTTTTGTGACTCTTGGCCTGCAACTCCTGCAGGTAATCCTCGAGGCCGTCGAAACGCTCCTCCCACATGCGGCGGTAGCGCTCGACCCATTTCGAGACGTCTTTCAGAGGTGCCGGCTCGAGCCGGCAGGGTCGCCACTGCGCCTCGCGGCTCCGCGCGATGAGGCCGGCCTTCTCGAGCACCTTCAGGTGTCTCGAGATGGCCGGCATGCTCATGTCGAATGGCTCGGCCAGTTCGGTGACCGAGGCTTCGCCGGACGTGAGCCTCGCGAGGATCGCGCGGCGCGTCGGATCGGCGAGCGCGGCGAACGTGGTGCTGAGGCGATCGGTCATTGACTAGACCGGGGGGCTTCGCCCCGCCGGACCCCCCACCCCACCCCACCGCACGCAATACGTGCGGTGGGGGCCCCGGTATCGCCGCCGCTCGCGGGTCCGGGGTCCCCAGCGCGCGTATTGTGCGCGCTGGGGTGGAGGCGACCCCTTGGCCCCGCTCCGCTCCGGCGGGGCGCGCCTCTGGCGCGCCCAGGGCCGTTACGCCGTACCGAGAACATCATCCTGGCAATGAGCCGCATAGCACGCTAAACGTCCGTGTTAATTAACACGTACGCTAAATACTACCCGACATCACTGCTGTCAAGACGTCAGGGCGTCAGGCCGTGATGCGCTCGCCCGCGGCCGCCCGCTCCAGCTCCCGGATATCGATCTTTTTCATGCGCAGCAGTGCTTCCATCACGCGCTGCGCTTTCGGCGACTCGTGGTCCGCGAGCATCTCCGGCAGCACGGTCGGGATGATTTGCCACGAGAGGCCGTACTTGTCCTTCAGCCAGCCGCACTGCTGCGCCTTCGGATCGCCGCCTTGCCCCAGCTTGCTCCAGTAGTGGTCGATTTCCTCCTGGGTGTGGCAATTCACCTGCAACGAAATGGCCTCGTTGAACTTGAATACCGGCCCACCGTTGAGCGCCGTGAGCGACTGTCCGTTGAGCTCGAATGCGACGGTCATGACGGAACCCGGCGGCCGGCGGTGCGTCTCGCGGCCAGCTTCGGTGTACCGAGAAACGCTGGTGATTTTCGAGTTCTTGAATATCGAGACGTAGAAGTTTGCTGCCTCTTCGGCTTGATGATCGAACCAGAGGCAGGGAGTGATTCTCTGGGTAATGCGCATCAGCTTTCCTCCTGCTGAAGTTACGACGCGAATAGATCCACAATCCCATCTCGTCGTACGGAACTGCATGTGTCAAGCACGTCAGCGGGCTCGCGCGGTCCCGGGTTCGGGGCTCGGGCTTCGAGGCTCGCTCATTGTTCATGCGCGTCCGAGTCTTGGCTCACGAGGACTCGGAATCATGAGGGCCGAGGTTCTGAGTTACCGGGCCTCGAGCCCCGAAACCCCCGAACCCCGAACCCCGAATCCCGGCGACAGTCAGCTTCCAGTGGATTGATAGTGCCGCACGCCGAGCTTCCAGACCTGCAACGCAATCAGCAGGAACATCGGCCCCGCGAGTGGCGCCAGCCACTGGAATGCGACCGCCGTGCCCAGTGGATCGGGCCGATCGAGAATCGCGACTCCCGGAAAGTAATTGATGCAGGCCAGCGGGATGACGAAGGTGAAGAATCGCCGGAACCACGGACGATAAATCGACAGCGGATACTGACTCATCGTCACGCCACCATACGTGAACGCATTCCACACTTCCAGACTCTCCGTGGTCCAGAACGCGCTCGTTGCCTGCAGGATGATGAGTCCCACGAACATGCACACGCCGCCAACGACCGCAAGCACGAGGAGCGCGATCCGTTCAACCGACCACACGCCGTGAAGTGTCGACAGCGCGTAGGCCAGGACGACGGCGCCCTGGGCAAGACGTCCGATGCGGCGCAGCGTCAGTTCCTGACCGAACAACTGCAGCACGGTCGAACGTGGCCGGAGCAGGATGCGATCGAATTCACCGTACTTGACCATGTTGCCGAAGGTGTCGAATCCACGCGCGATGGCCTCCGCGACCGCATACGTCATCGAAATCATGCCGTAGAACAAGGCGACCTCTTCGAGCGTCCAGCCTTTGATTGCTCCAAATCGCCGGAACAGCGTCCAGATCCCGACGAACTCGAGGCCCGTGACGAGGAACTGTCCGGCGGCCTGCATCACGAACGATGCGCGGTAGTCGAGCTGTGCGCGCAGCGAGATCGCGACGTATCGCCCGTAGAGTGGGAGCGCATCCATGTCAGCCGCCCTGCACGACGATTCTCCGCAATCCGCGCGAGAGCAGCCAGCGACCGAGGATGACGAGCGCCGCGGTCCAGAGAAGCTGATGCTGCACCACCCAGACTGTCGCTTGCGGAGGGATGTGGCCCGTGTAGACCCGAAACGGGAAGTCGACGAGACCTGCAAACGGCAGCGCCTGCACGATCGGCTTCGCCCAGTCCGGGAACAACGGAACCGGCACGATCATGCCGGAGAGGAATGTCACGAGGGTCGTCGTCAGGATCACGATGCCTTCGCCGCTGATCGTCCACAGCAGCGTGATGTTGATCAGCGTCGTCAGCGCGCACCCGAGAAGGAGCGTGCACGCGAGAGTCGACGCAAACGCGACGGCTGACGCGACCGAAGGGGGAGCAACCAGCCTCCACTCGTCGAGGCCGATGAGCGGCAGACCGATCGAGGCGATGGCGCACATGGGAACCGCGCGAAGCACGGTCGGCGCCGTCCGCCACGCGAGCGCCCGCGCGTACCACAACCCGTACAGATCGACCGGGCGGCACAGCTCGTACGCGACGGCACCGCTGCGCACCATCGCCCGGACTTCGGCGTCCGCATTCCATGGCAGCATCCCGAGGAGCGCCTGCCCGAGCCAGACGTAGCTCACGATCTGCGCGAACGTCATCGGATGCGCACGGGTGGTGGATCGAAAAAACGCTTCGAAGATTCCCAGGATCACGAGTCCGAAGACGATCTGCGTCCACAGTCCGGCAATCGCCGCGGCGCGGTACTGCAAGAGCATTCGGAACCGTGCGCTGACGATCGCGACGTAAGGCCGAACCGCCCCCAGCGTCACGACGGCCGATCTCCGCTAGCTGACGACGCCGGATGCGCTTGGCGATAGAGGCGCGCGACGATCGTTTCGATTGGCGGATTCTCGACGAAGAGATCCCGAATCGCGTGGGCGCTCGTCACTCGCCGAATCAATTCAGCGGGCGAGACCCGCTCAGGATCGAACGCCAGACAGACCCGGTGGGCGTCCCTGCGGATGACTGCTGCGTCAGGATCTTCGATCGAGTCATCCGGCTGTACGAGATCGACCGTGAGCCATCGCTCGCGCGTGACGCGCCTGCGAAGCTCGGCCAGCGTTCCGTCCGACAGGATCCGTCCCTCGCCAATGACCATGACCCGCGTGCAGAGCGCTTCGATGTCGTCCATGTCGTGGGTGGTGAGGATCACCGTGATCCCTCGCTCCCGGTTCAGGCGCCTGACGAAATCGCGGATGGCGAGCTTGCCGGTCGCGTCCAGACCAATCGTTGGCTCGTCGAGGAACAAGATCGGCGGCGCGTGAAGGAGAGCGGCGGCAACGTCGCAACGCATGCGTTGGCCGAGGCTGAGCTGTCGCACGGGGACGTCGAGGATCGACTCGAGATCCAGCAACGCGATCAGCTCGTCACGCGCAGCAGAATATTTCGAGAGAGGAACACGGTAGATGTCGCGGAGGAGCTCGAACGACTCGATGACCGGTAGATCCCACCAGAGTTGCGTGCGCTGGCCAAACACCACGCCGATTCGAGAGACGTGCGCGACGCGGTCGCGCCATGGAACGCGCCCGAGGATCTCGCAGCGGCCGCTGTCGGGGACGAGGATGCCGGCCAGCGTCTTGACGGTTGTCGATTTGCCGGCGCCGTTGGGACCGATGTAGCCAACCAGTTCCCCCGCGTCGACCGCAAACGAGATCCCGTCCAGAGCACGCACGATGCGGTGCTTCCGTTGCACCAGTCCGCGAACGGCGCCCAACAGGCCCGACGTGCGCTCGGACACACGGAACGTCTTGACCAGATCCGAGACGATGATTTGGGGCATGACGATGAGGCGCGTGGCCGTGCAACAGGAGTTCACGAGTGTAGGAGATTTCTTCTTCAAATCGAAAATCTCCTGACCTGCTGATCTGCTCAGAAAACATGTTCGAAGCAGCTAGGCGGCCGGTTGGACCGTCACGACATAGCCAAGGGCTTCGAGTTGCTTGACGTGTCGGCGCGCCGTGCGCTCGCGATCACGCCGTTGGA
>Ga0114129_10008846_pt1 | contig 14368 bp, 15 predicted proteins | sample RhiMetdeltSRZDD1_FD_80071 | JGI IMG/M metagenome (GOLD analysis project Ga0114129, IMG submission 80071) | Populus rhizosphere microbial communities from Tennessee, USA - Rhizosphere MetaG P. deltoides SRZDD1 (version 2) (version 2) | ecosystem: Host-associated > Plants > Roots > Rhizosphere >... | reverse complement strand
GCCATCGAAGGCTGGGAAAGAGACCAGGTCAATGCAGTAGCTACATAAAACCTAGAAAGGAGAAGTGAAGATGGATATCTTAAATCCAGCTGATCTAAAATCCTTAATCGCGCAGCAATGGAAGTGGTGCGTCTCCATATATATGCCGACTCATCGCGTGGGGCGGGAACAACAGCAAGACCCTCTACGATTCAAGAATTTGTTGGCTGAGGCAGAGGTGAGACTTTTAGCAAATGGCCTGCGCAGGTCTAAGGTCCAGAAATTGATGCAACCAGTAGAAGAGCTCTTGTGGGACAATGATTTCTGGCAGCATCAAAGCGATGGGCTGGCAATCTTCCTATCGAATGACTTTTGGGCAAAGTATCGCCTGCCTTTAGAATTTGAAGAACTACTTCAGATTAGTAAGAACTTCCACATAAAACCTTTGGTGCCATTGCTCAACAGAGTTGGCAAGTTTTATATTCTGACACTGAGTTTGCACAGCATTCGATTGTTCCGCGGCACTCGTGACACAATCCACGAGATCACGCTGAATTTTCCAGCTAGTATGAATGATGCTGAACAATCCAAGAATTTACCTGGGCACAATATTGGTGATGAAGAGAAAAAGAATATCTTGCACTTTTTTCAATTGGTCAATGATGGATTAGGCGGCCTGCTTGAAGATAAAAATATCCCCATGGTCCTTGCCGGTGTGGATTACCTTTTACCAATATACCGTGAAGCCTGCACCTACGATAATATATTGGAAGATGGCATTATTGGAAGTCCGGATAGAGAAAACTTGAAAGTTCTCCATGAACATGCCTGTGAAATTACTCAACCAATCTTCGAAGAAAACAGGAAAAAAGCCTCTGAAAAATTTGAGCAGTTGAATGGTCAACAAAACACACTGGCAACGAGTGATATCAGCGCAGCCGTGAAGGCCGCAAAGTTTGGACAAGTGGAAACTCTTTTCGTTCCGCTGAATGAACAAAAGTGGGGGCACTATGATGCTGAAAGCAATGAAGTCATACTGGAATCTGAGGCGGGCCCGGAAAACGAAGATCTCCTCGATCTTGCGGCGATAGAAACAATTCTGAATTCAGGGCAGGTTTTTGCGATGCCGCGTGAGCAACTGCCAGGTAGTGGCGATCTCGCGGCTATTCTGCGCTATGCTGTCGCAATGTGACAAATTTGTATCCAAATTTATACCTTCGCTCCAGTTGACGGTATATGGTTTTTTCGCGTTTACCGTGCTATCGTGACAATAGGGCAATTGATAGGATCCCAATACGGACAACTCGAATCACGGGTAACTCCGAATAACGTAAGAAAATCCATATACAGATAAAAGAAAGGAATCTACATCATGAATCAAACAATCAATAATTTACAACATCAGGTAGAATCAGCGCTAATGCAGAATAGCGCCACCAAGGATTATGGAATTGAAGTTTTGGATAGTAATGGCGTTATCACATTGCGAGGCGCGGTTCCAAACCGAAAGATAAGGGAACAAGTAGAATCTATTGTGCGTGGAGTAGCAGGCGTCGCCAATGTGATCAATGAACTGGATGTGGTGTAGCGCATATAGGAGCGAATGAGCAAACCAGATACACAAAGGACCAATCCACAGTACGGTTTTTGGAGTGGAGCACTCTTCGGAACCGTAACAGGGATGGCCTCCTTACTTACATTCCAATATCTTTTTGGTATCCTGCGTCGCCCGCGTCTGATCTCTAAAGCGATTCTTCGGAGTAAGGAAGAATTCGATAATGAGGAAGCGTTGGGAATTTTCATTTCTGCGGAGAGTTTACGGTCTGGTGTCCAAACTCGCCGACTGACCATGAGCTTGAGCAAGGAAATTGTACACGCCGGCTATCGCAATTTCTCAGAGAGCTGGGCGCGTGACTTTGGCTTTGCCGCGTTTGGTTTGCTCACTTTGAAAGAATATGACCCCATCAAGCAAACGTTGGAGGCTTTCTTTTGGCATCAAACGCCGGATGGCCAATTACCAGTGAAATTGCATTCAGTGGGTGTTGTCACTCGATTCCTGCATTCCTTTTTTGAGCGCGAGCAACCCAACGAGGTGCTTCTTAAGCCTAAATATCTCAGTGGACACGGCGCTCCATCCCTGGATGGGCAGGCCCTGCTAGTCATAGCAGCGCTGGCTTATTCACAGGAAACAGGAAACAAAATCTTTTTGGAAAATCACTGGGGTGAATTAAAAGCAGCAATGAAATGGCTGGAAAATTATTTGAGGGGACCGGAGGACGATCCGCTGCTCCACCAGGGAGCCTTTGCCGATTGGGCAGACTCCATCGCGCGCCGCGGTCGTGTTCTGTACACGAACATCGTGTATTGGAAAGCGCTGTCAGAAATGGCAGTCGCGGCAACACAACTCGATTTGCAACCTGAAGCTGTTTATTATTTTACGAGAGCAGAGAATGTATTGCGCGCAATTAATCAGCATTTTTGGCGCGAGGATCTTGGATACTTTATCACCAGCGATGAACTCAAGCAACTCAGTAGTGATGGGAATCTGCTGGCAATTGCCTGGGGGTTAGCAAGTCACGAACAAGCGGAACACATCCTCAAGGTCATGGAAGAGGCAAAGATGGCGGACCCTGTCCCAACGCGGGTGACGTATCCTTCTTATCCGAAGCAGTTGATCGCCCTGGAGAATCTTCTCGGGGGCCTTGCAAGCTATCACACGAGTGCGTCCTGGCTTTGGCTTGGCGCCTGGCATATTATTGCTTTGGTTGGAACCAGTCATCTCGAAGAAGCGCAAAAACTCTTAGCACGAACTTTGGAAGTAATCGTGCGAGACAGACAGGTACATGAAGTCCATGCACCCAGTGGCAAGCCTCTTTCAAGCATTTGGTATACGCCTGAAGCCCCTCTGACCTGGAACGCCGGTATGATTATTTACGCCTGTCATATTTTTGAAAGCAAGCGACAGGAAGAAAACAAGATTTTGGCCTTGTTCAATAAAAACTCGGAGTAAAACGATGCACATCGCATTTTTCACCAATTTTTATCACCCGGTCGTGAACGGCGTTGTTCGATCCGTGGCATCGTTTCGAGAAGCCCTTATGAAACAGGGACATAACGTGTTTGTCTTTGCCCAGTCAGACAGTAATTACGAGGATAACGAACCTTTCATTTTTCGCTATCCCAGCCTTCCTTTACCGTTGGGAGATATTTCTGCCGCCATCCCGGTCTCTCCTTTCGTAGACCAATTGCTTCCGGCTCTAAAACTGGATGTGATTCATGCTCACCATCCGTTCCTGCTTGGTAACACCGCGGCCCGCAAAGCCACTGAGCTTGGGCTTCCTCTTATTTTTACATTCCACACCCAATACTGGGAATACACACACTATATTCCTTTCCCTCAGGAAGTGATTCAGGAGTTCTTGAAAAATGCTATCCATAAATTGCTGCGGGAATTCTTGCAGAAATGCCATCATGTTATTATCCCCTCAGAGAGTATGAAGGATTTACTGGTCAGAGAGTATGGATTGGAAGATCGCTATACAGTTATTCCCACTGGGACAAACCTTGAGCCATTCCTCAATGCAGATGGAAAGGCCCTGCGCAAAGAGAAAGGCTGGCAGGATGAAGCGATTTTGATTTCGGTGGGACGACTGGCCCCCGAAAAGAACTGGGAAACTCTGGTGAAGGCCTTTGCAAAAGTTAGTCCTGAGCATTCGAACTTGCGCCTGGTATTGATTGGCGATGGTTCTGCAAAAGAAGGTCTCCAATCTCTGGCAACTGATCTTGGAATAGCTGACCACGTTACATTTATAGGGTCCATACCTTTCGAGGAAATCCCAGCTTATTTGAAGGCTGCGGATGCTTTCAGCTTTACCTCTATCACCGAAACGCAGGGATTGGTCACCATTGAAGCAATGGCAGCCGGACTGCCAATCGTTTCTGTGGATGGTAGTGGGACGCGCGATATCGTCGAACATGGCAAACAGGGTTTTCTGGTGGAAAATGATGCCGACGCTTTGGCAAAAGGCATCAATGAACTTTTCTCTGATCCAGGGCAAATGAAACGCTTTAGCAGCAACGCTTTGAAAAAGGCCAAAACCTTCGATGTCAATTTATTGGGAAAACAAATTATCAGCGTGTATGAGCAAGCCATTCGGGATAAAAAAGAAGACTTGTACGTCTCATTGAAAACAGAAGAGACTACCACCCCACAGGAAGCAGTCTCTTCATCTCAAGCGTGACATTATTCTTGTCCCCATTTAGTTAAAATCTGTCTTCGTTATTCAGGTTGGTTGATAGTCAGGCAGACGGTCAAATAGACGCGCTTCAACAGATAAGTAAATCTTATCCTTCTCAACCTTTGTCACCCAGTGAGCAGGGACAAGTTTATGCTCTTTGAGCAGGAAACCTTTCCCGACAACAAAGTGAGTGACGTTGTTCGTTTCTAAATTGGCAATCACCTGTTCAACGTTCCCAATGTGTTTGTCTTCCACACTGATCACCTGGGCACCCTCTGCAATTGCGGCACGCCCTTCCGGAATGCTTGTCTCTGTCTGAAGGATCATTTTTGGTTTGCCCCCTGGCAACATGCCCGCGGGTGAATATTGGTAGTCTACAGGCGGATACCAATAAGAGGCTGCATCATACGGCCCGCCTGCCTCCTCTAGTGGGACATAATGTGTCGTCTCGTAGTCGGGAAAATCTTACGCTCTGGTGGGTCTCGTGCAGGGTGAGGCGATCTTCATCCTCAGATTCGACCAAGCTGACAGGGATAACTTTTTCATCCTTGCCCCTGTCCACCACCACATCGGTTACATCCTTGGTCTTTGTATCAATGACAACACGACTTATCTTTCCGATCTTTTCTCCGGCTGAGCTAAATACTTCTACTCCTTTTTCAAAACGCATGATATGCCTCCTTTATCATTGCTCCACAACGTATTTTGGAGCAATGACATAAATTTGGATAAGTATGCAATCGTATTTGCTTAATCCTCAGGTATAGTCTCTTCAATTGCCTCTGCTTCTTCGATCATGGACTGAATGACTCGAACAAACGTACGCGTCTCTGCAGAAAGCTCTTCAGGAGGTCCATGATACTGGTCAAAACCCATGCGATCTCCTTATTACTCCAAAGAGGTTTTAAAAGTCTTTTTCATCTTCGTGATTCTTATCCTTATCTTCTAAATCCTCCAAATTGATAAACTCGTCCTCATCTTCTGTATCTTCATCATCCTCTTCATCTTCAACAGAAGCAGGATTTAACTCCCAACGATTGCGATCTCGGTCGAGAATCTTCGCATCCGAGTTGAGAGGCTCAGCATCTTCATAGCTCAAACCTGCTGCGGCTCCCAACTCATCAACAACATCCTGATCAGGTGTAGGCGCCGTCCCGCCTACAGCTTCCTCACCAGCGGCGTTTGCGAATTGCCAGGCAGCATCCAAATCGCCGCCTGAGATCTCGGGTGAAAGCTCATGATGCTCTTCCAATTCTTGCAGTAATTCATCCCTTCCCCCGACGGCCAATTGTTGTCGTGCGGCAAAATCCGCCTCAATATCTTCATCTTCCGTGTAATGAGCAGATTGCTCAGCCACAGCATCGGCATCTGAATCGGCTGCATATGCATCCATGCTGGTTTCTTCATTGAACAGGTAATTCTTGCCCTCTCGATCATCAGTATCTTCAGGAACTACCTCAATAAATTGATTTGCATCTTCAGCGACTGGCTTTAATTCCCCAGTATAAGGATCAACTGTTTGTTCAATCTCATCTGTATCATTCTGCTTTTTCTGTTCCGTCTCCTTTGCCATTTCAACGTTTTCTCCTTTTACCCATAGCTTGTTGTAACTATCTTAGGGTAAGGCAATTTCCAGGTCAATGTATACGGATATATTCAGTAGATATAGATTACGATACATTATTGGATTAGATCTCAAAAATTCGCTAATTCAAAATGAAGCAAGTTGTCAGGTGATATACTTCGCCCGTTTGCAAAAGGCTATATGCTCCCCAAAACAACAAATCGAGACCTGTTTTTTGCACGCGCCTATTACTTCGCCTTTATGGGAGGCTGGGGGTTTATCCTACCGTTTATCAATCTCTTTTACGTCAGCCTGGGATTAAGCGGAACGCAGATTGGCACAATTGGTTCAGTCAGTTCCATTGTAGGTTTGATCGTTTCCCCCATCCTTGTGTCTGAAATCAAAAAACGGCCACAAGCACGCGGCATTCTACAGACATCCCTCATCCTGGGCGCAATAGGATATTTCTTTCTAGGTCAGCAAACCATCTTTCTGGCAATCATGGTAATTGTCTTTTTACAATCCCTTGTAGGTGCAGGGATAATGCCAGCTTCAGATGCGATGGCGGTCCATGTATCAGGAGAAGCTGGAACAGGCTATGGCAGTGTTCGTGTTTGGGCCTCTGCCGGCTGGATTATTACGGTCCTCACATCAGGTTGGTTAACCGAACGACACGGATATCAGGCGGCCTTTTTCGGTGTCGGTGCAATGTGGCTCGTCGCTGCTCTCTTGACCTTATTAATTCAATCTCGCTATTTTGTATCCCCCAACTTTTCAGAAAAGCACGAATCAAATCTCAGAACGGCACTCAAACATATCGTACATGACCGTACTCTGCTTGGATATGCGATTGCGGTTATCTTCATAGGGTTTCTGAACAATGGCGTCCTGCAATTTGAATACGTTTTCCTCTCGGAACTTGGTGCATCGAAACAGCTCATCTCGATAGCAGGAATATTGAGCGCAATTGTTGAAATCCCCTTTATGATTGTTGCAGATCGATATGTGCGCCGCCTGGGCCCACATCGTGTAATTCTGTTTGCCGTCACTATGACTCTATTCCAACGTGCAGCAGTCTTTTTATTCCCATCCATCGCAACCATCATGCTCGTGCGATTCATTGGCGGTATTGCATTTAGTTGCCTAACCATTGCATCTGTCTTTCTGATCAGCAGTCGTACCCATCCAAATGAAACAGGGACGGTCTTAGCGATTTATACTGTGACCTTGAGCGGTCTGGTCAGTGTTCTCGCGGCGCCTATAGCGGGAGCCATTTTCGATGCTATTGGTGCTCGCTGGCTATATGCTCTTGCAGCAACTGGTTATGCCATTGGCCTATTAAGCCTGTGGATCACAAGACCTGATACAAATGTCATCGGAGTCCCCAGCCAAGCTGAACAGTTCTAGTAATGCAAAGGCCCTCGCCACATGGCGAGGGCCGCGTTTGATTCACCTACTAAAGAGGTCAGGCTTTCACACGTTCCTTTTCTTCCACATATTCACACCAGTCTTCATACTTCGCCACTTTGCCGCGAATCAAATCGTGGTACACGTTCTGAATTTCACGTGTCACCTTACCAGATTTGCCATTGCCAATCTTTCGGAAGTCAATCTCGCACAAGCCAATACATTCCGCAGCCGTACCGCAGACGAAGACTTCATCCGCAATATACAACTGGTCGCGTGAAATGGTTTGCTCAATTACCTCATATCCCAAATCCTGGGCTATAGTGAACACCGTGTGACGAGTAATCCCTTCCAACACGGGTGATGTGGCGGGCGTGAAAATTTTTCCGCGTCGGACAATAAACAGATTCTCGCCGGTGCACTCACCTACATTCCCCTGTGGGTCGAGCATGATTGCCTCTTCAAATCCTAACCGCACCGACTCGGTCTTTGCGAGAATACTGTTCACATAATTTCCTGCGATCTTTGCCTTGGTCATGCTCACGTTCGGGTGATGACGTGTATACGATGAAATATTCGCGCGGATTCCTTTCGCCAGCGCTTCCTCACCAAGATAGTTGCTCCATTGCCATACTGCAATCATCAACGCTGGCTTGCCAGCATCAATGTTGAGGTTCCACGCGCCTCCATCCAGATACAGCAACGGACGAATATAGCATTCATCAAATCCGTTAGCGCGGACAGTATCTTTCACAGCTTTCACGATATCCTCAACTGTGTACGGCAAGTTGCGAAAGCCAAACACCTCTGCCGATTCCAGTAAACGGTCAACGTGTTCGTGCAAGCGAAATACTGCTGGACCTTTATCCGTTTTGTAAGCGCGAATCCCTTCAAAGACCGCGGCACCGTAATGCATCACCGGCGTCAAAAAGTGTACAGTAGCTTTTTCATAGTCTACCAACTCGCCGTTCTTCCAGATATATTTGGATTCCATTCCCATGATCTCTTCTCCTTATAAATATTTGATAATTTCATCCGTCATCTGACGGGTGGTTAACGTGCCTCCGAGGTCTACTGTGCGCGCACCGTTTGTGATTGCCTGATCGACGGCTCTTTCAATCATCAAAGCTTCATCTTCCAATTTTAACGAATGGTGAAGCATCAACGCGGCAGACAGGATTGTTCCAACTGGATTTGCAATTCCCTGACCTGCGATATCCGGAGCAGACCCGTGGATCGGTTCATACAACCCGAGGCCCGTTTCCGACAAACTGGCAGAGGGCAACATCCCCATTGATCCTGCTAAAACACTAGCTTCATCCGTAAGGATATCACCAAACATATTCTCAGTGACAACCACATCCATCGATGCAGGACCTGTGATCAGCTTCATCGCCGCGCTATCCACAAGTTGATGTTCCAATGTCACATCTGGATTCTCTTTTCCAATCTGAGTTGCAGTTTGCCGCCATAAGCGTGAGGATTCCAGCACGTTTGCCTTATCAACTGAAGTGACTTTCTTTTTTCTATCTTTTGATAATTTAAAGGCCAATTCAAGAATACGCCTGATTTCGAAATCGAAATACTCAAGTGTGTCCACTGCCCGCTCTCTACCGTCTTTCATCTCACGCATTTTTGGCTGGCCAAAATACAGACCTCCCGTTAGCTCACGCAAGACCAGAATGTCCACACCTTTGAGTCTTTCAGGCTTCAATGGAGAAGCATCGATTAGAGCTGGGTGAACTTTGACCGGGCGCATATTGGCAAACACGCTGAGTCCCTTGCGAAGCGCGAGCAATCCGCGCTCAGGTCTGTCCTTTGCATTTGGGTCATCCCATTTTGGTCCGCCCACCGCACCTAACAGGATCGCGTCCGCGGATTGGCAATCGGCAAGCGTTTCGTCCGTAAGCGACGTACCATATTTGTCAATGGAGCAGCCACCCATCAGCCGTTCTTCATAACGAAAAATATGATTGCACTTCCGAGCGATGGCATCTAACACGCGCACAGCCTCTGCTACCACTTCAGGACCAATACCATCGCCGGGCAAAAGGGTTATTCTAAATTCCAACGTGAGTCTCCAATTATGACCACAGACCATCGTCCATTGTCAACGGTCTATGGTCGTGATTTCAATGTGCCACCATCAAACCGTATTCCATTGAATCAGCCAAAGCACGCCAACTGGCTTCAATGATATTGGTGCTGGCGCCTACTGTACTCCAGCGCGAGGTGCTATTACGTGTGTCAATCAATACACGAGTGATCGCTTCCGTGCCGTGGTCCGAGTCCAGAATGCGAACTTTATAATCAGAGAGATGAAAATTTGCCAGCTGTGGATAATAACTAATCAGGGCCTTGCGCAATGCCAAATCCAATGCGTTGACCGGACCGTTCCCTTCCGCGGCTGTATGGAGCAATTCACCTTGGACTCGCACTTTCACCGTAGCTTCTGCAAAGATGCCGCGTCCCTGGCGATGTTCGACATTGACAAAAAAATCAACAAGTTCAAAGGGGGGTTTGTAACCATATTCCTGCCGTTTCAACATCATTGTCACGGAGGCCTCTGCTGCTTCGAATGAAAATCCACGTGATTCCAATTCTTTGATCTCGGTGAGGACTGGCAGAATTTCCTTGCCTTCTACTTCCACCCCGTGTTCTTCAGCTTTACTCAACAAGTTACCGCGACCTGAAAGGTCCGAAACGACGACTCGCATTTTGTTTCCAATCAACTCAGGGTCAACATGTTGATAGGATTTTGCGCTCCGCCTCATTGCTGCTACATGGACTCCGCCTTTGTGCGCGAACGCAGATTTGCCGACAAACGGCAAATGTTCGTCTGGCGTAATATTTGCAACCTCCGCAACGAAATGAGAAAGCTCATAAAGACAATCGAGTTTTCCCTCGGGCAAACATTGATAACCCATCTTTAGTTCAAGGTCTGCCATGATGGAAATGAGATTGGCATTGCCACAGCGTTCACCGACTCCGTTGATCGTTCCCTGCACTTGTATCGCGCCTTCGCGGATCGCGATCAGCGAGTTGATGACAGCACACTCAGAGTCATTATGAGTATGGATTCCGAATGGATGCGCAAGAGCAGGCTCGAGGTTATGAATGATTTGCTCTACTTCCCAGGGCATTGTTCCGCCATTGGTATCACATAAAACGACGGTTTCCGCACCGCCGCGGATCGCTGCACGTAACGTTTCGAGCGCATAAGAAGAGTCAGCCTTGTAGCCATCGAAAAAGTGTTCGGCATCATAGATGACCCGCTTGCCGTTGGATTTGAGGTAGGCGACAGATTGCTCGATGACGCGAAGATTATCTTCGAGCGTGGTCAGCAACACTTCCTTGACATGCAGAGTCCACGTCTTGCCAAAGATTGTGCAGACGGGCGTTTGCGAATCAAGCAAGGCTTTTATGTTGGAGTCATCTTCTGGTCCACCTTTGACGCGGCAGGTGGAACCAAATGCCGCGATCAATGCATTCTTCCATTGCATGTCGCGAGCACGTTCAAAGAATTCAACATCCTTCGGATTCGAACCTGGCCAACCGCCTTCGATAAAGGCAACACCAAGTTCATCCAATTTTTGGGCGATGCTGACTTTGTCATTACTTGAAAGCGTGAAGCCTTCTGATTGTGTCCCATCGCGGAGTGTCGTGTCGTAGATTTGGATTTTCATAGTCTACTATTTACGTTTAGTTCCTACTCTCAAATTCAGCAATCTCTTTTTCAAAACCCATGATGTAGCCAAGCTCATCCACTCCGTTGAGCAGGCAAGTCTTGTTAAATGGATCAATCGGGAAAGTCACGGAACCGTTCTGAAAATTTAGGGTCTGTGATTCGAGATCAACAGTAAATTCCACATTCGGTACCTCTTCGAGATAGTCGAATAACATTTTGTGAGTCTCTTTATCCACGATGATGGGAATGAGTCCATTCTTCAAGGAGTTGTTACGGAAGATATCTGCAAAGGATGTAGAGATGACTGCACGGAAGCCGTACGCGGTGAGTGCCCAGGGAGCGTGTTCACGGCTCGATCCGCAACCGAAGTTGTCACCTGCCAATAAAATTTGCGCACCCTTCGACTCGCTCTTGTTCAAAACGAAATCCGATTTGAGTGAGCCATCAGAGTTATATCGCCAGTCTGCAAAGAGATTGTCGCCCATGCCATTTTTGTCGGTGGCTTTTAGAAAGCGCGCAGGGATGATCTGATCTGTGTCAATATCATTGGCAGGCAAAGGGACGACACGAGAAGTAAGAGTTGTAAATTGGGCCATAAATAATTTCTCCGCTGGTTGAGTACCCCCAAACGTTTTTTGAGGGGGTGTATGGAAACCAGCAATAGCAAATATTTTTGAAAGTTCATCATGTGGTCTCGATACGGGTTCTCGCTATCGCTCAACCCTACTCGACCACCCTTGCTAACTGGGTTTCCTTCCTCCAAACACGGCGAGCTCAAAGATTCGGAAGTAGCAATCCACTTCTTCATAGCCAATCTCGCGCAGCCAGTCGCATTGTAGTTCAGTGGGTGCCAATATGTTGGCAGCTTTGTCGGGGCGATTTTTATATTCTTCAGCAAGTTGGTCGAAGGTGCGCGTACCGCCGTCACGTTGTTCCATAGCATACCGCGCAGAGACATAATGATGCTCGAACAAGTTAATATTGAGTTGTGCAGCTGAGGATACATGCTCAATATTGATAAACCATCCATTAGGTTTGAGCAAAGAAAAAATTTCCTGATAAACTTCGCGTTTGCGCGAGTCGGGCTGATGATGGATGGAATAACCTGACACAACCGCATCAAACGGACCATGAGCCTGTATCTGGTTTACCCAGGAAGCGTCGCCGTAATCAAGATTCTCAAAGGCGAGTTGACCTTCGTAATCCTCTAGTTGCTCACGTGCCTGTCCCAGCATAGGTTCGGAGAAGTCTACAAGGACACCGCGAGTGGATGGATATTCCCCTAGAATCGTCGCGCCAAGGATTCCATCTCCACAACCTAAATCCAAAAATGTTTCAATCGGTTGCTCTCTCGTTTTGAGAATCGACATCATCACGCCGATCTGCTCTTGTGCCATCGGGATGGCCTCGCGATAAGATAGAAAACGACTGACAATGGCAGGCAATTTCCAGACTTCATCAGTGACCATGATTAACTCAACATCGTCCTTACATCTGTCACTTTACCAGTGATGGCAGTCGCGGCGGCAGTTAACGGAGAAGCGAGGAATGTGCGTCCACCTTTGCCCTGGCGCCCTTCAAAATTGCGATTGCTGGTTGACACCGCATATTGACCGGGTTGTAACTGATCGCCGTTCATTGCGATACACATACTACAACCAGCTTCGCGCCATTCCGCACCTGATTCTTTGAAGACCTTATCAAGCCCTTCGTTCTCTGCCTGCTTCTTGACATCTTGTGAACCCGGCACGACCATCACACGCAATCCATCTGCTACTTTGCGACCTTTGAGCAATGACGCAGCAAGACGTAAATCAGAGATGCGGGAGTTCGTGCAGGACCCAATGAAGACCACATCCACTTTTTGACCCAGCAGAGACTGACCGGGTCGCAAGCCCATGTAAGTCATTGCTTTTTCAAACGCTGCTTTCTGAGACCCATCTGTAAACGATTCAGCTGTGGGAATTCGATCCGTGATTCGCATCCCCATGCCCGGGTTTGTTCCGTAGGTGATCATCGGTTCGAGGTCAGAGGCGTTAAGGGTTACAGTCTTGTCGTAGGTCGCGCCTTCATCCGTAGGAAGAGCCCGCCAATGGGAAACGGCTTTATCCCATTCTTCACCTTTGGGCGCCGACTCTCGTCCATGCAGATATTCAAATGTTGTGTCATCTGGAGCGACCATGCCTGCACGTGCGCCACCTTCAATGGACATATTACAGATCGTCATGCGTTGTTCCATCGTCAAGCCGCGTATGGCTTCACCTGTGTATTCCAGGACATGGCCTGTTCCTCCCCCAACGCCAATCTTCGCGATGAGGGCAAGAATAATATCTTTCGCTGAAACACCGTTGGCAAGTGTCCCGTCGACTTTTACTTCGTAAGTCTTCGGTTTCTTTTGCAAGAGACATTGTGTTGCTAAAACATGCTCTACCTCAGATGTGCCGATACCAAACGCCAGCGCGCCGAATGCACCATGCGTGGCAGTGTGACTATCGCCACAGACGATGGTCATACCTGGTTGGGTACGTCCAAGTTCCGGGCCGATGACATGCACAATACCGCGGTGCGGACTATTCATACCATGCAGAGTAATTCCAAATTCAGTTGCGTTCGTTTCCATCTGTTTGATCTGCGCAGCGGCAAGTGCATCGGCTATTGGGACATCAAGAGGAGTCGTTGGTATGGAATGATCCATCGTGGCAAGTGTCTTATCAGGGCGGCGGACCTTGAGTCCGCGTTGGCGAAGACCCGTAAAGGCCTGGGGTGACGTGACTTCATGCACAAGGTGAAGGTCGATGTAGAGGACAGCAGGAGAGTCAGGTTGTTCGGTGACAACGTGCGAATTCCAGATTTTGTCGAAGAGCGTCTTTTTCATAGTCATAAGTGTGAAGGTAGACAAGTAAACAAGTACTCAGGTGAGACACTTGTCCTCTTGTTAAAGTACTTAACCTAACATAACTCCATGGGCATGATTTGCGGGAACAGGATGCAATCCTTCTGTCTGTGCAATGATCAATTTGTTCAAGGCATTGATGTAAGCTTTGGCACTGGCGACAATGATGTCAGTATCAGCGCCATGTCCGCCGAAGACACGAGTATATGGAATCTCCTTTTGAGCATCCATCGTTTGCTGGTCATCATCCTTGGATTGAATACGCACTGTAACTTCACCGAGAGCATCGATCCCCTCGGTGATGGCATGGACGTTGAACTCAAGCAAAGTGTTTGGTGTTTTGATGATCGCATCGATAGCTTTGTAAGCAGCATCAACCGGACCGGACCCCATCGCGGCATGGATATGAACTTTCCCATCAGGACCTTTCAAGCGGATGGTTGCGGTTGGCATTCCCATCGTTCCACAAGTGACTTGCATCCCATCGAGAAAATACACGTCGCGCGGGCGGTAGAACTCATCGGCAATCACTGCTTCAAGATCGGCATCGGTGATAACTTTCTTGCGATCAGCCAGTTCCTTGAATCGTGCAAAAGCTT
>Ga0114129_10008844_pt1 | contig 14370 bp, 5 predicted proteins | sample RhiMetdeltSRZDD1_FD_80071 | JGI IMG/M metagenome (GOLD analysis project Ga0114129, IMG submission 80071) | Populus rhizosphere microbial communities from Tennessee, USA - Rhizosphere MetaG P. deltoides SRZDD1 (version 2) (version 2) | ecosystem: Host-associated > Plants > Roots > Rhizosphere >... | reverse complement strand
TGCGGGTCCTCAAACCGTTGACCCGTCTTAACGGCGATCTCGAGGCGCACATCCATTATCTGACGGATGTGAGTTTGATCGAAGCGATGCGCAACGACTATGCCTTCCGGCACGTGCTGATCCAGGAAGCGGCGTACGAGTCCGTCCTGATCAAGACCCGGGCCGCCCTCCACCGCAGGATCGGTGAGCTCATGGAGGACATCTACAGGGACCGGATCGAGGAACTTGCTCCACTGCTCGCGCATCACTTTTATGCCGCCGGGGATGCACGTTCTCTGCAGTACGACATCCTCGCCGGTGAAACGGCGGCGCGCCTGTATGCCAATGCCGAAGCCGCCACTCACTTCCGCCGCGCCCTCGAAGTTGCCCGACGAATGAATAGCGAACTCAGTCAGATTCGCCACCTCTTCTCTGAACTGGGCAGGGTGTTGGAGCTTGCGGGCCGCTACGAGCAGGCCTTGGAGAACTATACTGCCTGGCAGGAGTTTGGGCGCGCGCGCGGCGACCGCTCCATCGAAATGGCTGCGCTGATGGCAAAGGCACCGCTCTATTCGACCTTTACGCCGCTGCATAATTCCTCGCTGAGTGAGCAGCTGCTGGTCCAGGCATTGGAGATCTCACAGGAGATCGGCGACCAGGCTGCGCAGGCGCGACTGAGCTGGAACCTGATGCTGAATTATCTGTTCTCGAAGCGTCCGGATCAGGCGCTGGAGCACGGGCAGGTTGCGCTTCGCCTGGCGCGTGCATCGGATAACCGTGAACAGCTCGCCTACGTCTTGAATGATCTATGCCGCTTATATACCTGCCGCGGAGAATTCGAGCAGGCGTATGTCGTGATCCGGGAAGCGCGCCAGCTCTGGCGGATGCTGAACAACGAAGTCATGCTGGCCGATAGTTTTGGCTCGCAGGCGGAGGCCCATCTAAACGCAGGAGAATTCGACCAATCTCTCCAGCACAGCCAGCAGGCATTGCAGATCACCGAACGGATCGAAAACCTCTGGGGGCAATCCTATGACCGTATGCTGATGGCATTCGTCCTCCTCGAAAGAGGAGAACTGGGTCGCGGCATTCCACTGGCGGAACAGAGTGTTCAGCTCGCCGATGGAGCAGGCTTGATCGCAAGCGGCATCGGACTGCGGGCAGAGCTCGCCTGGACCTATGCCTATTGCGGCGCATTGGAAAAGGGGCTGGAGGTCGTCGACAAGGCGTTTCAGGTCGCGCAGGCGAAACAGCCTGCATGGAAGGCATTTCCACAGGCGGCCAAGGTGCGGATGTATTTGCTTCAGGGGAATGTGCTCTCCGCCCGGCAGGCGGCAGGGGAGAAGCTTCTTGAACCAATATCGATTCCCTATGCGCGTTATACCATTTTTCTTTCCCTGGCAAATATTGAGCTGACTGTATCGGAAGGGGACCATCCACTTGCTCTTACTTTGGCTGACGATCTCTTGAAGGAGGTCTTTCCTCTGACGAGGGTGGATATTCCCGAAGTGTTGCGTTGGAAAGCGAAGGCGTTGCGCGGCCTGGGCCGGCTCGATGAGTCTCTGCAGGTTCTTTCCGAAGCGCGTTCGCGGGCGGAAGGAATAGGTTGTCGCCTCCACCTCTGGCCCATTTTGGCGGACCTGGCGGAGGTCCAGGCAAAACTTGGCCGCCAACAGGATGCCGAAGACAATCTTGAGGCAGGCCGTAACCTCGCCTCACAGGTGGCAGAATCTTTGCGCGAGATCCGTCTCACCGAAACATTCCTGAACCAGCCTCGGGTCAGGAAACTGACGCAGGCCCCCGTGTAGAGGGAAATACTTCCAACAGGAGTCTTCATGTCCATCGAAGAGAACAAAGCCATCGTTCGTCGTTATCAGGAAATCTACAACAGCAACAACCTGGACGTCCTCGCGGAAGTGGTCTCGGAGGAGCTGATCACGCCAAAGATCATGCCTGGCATTCCATCGGGATTCGAAGGGGCAAAGGTGGCTCATCAAATCATGCTGGCGGGGTTTCCGGACTATCAAACCGTGATTGACGAGTTGATTGCCGAAGGAGATCAGGTGGTCGCGCGGATCACCATGCACGGCACCCACACGGGGTCCTTCATGGGGATCCCTGCCACGGGCCGATATGTCGAGTTCACCGGCATCTATATCGCACGGATCGCAAACGGAAAGATCGTCGAGCACTGGAGTGAAGAGGATGGAGTGGGCCTTCTGGCACAACTGGGCGTTTTGAAACTGTAATGCGTACCCGGCTGGCTTCCCTGCTCAATCTCCGCCCGCAGGAAGGGCGACTCGTTCTTCTGGTCGCCATTCTCTTTGCCTGTATCCAGGCCGGGCAAGGGATGGGTGACAACGCCGCCTCGGCGTTGTTCCTCCTGCGCTACGGCGTGGACTTCCTGCCATACATGTATCTGTTTCTGGGGGGCTTGACCTTTATCACCACGCTGATTTACTCGGCCGCCCTGGGGCGTTTCGACAAAGGTAGATTCTTTACCGCGCTGATCGCGGCGTTCATTGGCTTGCTGATCCTCGAACGTCTTGCGATCCTGTTTCCATTCGCTCTGCTCTATCCCGTGCTGTGGCTGACGGTCAACGGTATGAGCATGATCCTTGGCACGTTCGTCTGGAACCTGGCGGGAGAGGTCTGCGATGCGCGCCAAGCGAAACGGCTCTTTCCCTTATTCACCAGCGCCGGGATCCTGGGAAGTGTGATCGGCAATGCGGTCACAGGCGTGGTCGCGCGTCTGCTCGGCACAGACAACCTGCTCCTGCTATATGCGGTTCTGCTGGGTGTGGCATTCTTCCTGACCAGGACTATCGCGGGCGCGTTTTTCCGGCGTGAAAGCGCTTTCAAAGGCAGATCAAACCTCCTGGATGACCTGCGCGCCGGCTTCGACTTCGTGCGTGCCTCCCCGCTCCTGCGGCTCATTGCCTATTCCTCGGTAATCTTTTCGGTGCTTTTCTTCGCGGTCGCTTATCCATTCAATAAAGTCGTCACCGCCTCCTTCTCAGACGAAGCGGGCGTGGCGGGCTTCTTCGGTCTCTTCAACAGTATTACCACCGCTGCCACGTTCTTCGTCTCGCTCTTTCTCGCCAGCCGTATCTACACCCGCCTGGGCATCATCAACGGTGTGTTCCTTATGCCTCTGACGTATCTCTTTTCTTTTGCGGTCTTCGCCGGCTTTTATGATCTGAATGGCGCGGCGATCGCCCGTTTCGCCCAGCTCGTCATTCTTTCCGGGATTGCAGGCACAGCCTGGAATGCACTCTTCAATGTTGTCCCCTCGCAGAAACGCGGGCAGGTTCTGGCATTCAACAACGGCGTCCCCTCGCAGATCGGCGTCGTGCTTTCGGGGGTTCTGCTCATCATTGCCGACCGGATGTTTACTGTCCAGCAGATTTTTTTGATAGGCATGGTACTGGCATTGGTATGCGGTGTGTTCATCTGGCGCATGCGCGGTGCCTATGCCGGGGCACTGGTCGACGCGCTGAAAGCCGGGCGGCTCGAGGTCTTCAGTGCGAACGAAGCCGCGTTCAGCGGTTTCGAGGGCGACGCGATGGTGCTGGATGTTGCCACACGTGCTTTGGAGGATCCCAAACCAACGACCCGCCGGCTCGCGGCCGAAATGCTGGGACGAATGGAATCGGACTCAGCCATCCCGCACCTCACCGGTCTCCTCTCCGACCCGGAGCCTGCTGTGCGCACTGCGGGGATCTCCTCGCTCGGAGCTTTGTACGCGGACTCTGCAGCCCCTGAGATCGCTTCCCTGCTCGAGGACTCCGATGAACACGTGCGTGAGGAAGCTCTGAAGGTTCTCCCAAAACTGAAGAGGAACGCATCCCCGGAGCTGGTGACCAGGATCGTCAGCCTGACTCAAAACGATTCATCACTGGCGGTGCAGAGCCGGGGGATCATCGCACTGACGAGATTGGGGCATGCCGAGCAAGCGGTTTCAAATCTGACCCCGCGCCTCCACGCACAAGATCCACGGACCCGCATCGCTGCGCTGGAGACCGTCCACGAAATTGCGCCTTTCCTGGATCCCACCTTCGCGACCCAACCTATATTGGACTCCCTCGAAGACTCTTCTGCATCCATCCGCCGTGCGGGTGTTTCTGCCCTGGGAAGCCTGAATGGCGACACGCTGGATAAAACCCTGCTCAAATTTCTGGGTGATCCTGATGAAAGCGTCCGGGGCGCGGCTGCAGATGCATTGCGCCGGGGCGGGGAGCGAAGCCGCGCCCTTGTCCTTGGTGCCATGGACACAGAAATCGCCGTTGTGGATTCAGCCCTGGATGCGCTTGCTCCCGGGAATCCCGAATCGCTCACTCCCCTGCGTGGGTTTGCCAAACATGAGATCGAGCGCGCCCGCAGGTTGCGAGATCAGTCTGCCAGCATTCCGGCCACGGGGCGGGCAGCCAATTTCCTGCGTGAGGCCCTCCGCAGGCAAGCCTCCTTTTGTGAAGGCCGGCTGATCAAAACGGTTGGTTTGTTCGGCGATGTGCGCACGATGGAGCTTGTCCGCAAGAGCATGAGCGGGACCAATATCGAGAACCGCGCCGCGGCGCTTGAAGCCCTGGACACGATCGGCGATAAGGGACTGGCAAAAAGTGTTGTCTCGTTACTCGAATCCGAGCCGGTCTCGTCTGAGCCATCCGATGTGGTTGCCGTCCTGCTAAAAAGCACCGACGGCTGGCTTCGCGTTCTCGCACTGCGCTCGACAGCGGAGCTGGGCCTGCGTGAATTTATCCCTTTGTTGCATCAGCTCAAACACGGCTCCGATGCGCTGCTGCGCGAAGCCGCGCTTGGGGCCTTGATTGAATTTGGCGAGGAAAACCCCATGGACACTTTGAAAACTGTTTCCATTCTGGAACGCATTTTGTTGCTGCGCGAAATCCCGATCTTTGCCGACCTTTCCCCGGAAGACCTGAAGCTCGTCGCGGAGATCGCCCGCGAAGAATGGTATCCGCAAAATACATTTATCGTTCAGCAGGGCGAGGAGGGAAATATGATGTTTGTGATCGTCGAGGGCGAGTTGCAGGTTCTGCGGACCGTCGATGGGATCGAGCAGGTCCTGGCGCAGCGCGGTCCCGGCGATTTCCTCGGCGAGATGGCGATCATCGAATCAGCGCCGCGTTTCGCAACCCTGCGCACCCAGACGGACGTGCGGGTGCTGGCGATCGACGGGGAAACGTTCAAAGGGATTTTGCGCGAACGACCCGATGTATCGTTTGCCGTCCTGCGCAGCGTATCGCGCAGACTTCGGGAAATGAGAGGATAGACCCCGAGCTTGATTTTGTTTCTGGAGAGAGTCTAATGCCAACACGCCAACATGCGCCCCTATCTGTGACCTGGGATCAGGTCGCCGCCTTTCGTCTTACGCGCCACCATCTCCTGGAGCGGGCGCCAGCCAGGTCACTCGTCACCGTTGCAGGAGATATGGCGGGCGCGCAGGCCCAGTTGCTTTCCGCGGCGCAGATCTCGTTCTGGACGAGAGTACACGATCTGGAAATTGCACATGTCCAGCAGGCACTGGACAAACGCACGCTGGTCAAGGCTTCGTGCATGCGCCGCACGCTTTTCCTCGTGCCTTCCAGGGATCTGGCGATCTGCGTTCGAGGCACGGCGCGGCGTGCAGAAAGAGAGATCCGCTGGGCTCTGGGGAAGGGCGTGCCGGAGCGCGTCGTAGACGCGGCGATCGATGCAGTTCTCGGCGTGCTGGACGAGCCGCTCACGCGGCCCGAGATCGCCGAACGTACGAGCCGAAAAATGGGCCTGCAGGTGCAGTCCTATCATGGAGGCGGTTGGGGAAATCGCAGGGAACTCGCTGCTGTCCCCGTCGGGTCATTGAACTATCCGGTCGTGGAGCTCCTTCATCTGGCGGGCGGGCGCGGGGTTGTCTGCTACGGACCCAATCGCGGGAACGAGCCCACGTTCGTACGTGCCGACGCCTGGATTCCCAAATGGAAGGATGTGCCCAGGGAAGATGCAGAACGAGTCCTGTTACGCAGGTACCTGAAAGCGTTTGGTCCGGCGACATTCAGAGACTTCGCCATGTGGTCTGGTATGACATTCACGGAAGCACGCCAAATCTGGGCAAGCGAGCAAGCCGATTTCGCATCCGTTAATATAAATGGCTGGACGGCGGAAGTTCTGCGAAAAGATCTCAAGGTTTTGGCAAAGGCGAAGTTCGAACGTCCACTGGTCCGCCTTCTTCCCTATTTCGATACCTTTCTTCTCGGTCATAAGGAAAGAGAGCATCTCATGGCCGCGAAGCACCGTCCCAACGTTTACCGTCCGCAGGGATGGATCGCGCCTGTGGTTCTGCTAGATGGGCGTGCCGCCGGTGTCTGGCAGCATAGTCGGGAGGGAAATCGCATCGTCGTTCAGGTGAAGAAGTTTGAAAAACTATCACGACTCGTCGCCGCCGGCATTCGTGAAGAAGCACAGGATCTCGGTCGCTTTCTGGGTGTCCGAAACGTAGATGTTCAGATCGTATGATTCGACGGCTTGTTTCGTTGCATGAGCAAACGCACTGCGAGCCGGGCATATGGCCCGGCTCGCAGTTGTTAACGTCCCAATGGATTATCTGGTGAATTTGAACAGGGCAATGTGATCGGTTCCGTCGCTTAGACGGACGATCAATCTGCGGCAGGTGTTTGCCCAGGATCTATCTGTTTTCCAGGTGTAGGTATAAGTATCCGTCGCGGCATCATAGCTGAGCCCGCTCGCACCAACAGTCACAGTCTGTTCAACGGCATCCACCGGAGCAGAGTTTGAACAGGTGATCTGCTGTGAGACAGGATATCCCGCGGCGAAGATGTTCAACCCCTGATTCCCGTTTAGGCCGAACTTGACGGGGATGCCGCGCCCGGCACTCATCGTGTTAAGGGTGGGCGGGTTGTCCACGGGTTGGAAGAAACCGGTGAAGGTAAAGATCTGGGTAACGGTGTACGTGGCGCTCACCGGAGCAGCCGTGTTGCCGGCATTGTCTGAAGCGCCAGCACAGGTGGCTGTGAATGTGCCGGTGCCATTCGGGTTGCCGCCGGTGACTGTCAGAGATGCGGCTGTCCCCACGCCGGAGAGCGCATCGGTCGTAGAGCAGCCAGCTGTTGGTACAGAGCCATAGGCATACGTCGCGCCGTTGCTCACACCGGTCACAGCCACGACAGGCGCTGTGAGGTCGATATTGGCGCTAACGCTTGCCGAGGCGGAATTACCAGCCAGGTCGTTCACACTCGCACTGGCAGATACGCCCGCACCCTCGCTCGAAATGGTGCTCGGGGCCGGGCAGCTCGCCACCCCGGAGAGCGCATCCGCGCAGGTCCATGTGACGGTTACAGCAGTGTTATTCCAGCCGACCAGGTTCGGGGCTGGAGCAGGCGCACCGCTGATGGTTGGAGCGGTCTTATCCACCTGGATGTTCTCCACTGTGATGGTGGCGCTGTTTCCAGCCAGGTCCACACAGGTCCCCGCCGCGGACTGGTTCGCGCCCTCACCCAGGGTTACGGGATCGGTCACGCTCGCCACGCCGGAGAGGGCATCGTTGCAGGTGAAGGTCACGACTACATCCTGGTTCGTCCATGTGCCGGACGTGTAGGGATTCCCGCCTGCCGTGGCGCTGGCTGCGATCGCAGGCGCGGTCTTATCCACGTTGAGGTTAGTTACACTGGCATCCGCTGTGTTATCAGCAGCATCCGTGGCTGTGCCGCTGACAATTTGTGCGGCGCCCTCGCCCACGGTTTGCGCCGCCGGGCAGCTTGCAATTCCCGAGAGTTCATCCGAACAGGTGAAGCTGACGGTAACATCGGCATTGTACCAGCCTGCGGCGTTCGAGGCGCGATCGGGCGCCGCGCTGACCGTGGGTGCGGTCTTATCCAGATTGATGAAGGCTGAGGCGCTGGTGCTGTTACCGGCATTGTCGACGGCGGTCCCGGTGACCTCCTGGGCAGCGCCTTCCGTGTCTACAAGCTGCGGATCGGTGCAACTGGCGATTCCAGAACCATTGTCCAAGCAATCAAAGCTAACGGTGACATCGCTGTTGTTCCAGCCGTTGCTGTTGGTGACCGGATCCTGTGTAAACGTGATGCCCGGTGCAGTCTGGTCGATATTGATGGTCGCTGTTTTGACTGTTTCCTCGTTCCCGGCGTGATCGGCGCTCCAGTATTCGAGGGTGTGTTCGCCGTCTCCGCTGATCGTGGCGGTTCCACCGCTTTGTGTAGACCCGCCATCCACTTTGTAATAGGTGGCGTTCACGCCGGAAAGCGCATCGGAAGCAGATAAGATGACGTCCACGCTGGCATTGTTCCAGCCGCCCGGCGCGTTCGCCGTAGTCACGGGCGCCGTGCGGTCGATCTTTATGCCGCTGACGGTTGTGCTGGCGCTGTTGCCAGCCTTGTCCGTGGCGTTGCCCGTAGCGCTCAAATTGCTCCCCTCGCCGGTGACGGTAAAGGGACCCGCGCAGGTGTCCACGCCTGAAAGCGCGTCATTGCAGGTAAAGGTAACCGTGACGTCCGTATTGTTCCAGCCCGCGGCATTGGCGGCGGGTGAAGCCGAGCCACTGATCGTGGGCGCATCAGAGTCGATGCGGACCGTTGTAGAGGCAAGTGCACTGCCATTGCCAGCATTGTCGATCGAGCGTAGATTGACAGTGGTGCCATCTGTGTTTACAGCGACACTTGCGCTGTCACCGGAGACGACCGTGGCGCTGGCATTATCGATCCAGTAACGTAGTTCCCGGATGCCGCTGCCCGAGTCCGCGCCGCTCAGAGCCGCGGTGACAGGCCCATTGTTCCAGCCGAAACTAGTCGGCGCAGGATTGATCGTGATGGCTGCTGTCGGAGCGGTGATATCGGCGGAGGCAGGCGCAGGCAGAAGGATCACACCTCTGCGCGCAGCAAGAGTCACATTGACATTGCCACCGCTGACGGTGTAGATCCCAGCGCCCAGCGCGTCCTGCAGTTGTGTGCCATTAGCGAAGTACGCGCTCACAGGCAGGCTGGCTGTATTGCTGCCGGCGCCCTGATTCAGAGCGACGATCGCGGTCTGACCGCCGCCCGTGCGGGCAAAGGCATACATATCGTTATCCGTGCCGGAGGCGGTTGTGTCGCCTGTCAGCACCGTGGCGAAGCTGCCCGTGCGCAGAGCCGCGGTCTGCTGGCGCAGATGCGCGAGTTGACTATAGTAGGCGATCAGGCTCGCATCCGCAGGACCGTACACATCCGTATTGCCGGACTCATCCGCCCAGGGATAGGGCGCGCGGTTGTAAGGATCATCCTCCGGTCCATTCGTGCCGTTGGCGATGGAGGGTGAGTCCAGGCCTGCCTCATCGCCATAGTAGACCATCGGCGCCCCGAGATAAGTGAATTGGAAGAGCGCCGTCAGCTTGAGGCGTTCCTTTGCCTGTGTCAAACCACTATCTCCCAGGAGCGTCAGCACGTAGAGGGCGCGATTTGTGTCATGCGAATCGACCAGGTTCAACATGGCTGCCGTGGCTTGCGGGGGATAGTCCTCACGCACGGAACGAAGGGCATGGTCGAACTGGCTGGGGCTGAGGGCGATGATGTTGTTGCCGCCATTATTGTCGTTGTCGTTCCACTGCGCCGTATCGCGCACGAAGCCGAGCAGGTTCTTGCGGAAGCGGTAGTTCATTACCGAATCCAACTGCTCGCCGAGCAGGAAGCGGCTGGCATCCGGCCAGACCTCGCCGACCAGCGGACCCGCCGGGTCGTAGCTCTTGGCATACGGACGGAAGTCGCGCCACCAGTCGTGGCTGATCTCGTCGGCTACGTCAAAACGCCAGCCGGACATCCCGGCGTCGTACCAGTGCTTGATTACATTCTCCGCACCATTGCGATAGATGAAGTCCCGCACCGCCGCACTGTTATCGGTTAGCACCGCCAGGCTTTCATAACCAAACCAGCCTTCATAGTCACCGGTGCCGCAGGGGATATCGCTGTTCAAGAAATTGAACCAGCTGCGGTAGGGCGAAGATAGCGATTCGCAGGCACCATCCGAGCCGTAGCGGTGATAGCGATCGAAATACAAACTGTCAGACGAGGTGTGATTGAACACGCCGTCAAGGATGAGGTACATGCCGCGCTGCTCCATCGCCTGCACCAGGGATTGGAATGCCGCGTCACCGCCGAGCGCCGGATCCACCGTAAGGTAATCATCCGTATCGTAACGATGGTTGGAGCGCGCCAGGAAGATCGGGGTGAGATAAAGCGTATCGATCCCCAGGCTCTGGAGATAATCGAGCTTATCCTCAATGCCTTTCAGGTCGCCGCCAAAGAACTGGTTGCCATAGTCATCGAAATACGGACCAGCCTGGCGCGGGTCATGGATGGCTTCGTTCCACGTGGTGTGCGCCACGATATCGGGATTGCCGTAGTAGACCGGACAGTTGGTGACGCCATCGCGGCAGTAATCGTTGGTGATGTCGCCGTTGCGGAAACGGTCCGGGAAGATCTGGTAGACGTTGGCATTCTGGAGCCAGACCGGCGTCTGGAAGGATGGATCGTAAGCAGTGAGCTGGAACGCCGGGAACGGCTCATTGTCGGAGGCCTGACCCGTGCCGCCCTGACCGAGATTATCATGATCGTCTGCCCCGTCGTCACTATACCAGTCCACATCCAGCCGGTCTGTGACCCGGAACTTGTAGTAGAGGATCGCAGGAGCGGAGGGCGTCGTCAGCGTTACGGTCCAGATCGCATAGTTGGTGCTATCCTCGAGGCGGTCTTCCAGGTAGGTCAGGGGATCGTCGTTGGGACCGGTCGTGGTGCCAGTTGCCGGGCTGTAGGTGTAGACTCGCACCGAGACGCCCTCCACATCGAAGGGGATGGTGCGAAAGCGCAGGGTAACAGGTGTGCCGGCCGTCACCGCTCCAAACGGGGACCGGTAATAGGAGTCAAAGGAGTCATGCTTCAGCCCGTTCCACTGGATATCACCATCGTTGACGGTGTAATTCCAGTTGAAGCCGGTAAAGCCATAATCCGAGCCGGACTGGTTGCGGGTGAAGAGCTGATACTGGACGAAGGTGCCGTTGGGCTGGGCAGGGATATCGGCGCGCCAGTTGGCGGGGGCCGGTCCGCTGGTGTCGAACGTGCCGAGCACCTTCACATAGGTGCTGCCGATATTGTATTCGAGGCCGGCTGTCTCGCCGAAGGCGGTGTCGCTCTGCATCCACACCCGCACCGTTTGGGCGCTGGTGGGCATCGCGGGCACGCGCGCGATATGGTTGCGGAATGTCGCGGCGCTGGCCGACTGCGCCGGCACAGACAAAAAGGTGCTGACCAGGATCAGCAACGTCAGCGTAATGCGGAAAAAGGTTCGATCCATCTCTCCTCCTGTACACCTGTATCTGTATAAAGGAAGCGCTCCCTATCCAGTCACCCAGCTCAGGAAGACGCTTTACTATTGGGACAGCCCACATGTATAGAGCAGTCTGCAGTGCACGAAAATATATCACGGGTTAACTCCGAATTCAATACTCATGGCAGATGATTTTGTTACAGGTGGAGCTTGAAAAACGATCTCAACGCATCGCTGTCCATATCGGTGGGAATGTCCCATGTCCGCTATGCAACGTCTATATTACGCTTCGCAGAAGCAGGTTCGTTTTTTCCAGCCGCGCAGACTGCCGCATGGGTTTCGTATGACCGGGACGATCAGGATCAAGACCAGGTATTTCACCAGGAAAAGCAGGCAGAATAGATTTTCCCTGTGCGTAAAATGGGCAACCAGACACGTAACACTTGTTGCATCTTCCTTGCTATTAAGCTATAAATCTATACAACACTTGTTTCACAACAATCTTGCGATGAAGTGGTTACTTTCCAATTACTCTCCTCTGCTTCCAGCCTGCGAGTGACGGTCTGGCGGCGGGTGCTGTCAGTCTGCAAAATGGCGTATGGATATTGCCCGACACGAAGGAACAAGAGCGCATCGCAGAGGAGCTCTTATCGTATCTCTATAAAGAGGGAGCAGACGGCCAATGCTTTGCGGCAATCACCCTCAGTGACAAAGTGGAAAAAGACCTTATGCAGCGGAAACCAAAAAGAAAAAGTTTACGTTTGCTGAACTGGAAGAAAATGGAGATGATCTTCAAAAGCTGAAAACTGGCTTACTAGATAGAATTCACGCCCGCGATCTTATTGGCGGCGCGGAGGAAGTGCGATCTGTGGAGTCCTGCAAGAAGGCATTACAGATTGTTGCAGAGCGTGTTTATTCCCAGGAACAGATTGTTTTAAAAGCGCATTCATCGAAATGATGGCAGACCAGATCAAAGAGTCTTTTAGGAGTCATCACACCCTTGAAAACAATGAAACTATCTCTCATCTTTGCTTTCGTTTTAGGTTTTGTGGGGTTTGTTACTTCGTTTGGGGCGCATATCGTCGCTGTCAATTTACCGGAGTACGCAAAAGAGGTGGGAGTTGGCGTCGCCATGATCGGTCTGCTCATTGCCGCCTATGATTTTGCTGAGATTATCGCAAAGCCCATTTTTGGTAGTATTTCTGATAAGCAGGGTATGAAAAAGACACTCCTGATCGGCGTTGGAGTTTTTATCGTTGCATCCTTGCTTTATCTTGTGGTCCCCCCGCAGTGGCTATTGGGAATTCGTTTTCTTCAAGGGGTGGGAGCGGCCGCCCTGTCTGCTGTTTCTCTGGCACTCGTGGGTGTTTACTATGAACAAAATCGAGGTAGAGCCTATGGGATCTACAATGCGATAAAAGGTGCAGGTTATGTTCTGAGCCCGCTGGCAGGTGGATTCATCATTGCTCAAAGTCATTTTAGCTATATCTTTGTCGCCTCTGCTGCCATTGGAGTACTTGCTTTATTGCTATCTTTGTTTCTCCCCGCTGTCAGAGAGAACGTTGATCTTGATGACGAGGATGACGATTTTTCCCTGCAGTCGTTTATCTCGGTATTTCGTGATCCCAAACTAATTCGCTGGTACGCGATTATTGTGGTTAACATGTTCTTTGTAAGTATTCTTTTTGGTTTTTTGCCAGTGCGGGTGTATGCGCTTCAGTATTCTCCGGTTCAAACAGGCCTGATCCTTTCCCTGGTGGCTTTGAGTTATCTCCTCATTCAGCCTGTAGCTGGCTATCTTGCCGACAGAACAGACGTGACAACCACCATTCGTGTTGGATTGATACTTTCGGCAATCAGCATTATTGCAGCACCTTTTGTAAAAGATATTTTGCTAATTCTTGACGTCATCATGGCGGGAATAGGAGTTGGTATCGTTTGGACGAATACGGATACGCTTGTGAGTAAATTAGCCGAGGATGGAAAACTTGGGGCAACCATGGGAGCTGCTGGTTCATTCAAGGAATTTGGAGATATGGTTGGACCAATCCTCATTGGAGTACTTTCCCAGGTCTTGGGCCTAACCTGGGGCTTTGTGATTTGTGGAGTTCTAGGAATTTTATCTATAGCGCTGATACAGCCGAAGAAGTCTACCGCATGATAAAAACCATATCCGGTCATAGGGGTGCTCATGATCCCTCCTCGTTCCATGTTTACATTTGAGATCAGATCATCGCTCAGGTTGTTGCCATAGTTGTCGGTTCAGCCAGTCGAATGCGGCAGATTGCATCTCCAGGTCAAACTTATGCGTACCGGGATAGAACTGTCCCGTATAGGCTTCCGGCTCTCCAACGCTCGCATAATGACGCTGCAGGCGTGCATGTGCATCTTTCATTCCCGTTTCCGTAAAGAGATAGTCCTGCAAGTCATATTGCACCAGCAACGGCATGGGTGCGCGACAGGCAGCAATATCAGGCCAATCACCGTGCCGCGCCCAGCCAAAGGGGAATAGCATCCACGTGTGAGACATATTGTGATCGAGCAGAGCTTCATACGTTGTCATCAATCCAATAATGACCGCGGCTTGTATACGGTCATGCGTTGCGCTCAGTAAAGCAGCGCGGTTTCCTCCACCCGACAGGCCGATGCAGGCGATACGATCAACATCCACGTCCTGGCGGGAGAGCAGATAATTCAAAGCAATGCGATCTTCATACGCTACAACTCCTGCCATGCTCGTGCCAAGGATGTTGCAGTACTTCGAGACTCGATCTTCATGATAGTTGGTCGCTGTGTTATATCGCTCGATCTCATCGGATTGTGCCTGCACGAGCGCGGCTGTTTTGCTGTCCATCGTTTCCAGCATAGTCTCCAGAGGAAAGCCGCGACTGCCCCACAGGAAAACATCGTGGACCAACACTACAAATCCCTCCTGTGCCAGTGCATTGACATACGCCCGTCCACCATACGGGACGTTGCGAAAGTCACTTAATACCGGCAGAGTCTCCTCCGGTCCATCAGCGATCTTTTCCTTGCCATAGTATTTGAAACCGCTGTGATCGTGCAATG
>Ga0114129_10008842_pt1 | contig 14372 bp, 15 predicted proteins | sample RhiMetdeltSRZDD1_FD_80071 | JGI IMG/M metagenome (GOLD analysis project Ga0114129, IMG submission 80071) | Populus rhizosphere microbial communities from Tennessee, USA - Rhizosphere MetaG P. deltoides SRZDD1 (version 2) (version 2) | ecosystem: Host-associated > Plants > Roots > Rhizosphere >... | reverse complement strand
GGCCGGCATCCAGGAAACGCATGCACGATTCGATGTCGCCGCCGTGATGCGGCCCGAAGGCGAGGATGCCGGCGGCCACGCAGTCCTTGAGGGGCGCGCCCGACGTCGCGACGTGACGAGCCGCCAGGGTCGAAGGAGGCGCTACGCCGTGATCGAGAGACGATACCAGCACCGCGTTCAGCATCCGGCCAATCGCGCGAGTGGGCAGCTCGCCCATCAGCAGCAGGTAGACGGCCTCGGCAAACCCGAGGCGCCCCATCATTTCGTCCAGCGGGTAGCCGCGGATCAGGATCTTGTTCGGCGCGACGTCGGTGAGCGCGCTGTGCCAGTGCGCGCCCTGCGTCCGCGGTTGCGCGCGTCGTTCGGTTCGTGGTGTGGCCATGACAGCTCCGTCCTTCGCGCTGATGGGCAGCCCTTCAGTGCGAACGCAGGGCAGACGCCCTGCGTCACAACATTACACGGTTCCGTACAACCGATCGCCGAAATCGCCGAGGCCGGGGACGATGTACTTGTGCTCGTTGAGCGATCGATCGATGACCGGCGTGTAGATGACGACGTGTGGATGATGCCGCTCGACGAGCGCAACGCCCTCGGGCGCCGCGACGATGCAGATCATGCGGATCGTCGGTGCACCGGCGCGCGCCAATAGATCGAGCCCCGCGACCGCGCTCCCGCCCGTGGCGAGCATCGGATCGATCATCAGGACGAAGCTCGAGTCGAGCCGCGACGGCAGCTTCGAATAATACTGCGACGCAACGGCCGTGATCTCGTCGCGCTGCAGCCCGATGTGGCCGACTCGGGCATCCGGCACGAGCTCGAGCACCGCGTCGAGCATCCCGAGCCCCGCGCGCAGCACCGGCACGACGACGACGTCGCCGGCAACCCGCCGGCCCGGCGCCGGGCTGAGCGGCGTCTCCACGGTGACGTTGGTCGTGGGCACATCGCGCAAGGCTTCGGCGGCGAGCAGGACGCTGATGCGCGTGGCGGCGCTGCGGAAGTGTTCCGGCGACGTGTGCTTGTCGCGCAGCGAGACGAGCGCATCATGCACGAGCGGGTGGTCGACGAGGTGGACCGGCACGGAGGACACTATACACGGAGGGGCGGGAAAGGCAGGAAGGGGCAGGATGGGCAGGAGGGCAGAAGGGGCGGGTTGGGCAGGACAGCGCAGTTGCGGCGCTAGAATCACACACTGATGAAACGTCTCGTGTTCGGCCTGCTGCTCGTGTCAGTCGCGACGGCGATCGTCGTGGCGGCGCTGCAGCCGGCGCGGCGACCAGTCGGTCTCGTCGTGATCGGCGGCACCGTGCTGACGCAGGACGCCGTGCATCGAACGCTCTCGCCAGGCGCCCTCGCCATCAACGGCACCGACATCGTCGACGTCGATGCGCCGGCAGCCATCGCCGCCAAGTTCGCGGCGGCCGAGACGATTGACGCGCGCGCCGACGTCATCCTGCCGGGCCTCATCAACACGCACACGCATGCGCCGATGGTGATGTATCGCGGCCTGGCCGATGACATGGCGCTGATGGACTGGCTGCAGAAATACATCTTCCCGGCCGAGGCGAAGACCGTGTCGCCCGAGCTCGTGCGGATCGGCACGCGGCTCGCGGCGCTGGAAATGATCGAGTCGGGGACGACGACCTTCGCGGACATGTACTACTTCGAGGAAGAGATCGCGAAGGTCACGATCGAGGCCGGGTTGCGCGGCGTGCTGGGCGAAACGATCATCGAATTCCCTGTGGCCGACGCCAAGACGCCGATTGAGGGGTTGGCGAGGGCCGAGCGCTACATCAAGGAATTCAAGGACAACGGGCTCGTCGTCCCGGCTGTCGCGCCGCATGCGCTGTACACGAACAGCAAGACGACGCTGATCGCGGCCGCTGACATGGGGCGCCGCTACGGCGTTCCCGTGTTGATTCATTTCTCCGAGACGGAGGACGAAATCCGAAGCGCGCGCGATCAGTTCAAGATGACGCCGGCCGCCTATCTCGAATCGATTGGCTTCTGGGGGCCGAAAACGCTCGCCGCGCACGGTGTCTGGGTGACGGACGAGGACATTGCGATCCTGAAACGGCGCGGCGTTGGCATCGCGCACAATCCCGAGAGCAATATGAAGCTGGCGAGCGGCGCCGCTCCGGTGGGGAAGTACCTGGCCGCGGGGGTGGCGCTTGGGCTCGGGACCGACGGCGCCGCCAGCAACAACGACCTCGACATGTTCGAGGCAATGCGGCAGGCGTCGTTTCTCGCGAAGCACGCCACGCACGATCCGACCGCCGTGTCGGCGAGGGCCGCGCTCGACATGGCCACGATCGGAGGGGCCCGCGCGCTGCAGATGGATCGGCTGATTGGATCGCTCGAGACCGGCAAGCGCGCGGACCTGATCACCGTGGCGATGAACGCCGCTCGCCAGACGCCGATGTACGATCCGGTCTCACATCTCGTCTACGTCACACGTGGCGACAACGTGCGAACCACCATTGTGAACGGGAAGGTGCTGATGAAGGATCGGCAGGTACGCACGCTGAACCGCGAGACGGTCATCGCGGACGCCAACCGGCTCGCGCAAAGAGTGCGCGAAGCGGTCGGTCGCTAGGATCCGAGCACCGCGATGTGCGGCAGGTTGCGATATTGCTCCGCGAAATCAAGCCCGTATCCGACGACGAAGCGATCCGCGATGTCGAAGCCTATATATTCGACTTTCACGTCGATCTGCCGCCGTGACGGCTTGCTCAGCAGGCAGGCAGTTCTGAGCTCGCGCGGATTGCGTGCCCGGAGTATCTCCTGCAGATAGGTGAGCGTCAGGCCGGTATCGACGATGTCTTCGACGATGACGACGTTGCGGCCGTCGAGCGTCGTATCGAGATCCTTCAGCAGGCGCACTTCGCCGGACGAAGTGGTCCCCTTGGCGTAGCTCGACACCGCCATGAAGTCGAGCGACACATGGCCTGGCATCCGCCGTATCAGATCGGAGAGGAATACGAACGCCCCTTTGAGCACGGCGATGACGTGGAGATCGTCCGGGAAATCGCGCCGGATCTCGAGCGCCATCTCGGCGACGCGTTTTTGAATCCGGTCGGCCGATAGTAGGATTTCAGTGGGCTTCAGGTCGGGCATGGCGCGGCGATCATACTGCAATGAAACGATTCGACATCATCACCGAGGCTGACGCGCGCGTGCTGGCGCGCGGCGAGACGGTGGTGCTTGCGCGCGGCGGCCACGTCACGCCGCTGGCGCGGGACACGCTGCAGGAACGGCGTGTGACCGTCGTCGATGAGGCCCGCGTGTCGCCGCAGGAGGCGGCGCTCGCGCCGCCGGCCGACCCGCGATCGATTGCGATCGCCAGCGACCACAGCGGCGCCGCGCTGCGCCGCGAGCTCGTGTCGTTTCTGCGCGGCCGCGGCCTGGCGGTGCAGGATCTGGGCGTCGACGGCCCCGATCCGGTGGATTATCCGGACGTCGCCGCGGCCGTCGCGCGCCTCGTCGCACGCGGAGAAGCCGATGGCGGCATCGTGATCGACGGCGCCGGCATCGGGTCGGCGATCGCGGCCAACAAGATCCGCGGCGTCCGCGCGGCGATGGCCGTCTCCGAGACGATCGCGCGATACGCCCGGGAGCACAACGGCGCGAACGTGCTCACCTTGGGAGCGACGCTCATCACACCCGACGAAGCGCGGGCAATTGTGACAACCTGGTTGACGACGCCGATGCGGGAGCCGAGATACATTCGGCGGTTGGCGAAGATACGGGATCTCGAACGAGAATGAGACAGAGCTCCGCCACACGGAGGACACCGAAGGAGTACGGAGGCCACGGATCATAAAACATAAGAAAACCGTGACCGCTCGCTATCGTGGTTCGTATTGGTGCCTTCCGTGGTAGCGCTCTGGAAAAATGACCAGACAAGAGATTGAACACCTGATCGATTTGATCGTCGCCGAGATGACGGCGGCGACGACTCGGCCGCAAGTCCGCTGCGCCTGTCATGCAGTGCTCGACGACTGCTGTCCGGACCGGCTGCGCGGCGTGCTGGACGCGGGGGCCACGCGCGTCGGCGTCCATGCGATCGGCGGCGCACCGGCCGGCGTCGCCTCGATGATCGATCACACGCTGCTGAAGCCTGATGCGACTCGCGCGAACATAGAAGAACTATGTAGAGAGGCCGCGCAGTTCAAGTTTGCAACCGTTTGTATCAACCCGACGTGGGTCGCTCTGGCAACACGATTGCTAGCCACGCCGGGTGTTCCCGTGTGCTCGGTCGTCGGGTTTCCGCTCGGGGCCACGACATCGGATGTGAAAGGGTACGAGACGCAGCGCGCTATATTTGACGGCGCCCGCGAAATCGACATGGTGATCAACGTCGGCGCGCTGAAATCCGGCGATCTCAGACTGGTCGAGCGCGACATCGAGGCAGTGGTCGGTCCCTGCCGCGCCTGCGGCGTGTTGAGCAAAGTGATCATCGAAGCGGCGCTGCTGACGGACGCGGAAAAGGTCACGGCGTGCACACTGGCGAAGGCAGCAGGGGCAGATTACGTCAAGACGTCGACAGGTTTCGGCCCTGGCGGTGCGACGGCGGCCGACGTGGCGTTGATGCGGCGCACCGTTGGCGCGGACATGGGCGTCAAAGCAGCCGGAGGCGTCCGCGACTTGGAAGGGATGAAGGCCATGCTCGCGGCGGGCGCCTCACGCGTCGGCGCCAGCGCCGGCGTCAAGATCGTGCAGCAGTCACGCGGCAATGAAGCGATTGCCCGTTGACGGTCTCGCGTGACCAAAGACTTTACAGGTTGAGCCAGGCAGTTTAGGATCGGTCGGCCAATTTATTGGCCGACATGGTCAATTTCATAGCCATGTAAGTCGGGTAAGTGAACTAGTAAGTAACCTCCAGGAGGTCCAGTGGCCGATCTAAGTCGAGACGAATTACAGCGGTTGGCGCGGCTTGGCGCGAAGTCGCGGTTGGAAGAGCTCCGCCAGGAGGAGGCGGCGATCCGGCGCACCTTCCCCGACCTCTTTGGTCGTGGCCGTCAGGCGGGTGTGGGACCGGTACGGCGTCGCCGCGGCATGTCGGCGGCGGCGCGCAAAGCGGTGTCGATTCGCATGAGGAGATACTGGGCGAAGCGCCGCCAGCAGAAGGCTGCCAAGGCCAGATAAACCGGTTCGGCGGTCATCGTTACAGCAGCTGTCGAGCGACCCGGCGCCGAACCTCGCGCATATCGTCACCTCGCAGCTCTCGCAGCGCATATCCCACGAACTCCCGCATCACCCGCTTCCGCCAGACCAGCGTGAAGTCGGTGTTGTCCATCGGGCGCGCCGGCTGGGCGGCGATCTCCGCCGCCCGGCCGATGTGCGCGTCGGTCAGGGTCTGCCCGACGAGCGCGGAGGCGGCCTGAGGCGCTTCCACGGGCCTCGAGGCGACGGCGCCGAGCACGATCCGGGCCTCCTCGATTGCGCCGTCGGCTCCGAATCTGGCTGCGGCCGCGACGGAGAGGACCGGGAAGTCGAACGAGCCGCGCCGCCGCAGCTTCCAGTACGTGCTTCGCCATCCGTCGAGGCGCGGCAGGTGGACGGTCGTGAGGATTTCCGTCGGCTGGCGTGTGAGGTACTGAATGCCGTCGTTGCGATAGAGATCTCGAAGCGCGATCCGCCGCGAGCCTGTTGCGCTGACGAGCGTGATCTCGGCGTCGAGCGCGAGGAGCGCCGGCGCCGTGTCGGTGGACGACACCGCGAGGCACTTGGGGCTCGATGTCGCCACCCAGCAGATCCCGCCGTCCTTCTTCAGGCAGAAGTCGATGGCCTTCCGCCATTCGTAATTCTGGTCGTAGTAGTTGCAGCGCGTGTCGAGGCACAGGTTGCCGCCGAGCGTCCCCATGTTGCGCAGAGGCGGCGTCGCGATCTGTGACGCCGCCTGCCACAGGGCTGGGTAGGCGCCGCGGACGCGCGTGTCGCGCACGATCTCGGTGAGCGTGACGCCGGCGCCAATCTCGAGGCCGCGTCCGTTTGTCGTTGCGCGCAGCTCCGGGATGCGGCGCAGCGAGACGAGCGCGCGCGGCACCTGCTGCCGCCGCTTCATGTTCGGCAGCAGATCGGTCCCGCCGGCCACCAGCATCGTGTCGCCGGGCGCGGCGGCCAGCAAATCCGCGGCCTCGCGCACGCTGCGCGGCGAGTGAAACGCGAAATAGGGCAGCCGCATCATGACGAGGTGTTCGCTCGGCTAAAGCCTTCGCGCTCCATCTTTCCTACTTCGTACTTCTGACTTCGTACTTCTGACTTCGTACCCTGGCAGTCCCATCCCCGCCTTCCCACGGCGGCGGGACCTGCAGCGCCTCGGGCCACGGAATGTCGGGGAACGCTGTTGGGCCGATGCGCGGCGCCTTGCCCGCGGCTTTCGCGTCGAGCGCCTTGAGAATCTTTTCCGGCGTGATGGGGACCTCGTCGATCCGCACGCCGACGGCGTCGTAGACGGCGTTGGCAACGGCCGGCATGATCGGCAGCAACGGTCCCTGGCCGACCTCCTTGGCGCCGAACGGTCCTCGCGGATCGGGAAACTCGACCAGCTCGGTGAAGACCTCCGGCATGTCGAGGGTCGTCGGGCTCTTGTACTCGAGCAGCGACGGGAACTTGTGCACGAGCGCGTGGGACAGCTTGGAGGGCAGACGGCGGAACACCTGTTCTTCCATCAACGCTTCGCCAATCGCCATGTAGACGCTGCCTTCGACCTGGCCTCTCACGAGCGTTGGGTTGATTGATTGTCCAATGTCGTGCGCGATCCAGACCCGCGGTACTTGCACCCATCCTGTCGCCGGATCCACTTCCACCTCGACGATCGACGCCGTGTACGAGTACGTGGGCGATGGCCCGACCCCGCCGCCCTTGAAGCGCGCGGCGGATCGCGGCGGCGTGTACGAGCCGGTGGTCCCGATCGTGCCGAAGGCGGTCTCTGCGAGGCAGACCGCTTCCGCGAAGGTGACGCCGCTCGACGGTTCGGCGGCGTCGAAGACGCGGCGATCGGCAAACGCGAGACGATCCGCCGGCACGCCGATCTTGGACGACACAGCCGCCGCGAGCACATCGCGGGCGCGTTCGGCCGCCTGCACCGCGGCGTGGCCCATCATCAGCGTCACGCGGCTCGAATAGGATCCCAAGTCCACCGGCGTGAGATCGGTGTCCCCCGTGACGGCGCGGATGTCGATCGGCTCGATCCCCAGGACCTCCGCCACGCACGCGACGAGGACATCGTCCGACCCTTGGCCAATCTCGGTCGCGCCGCAGAACGCCGTCACGCCGCCGCTGCGATCCAGCTTGAGCTGCACGCCGGAATGCGGCATGTCGTTCCAGTAGATGGGCAGCCCGGCGCCGGAGAGGTATGAGGAGCAGGCGAGACCCAGTCCGTGGCCGAACGGCAGCTTGCGAAACCGGTTGGGCCAATCGGCCGCGCGCGTCACCCGACGAATGCATTCGGCGAGGCCGATCGTGCCGACTCGGAGGTAGTTCGCCGTCAACGTCTCCGGCCGTTCGACGATGCGCAGGCGGAGATCGGCGGGATCGATCGAGAGCGACTCGGCAATCTTGTCGAGCTGAATCTCCTGACCGAAGCGGCTTTGCGGCGTGCCGTGGCCGCGCTTGGGGCCGCACGGCGGCTTGTTGGTGAACACGCGGCAGCCCTGAAAGTGGTAGGCGGGGATGTGATAGGTGACCGTCTGCAGCGCGCCGGTGTAGAACGTGCTCGCGACGCCGTACGATCCGTACGCGCCGCCGTCGAGGAGCGTTTGGACACGCATGCCGGTGATCGTGCCGTCGCGCTTCACGCCGGTCGTGAAGCGCATCAGCACCGGGTGGCGGCCGCGATGGCAGTAGAAGACCTCCTCGCGCGTCAGACAGATCTTGACGGGGCGATCGAGCAGGAGCGCCGCCTTCGCGATCACGACTTCGTGATTGAACGGGTCGCTCTTCCCGCCGAAGCCGCCGCCATTCGGCGTCGCAATCACGCGGATGTGCGCTGCCGGCATCTCGAGAGCCTTCGCGAGCGCGCGGTGGACGTAGTGGGGTGTCTGCGTACTCGACCAGAGGACGAGCTTGCCGTCGGGATCCACCGCCGCGACGGCGGCGTGCTGCTCGATCGGCAGGTGCGTGCTGCCCTGATAGAAGAAGGTGTCCTCGAACACCCGATCGGCGCCGGCAAGCGCCGCGCCGACGTCGCCAAAGCTCAGCGACACCAGCTTGTGGATGTTGCCGCCGTCGCCGTAGTCGTGAATGCGCGGCGTCTCGTGTGCGAGGCTGTCCGCGGGTGCATCGAACGTCCGCAGCGGCTCGTACTGGACGTCGATGAGATCCAGCGCCTCGAACGCCGTCAGCTCGTCGCGGGCCACCACGGCAGCCAGTGGATCGCCGACGAACCGCACGCGGTCGATGGCGAGCGCGTGCTCGTCCTGGCTCACAGGGAGGATGCCGTACGGGATCGGAAAATCGCGGCCGGTCAACACGAGATGCACGCCGGGGTGCGCGAGCGCACGGGCCGCGTCGATCGACACGATCCGCGCGTGCGGAAGCGTCGAGCGGAGCAGCTTGCAGTGGACCATGCGCGGCAGCATGAGGTCGTCTGCAAACTTCGTCTGGCCGGTCACTTTGGCGCGGCCGTCGACGCGGCGGCGGGGAACGCCGATGATGCGATGGGTCATCGCGTGGAGATCCCTCCACCCGGTGCGCCAACGTTGAACGCAGAGCTCGCCGAGCCCGCAGAGCCAATTTGTTCTGCGTGCTCCGCGGGCTCTGCGTGAATCGTGACGCTCCGACCGATCGCGGCTTCGACGGCCTCGAAGATCTGCTGATACCCGGTGCACCGGCAGAGATTGCCGGCGAGCGCCTCTTTGATCTGATCGCGAGTCGGGTGCGGGTGCTCGTCGAGCAGCGCCTTGGCCGTGACGAGGAAGCCCGGTGTGCAGTAGCCGCACTGCGCGGCGCCCAGATCGGCGAACGTCTCCTGCAGCGGATGGAGCCTGCCGTCTCGCGCCAGCCCTTCCACGGTGGTGACCGACCGGCCTTCGCAATCGACGCCGAGGATCAGGCACGAGAGGACAGGCTGGCCGTCGAGCAGCACGGCGCACGCGCCGCATTCCCCCAGCTCGCACCCGTGCTTCGTGCCGCAGAGGTCCAGGTCCTCGCGGAGCACCTCGAGGAGGGTCTTGTACGGGGCGAAGGCCGCGTCAACCGGCTCGCCGTTGACGATGAGCGGAATCGTAACCATCGTAGTCCCGTCTTGGGTTGGCGACTGGCGGCTTGCGACTGGCGACTGACGTCAGCCCAGCGACGGCGCAGTCGGCGACGATATCGGCGACGTGCGGCGCCGAGTGGGGGCCGTCCGAGCGAAACCAGTACGGCGTCCAGTTGAGCGCCCCCAGAAAGGCGCGCGTGGAAATGGTCGGGTCAGTGGGGCGAAGCGCGCCGTCGCGGATGCCGCCGGCAATCAGCCGGCGAACGCCGCGCTCGTAGCGATCGCGCTTGGCGACGATCTGCGCGCGCAGCCGCGGCGGCAGCGCGTCGACTTCGAGGTGCGCGGCGGAGCCTTCGACCTGATCGACCAGACAGAGCACGTGCCCTCTCGCGAGATCGCGGAGCCGCGCTGCGAGCGGCGCACGGCCGCGGCGCGCAGCGGTCAGTGCGGCGAGCAGGCGGTCGAGGGCGCGATCCTGGCAGAAGAAGAGGATCTCGTCCTTGCCCTTGAAGTAGTGGTAGAGGTTGCCCGGGGAGAGATCCGCGGCGGACGCGATGTCGCGCATGCCGGCGGCGGCGAAGCCGCGGGCGCGGAAGGCGGTGGCCGCCGCCTTCAGGATGTCGAGGCGGCGTGCCTCAGCCCGGCGTAAACGGCGGTTCGAAAAATGAACCACTGTTTAATTCTAGCCGCTCTGCCCGGCCGGTCAAGCGAAACGTAAAGAAATCGTTGCGGGCTGCGCCCGGCGAACGAAGCGACCTATAATCGAAACGTGCGGTGGTTACGGTGCGTCGCCGCGGCCGTGACGGTGATGATCGTCGTCGGCGCCCTGCTGTTGGCGCACGTCGATACCGCGGGCGCCGCGGCGCCGTTGCTCTTCCTGACCGTGGTCGTCGCCGCACGCCTGTGGGGCACATGGCCCGCGCTGTGCGCCGCCGCCGTCGCCGCGGCCTCCTATTCCTACTACTTCCTGCCGCCCGCCGGCTTCGGGATCGAGGATCCCGAGGACTGGATCGCGTTCGTCACCTTCACCGTGACCGCGGTGATCGCTGGCGAGCTGGCCTCGCGGGCGGAGCGGCGCGCCGCGGAAGCGCAGGCCGGACGCCAGGAAATCGAGCGGCTCTATCAGGAGCTGCAGGGCGCCTTCGAGCGCGCGAGCGAGGCCGAGGCGGCGCGCCGCAACGAACAGCTGAAGGCGGCGTTGCTCGACGCGCTGCGCCACAACCTCCGGACGCCGTTGACCGCCATCAAGGCCGCGGTGACGGCGCTGATCCGCGCCGTGCGGACCGCGGGCTCGGAATTGTCGATCGAGGAACGGCGCGAGCTGCTGCAGGTGATCGACGAGGAATCGGATCGGCTGAACCGCTTCATCGAGGGTCTCTCCACGCCCGATCGCAGCGAGCCGGCGCAGCCGCTGCACCTGCGGGCGGTCGAGGTCACGGACATCATTCAGGCCGGCCTCAAGCGCGCCGAAACGCTCACCCGCGATCACGACGTCCGCGTGCACGTGGATGACGCCCTGCCGAGCGTCTCGGTCGACGCCGCGTCGATGGCGGAGGTGATCTACATCCTTCTCGACAACGCGAGCAAGTACGCGCCGGCGGGAACCGCCTTGACCATCACCGCGGCCCGCGACGACGAGCGGCACGTGCGGATTGCCGTCACCGACGAAGGGCCGGGCATTGCCCCCGATCTGCGCGAGCGCGTGTTCGAGAAATTCTTCCGCGTGCCCGAGCGCGAGTCGCAGGATCCGCGCCGCAGCGGCATCGGCCTCGGGCTGTCGATCGCCCGGCGCCTGGTCGACGCGCAGGCGGGCCGTCTCTGGATCGACGATCCGCCGACCGGCCGCGGCACGGCGGTCATGCTCGTGGTGCCGGTGAGTCTCGAGGTGTCTGGAACCGGACGCGCGCCGGCGATGGCGGGCGTCGCACATTAAAGGAGTTGTCGTGTGAATGTAGCAGTCGCGGAGAAATCGCGGGTGCTGGTGGTCGACGATGAGCCGCAGATTACGCGCGTGCTGCGGACGGTGCTGACTAGCCAGGGGTATCAGGTGCGCGTGGCCGCCGAGGGCGAGGCCGCACTGTCGAACTTTACCGAATGGCGGCCGGAGCTCGTCATTACGGACTTGTACATGCCGCGCATGGACGGCGTCGAGCTGTGCCGGCGGATTCGCGCCATGTCCACCGTCCCGATCATCGTGCTCTCGGTGAAAGGGGAGGAGCGCACCAAAGTCGAGGCGCTCGATTCAGGCGCCGACGATTACGTCACCAAGCCGTTCGGCATCGACGAGCTGCTGGCCCGCGTCCGCGCCGCGCTCAGGCGCAGCGGCGTGGACGCCGACGTCGCGTCGTTCGATGTGGGCGACTTCCGTGTCGACCTCGAGTCGCGTCGCGTGCATGCGAGAGGACAGGAGATCCGGCTGACACCCAAGGAGTTCGACCTGTTCGTCTACATGGCGCGGCATCCCAACCGCGTCATCACCCATCGCACGCTGCTCGAGGCGGTCTGGGGCGAGGCGTCGCAGGAGCAGCCCGAGTACCTCCGTGTCTTCATGGGTCAGCTTCGCAAGAAGCTCGAGCCCGATCCCTCGAATCCCAGGTACCTCGTCACCGAGCCGTGGGTGGGATACCGGTTCAACCCGACTGGATGATTCGGGTCTCGCTCGGCTGAAAGGCTCGTGCGTCGGTATTGACGGCCGGCCATCAGGCGGGCCGATTCGCTACAGCCGCGGCAGGATCACAATCCTGAATCGGAAACAGTCTCGAAGGATCGGCCTGCGAGTGCTACGCTTACATCGCCAGTGAATCCGCCAGCGCCTCGAGACTCCCGTCGGCCTCAGCTCTGAACAAACATGCGACCTCGAATCAGCGTCATCGCATTCGCGTGTCTGATCGTTTTCCCGCGGCTCGCGCTCGGTCAGCCGCCGCCGCCACCGCCGCCGCCCGAACGAGAGGGTTCCGCCGAACTTGCATTCGTCGGCACGTCCGGCAACGCGTCGACGCAGACCATTGGTCTCGGGGGTGAGTTCATCTACCGTCCGGCGCCGTGGGAGTCGAGGCTGAAGATCAACTACGTCCGCAATGAAGCCGAGGAGGTGGTCAGGGCGCAGGCGCTCTTACTGACGCTCCGCGCTCAGCGACTCCTGCGCCCACGGCTGTCCGGGTACGGGCAGTACGGGTACCAACGGGACCGCTTTGCCGGGATTCTGGATCGCGATGTCGTCGAGGGCGGACTGGTGTTCAACTGGATCGCGCAAGCGCGGCACAAACTGGTCGTCGACGCCGGCGTGGGATACGCCAACGAGCAGCGGTTGGTGGGCGACAACCTCTCGACCGCGACGGCCGGCGGTGGTGGACTGTACACATTGAAGATCTCCGACACGAGCCAACTGAGCGAGGACGCTCACCTCGCCGCGTCGTTGTCGGAATCCCGCGACTGGCGCTACGCGAATGCGATTGCGCTGACGGCGAAGGTCTCCGCGATCCTCTCGCTCAAGGTGTCGAACACCGTCCGCTATCTCAATTTGCCGGTAACTGGCTTCAAGAACACCGATGCGGTGACGGCCGTCGCGCTCGTCGCGAAGTTCTGAACGAGAACCGCACCCCGTTCTGGCCGCCCACTATCTCTGATTACTTCACGCGCGCCAGAATCAGCCAGAAGCCGCCAGGAACGCTGGTAAACGTGATGAACTTGTCGTCGCGCTCGATCACCTCGAATCCCGTTGCTGTCAACTCCGCGTCAACGATGTCCGCCTCGATGTCGTGCTTCGCGACTTGCTGATCGCGGGACAGCCCGCGGCTGCTGTCGTGCATCGGCTCGACGACGAGAAAGCGTCCGCCAGGCTTGAGGGCGGCTTTGATATGGCGCAGCATCGCCTCGTGCTCGGTCATTTCATGGTAGGCGTTGTGAATCATCGCCGCGTCGAACTGACCGGCAGCAAGGTGTGGATCGTCGGCGGCGCCGAGAATCGCGTCCACGTTGATCACATTCTCGCGCCCGGCCCGGGCTCGCAGCTTCGTCAGCGCCGATTCGCTGACATCGACCGCGACTGCGCGTCCAGCCGGCGCGACCGCTCGCGCAATCGGAATCGTGAAGGCCCCATCGCCGGCGCCCACGTCGGCGATCACGGAACCCGGCTGCGCGCCGAGCAAGCGGAGCATGTCGGCAACGCGGGCTTGGCGCTCGAACTCGGGCCCTGCGTCCTGGGCGGAGACCCTCCTCGCTGAGACGCCGACGATGAGGACGGCGAGCACCAGTCGCGACCATCGCGAGAAGATGGGTCGAAGCATCATGCGGCTCTCCGCCACCGTTGCGTTTACGCGGTCCGACGCCTCGCGTACACGTCGACGCACCAAACCGGCGTATATCGGCGGCTGATGCGGTTCAATTCTGCGGCCGCGATGAAGTCTTCCATCGCCGCCGCGGGATGGAGAAAACTGCGGAACGGGTGACCAACGAGGCGGCGCCTGAGATTCTCCAGTCCCAGCCACATCCGGACGTACCACTTATCGCGTGGGTAAGAAAATGCCAGCAGGCGGCCTGAAAGCATCGTGGCCGTGCCGAGAAGCGCTGTCCAGTCCGGATAGCAACACACCACGCGATGCATCGTCACGACATCGGCGGTATCGATGCTGCCATCGAGATGCACGACATCGCCTCCCACGCACCGCAGTTGTGAAGCGACGCCGCGGCGCTCGGCCTCCGAGCGCGCGGCATCCAGATACGCCGGCGAGGCGTCTACCAGAGTCGCACGGCTGAGGCCGCGTGAGAGAAGCTCGAAACTGAGAATCCCCACGCCTCCGCCGATATCCAGCAGCGAATCATCACCGCGCAGGCTGCCGGTGACGCCGTCCAGGAGCGCGCGCGAGCTCGCATCGGGACCCTTGCGGCGGTACCGGTCGAGATCATGCCGCGCAATCGCCGCTCCGAATTGCCGCTCCGCCGCCGGGTAGCCCGAGCAGCCCGTGCAACACGCCATCTCGCAGCCTAGAAGCTGACGACGTTCGACTCCGCAATGAGATTGGCGAACTTGATCGGATCCATGAACGAGGCGTTCAACGCCTTGAGGTCGGCTTCCGTCACCCCACGGGCGACGCTGCACGCGCCTCACACAAAGACCGGGATCTTCGCCTGCACCACCTTCGCGATCAGCTCGGTCAGCGGTGGAAAGCCG
>Ga0114129_10008841_pt1 | contig 14373 bp, 11 predicted proteins | sample RhiMetdeltSRZDD1_FD_80071 | JGI IMG/M metagenome (GOLD analysis project Ga0114129, IMG submission 80071) | Populus rhizosphere microbial communities from Tennessee, USA - Rhizosphere MetaG P. deltoides SRZDD1 (version 2) (version 2) | ecosystem: Host-associated > Plants > Roots > Rhizosphere >... | reverse complement strand
GGCTTCTCGCGCGCCGATCCCGCGCGCTTGTACAGCCCGATCATCATGGATCCCGTGTACGGGTATCAGGCCGTCAGCGTCGAGGCTCAGGAGAGTGACACGGCGTCCCTGCTGTACTGGATGCGGAACATGATTCGCCTTCGGAAACAGTTCAAGGTCTTTGGCCGGGGGACGATGGAGTTTCTCCAACCGGCCAATCAGAAGGTGCTCGCATACATTCGCCGATACCGCGATGATGTCATTCTCTGCGCCGTGAATCTGTCGCGCACCGTGCAACCAGTCGAGCTCGATCTCGGCGCCTTCGCAGGTCTGGTGCCGGTCGAGATGCTGGGCTACACGGAGTTCCCGCCCATCGGGACGGCTTCGTACTTTCTCACTCTCGGACCTTATGGCTTCTATTGGTTCGAACTCCAGCATTCAAGAAGCTGAGGTCCCCGTTGCCCACGCCGACATCGTCGTCGCGATCGCGGCGTACAACGATGTGCGCACGGTAGGCGCGGTCGCTCGCGCTGTACGTGACGGCCTCGCGACGTTTTTTGGGTCGCACGAGGCGCGGATTCTCCTCGCAGACGCTGGATCGACCGACGGCACGCTCGAAGCTGCTCGTGGGGCCGTCGGGGACACCGGGTTGATCGAGCTCCAGTACCAGCGTCCGGCGGCGATGTCCGGCGTGCTGTATCACGGCCATCCGGGTCGCACTGAAGCGCTGCGAGCGATTGTGCAGGCGGCGGATCGGCTGAACGCCAAGGCGTGCGCGCTCGTCGACGCCAGCCTTCATTCGGCGACGCCTGCCTGGATTGAACGGTTGATTGCGCCCGTCCTGGCGGACGGGTTCGACTACGTGTCCCCGTACTACGTGCGCCACGCCCACGAGGGACTCATCACGAAAGGCATCGTCTACCCGGTGTTCAGGGCGCTCTACGGCGTGCGACTGCGCCAGCCGGCGGCTCAGGAATTCGGCTGCTCGGCGCGCCTCGTTTCACACTACCTGGAACAGAACTTCTGGGATCGCGATCAGGCCTCTGTTGGCGTCGACCTCTGGCTCGCCGTCGCGGCCGCAACCGGCGGGTTCCGTTTGTGTGAGGCCGCGCTCGGCATCCGTCAACCACCGTCCCGCGAAACGCCGGCCGATTTGAGCACGACTCTCGCTCAGATCGTCGGTGCGCTCTTCATGGACCTTGAAGACCGCGTCGATGTCTGGCAGCGCAGCCGAGGTTCCCTGCCTATCCCGGTCGTCGGTGCGGGACCGGAGATCGGTCCTGACGCCGCCTCGCTGAATCTCGAGCGGCTGATTGAAGCGTTCCGCCTCGGGTACCGGGAGCTGCGGGAGATCTGGACGTGGGTGCTGCCGCCGAGGACGATTGTCGACCTGAAAAAGCTGTCCGAGGCGCCTCTCGAGCGGTTTCAGTTCGACGATCGGCTGTGGGCGGGGATCATTTACGACTTTGCGTTCGGCTACAACCTCCGTGTCATGCCGACCGACCACCTGCTGCGCTCGTTGACGCCGCTTTACACGGGGTGGATGGCCTCGTTCGTTCTTCAGGTGCGTAACGCGACGTCGTCGCAGGTCGAGGAGCGCGTGGAGCAGGTGTGCCTCGCGTTCGAGGCGCAGAAGCGATATCTGATTTCGCGGTGGCGCTGGCCGGAACGACTTCGATGAGCCTCGCTGCGAGACGCAGCCGTCACGTGACGAACAGGAGCTGCCATGTGGGAACAAGTTGACCGGATCCTGCGGCAAGCGACCAGCCGGATCGTCGATCAGGTGGCCGACTTTCTGCCGGGCGTCGTCGTGTCGCTGGTGCTGTTGCTGGCGGCGGTTCTCTTCGCGGTCGTGGTGCGCGTGTTGCTCGTGCGCGTCCTGCGCGGACTGGAGTTCGACCGGCGCGCCGAGCAATGGGGGCTGGCGGGGCTCGCCAGCTGGTCGGCGTCGTCGAGCCCGGCGCTGGCGCTGGCGCGCGCGACCTCGTGGGTGATCTTCTTCATGGGTGTGCTGGTGAGCCTGACGGCGTTGAACGCCACCATTCCGTCGCGGCTCGCCATGTCGGTATTCGAGTATGTGCCCCATCTGTTGGCGGCGCTGATGATTCTCATCGGGGGCGGGATTATGGCGCGCCTTCTTGCGCGATCGGCTCTGATCGGCGCGGTCAACATGCGAATTCAATCCGCGCGGCTGATCAGCCTCGGCGTCAAATGGCTGGTGCTGCTCGTCGCCATCGCCATGGCGCTCGATCATCTGGGCATCGGCCGCAGCATCCTGCCGCTGGCGTTTGGCATCGTGTTCGGAGGCGTCGTGCTGGCGGCCGCGCTCGCGGTCGGCCTCGGTGCGAGGGGCGTCGTAAGTCGGGCGCTGGAGGAACAGCTCGGCGAGTCCTCCAGGGTCGACGACAAGGTGGACCACGTCTGACTGCAGTCGACCCGTCAGACACGTTCAACGCGTCCGCGAGTTCCTTCGGGCCAATGGGCGAAAGGCGGCCAGACGCTACAATTGTCAGACCGTGAAGGGTGTCGAGGCACTGTGGCATGACGTCGCATTTTCGGCGCGGCTTCTGCGTAAGTCCCCGATCTTCACCGCTGCAGTCGCGCTCACACTTGCTCTTGGTGTCGGTGTCAATACCGCCGTCTTCAGTGTTGTGAACGCGATCGTCCTTCGGCCGCTGCCGGTCAGAGACGGCGACCGCCTTGTCGTCATCGCGAGTCAAAAGACATCGAGCCGCACACTTCGCGGCATGTCGTTCGCCGATCTTCAAGACTATCGCGCCGCTACGGGTGACGTGTTCGATGACATTGCGGGCTACAGTGTCGGCTTCCTGGGCCTGGCCGCCCAGGGAGGCCGGCCCGAACGCGTGCTCGTGACTTGGGTCACCGGCAACTACTTCGCGCTGCTCGATATTCGCCCAGCCCTTGGACGCGTGATACGAGCAGACGAGGATGGCCGCGGTCGCGCCAACTCCGTGGTCGTGCTCGGGTACTCGACATGGCAACGCAGATTCGGTGGCGATCGGTCAGTGGTCGGGCAGACCGTGAGCGTGAACGGACAGCCCCACACGGTCGTCGGCGTCGTGCCACCAGATTTCCGCGGTACGTTCGCGTTCTCCGAATCCGAGTTGTACCTGCCGGTCGGCTGGGCACGTGCGAGCGATGCCGATGACCGGCAGGCTCGTGGGCTGCACGCCATCGCACGTCTCCGACCAAGAGTCACGATCGATCGCGCACAAGCCGCGATAACTGTCGTCGCTGAGCGGTTGGCACGTCAGTACCCCGACTCGAACACGAATGTGAGGGTCAGGGTTCTGCCGGAGCGTTTTGCCCGGCCCGAAGAGGACCAGTCTCGATCGAATGCGCTGGGCGCCTCGATCATGCTCGCCTTGGTGGGAGTCGTGATGAGCGTCGCTGCCGTGAATGTGATGAATCTGTTCCTGGCACGCGCAACGAGCCGCCGCCAGGAGCTCGCAATCCGCGCGGCGGTGGGCGCCAGCCGGGGCCGCCTCATTCGACAGTTGGTCACTGAAAGCGTAATGCTCGCAGTACTCGGCGGGGGAGTCGGTGTCCTTCTCGGTACATGGGTGGCTCGCGCGCTCGCAACGATTCGCCTGCCGGGCGACCTCCCCGTCCGATTCGACTTCCAGTCGGACGGCCGCGTCGTGGCTTACGCTGTGATGGTCTCGCTCGTCACCGGACTGCTCGTTGGCCTCGTGGCGGCCGTACGGACGTCAAATGTCGGTCTCGACCGCTCGTTACGCCAATCGCGGCACGGTTCACCGCTCACAGACGGTCATCGCATCCGCGGCTTGTTCGTGGTCGTGCAAATCGCGTTCTGTTTCGTGCTTCTCGTCGCAGCCGGGCTGTTCGTGCGGAGCCTGTCCGAAGCCGAGCGAGCCGATCTCGGATTTAGACCCGACGGCGTCCTCAACATTCATATGGACGTAGGACAGCTTGGATACACCGAGCCACAAGGCCGCGTCTTTTTCGACCAGGTCGATGCACGGGTCCGCTCCATTCCAGGTGTCCAGCACGTCAGCTTCGCGTTCACGATTCCGATGGGTTACATCCGCGCGACCAGCACGCTGGAAACCGACAGGCAATCGATCGGCAGCCACGAGCGCTTGACCGCTGGAAAAAACATCGTCAGCTCAGAGTATTTCCAGACGATGGGCATTCAGATTGTACGGGGGCGGAGCTTCAGCGCGTCGGACAACGAGCGATCACGCCCCGTGGCGATTCTCAATCAGCAGCTCGCTGACATGCTATGGCCGGCGCGAGACCCAATAGGCCGGCGTTTCAGATCTGGAGGGCCTGACGGGTCGTGGATCGAGGTCGTCGGTGTGGCCAACAATGGCAAGTACCAATTCCTGTTCGAGGATCCGCAGCCCTACTTCTACCTGCCCATCACGCAGGAGTACACGGGCCTTCGGGTCCTACAGGTACACACGCCGATGCCGCCAGAGGCGCTCGCGCCGGTTATCGAGCGGGAGATTCGAGCACTCGAGCCGAACCTCCCTCTGTACGACGTGCAGAGCATGACGCGAGCGCTTGGAAGTGGCCTCGGTTTTTTTCCGATGCGCGTCGCGGCAGTCTCCGCCGGAGTGTTCGGTTTGCTCGCGTTCGTGCTCGCTGTCGTCGGCGTTTACGGGGTGACGTCGTACATGACGAATCAGCGCACGCATGAGATTGGCGTGCGCGTGGCGATCGGCGCCACTCAGACGGATATCCTTCGGCTCGTTCTGCAGGACGGCTCGAAGCTCGTGGTCTTCGGCCTCGCCGCCGGGCTCCTGGTTGCTCTGGCGTGTTCCCGAGTCTTTGGGAGCTTCCTGTTCGGCATTTCCGCGCGCGATCCGCTCACACTCTTCAGCGTGGCGCCGATTGTGGGCGGCGTTGCCTTGATGGCGTGCGCGATCCCAGCCTGGCGCCTTGCCCATATGGATCCGACGGTCGCGCTCCGTTCGGAGTGATTCGGTAGCGGCGTTACACCGTACTCACAAGGGAGCCCTGTCGCAGCTCCCGTTCCGCCTGCAGCCAGTCGTCGAGCTGGTGACCGGGTGTGCAGCCACGCGCCAGAAAGAGGTCATACGCGCGACGAGCGATGTCGCGCTCGGGGATGGCAGGCGCAGCGATCTGCACCTTCGGTGCGCGATCGGCCGCCGTTGTCAGGTCTGCTGGCTTTCGTCTTGCTGATTTCGCCATCTTGATACCTCACTGTCTCTGTTTCTTCTTCCCGCCGTGCGCCGTGTGACACGAATTCATCGTCGCCCGGCGATGCTCGCACGCCCTCCTGCGCAGCGAATGCCGACCGCTGTGAGGCGCCCGCATCGCGTCAACAATGAGATGCGGCCCTTGCGAAGACGGAGTTGCCGTCCCAGCGCGGCTTCCTCTTGGCGAGAACGGTCGTCGGTGTGGTTGCTGCTGAGGACGACGAGGAAAAACGTCGAAACTTGACTCTACGCTTTGTTGCATGGTGAATCAAGAGGATCTGCCCGAAAGCTCCAGTTTTCTCTCGCCATCTTGATCTGCCATTTGCAACACGTATCGAGAGGCAGGTATCGTTGAGGCGTCTCGAGCACGTCGTGAAGACCACGAGGTGACGTGAAGACGACCCTCGTTCGAATCGCCAGCCTCATCTTCAGCAGCGTCGCTGTGCTGACGGCAGCAGCGTGGCAAGACGCTCCAGCGGTCTCGGCCGCAGCGCCGCTCGTGTACGTCGCTGAAGTCGACAGCATCATTCATCCGGTATCAGCGGAATACATGATCGGAACGATGGATCTCGCCGATCGCAACGGCGCGGCGCTCGTCGTGTTCATCCTGCGCACGCCTGGCGGCCTTGTGGACTCCACGCGCGCCATCGTGTCTCACATGATCGCGGCGAAAACTCCAGTCGCGGTCTTCGTTGCTCCGGCCGGCGCCCGTGCCGCGTCCGCCGGCTTCTTGCTGACGATCGCGGCCGACATCGACGCGATGGCACCGGGCACGCATATCGGGGCTGCCCATCCGGTGACGGGCAGTGGCGAGAAGATGGATGAGACGATGGCCAAGAAGGCCGCGGAGGACGTGGCCGCGTATGCTCGCACGCTCGCGGGCCGTCGACATCGGAACGCGACGCTAGCAGCCGCGGCGGTGATGGAAAGCCGCGCGTTCACCGAGGCGGAGGCGATTGGCGCATCGCCTCCGTTGATTGACCTCGTGGTCGCGGACGTTCCCGAGCTGCTGAAGAAACTGGATGGCCGGACCGTCAGTCGGTTCGATGGCTCGACCGTCGCGCTGAGAACCAATCGGGCTCGTCTGGTCCCTGTGACCATGAGTCTTCGACAGCAGGTGCTCAGCGCCATCGCGCATCCGAACGTGGCGTACCTGCTCTTGAGCCTCGGTACTTTGGGCCTTACGATCGAGTTGTGGACCCCCGGTGCAGTGCTCCCTGGAGTTGCGGGAGGGCTCTGCCTGCTGCTGGCGTTCTTCGCGCTGCAGATGCTGCCCGTGAACTTCGCGGGACTTCTGCTGATTCTTTTCGGCCTCCTGCTCCTCGCCCTCGAAATCAAGGTCACGAGCTACGGTCTGTTGACGGTGGGTGGCCTGGCTGGCCTCGTGTTGGGGTCGATGATTCTCATCGATTCGCCGATCCCCGAGCTGCAGTTGAGCCTGCGCGTCGTCCTCCCGGTGGTCCTGGGTTTCGCCGGCATCGCTGTATTCCTGGTCAGGCTTGGCGTCGCCTCCCAGCAACAACCCGCGATCACCGGTGCGGCCGGCATGATCGGCGAGGTGGGTCGTGCGATGACAGACATCGGCCCCGAGCTACCTGGACGGGTCGCGACACATGGCGAAATCTGGCAGGCGACGTCGGACGAATCGATTGTTGCGGGTGCACGCGTTCGCGTCACGCGGGTCGACGGTCTGCAGGTGGCCGTTCGCAGGGATTGAGGTCGCGCCATGGAGATTCCACCCATCCTGATTGTGCTCTTCATCGCCGTCGTCTACGTCATCACCTCGATCAAAGTCCTGGCCGAGTACGAGAGGGGCGTGATCTTCCGGCTGGGGAAGTTGTTGCCGCGTCCCAAGGGTCCGGGCGTCATCCTCGTGTTTGCACCAATCGATCGGATGGTCCGAGTGGGACTGCGCACCGTGGTCTTCGATGTGCCGCCGCAGGACGTGATCACCCGGGACAACGTCTCGGTCAAGGTCAGTGCGGTCGTCTACTTTCGCGTGATCGATCCACGCAAGGCGGTCGTAGAAGTGGAGAACTACAACTACGCGACATCGCAGCTGTCACAGACGACGCTGCGGAGCGTGTTGGGACAGGTCGAGCTGGACGATCTGTTGTCGCAGCGCGAACGCTTGAATCAGCATCTGCAGCAGATCCTCGATCAGCGCACTGACCCATGGGGCGTGAAGGTATCAGCGGTCGAGGTCAAGAACGTCGACCTGCCGGCAGACATGCAGCGCGCGATCGCGAGGCAAGCCGAGGCCGAACGGGAGAAGCGGGCGAAAATCATCCATGCCGCCGGGGAATTCGAAGCCTCCGAGAAGCTGTCGCAAGCGGCGAACGTGATTGCCGCCGAGCCGGTCGCGATCACCCTCCGCTACCTGCAGACGTTGACCGAGATCGCCGCGGAAAAGAACTCGACCATCGTTTTCCCGTTACCCATCGAATTGCTGCACTGGCTGCGGCAAATCACCGGACTGGAGCCGAAGGGGCCGGCGCCGGTGTGAATGCAGAAAACGCCGCCCTGACTTGGCCTCGACGCGAAGACGATTGATCTCGGTCTGCCACGTCGAGTCAGCCGCTGCCTAGTCGGGGTAGGCGGATCGCACGTCCCATACTGCTAGACTGGCAACGTGCCCGTATGAGTGAGGACGCGCGATTTCGCAAGGGATTCCTGCTCGCGCTGGTGGTGGCGATTACCGCGGCCTTCGTGTTCGTCGTCAGCAGTTTTCTGATGACAATCTTCGTGGCCGCCATTGTTTCAGGCCTGGCGCATCCGCTGTATTCGCGGCTGCGGACGGCACTCGGTGGTCGGGAAGCGATCGCGTCGGCCCTGACGCTACTGACGATCGTGCTGCTCGTTGGCGCGCCATTCGTCGTCGTCGTGTCGATCGTCACCACCGAAGCGGTCCGGATGACGGACGATGTCACCCCGTTCGTGAGGAAACTGATCGACGAACCGACCACCATCAACACCTACCTCGATCGAATTCCAGGCATCCAGTGGCTCGCGCCGTACCGGGAGACGCTGGTGACGAAGGCGGGCGAAGCCGCCGGCAGTCTGGGCAGAATCGTCGTGTCGTCGCTCACGAGCACAACGCGCGGCACGCTCGCGCTGATCGCCGACTTCTTCCTGATGCTCTATGCGATGTTCTTCTTCTTGATCAATGGCCGCCGGTATCTCGATTCGATGCTCCAGTACCTTCCGCTCCGCGAGTCGGAACAGAATCAGATGCTGCAGCGCTTCGTCTCGGTCACGCGCGCCACGCTCAAGGGCACGCTCCTCATCGGCATGGTGCAAGGCACGCTCGGCGGGGTGATCTTCGCGATCCTCGGCATCTCGGGCGCCGTGCTCTGGGGGCTGCTGATGATCGTGCTGTCGCTGCTGCCGGTAATCGGAGGCGCGCTCGTCTGGGTACCCGCGGCGATCATTCTCGCCATCACCGGAGCCTGGATCAAGGCTCTCGTCCTTGTCGCGTTCTCCTCGCTGATCATCGGGAGCATCGACAACGTACTGCGCCCGCGCCTGGTGGGCCACGATACCCAGATGTCCGATCTCTTGATCCTGTTTTCAACCCTCGGCGGCATCGCCGCGTTCGGTGCCATCGGGTTCATCGTCGGACCGATCATCGCCGCGCTCTTCATCACCATCTGGGAGATCTTCGGCAGAGCATACCGAGACGATCTCGACGTCGAACCCTCGCCGCAGATCCAGTTGCCCCACTGAGGACGCAGGACCGAAAGGTCCGGTACGGTGGATCGGCGCCCGCCGCTGCTGCGGTAACATCCGCGGTATGAGAAAGGTGGCCGTTGCGCTCCTGGTCGTCGTCAGCGTGCGGCTTCTGATCGCCGAGGGCGTCACGCTTGGTCCGAGGGACTGGACCGTCGAGCCGCTGCAGACGGGAGGTGGGCAGCAGACCGCATTGCGGCCTCCCTCTGGTCAGCTGTCCTTCGGCGGGTTCACCGCCAGCTTTGATCCTGCTGGCGCATTCATCCTCGAGGGTAACGGCTGGCCGACGTTCAAAGGCACGTGGAAGATGGATAGCGGCCAGATTGAGCTGCTCGTGCCGGCGGCCCCGGACGGCTGTGACGGGCCAGGGCGATATCGATTTCGAGTCGACGATCGTCACCTGACGTTCGATCTCGTGTCGGATACCTGTGTGCCGCGGCGGATGATCCTCGATCGCAGCACGTGGAGGCCGGCCGAGGAGCCACGCGTCGTGGCCGCGCGCCGCATCGAGCGCACAGTCGCCGATCGGACGCCGCTTCGGCCCCCGAAGGCGAGCGATGGCGCCGTCAGCTGGCCGTCATTCCGCGGATCGACTGCGTCCGGCGTCGCGGAGAAACAAGGGCTGCCCGACACGTGGAACGTCAAGACTGGCGAGAACGTGATCTGGCGCACCTCGATTCCCGGTCTCGCCCACTCGAGCCCGATCGTCTGGGGTGATCGGGTGTTCGTCACCAGCGCAATCAGCAGCAGGCCGAATGCTACGTTTCGGCCGGGGCTGTACGGCGACGGCGATGCCTCGGACGATCGGTCGCGCCAGCGCTGGGTGATGTACGCGATCGACAAGCGCACCGGAAAGATCCTCTGGGAGCGCGTGGCCCACGAGGGAGAGCCACTCAACAAGCGGCATATCAAGTCGACGTACGCGAGCTCCACCCCAGCCACCAACGGACGCATCGTCGTCGCGTGGTTCGGATCGCAAGGTGTGTATGCCTACGACCTCGACGGCACCCTGCGATGGAAGGTCGATCTCGGTCGAGTCGACATGGGGGCGTACGACATTCCAACGTTCGAATGGGGGCCCGCCAGCTCGCCCATCATCTGGAACGGCCTGGTCATTCTCCAGTGTGATACGCAGGCCGATTCGTTCGTGCTCGCGCTGAGTGCCGACACGGGAGAGACCGTATGGAAGACCGAGCGTCAGGAGCTGCCCTCCTGGGGCACGCCTACGGTTGCGGTCACGTCGACGGGGCCGGAGCTCGTGACGAACGCGTCGAACTTCATCCGTGGATACGACCCTCGAACCGGCAAGGAGTTGTGGAAAGTCGGCCGCAGTTCGAAGATCACGGCACCCACGCCCGTCGCGATGGACGATCTGATTGTCGTCGCCAGCGGCCGCGCGCCCGAGCGTCCGATCTTCGTGATCCGCGCCGGTGCCCGTGGCGACCTCACGCTGGGAGATGGTGAGACCCGTAGTCGGTCGATCGTCTGGAGCCGGACCGCGCGCGGATCGTACATGCCGACGCCACTGATCTATGGCGGCCTGCTGTACGTGCTCGCGAACAATGGCGTGCTCGACGCGTACACCCTGAAGACCGGCAACGAAATCTATCGGCAGCGCCTGCCCGAGGTCGGCAACGGCTACAGTGCGTCGCCGGTCGCTGCGGACAGCAAGATCTACTTGTCGAGTGAGGATGGCGAGATGCTCGTTGTGGCGGCCGGGCCGACCTTCAGGCACCTCGCCACGAATTCGATGGGCGAACCGCTCATGGCGACGCCCGCGTTGTCCGAGGGCGTGATGTACGTCCGTTCGTCTCGGACGCTGTTTGCGATCGGACGCCCGCGATAGAGGGAAGTTGGAAGTTGGAAGTTAAAAGTTAGAAGTTAGAAGTTAGAAGTTAAAAGTCTTACCATCGAATCAAGAAAAGGGGATTTGCGATGGCGACGATGAGGCGGAGGGAGTGGTTGCACGCCGCGGCCGCGACGGCCGGTGGCGCCGTACTCGCGGGGGCGCACCCATGGACCGCGGACGCCGGCCAGGCTAAGACCCCGGCGGCGCCGAAACCTGGATATCCGAGCCGTCCGGCGGGTGCCATCGAGATCCTCTTCAAAGCCCCGGGCCAATCGGCCAATGGGATGCAATGCACCGACGAAGGCATCTGGACAATTGACGTCGCGGGCAGCCGTACCGACACGCCGGGTCGATGCAAGGTGTACCTGTCCAGTTACGAGGGAAAACGGTTGCGCGAGCTCGCGCCCGAGGGCACAGGTCCGAGCGGCATCGGCGTGGACGCAGACAACAGGACGATCTGGATCGGCTCGACCTACGGCCGCGAGATCATCCGCTCGGACGCAAAGACTGGCGAGACGATCGAGAAGCATTTCACTCCTGGTGCGGGCGTCATCTATCGGATGACGACCGACGTCCCCCCGCGTCCAGACACGTACGGCCGATCGGTGCGTCTTCCTGCGACGAACGGCCAGAGGCAGAGCGCACCGGCCGTGGGTTCGGCTCCGGCAGAAGGGCGCTCGACGGGAAGCCCGTCGGACGGGCTCGGGGTTGGACGCGGCGGCGCCGTCGTTGGCAATCCAGGCCCGCCCGCTCCAGGGACTGGTGCGCACGGGATCCAGACACAAGACGGCAAACTGTGGGTTGCCGTGCCTCCCGCTCGAATGATCTACCGGATCGATCCGAAGACCTGGATGGTCGAGCACATGTTCCCGACCGTGGGCTACCGTCCGCATGGCGTCGGGATCGAGACGCCGGGCGCGCGCTACCTCTGGGAGTCCGACACCAACATGGGTGCGTTCTTCAAACGCGACATGGTCACCGGCGAGGTCGTCGACTCGATTCAATTGCCGGAGGGCAGTCCGTTTCCACACGGCATGTCGGTGTGGAACGGGTACATCTACTGGACCGATGATATCGGCGGCGCCATCGCGCCGGTGTGCCGCGTGAAGATCTAGCGCCTCCAGCCCTCAACGCGCGGTCGCAGAAGCGTGGTCTGCTCGAGTCGGCCGACGGCGGCACCGTATTCCTGGATGAAATCGGTGAGATGGCGGGTGCGCTGCAGGCCAAGCTCCTCCGGTTCCTCGAGGAAAAGACGTTCAAGCGCGTCGGTGGCGTCGCGGACATTCGCGTCGATGTACGGGTGATCGCGGCAACCAATCGGACGCTCGAGGACGAAGTCAAGAAAGGTCGCGTCCGCGAGGATTTGTATTACCGCCTGAACGTGCTGCCGATCGTGCTGCCGCCGCTGCGCGCCCGCGCCGAGGACATTCCGGCGCTCGTGCACTTCTTCGTCGATTCGTTCAACGTCGAATTCAAGAAACGCGTGGCGGGCGTCAGCGACGAGGCGATGCGCCGGCTGCAGACCCATGGCTGGCCGGGCAACATCCGCGAGCTGCGGAACGCCGTCGAGCGCGCGATGCTGTTGGCGGACGGCCGCGACCTGACCCTCGAGCATTTTCCGCTCGCCTCGGGTCTCGGTGCACGTCTGACCGAAGGCGTCGAGCTGCCGGCGGCCGGCATCAACCTCGAGCAGCTGGAACGATCCCTCGTCGTCCAGGCGCTCGAGCGCAGCGGCTGGAATCAGACCAGGGCCTCGACGCTACTGGGTCTCAATCGCGATCAGATCCGCTATCGCATCGAGAAATTCAAACTCGAACGGCCGACGCCCTCGTAGTCCACCCCAGCGCGCCACACCAGGCCACTACATCTCCAGGTTGTACGCCTCCTCGCCGTGCTCGGTGAGGTCGAGGCCTTCGATCTCCTGCTCCTCGCTCGCCCTCACGCCGACGACGAGATCCGTGATCTTCAGCAGCACGATCGTCCCGACGAGCGCGAACGCCCAGGCCATCGCAATCCCGACCAGCTGATAGCCGATCTGCGCCGCGTGGCCATCGAGCAGGCCGACCGGCAGTGGCTGCCCTTGCGGATCTTTGAAGATCGGGTTGACCGCCCGGGTCGCGAACACTCCGGTCAGCAGCGCGCCGATCGTGCCGCCGGCCCCGTGCACGCCGAACGCGTCCAGCGCATCGTCGTATCCGAAGAGCCCCTTCACGACAATCACCATGAAAAAGCAGCCGACGCCGGCGGCGAGCCCGATCAGCATCGCGGGCATCGGCGTGACGAAGCCTGACGCCGGCGTAATCGCCACCAGTCCGGCGACTGCGCCGGAAATCGCGCCGAGCGCGCTCGGGCGCCCGCGCGTCACCCATTCGGCGCCGAGCCAGCCAATCGTCGCCGTCGCAGCGGCAAAATGGGTCGCGACGAATGCGCTCGTGGCGAGGCCGTTCGACGCGAGCGCACTCCCCGCGTTGAACCCGAACCAGCCGACCCACAGCAGGCAGGCGCCGAGGAAGCTCAAGACGAGGCTGTGTGGCGGCATCGGCTCTTTCGGATAGCCTGTGCGCTTGCCGAGATAGAGCGCGCAGACGAGCGCCGACACGCCCGACGTGATGTGCACGACAGTTCCACCCGCGAAATCGAGTGTGGGGAACCGGCCGCCGAGCGCGGCATTCAGCAGCCCGCCTTTGCCCCATACCATGTGCGCCAGCGGCGCGTACACGCACAGGGACCACAGCGTCATGAAGACGGCCGTGCCGCTGAACTTCATCCGTTCCGCGGTCGCGCCGGTGATCAGCGCGGGCGTGATGATCGCGAACATCAGTTGGTAAACCATGAACGTCTGGTGCGGGATCGTTCCGGCGTAGTCGGCGTTTGGATCCGCGCCGACGCCGCGCAGCAGGACGTGGCTGAACCCGCCGATGATCGGCGTTCCTTCACCGAAGCAGAGACTGTAGCCAACGAGTCCCCACAGCACCGTGACGAGCGCCATGAGCGCGAAGCTCTGCATCATGATCGCCAGCGTGTTCTTCTGCCGGACGAGCCCGCCGTAGAAGAGCGCCAGACCGGGACCCGTCATCATCAGCACGAGTGCGGCGCTGACGAGCATCCATGCGTTGTCCGCCGCCGACTGCGCGGCCGCGACACGCTGTTCGAGCTTCGCCAGCTCGGCCTGCGTGACTCCACCGGCAGGTCCGCCCCCGGCCGGTTGCGCGCGCGCGGCAGCGACGGGGACGAGCAGCCACAGTGCGACGATCGCGACCGCGATTCTCACATCTCGCTCCGTTCGCCCGTGCGGATGCGATAGCTCTGCTCGACCGGTATCACAAAGACTCGGCCGTCGCCAATCTCACCGGTGCGTGCGGCCTGAATGATCGCGGCGACCGCATCGTCCACCATGTTGTCGGGCACGACCACCTCAATCTGCATCTTCGGCAGCAGGCTGACGTCGTACTCCTTGCCCCGATAGATCGCGGTGTGACCCTTCTGCTTGCCATGGCCGCGGACTTCGGTCACCGTCATGCCCGGGAGACTGACGCGCCCGAGGGCTTCCTTCACATCGTCGACCTTGTTGGGCCGGACGATCGCCTTGATCAATTTCATGTCATG
>Ga0114129_10008840_pt1 | contig 14374 bp, 12 predicted proteins | sample RhiMetdeltSRZDD1_FD_80071 | JGI IMG/M metagenome (GOLD analysis project Ga0114129, IMG submission 80071) | Populus rhizosphere microbial communities from Tennessee, USA - Rhizosphere MetaG P. deltoides SRZDD1 (version 2) (version 2) | ecosystem: Host-associated > Plants > Roots > Rhizosphere >... | reverse complement strand
GCAGCCCGCGCGCTTCGGCAGGTTCAGTCGCGTGCCGCACCACGCCTGGATCAACTAGCAAACCGGCGTGACCCATTCTTCCCTCGCGGCTTGTGCCTTGAACCGGGTGCCTGTCACCGCCATCGGATCCTGATCGAACAGCCACTCCCAGAACGGCTCGGTGATGGCCGGTAGCGGTCGATCGGAAATGTCTTCGCCGGGAAATGCTTCCTGATGCATGCGGGTGCGTAAATCGCCCGGATCGACGCCGACGACGCCAACCCGCACCGGCGCGAGCTCCGCTGCGAGTGTGCGCGAGATCAAGTCGAGGGCGGCCTTGCTCGCGCCGTATGCGCCCCACCCTGCATACGCACCAGATGCCGCGTCGCTCGAGATGTTGACGACGAGTCCGTGACGGCTGAGGAGCAGCGGCAGCGCGGACTGCGTCAGCGCTAGAGGCGCGACCGTGTTGACAGCGAAAAGGCGCTCGAGCTGATCGCGCGATGTTTCAGCGAGCGGCGCAATGCCACCCAACTCGGAAGCGTTGTTGACGAGGACGTCGATGCCGCCCAGGTAGCTCGCGGCGTCGATGAGCGTTTGCCGGACGAACGGATCCGCCAGATCGCCGTGCCTGGTGAGAATGATGTTGGTGGAAGACAGATCGGCGGCTGTTCGCTCGAGGTCGGCTTGTGTTCGGGCCGTCAGGATCACGTCGAGGTCGCGACGGACGAGCACGCGAGCGATTGTTGCGCCAAGGCCGCGGCTGGCGCCGGTGACGAGTGCGATGCGCTTCATGGCCGTAGTGTGCGGCGCGGCCGGCGCAGCCGCCTTCGGCCGGATAGGCACGGGCGACCTGTCCTTTCGGACAGGAGGGTAGGGGGCGGAGGGCAGAGGGCGGAAGGCGGAAGGCAGAAGGCAGAAGGCAGAAGGCAGAAGGCAAAAGGCAGAAGGCAGAGGGCAGAAGGCCCCGAGCCTACGTCAAGAGGCCGCGACGGCTGGCGAGCGCAACGGCTTGCGCGCGGTTTTCGGCGCCGAGCTTGTTGAAAATGGCTGTGACGTGGAACTTGACGGTGCGCTCGCTGATGCCGAGTGATTCGGCAATTTGTGGATTGGACTGCCCAGCCGCGACCAGCCGGAGCACAGCCAGTTCGCGGCCCGAGAGCAAACCGCCGCCCCGACGCGGATGGGCCACCTGGCGCGCGAGCGTCGCGCCAATGGCGGGCGAGAGATACGAGTCTCCGCCGTGCACCTGCCGGATCGCGCGCACGAGCTCCTGGCCCGGCGAGCCTTTCAACACGTAGCCTTTTGCTCCTGCCTTGATGGACGCAAAGACGTACTCGTCGGCATCGTAGGCCGTAAACATCACGATGCGAACGCTCGGGTGTGCCTCGAGAATGTGCTGGATTCCATCCAGCCCGTCTTCTTCCGGCATCCGCAGGTCGAGCAGGACGACATCCGGCACCACGGTCCGCATCGCCTGAAGTCCCTGCGCGACGGTTCCCGCAGATCCCACGATCTCGATGTCCTTCTCCGCGCGCAGGATGGCTGCGACGCCATCATGCACGATTGGATGATCGTCGAGGATGAAGAGGGAGATCATGGGGGTGAAAGGTGAAAGTCTGAAGTCTGAAGTGTGAAGTGTGAACTGGAAGTCTGAAGTATGAACGTTGAAGGGTGAAGTTCAAGGGTGAAGTTCAAGGGTGAAGTTCAAGGTGCCAAGGCACACGTAACTCTCACCAAGGTCCCGCGCTCCTTGCTCGATCGTATTGTCAACGTACCTCCCAAGAGTCGCGCGCGCTCGCGCATGCCCTGAATACCATACGTGTCCTGTGCCTCTTGACCTTGCCGCTGATTGACCTTGAACCCTTGTCCATCGTCCGCAATCGTCAGCGTGGCTGTGCGGCGGGATGCGGCCAGCGTGATCGTGACGTCGCGCGCGTGAGCGTGGCGGCGGACGTTCGTCAGCGCCTCGCTTGCGATGCGGAAGAATGCCGTCTCGACCTCCGGTGGGATCGGCACGTTGCTCCTGATCTGCAGGGTTACGCGCACGCCGGTGTCGGCGGTGAGTTGACGGCCAAGCGCTCCAAGAGCTTCGGCCAGGGGTTTGCCCTCGAGCGGTGAGCTGCGCAAGTCTCGGAGGGAGCGTCGCGCTTCGTCCAGGTTGGAGCGCGTGATCTCGAGGACGCGCTCGAGCTCCTTCTCGGCGCCATCCGCCGGCCGCTCCCGCATGTGCGACATTGCGGCCTCGACATGCAGCCCGATCGCGGTGAGACCCTGCGTCAACGTGTCGTGGAGGTCACGGGCCAGCCGGGCGCGCTCTTCCAGCCTCGCCGCGCCGACGTTTGCTTCGGCGAGGCGGGCCCGTTCGATGGCGGCGCCCACTTGTGAGGCAATCGTGGACAAAAGATCCAATTCGCGCCGGGTCAGTTTGCGCCACGCTGCCGTCGCCACGTTCATGATGCCCAGCGGCCGGCCACCGAACGAGAGCGGGATGCTGGCGTGATAGCGAAGACCGCGAGTTGCGGTGCGCTCGCCGAGCGCGGCACGCAGCCGGCTGCACTCGATCACATCGATGTTGCCGGCGGTCAGCTGTCCCGAGCGGAATGCGTCGATGCACCAGCAGCTGCGGCCGGTCATCCGGACAGGATCACCAAGGAATGGCGGAAGATTCTGCGCAGTGGCGCTGTAAAAGCGGCCCGTGTCCGGATCGATCAACCAGACCCAGCCGGTGCGCATGCCGAGCAGATCGACGACGAGCGAGAGGGATTCGCGGAGCGCGCGATCGACGTCGGCAGCGCCGTTGAGCGCCTCGGCGATGTCCTTCAGGATTCGGAGATCACGCGCGGTAGCGCGACGCGGACTCTTATTTCCTGACGTACTTCTTGACCATTTTCGGCCCGACCTCGGCCGCATAGATATTTCCGCTGGCATCCGCCGCAACGCCCTCCGCGCCGCTCGTCGAGGACTGATCCGGATTCTTTTCCGGATCCGGGATGAACGCGGTGACACTGCCGTCGCGCGCGCTGCCGACCCAGATCCCACGTTTCCAGCCAGGGTTGCGTTTGGTGTTGGATTCCGAATCGGAGCCGTAGAGCACGTCGTTCTTATCGATGTAAATGCCGCTTAGGCGGCTGAACTGCTTCCACTCCTCCAGGAACTTTCCATCCTGATCGAAAATTTGCAGCCGGTTGTTGCCGCGATCGGCAACGAACAGGCGTCCTTTCGAGTCGAACGCGATACCGTGCGGCGCGTTGAACTCGCCCGGTGCCGAACCCGGACGCCCCCACGATTTGATGAACTTTCCATCTTTCGTGTACTTCACGATGCGCATGTTGGAGCCCGCATCATGACCGTCGGCGACGAAGATCTCTCCGCTCGGCGCAACCACCACGTCCGACGGTTGGCTCAACTCGTCGTTACCAGCGCCCGCCACGCCCGGTTTTCCAAGCGTCAACAGCACTTTGCCATCGGGGCTGAACTTGAACACCTGGTGTCCTTTGCCGTCTCGCCCTTGCGCATCGGTGACCCACACGTTTCCGTCACGGTCGACGTGAAAGCCATGAGGGAAGACGAACAGCCCGGCGCCGAAACTCTTGAGCAAGTTTCCTGAAGCGTCGAACTCGAGGATTGCGGGCAGATCCGAGCCGGCGCAGGTGTTCGCGCCGCAGCGTTCGCCCACCCAGACGTGACCGTTCGGCGCGATGTCGACGGCGCTCGTCGATCCCCAGGTTCTGCCGGCCGGCAACTGTCCCCACTTCTCGATGGCCGTGTACGGATTGGGCAGCGTCGCTGTCTGTCCACCGGCAAGAACGATGACGGCGGCGATGCCCAGACTACCGAGTGACGAGGTCATGGCCGGAAGTATACCCGTTGGCCGCTGACCGCGCTTATCGCCGGAAGTTCATCACGAAGGTGGGTTCGGGAATCCACTCGCGCGGGACAAAAGGCATGACCACGTTTATCAGGGCCAGCACCAAGAGGGCGGTGGCAAAGACCGCGACGATACCGGACCAGTCAGGCGGTTCAGGATTGCGTTCTTCCATATTTCCAGACTACGGGCTTCGCTGCCCGCAGTTCTGAGCGTGGGGTAAGCTTTGCGTAATGAGCACGTTCGTTCAAGACGCGCGCTACGCGTTGCGCGGGTTTGCCGCCAGTCCTGGCTTCGTGTTCGTGGCGCTCGTGTCGCTGGCCGTTGGGATCGGCGCGAACACCGCGATCTTCAGCGTGGTCAGCGCACTGCTGCTTCGTCCTCTTCCGTACACGAACGCCGACCGTCAGGTAATTCTCTGGAACACCTCCCCTGGCCTTGGCATCACTGAAGATTGGTTCTCGACCGCGCAGTACTTCGACATCAAGACCGGCATCACGAGCTTCTCGGACGTGGCCATCGCTATTGGTGCAAACTCCAACTTGACCGGCGACGGCGAGCCCGAGCGCGTCGGAACCCTCCGCGTCTCGTCAAACTTGCTTCCGATGCTGGGCGCGCAGCCGATGTTCGGCTCCTTCTTCACTGCCGACGACGATGTGCCGGGCCGAAGTGGCAAGGCGCTTCTGGCTTACAGCACGTGGATGCGACGTTACGGCGGCAATCCGGCGATCGTCGGCCGTACGCTCACGCTCAACGGCCAGCCGTACGAAATCAAGGGCGTCCTGCCGCGTTCGTTCTCGTTGCCGCGTGAAGTCATGCCCACGCTCGGCGTCGTCGAGGATGCCGAGCTAGTGCTGCCGCTGCCGCTTCCGGCCGACGCGGCAACCGTGCGCAATCGCGAAGACTACAACATCATCGCAACGCTGGCGCCCGGCGCCACGATCGAGCAGGCGCGTGCCGAGCTCGACGGCCTCACCGCGCGCCTGCGGCAGGCGCATCCGGACTTCTATCCGCCGAACGGCGGCTTGACATTCCGCGTGCTTCCGCTTCAAGAGCAAGCCGTCGGCCGTGTTCGTCTCGCGCTCATCGTCCTCGGTGCGTCGGTCGGATTCGTGCTGCTCATTGCCTGCGTCAACGTGGCCAACCTGCTGCTGTCACGCGCGCTGGCGCGGCAGCGTGAAGTTGCGGTACGCGCGGCGCTCGGCGCGAGCCGTGGACAGCTGATCGGACAGATGCTTACTGAGAGCATCATGCTGGCGCTCATGGGCGGAGTGCTCGGCCTCGTTTTTTCTTACTTGTGCGTCGAGGGCATCCGGGCACTCGGATCCTCGAGCGTGCCGCGGCTGCACGAGATCCAGATCAACTGGTACGTGATGTTGTACGCGTTGGGGATCTCAATTCTCTCGGGCGTGCTCTTTGGCCTCGTGCCGGCGCTGCGCCTGTCGCACGTCGATGTGCAGACCCACTTGAAAGACGGGGGAAGGACCGCAGGAACGAGCGCCGTCTGGGGACGCGGTCAAACGCTTCGAAGGCTGCTTGTCGTGGGCGAGCTGGCACTATCGGTGATGCTCCTTATCGGCGCCGGCCTGTTGATCCGGAGCTTCAGCCATCTTCAAAAGGTCTCGCCAGGTTTCCGCCCCGACAACGTGCTGACGCTCGAACTCACGATGACCGGCAGGAAGTACGGCGACGCCGATGCCGTGCTGAACGCGTACAAGGCGTTGTGGGAGCGGTTGTCGCACGTGCCGGGCGTCACGGCCGCAGGCGGCGTTACGGCGTTGCCGTTGAGCCAGATGATGGCGTGGGGACCAATTACTGTCGAAGGCCGTGCCGTGCCGGCCGGCGAGAAGTTCATCAACGCCGACATTCGCGTCGTCGGCGGCGACTACTTCCGCGCGATGCAGATCCCACTGTTGAAGGGGCGTTTGTTCACGGAGCAGGATACGCGCACGACGTCGAGAGTCGTGGTGATCGACGATCACATGGCCCAACAGCTCTGGCCCGGCGAGGATCCTCTCGGCAAGCGCATTCGCACTGGTGGATTCGACGTTACGCCCGATACACCTTGGATGACGGTCGTTGGCGTTGTCGGGCGCGTGAAGCAGGATGCGCTCGATGCTGATTCGCGGATGGCGTACTACCGCTATCAAGGTCAGACGCCGTCACGAGCCATGAACGTCGTGGTCCGCGGCAGCGTGGAACCGGCAGGCCTTGCGGGAGCGGTGACGCAGCAAATCCGCGCGCTCGATCCCGACATGCCGATTTACAAAATGCGGACGATGGCGGAGCGGATCGATGACTCGTTGGCGGAACGCCGGTTCTCGATGTTGTTGCTCGCGTTGCTCGCCGTCCTCGCGCTTGCGCTCGCGGCAATTGGCGTCTACGGCGTGATGGCGTACCTGGTCAGTCAGGGAACGCGGGAGCTTGGGATCCGCCTCGCGCTTGGCGCTGCGCCTCGCGATTTGCTGACGTTGGTCATTCGCCAAGCGCTGATCGTGGCGATGGTTGGCACGACGCTCGGGGTGATTGGGGCGATGGTGTTGACGAGATTCATGCGCGCGCTGCTGTTTGGCGTTCGTCCAAGCGATCCGCTGACGTTCGTCACGATTGCCGCCACGTTGACGGTCGTCGCGCTCGGGGCGAGCTACGTACCGGCCCGCCGCGCATCACGCATCGATCCAATCGTCTCTTTGAGGTAGCCGTTGTGAGAAAGCGCCTTCACAGTTCAGACGTCAGAGTTTCAAAGCGCAGGTAAGCGCTCCGCGCGTCTGCTAGGTATAGTACGAACATGGCCGACCCATCGCCGGTGGCCGACCCCGTGTCCGAACGCGAACAGACGGAGGTCGGCAGCTACTTTGTCGCGAATTACCCGCCTTTTTCAGTGTGGACCGCGGATGCGGTCGACAGCGATGCAAAGGCGGCGCTGACCGCACCGCCGCTAGCCAACGTCCCTCTCGGGCTTTATTTGCACGTACCGTTCTGCCGAAAGCGCTGCCATTTCTGTTACTTTCGCGTCTACACCGACAAGAACGCCCGCGAGGTCGAGGAATACCTCGACCTGCTCGCGCGCGAGTGGGAGCTCTATCAGGACCAGGCGGCCGTTGCCGGCCGTGCGTTGAGCTTCGTCTATTTCGGGGGCGGGACACCCTCGTTCTTGTCGACAAAACAACTACAGTCGCTAGTAGATCGGTTGACGACGCATCGCTCGTGGGAGTCGGCAGAAGAAATCACGTTCGAATGCGAGCCGGGAACGATCACCCGTTCGAAGCTCGCCGCTATCCGCGACCTGGGCGTGACGCGATTGAGCCTCGGCGTCGAGAACTTCGACGATCGGATCCTTGAACTCAATGGCCGTGCGCACCGTTCGCCTGAAATCGCGCGAGTATACGAGGACGCGCGCGCGCTCGAGTTTCCGCAAATCAACATCGACCTGATCGCTGGGATGCTCGGCGAGACCGAGTCGAACTGGCAGGCGTGCATCGAGCGGACGCTCGCGCTCGAGGCCGACAGCGTCACCATCTACCAGATGGAGCTGCCGTACAACACGACGATCAGCAAGGACCTGCTGAAGCACGGCGGACGATTTGCCGAGCCGGTCGAGAGCTGGGCCACCAAGCGGCGGTGGGTGCAGGAGGCGTTCGAGGCGCTCGAGCGCGCCGGGTACCACATCGGCAGCGCCTACACGGCCGTACGAAACCCGTCGGCGACGAAGTTCTTGTATCGCGATCGCCTCTGGCAGGGTGCGGATCTGGTCGGCCTGGGGGTTGCGTCCTTCGGCCATGTGAACGGCGTGCACGTGCAGAATTTGGACACGTGGGAAACCTACAGCCGCGCGATCCAGGAGGGGGAGATCCCGCTCGGTCGCGCCTATCGTCCAACCGACGAAGAACGCATGATTCGCGAATTCGTGCTGCAGCTGAAACGCGGCTCGGTCCCGACGCCGTACTTCAAGCAGAAGTACGGTGTGAATGTGCTGGACCGCTTCGCAAAACAGATCGAGTCGCTGCGCGCCGACGGGTTCCTCGATACCGCTAACGACGAGCGCGTTGCGATCACCCGCGACGGTCTGCTCCGGGTCGACGTCCTACTCCAACGCTTCTTCCTTCCTCAGCACCGCAATATTCGCTACACGTGATTTCCCGGTGGCGAACCCCGAACCACATCGAAGAACCAAGAACCACAATCGCAGCAAGAAGAACACAATCAGAGAGCAGAACCGGATAAATGCAGAAGAACGATTTTGATGTTGTCGTGATTGGTGGCGGGCCCGCTGGATCCACGGTGTCGACCTTGATGGCCCAGAAGGGCTTGAAGGTTGGCTTGTTCGAGCGGGAGAAGTTTCCGCGTTTTCATATCGGCGAGTCGCTTATTCCGGAGACCTACTGGGTGCTCGAGCGGTTGAACATGCTGCCGAAAATGGAGCGCAGCCCCTTCGTCAAGAAATACAGCGTCCAGTTCGTCAACAGCAACGGCAAGCTGTCGGCGCCGTTCTATTTCTGGGACAACAAGCCGCACCAGTGCTCAAAGACGTGGCAGGTCGTCCGCAGCGAGTTCGACTACATGATGCTCGAGAACGCCCGCGAGCACGGCGTCGACGCCCGCGACGGCGTCCACGTCGTCGACGTGCTCTTCGAAGGCGATCGGGCCTGCGGCGTGCGCATTCAGGACGCTGACGGACGACGGGACGTGCGTGCCCAGGTGGTTGTCGACGCGAGCGGCCAGGCGGCAATGCTCCAGAATCGTTTCAAGCTGCGGCTCTGGGATCCGATCCTGAACAAGGGCGCGATCTGGACGTACTGGCAGGGCGCTTACCGCGACACCGGCCGCGACGAGGGCGCGACCATGGTCCTGCAGACTGTCACCAAGAACGGTTGGTTCTGGTACATCCCGCTCCACAACGATATCGTCAGCGTCGGCGTCGTGGCGCCGTTTGACTACCTGTTCAAGGGACGCAACGGGCACGAGCAGACCTACGAGGAAGAAGTGGCCCGTTGCCCGGCCGTGAAGGAGCGCATCGGCAACGCCAAGCGGATCACTGGGCACTTCGCGACGCGCGACTACTCCTACCGGGCGAAGGAAGTGGCCGGCAACGGATGGGTGCTCGTGGGCGACGCGTTCGGGTTCCTCGATCCGTTGTATTCGTCCGGCGTGCTCCTGGCGCTTCGATCGGGAGAGATGGCGGCCGATGCCATCGTCGAAGGCCTGGAGCGCGGCGACGTGAGCGCGGCGCAACTCGGCAAGTGGGGCCAAGGCTTCAACGAAGGCGTCGATCGCATGCGCCGGCTGGTCTGCGAGTATTACAACGGCTTCAGCTTCGGAGCGTTCGTGCGCCGCTATCCTGAGCTCCGCGGCACGGTCACCGATTTGTTGATTGGCGATCTCTTCAACACTCGGGTCGACATGGTGTGGGGACCGATGGAATCGTTGTACGAAGCCGGCCATGCCGCCATTCCCCCCTGGCACGAAGGCTCGTCACCCGAGCAGGCCCAAAACAAAGCGAACGAACTCGTCTTGCCGGAAGGACGACGACCCTAAATTCTCCGGGGTCCGGGGTCCGGGGTCCGGGGTTCGATAGGCGCCGGCTTGACTTGGCAGTCTATTTTTACTACAAATAAGAGTTAATGGCGCGCGATCATATCGGACGCTTCGAGCACCTGCTGCTCCTTGCCGTGATTCGGCTCGGCGACGACGCGTACGGCATGACCATTCGGCGGGAGTTGGCTGCACACACTGGACGCGAAATCTCAGTCGGCGCGATTTACACCGCTCTGTCGCGCCTCGAGGAGCGGGGTTACGTGCAATCGAAGTTGGGTGAGCCCACTCCCGAGCGGGGAGGAAAAGCGAAGCGCTACTACCGCGTGCTTCCCGCTGGTAAGAAGGCCGTCGTGAAAGCGCAGTCAGTGCTGTTGGGGCTCGCGAGAAACCTCGGCCGCGATTTGGAACAGCCATGAGTTCGAACCCGCCGCGTCTTGCGCGCTGGTTGCTTCGTCGAGCCCTTGACGGCGCGGCGCGCTCCGCGATCGTCGGTGACCTGGACGAGGAATTCACGCGCTACGTCGTGCCGCAACGAGGCAGCCGCGCGGCGCGACGCTGGTATTGGCGGCAAACGGTGCTGTCGCTTGCCGCATGCCTCCGCGGTAAAGCGGAGGAGACGTTCGATCCCGATCGGCCTTCGCTGACGAATGTGAGGAGCATCATGAGCGACGGTCACGGCATCGGTACGGATTTCCGCGCAGCAGTCCGCTTCTGTTTCAGGAGCCCGATGACATCGGCGATCGTGATTCTCACGCTCGCGATCGGCGTTGCGGCAAACACCGCGATGTTCTCGGTCTTGAACGCCGCCTTCCTCAAGAAGCTTCCCATTGCCAACGCCGACAGACTGGTATCTGTCGATTCCGAAGGCGGAGGTTCGTTCACGTACCCCGAGTATCTCGCGTCACGTGATGCGGCGGGCCTTAAAGCGCTTTTTGCCGGAGGTCGAGGCAGCGTCATGATGGTCTCCGGCGACAGCCGCAGGCGCGTCGTCGTGGGGATGGTCACTGCGAACTATTTCGACGCGCTGGGCGTTCAGCCTGCGGCGTTGGGTCGGGTCCTCGAAGCGGACGACGACCTGTCGGGTCGCGCACCGGTTGCCGTGCTGAGCTACGAGTTCTGGTACAACGAGCTGGACGCCGATCCCGCCATCCTGGGAACCAGCGTCAAGCTCAATCGTGCGTTCTATACGATCGCTGGTGTCGCGCCGCGCGGATTCACTGGCACCCAGATCGGCTTCGCTCCGGATCTCTGGATTCCGCTGACGCACGTGCCGCTGATGGAGAACAATCCCGCGGCGCTGAGTTCGGGATCCGCCTGGCTTGGGATGAGCGGCATCCTCGAGAGCCGCGATTCGCTGGACGTGGCTGAAGCTGCACTCGCGGGTCGCTGGCGGGCAATCGGTCAGCGGGATGCACCGGTTCTGCGGCGGATTCCACGAGGTCACGCGTGGTGGACCCCGGGGCCCGACACACGGCTCAGGGTCGTCAGCCTGTTCGTCATTCTGATTCTGGTGATCGCCTGCCTGAACGTGTCAACGCTGCTTGGCGCGACTGTTCACGAACGTCGGAAGGAACTCGCGATCCGCGCATCACTCGGCGCCGGGCGTTTTCGGCTGCTTCGGCAGTTGCTTGCCGAGCAGTTGCTGCTTGCCGCTGTGGCGGGAGTCGTGGGTGGCATCGGTGGCGTCTGGGTGGCGCGCGTCCTGGCGGCGCTGATGGCGAGTGAGTTCACGCCCGGCGATCTCGATGTCAGCTTCGATCGAAACGTTCTGATGTTTACGGTGGCAGTGTCCACGTTGATTGGGTTTGCAGTCGGGACGGGCCCGGCACTGAGATGGTCTCGGGTCAATGTCCTGGCCGCGCTTCAGGGCGTAAGCAGCGGGTTGCAGCCACTCCGCCGATCGGCAGGGTTGTGGTGGTTGATTCCCGGACAGGTCGCCCTGGGCACGGTGCTCCTCGCGTCGGCTGGCGTACTCGTCAAGACCGTGCACCAGCTGAAGATGGGGATCGAGGCAACCGCGCCGGACCGTGTCTGGTTCGCGGATCTTCAGCGCGACACGGTTACACCGGAGACGAGCGCGGCGTTTACCGAATTTCAGCATGCGATTCGCACACACCTCCTGCACATGCCAGGGGTCGAAGCAGCGGGCATCGCAAACGGTCGACCGCTTGCGTCATTTAGCCGCGGACCGCTGAAAGTGGAAGGCATGACCGTCGTACCGAAGTCGCAGCCCATGCCGTGGGGACCACCACCCCCGCCGCCACCGCGAGAGGCAAACGGTCCCGTCGAGGAGCTCTGGCTCGTGAGTAATGGTTACGTGACGCCCGACTACTTTTCCGCCCTGGGCCTTCCCGTCGTCCGTGGGCGAGACTTCACCAGCACCGATACCGTGCGATCGCCTCGGGTCGCCATCGTCAACGAAACGCTCGCTGCACGCGCGTTTGGCAACGCCAATCCAATTGGGCGGCGAGTATCGTGGGCGATGACCAACAAGTTCGACACCGAAATCGTGGGCGTGGTTCGCGATCTGCGGAGCGAGCACCTTCGGGAATCCGCGCCAGACGCGATCTTTTTTCCGCTTGCACAGATCGCCAGCGGTGCTACCAGCGAACGGACAGTCACCGGCACAATGGAGCCGATCGATCTGACGCTCGTGCTGCGCGCTGCTGTCGGGCGACAGCTGAATAGGGATCAACTCGCTCGCCATCTTCTCGCGTTCGATAACTCCTTATTCGTCGATCGCGTCTGGACGTTCGATGATGAGGCCGGTCGCACGCTCAGTCAGGAGCGGCTGCTCGCCGGACTTGGATCCGCGCTTGGAGCGATCGCATTGGTCCTGCTGGTGGTCGGACTTTACGGCACGCTCGCCGCTGCCGTCGCGCGAGGCCGTCGTGAGCTGGGCATCCGGCTCGCGCTCGGTGCCAGCCCTCGCGCGGTCCGAACCATGGTCGTTGGCCGCGCGGTCATCGTCGTTTCGTGTGGATTGGTGCTGGGCCTGCCCTTGGCATTCACGTTCACCAAGTCCTTCGCGCATCTGCTCTACGGCGTCAGGCCAATCGAACCGCTGGTAGCGGTTGGCAGCGTTGTCGTGATCGTTGCTACGGCCATCGCGGCGGCCTATATACCTGCCCGCCGGGCGGCTCGGACGGATCCCTCAGAGGTGCTTCGATAAGGGAAAACTTCAAGAACTGAAAGCCCACGCTACAATGAGCGGGTGGCTGAGACTGCGTTCCGGTACGTCCGGCAGGTGAAATTCTACGAAACTGACCTCGCCGGTGTCGTTCACTTCAGCAACTACTTTCGCTACATGGAAGAAGCCGAGCACGCGATGTGGCGCGCGGCCGGCCTGACCGTCGATCGCGCCGGCGCCAACCTGGGCTGGCCGCGAGTATCCGTGACGTTCGATTACAAGAGCCCGCTCTTTTTCGAGGACGAGTTCGAGATCCTCGTTCGCATTGCCGCGGTCACGGCGCGGACCATTCAGTACACGTTCATGGTTAGCCGCGGTGGCAAAACGATCGGTGCCGGGTCGATGACGACCGCTTGCGCCGTCCGCCAGCCCGATGCGTTGCGCGCCGTAGAGATCCCCGATGACGTCGTGCCGCGACTGCGATCGGTGTGCACGGTCACTTCCGTCGAGAGGTAGCAATGAAGGACGCCAAGAAGGTGATGTCACGCCTCGTCGCAAAGCCGGGGAAGAAGATCTCCCTCAAGGACTACGATCCCGGTTGGACCGGCAGCATCAAGGGCAAGCAGCAAGCCGAGGGCCTGTTACAGGACGGCGTGAGGCGGCTCGCAAAGCACCAAGACAAGCTGTACGCGCAGGACACATACGCATTGCTGTTGATCTTCCAGGCGATGGATGCCGCCGGCAAGGACGGAACCATTCGCCACGTGATGTCGGGCATCAACCCGCAGGGATGTCAGGTGTTCAGCTTCAAGGCGCCGTCAGCCGAGGAGCGCGATCACGATTACCTGTGGCGATCGTCGAAGGCGCTGCCCGAACGCGGGCGAATCGGTATCCACAATCGCTCGTACTACGAGGAAGTCCTCGTCTGTCGGGTACACCCGGAGCTGCTCGCGGCGCAGCAACTGCCCGAAGGCTGCAAAGACGAGGACGTCTGGAAGCGTCGCTTCCGCGACATCAACAACTTCGAACGATACCTCTCGGAAAACGGGATCGTGATCCTGAAGTTCTTCCTGAATGTCTCGAAGAAGGAACAGAAGCGCCGATTCCTGGAGCGCATCGATCAGGACGACAAGAACTGGAAATTCTCGGTGAATGACGCACGCGAGCGCACGTTCTGGAAAGACTACATGCACGCCTACGAGGACGTGTTTACGCACACCAGCACGAAAGACGCGCCGTGGTACATCGTCCCGGCCGATAACAAGTGGTTCATGCGCTACGCGGTCGCGGCGATCATCAACGAGACGTTCCAGGATCTCGATCTCACGTACCCGACGCTGACCAAAGACAAGAAAAACGAACTCCTCGAAGCGCGAAAAGTCCTGATGGGCGAAAAGGGCTGAGCGCTTTTTGGACGTGCGAATTCTTTAGCAACCGCAGCACACCCCGGGCCGTCTAAGCCCTCATGTATCTGCGCGTCACGCCGCGCGGCGTAAGCCGTGCCGCGAGTTGCCCGGCATTCACGCTGGCGTTCGTCACAATGTTTTTACCGGCGGCCATGGTCGAGGCGCAAACGAGCCCAGCTGTTCAGGCGCCCGCGACGACCGTTCGGCCCACGCTGCAATCCCATCGGCTCGATCAACCTCCCATCATCGACGGGTTGCTCGACGATGCGTCGTGGCGCGGCGCGTCGGTCGAGACTGGCGAGTTCCTGAGCTACAACCCGCTCCATGGCAACACCATTCCGCAGAAGACGCACGTGTGGATCGGCCACGATGCCGATTACCTGTACTTCGCGTTCCAGTGTGACGACCCGAATCCCTCGAACATCAAGACGTCGATCACGCGCCGCGACAACATCT
>Ga0114129_10008839_pt1 | contig 14375 bp, 9 predicted proteins | sample RhiMetdeltSRZDD1_FD_80071 | JGI IMG/M metagenome (GOLD analysis project Ga0114129, IMG submission 80071) | Populus rhizosphere microbial communities from Tennessee, USA - Rhizosphere MetaG P. deltoides SRZDD1 (version 2) (version 2) | ecosystem: Host-associated > Plants > Roots > Rhizosphere >... | reverse complement strand
GCCTGGCTCGCGGCCGCCTGCGCGGCGTGGAATTTCTGGCTTGCCTGGGTCGCGCGCCGCCGGCTCGCGGCCGCCGTGCCGCACGCGCTCGGCGTTGCGGCCACGCTCACGACGGTCACGATCGCGATTGCACTGTCAGGACAATGGCTCACCGCCGCGCTCGCCGCCGAGGGCCTGATCATCGTCTGGTTCGGGCTGCGCGCGAACCGCAACGCCTTTTGCAGCGGCGGCGCGCTCCTGATCACCTTCGGCGTCGTTCGGCTCGCCGCGCTCGAGCTCGGGCGTACGCCGATTTCGTTCGTCCCGATCGCGAACGCGCGGACCGCGACCGGCGCTTTCCTCGTCGGCGTGCTCTATGCGGTCGCCGCGCTCTACCGCCGCGTCGCCGAGCCGAAGGAAGAGCATCGACAGATGGTCGTCGTCGCGACGGTCGCCGCCAACCTGCTCACCGTCGCACTGCTGACCGCGGATGTCGTCTCGTACTGGAAGATGCGTGCCGACGTCCTCACCGCGGAATTCGCGCGCGAGCTCAGCGTGTCGATCGTGTGGGGCGCCTACGCGCTCGGGGCGATCGTGATCGGGTTCAGCCGCAAATCCACGATGGTCCGATATCTGGCGCTCGGCCTCTTCGCGGCGACGGCGCTGAAGATGTTCGCTGTCGACCTCCTCGAGCTCGACGGCATCTATCGCATCGCCGGCTTCATCGCGCTCGGCCTCGCGATGCTCACGGCCTCGTTCCTTTACCAGCGCTATCGCGCGAGGCTCGCGTTGTGATCGCTCCGGCCGCGACCGTCTCGAGCCGTCCGCTCTCGCGTGTCGCGATCGCGATCCTCATCGCCGCCGCGATCGCGCTCGCCGTGTATCTCGCGCTGCGGCCGGTGTGCGAGTCGGGTGGACGCGCGCGCCGGGGTGACGCGAGGCGCGACGCGAACGGGCGGTGGATGTATTTCGACGGCCGCTGCTGGTCGACGAAGCCGATGCCGCCCGGCGACCAGCCCTTCTGATAAGCGGTTAGCGGTCACGGATTAGGGATTAGCCGGCTACCGTAGTTCGGCGTTCCGAGTTTCGGGAATTCCAATCCACGCGATCGCGGCAAGGAGGAACGCCACACCGGCGACACCAAAGGCGGCGCCGAAGCCGTGCGCCGCGGCGAGGGAGCCGACGATGTACGGAGCGGCGGCGCTGGCGATGCGGCCGGTGTTGTAGCACACGCCGGCGGCGGTCGCGCGGACCGATGTCGGATAGAGCTCGACGATGACGGCGCCGAAGCCGCTGTAGTAGCCCGTGCCGAAGAACGCGACGAGCGGACCGAGCGCGAGCAGAACGGCGGGCTGCCGCAGGAAGCCGTACACCGGCAGCAGGACGCTCGCGGCGAGCACGAACAGCACGTACGCGCGCTTGCGGCCGATCGCATCGGCGGCGTAGCCGAACGTGACGTAGCCGAACCACATCCCCACCTGCATCGCGATCACGAACAGCGACATCGCGGACGAGGAGAGCCCGATGCCGCCCTGCGCCGGCGAGAAACTGAGATAGGCCGGCACCCAGCTGTTCAATCCCCACCATCCGAACAGCGTGCACGCGTTCATCAGGGTGATGAACACCGTCACGCGCGCGACGTGCGGCGCGAACAGCGTGCTGATGCGCCCGCGATCGGCGGCGGCGGTGTTGCGCCAGATCTTCGGCTCCTCGACGCGCTGCCGGATCCAGATCGTGAACAGCGCCGGAACGACGCCGACGAAGAACACGCCGCGCCAGCCCCAGATCGGCATGACGATCAGGTTCACGAGCGCCGCGAGACCGTAGCCGAGCGCCCACGCGCTCTGGACGAACGCGAGCGCCTTGCCGCGGTGCCGCGCCGGAAACGTCTCCGACACGAGCGCCGCACCGGTCGCCCACTCGCCGCCCATGCCGATCCCGAGGAGGACGCGGAACACCGCGAGCTGCACGACCGTCTGGGCCAGGCCGCACGCCGCGGTGAAGATCGAGTAGATCAGCACGGCGCCCATGAGCGCGCGCTTGCGGCCGAGCCGATCCGCGACGACGCCGAAGGCAATCCCCCCGACCGCGGCGGCGATCAGCGTGATCGAGCCGAGGAGGCCTGCCGTGGATCGCGACAACTGCAGCACGGGATCGTTGATGAGCGCCGCCAGCACGATCGCGTACAGCATCACGTCGAACGAGTCGAGCATCCACCCGAGCGCCGCCGCGATGAACGCGCGGCGCGCGCGCGAATCTGCTTCGTGCCACCACGTAAACAGGCCGTCGGCAGGGCTGAGGGCTGATGGCTGATCGCTGACAGCTGATGGCTGAGGGAGGGTGGCTGATGGCTGTGTGCTCACGACAGACCGATCGCTTTCACGGTCACCCCCGCGGCTTCGAGGCCCGCGCGGATTTTCGCCGCGAGCTGGTCCGAGCCGGGCGTATCGCCGTGCACGCAGATCGTGTCGGCTTCGAGCGGGACCGTCGAACCGTCGATCGCGACAACGGTGCCGTCCTTGATCATGCGCACCGCGCGCGCGACCACGGCCTCGGCGTCGTGGATGACCGAGCCGGGCTTGCGGCGTGAGGCGAGCGAGCCATCGGGCTCGTACGCGCGATCGGCGAATACCTCGGCGGCGACGCGCAGCCCCGCGGCGCGGCCGGCGCGCAGGATCTCCGAGCCGGGAAGGCCGAACAGAATCAGCATGCGATCGAACGCCGCGACGGCGCGCGCGATCGCGGACGACAGCTCCGCGTTGCGCACCGCCATGTTGAACAGCGCGCCGTGCGGCTTGACGTGCTGGATTCTCACGCCTTCCGCAGCCGCGACACCGGCCACCGCCGCGACCTGGTAGAGCACGAAATCCTCCGCCTCCTTCGGCGTGACGTTCAGCTCGCGACGGCCGAAGCCGACGAGATCCGGAAACCCGGGGTGCGCGCCCACCGCCACGCCGTGCTGCCTGGCGAGCCGGATCGTGTCGCGAAGCACCGACGGATCGCCGGCGTGAAATCCCGCCGCGACGTTCGCGGACGTGATCGACGTGAACAGGCCGGCATCGTGTCCGATCGTGTACGCGCCGAACGACTCGCCCATGTCGGAGTTGATGTCGATCCGCATCCCGTCGGCCTTCCTGCCCTACCTGCCCTCTTCCGACGTCGTCTTCTTCTCGTCGCCCTTCGGCGGCTTCGGCGGCCGCGGACGATTGACGCTGAGGCTCACGCCCTGCCAGAACGGCTCGACCTTTCGCTCCACGTCGTGGCGGCCCTGCACGAGATACTCGAGAATCGCCTTGTCCCATTGCAGGCCGGCCGTGGCGACGAGCTTCAGCCAGTCGCCGTGCGCGGTCTCGTCGGGCGCTTCGGTGCCGCCTTCCCAGATCGTGACGTTCGGATTGCGCGCCATGAAGTCGGTCGCCTGCGGGTTGGCGCGCGCGCCCTTGATCGATTTGTAGATCAGCACGCCGTTCGTGAAATCGAGCTTGAAGTTCTTCTGATCGAAGTCGAAGCTGTAGCGCTTGTAGCGGTCGTACGCGCGGGCGTTCAGGTCGACGGTCCCCTTCTCCGCCTTCACGTACTCGGTGATCATGCCGAGCAGCTTCATCTGCTCGTCTTTGTGGCGCGGATAGCGGGGATCGTCGAGCCACGCGAACCCCGGCATCCACCACCCGCGCATCGTCCAGTAATCGCGCGTCTCGACCGCGCGCGTCCGCACCCACGCGGCGTACTCCGAGAACAGCTGGACCCATTCGTGGGTCGGATAACCGTGCGGGTTCAGGAAGATGTCGGGCAGCCACGTGCGCCAGATCTTCGGACGGATGCCGCTCTCGGGATAGATCGGATCCGGATCCCACTGCGCCGACGTGACGTCCACGCCGAGCGATCCGAGGTAGCCCGCGTGGAGCATGTAGCGCGGATTCTCCTTCTGCAGGTCGTACGCGAGCTGGGCGCCGTCGGCATTGGTGATCGGGTGGATCACCACGTTCACCTTGTTCAGCTTCTCGCGATAGGCGGAATCCGTGAGCAGCAGCTCAGCGAGCTTCAGCACGTGGCTCGTCGACGACACTTCGTTCGCGTGCTGGCGCGCCGAGTAGACGATCGTCGGCTTCATCGTCGTCTGCTTGGCGCGGGACCAGTGCGTCGCCTCGATCGGCGGCATCAGGTCCATCGCCCAGACTTCTTTTCCGAGGTAGCTCTCGCCGACTTTGTAGACGGTCGCCTCCCGGGACGACGCCATCTTCGCGAGGATCCCGTAGGCCTCGGGCGGCGGAATCGGCTCGTCCCATTGAAGCGAGGCCGGCGTGTATTTCTGAATGTCGGGCCACGGCCGCGGGTCGGCGTCGCCGCCCAGCTGCGCGACGACATCAGCCGGCTTGCTCTCGTGCTCCGTGCCGACCGTGACGCGAAGGCCGCCGAGATCGTGATACGCGAGCGCGTCGCGATAAAGGCCCGCCTGTCGAAGCCGCGACAGATTCGAGAAGACCGCCGTCACCTGTTCGGCCGAGAGAATCGTCCGATCGACGCGTTCTTCGGCGGCCCGCTTGACGAGCGCTTCACGCTCGTCCCGATCGGTGTCGACCTTGATCCGCAGATCGAGGCGCTCGACACCGTCGCGGCCCGCGCGCACGCCAGCCGCGAGCGTCTGCGGCCGGTCCACGGCGATTTTCGGGATGTCGAGCCTCGCCTCGCCGCGGCGGCCGTTACGCTCCACGTACTCGACGACAACCGACGGACGCGGCGCGTCGAAGCCGGTGATCGCGATCCGGGCATGGCCCGCCGTCCCGTCCGACTTCGCGCGCATCCGCGGGATGACCCGGCCCGGATAGTTCAGCGGCGCGCCGCGCGTGAACCGTCCCATCACATCGAAGAAATGGAGCGTGTTGAAGTACAGCTCCTCGTGGATCGCCTCCATCGACGAGATGAGCTCCTGATCGATCGGCAGTGAGTAGTCAGGCTCGCTGAGGCTCAGGTCGACGGTCAGCTCGCCGAAGAACGGCGCATCCTCGGGGCGCGGCTTGCCCTTGCCGAGCGCCATCACGTGGTCGTACAGCGTGGGCAGCGTCTTCGACTGGAACCGATCCCAGAAGCGCTCCGGATCGGTCGCGATCCGTTCGTCGATGAGGGTGCGGCCCGCGGAAGTCGCCTTCATCCAGCCGGTCGTGACGCGCACGCGCTCGTAGTCAGGGAATCGATCGAAGAACGGCCGCTCGACGAACTTCGGCTCGAACGTCTGCCGCAGGACCTCGGCGCCCGCGCCGTTGCGCGCAACGACTTCGTACGCCGGCGATCCGATCGGCGCCATCTCGAACTTGATGTTCTCCAGATCGATGTTCAGCTCCTTCGCGAGAATCTCGTCGATCGGATAGATCTCGAGCAGCCATCGCGTCGGCACGAACATGCCCTGCTGCTTCCAGCCGGCCGGCGGACCGAGCTCGGCGAACCGGATCGTGATGGCGCTCGCGCCTTTGCCCGCAAGCGCGGGACGGACGACGTCGTAGAGCCAGCTGTAGCCTTGTTTGTAGGCGGACAGCACGGTCACCGACGTGGTCCTCTCGTCGGCGCCGGCGTTCACGAGCTCGGCGCGCGCCTGCTGCTCGATCTTTTTTCGCAGCTCAGGCGGTTCGCTGAGGCGCGCTTCGATCGCGACGCCTTGCCGCTTCTTCACGACCGGGATGACCGTCCGGCGCAGCCGCGTCCAGAATTCCTCGACCTCCGACGGGATGTCGAACTCGTCGTCGACGATCGCGCGCCCTTTCTGCACGTCGAGATTCTGGACCTCCACCGTCAAGGTCGCGGCTGCGATCGCCGCGGCCGCGTCTTCCTTGACGATGGCGTCGAATCCAGCGGCGGCCTTCTCGGCGAACACCCTGACGCGCGCTGAGCTCAGGTCCTTGCCGCTCAACTGCGCGGCGAGCTGCCGCAGCTTGTACAGCGCCATCGCCGCCTGGCCCGCGGGCGATCGTCCCGCGACGAACCGGCGCACGTCCTCCTCCACATCGTCGAGCGTCGTGCGGTCGTTTCCGCGCGACCAGATGTGCGGGAACCGCTCCGCGAGCTGCTCGAGCGCACGCGCGAGGCCGGCCGCATCGCCGCCCGTCACGATCAGCGCGCTCTTCTCGCCGAACGCTTTCTTCACGACCTGAATCAGCCCTTCACCCGGCTCCAGCGCCGGACGCGTCCATTTGCCGCTCTCGATCAGCTTGTCGACAATCGGATGCTCGAGGCCGACGAGGATGAGCATCGGCTCGCTCTCCGGCGCGGCAATCGCTTTCGCCGGCTTCGCAATCGGCAGCGCGACGCCGGTGGACTCGAGTCCGAGCCGCGCGGCGAGATCGATGATGCCTTCGGTTCCCGCGCCCTCGGCCGTGATCAACGCGTCGACGCGGTCGGGAATCAGGTTGTTGTCGGAATCGCCGAGCGCGCCGTCGTTGGCGTAGAACGTGGACAGATCGAACGTCTCCTTCGCCGCGGCGCCAGGCCGCCGCGCCGGCGCCTGCGACGGCGCCTCGGGCGGGGCTGCGCGCGGGAGATCGACGGTCGCCGGCGCGATCCCGGTCGCGCGAAGACGAAGCCGAAGCTCGCGGACGGAGGGATACGAGAGCGGCCGCTTCGCGTCGCGCGCGGCCGTCGCCTTGAACTGGTTGAGCGCCACCTGCGCCTTGACGACCTCGGCGGCGCTCGTGAGCTGCACGTCGCAGGTGACGCGGTCGACGGCATCGACGCCGGCGCGAAGCACCACCGACGGAATCGTGACCGACGCCGCGATCGATTTATCCGCGAGGAACCGCCTGACCTGCTCCGCGATCGCCTCGGTTGTCGGACCTTTCTGGTCCCAGACGAACGGCAGATGACCGGCGAGCTGGACCGCCGCGGTCATCAATCCCGCGTCGTCGCCGCCGAACACCGCGACCGCCGGCTTGCCGCGGGCGGTGAACGCCGCCACCACGCCGTCGCCGGCTTTCAGCCCGGCGCCGCCGAGGCTCTCGGCGGTCGCGCCGCTGCCGGCGAGCGACCGCGCGCCGATGAAGATCGTGGCGCTGCCGTCCTGCCTTTCCACCGGTATGTTCATCGCCGTCGTCTCGAACCCGAGACGCGCGGCGACATCCGCGGCGGCCGCGACTTCAGCCGCCGTCGGCTGGTTCGGAACCGCAATCCGCGCGTCGACGAAGTCGACGACGCCGTCGCCGTTGCGATCCTGGAAGACGAGGCCAGGCTTGAAAAGATCGGACAGCGATGCGGGGGGCGGCGCCGTCGATTGCGTGTGGCCGACGGCGCCCGCCGCGACGAGCAACGCGACAGACAGCGTAGAACGCCCCACAACTCCCAGCGCAGAACTCGCTTGCGGCTTCTGCGGTTTCTGCGCCGTGCATCCGTCCATGCGGGTCACCGATCAAAACTGGAAGCGTACGGCGAACTCCGCCTGGCGCGACGGCGCGTTGATGTTCGCCAGGAGTGATGTCGTCGTTCCGAACAACGGCCGTCCAGTCGCGGCGTCGTTGCCGGCGCCGATGTTGTTGTTCGGCGTCGCGAAGTTGGCGCGGTTGAAGATGTTGAACAGCTGTGCGATGACCTCGGCCCGGCTGGAGCCAATCCTCACGAACTTCGAGAACCGGAGATCGACGTTCGCGAAGCTTGGGCAAGCGACGTCCGAAGCCGGGGTCAGATTCCTGGCACTCCGGAACGCGTTGATCGCGCCGAGATTCAGATCGCGACATCCCGACATCGGCAGCACGCCGGCGGGGAGATCGGAGTTGGTCGTCTGGGTCCCGGTCAACGTGTCGTTGTTGAGATCGAGCGCCGAGGTAATCGGCCCGAACGGCAGGCTCGATCGGAAGTCGCCGATCGCCGACACCTGCATCTCGTACGGGAGCGCGAGGATGCCGCTGACGACCAGGCGATGCCGGCGATCGGCGGTGCCGGGACGCTCCACCTTGGTGTAGCCGTAGTGGTCGCCCAGCGACGAGACAAAGCTGTTGTCGTTGGCCTTGCTCAGCGTGTACGAGACCAGCGCCTGATAGCGGCTCGACATCCGCTTCTCGACTTTCAACAGCAGCGCCTTGTAGGTATTGTCCGCGGTCGGCTGCCAGAAGACCACGCGCACGAACTGCGGGAACGGCCGCACGCGCGTGGTCTGATCCGGGATGTTGATCTCGACGTTGTCGCGGTCCCCGTAGCGGAAGACCGTGGCGAAATCGGCGGTCACGGCGAGATCGCGCGTCAGCGACCGATTGACGCCAACGTCGAACTGGTGCGCGTACATGTTGATCTGGCCGTTGCTGCCGACGGTGATCGTCGGCGGCGTGTTGCTCAGGAACGTTTCCCGCGAGCGGCCGCCGAATGGATCCGGGAATGTCAGCCCTTGTGCGGGAAGAATCGTGATCGGCTTCCCTTGCGGCCACGTCAGCTCGCCGAAGTTCTGCAGCGTCCGCATGTTGTCGTAGAAGAGGCCGTACCCCGCGTGGACGTTCATGACGCCGTTGTTGGCCGGGTCCCAGGCGACGCCCGCCCGAGGACCGAAGTTGTTGTGGTCGCCGCGATTCGGACGCGGCTGCGGGAAAACCGACACGTCGTAGGGGAACGATCCGTCGCGTCCGAGCTTGTCCTGGATCTTCGACAGCAGATCCTTGACGTCTTCGTTGAAGGAGCCGAGCTGCAGGTCGTACCGCAGTCCCAGATTGAATGTCAGGCCGGGCGAGGCCTGCCAGTCGTCCTGCAGGTACCCTGCGAAGATCTTCACCGGGATGTTGGCGTAGGTCGGCAGCGTGTTGGTGTACTGCGTCGGCCACGTCGTGCGATCGTTCGCGTCGTACGGCTGGTCCTTCGGGAACGTCCAGTTGCCGAGCGGCGAGCCGGTGTTGTCGCCCTCGAACGGCACGTAGCTGAAATCGAAGCCCATCTTCCACTGGTGCGTGCCGCCGAACCGCCGCATCAGGTACGACACGTCGTCTTTCAGCTCCCATCGTCCCTCGGGTCCCATCTGCGCGTTGCCGCAGCCGCCGACCTGGATGCTCGGGTAGTTGAACACCGGTGTGCAGTACGGCAGGCGAGCCGTGAAGTCGCCCGGCGCCCAGTCGCCATGGCTGTAGGGCGGCGCGACTTCGTACTTCGCGTACGCATACTGGAACCGGAAGTCATTCAACAGTCGATCGCTCAGCACCGCCGAATGTCCGACGACGAGCGACTTCCGCGGCACCGCGAAATCGAAACTGGCGCTCGGCGCCGTCCGGCCGCCGGCGGTGATGATCGGCCGATACTCGTCTTCGGCGCCATAGCGCGCGAACAGGCTCTGCGTCGACGTCAGCTGATGATTCACCTTCACGTTGTAGGTCCAGCGGTCCTGCGCGCTCTTGAAGGTGCCTTCGTACTGCGGCCACAGGCCGCGGGCGTTGACGGTGAAGAACTGGTTCTCTTTCGTGCCCTCGTACGCGACGAAGTAATGCGTCTTGTTCTTCACGATCGGCCCGCCGGCGGTGCCGCCATACTGGTACCGTCGATAATCCGGCTTCGTCGTCTGGAAGAACTCCTTCGCCGTGATCGACGCGTCGCGGAAGAACAGCAGCCCGGAGCCGTGCAGCTGGTTGGTGCCCGACTTCGTCACGACCGCCAGCACGCCGCCGGTCGCGAGCCCGTATTCCGCCTTGTACGTCGACGTCGAGACCTTGAACTCCTGAATCGCGTCCATCGCGAAGTTCTGGCGCGGCTCGCCCATCTCGGCCCAGGTGTTGTTCACGCCGTCGACGACGAAGGCATTCGAGTACTCGCGGGTGCCGGCGCCGAGGTTGACGTTGCCGCGATAGAAGAAGCCGCGGATGTTGTCCTGCGACGTGCCGGGGGTGAGCATGGCGAGATCGATCCAGCGCCGGGATGCCACCGGCAGGTCCTGAATCTGCTGCGTCGACACGGCGGTCGACACGTCGGACCGGCTGACGTCGACGATCGGCGATTCGCCGGTGACCGTCACCGTCTCGGAAATCGTCGCCGGCTTCAGCGTGAAGTTGATGATCGCCGTCTGCTCGATGACGAGCACGATGTCGGGGCGCGTCTCGGTGCTGAACCCGCTCAGCTCGCCGGTGACCGAGTAGCGGCCCGGCGGCAGCGACGGCAACCGGTACTCGCCCTGCGCGTCGGTGACCGCCACGCGCGAGAGCCCTGTCTCGACGTTCTTCGCGGTCACGGTCGCGCCGGGGATGACGGCGCCGCTCGAGTCCTTCACGGCGCCGGTGATTTGCGCGTTCTGCGCGTACGCGGAGCCGGCCCACGCCAACCAGGCCAGCGCAAACACGAATGCGATCAACCTCTTGTGCATCGCGCCTCCCATTACCTGCTCGAGCCGGGTCCGAAGGACCCGGCCTACATCGGCCCGGCCGACGTCAATCGCGTCGGAGCCGCCGGCTTGCCTGGCATGACTGGACGAATCCGGACGGTCGTCAGCGACACCGCGTCGCGCGCGGCGTCCTCTTCGATCCGCTGCACGGTGTAATGACCGTAGCGCGGATCGCGCAGCGTGCCGATCGCCGGCGACACCACGAGCGCTGCGACTGCCAGAAGCAGGAATCGCCTCGTCACGATCAACTCCTGAGGAGGAAGGCGGCTACGGAGACGATGAATTAGGCGGGAATCTTATCAGTACAAAACAAAAGGGCACCGCGTTATTGCGATGCCCCTCTGCCTCGCCAGCTTGGCTCCCCCAGCATTCACGGCGCCCTGCCGTAATCAAGCCAGCGAACGGTGCCCGGCGTAGGGGCAAGGCATGTGCCCGGCGGGTTTGCCTGAAAAGGCGCGAGATCGCGGATGTCGACCGCGTTCGCCGACGACGATTTCGTGCGCGGAGTTACAGATTTGAACAGCATCGCCGGGCGCAGAAACCGCGGAGCCCGCAGAACATGTCAGTACGCCCTTCTGCGGCTCCTGCGTGTTCTGCGCTGCTATGCGTCGCGCAGCCTAAGTTCCGTATAGCGGAAGCTGGGCCGTTTGTGCGGCGAGATCCGGGTTCTTCTGATCGCGCGCGGACAGAATCGGATCCGTCACCGGCCATGTGATCCCGATCGCCGGATCGTTCCAGGCGATGCCCAGCTCGCCCGCGCGGTCGTAGACGTCGGTGCACTTGTACTCGACCTGCGCGACCGCGCTGGTCACGCAGAAGCCGTGCGCGAAGCCGGGCGGCACGTAGCATTGCCGGAAATTCTCGGCCGACAGCGTGACGGCCACCCACTGGCCGAACGTCGGCGATCCGCGGCGCACGTCGACGGCGACATCGTAGATCTCGCCCTCCACGGCGCGAATCAGCTTGCCTTGGACGTGCCGAACCTGCAGATGGAGGCCGCGCACGGTGCGGCCAACCGATCGCGAGTGGTTGTCCTGGACGAACGGCAGCGGCATGCCGTGCTGCTTGTACCGATCGGCGTGGTACGTCTCGACGAAGAAGCCGCGGCTGTCGCGGATGACATCGGGCTCGATGACGAGCACGTCGGGAATGTCGGTGGGGATCACGCGCACGTCAGGACTCGTGGTCGAGAAGGTGAAGCAGATACTGGCCGTAGGCGCTCGATCCCATCCCTTTTGCGAGGCGCTCGACGTCCGATCGCGAGATGTATCCCATGCGATACGCGATCTCCTCGAGGCACGCGACCATCAGCCCCTGGCGTTCTTCGATCGCGTGAATGTAGTTCGACGCCTGCATCAGCGCGTCGTGCGTGCCGGTGTCGAGCCAGGCGATGCCGCGGCCGAGCCGCTCCACGTGAAGCTGGCCGCGCTCGAGGTACGCGCGGTTGACGTCGGTGATCTCGAGCTCGCCGCGCGCCGACGGCCGCAGCGCCGCCGCGATGTCGAGCACCTGATTGTCGTAGAAATACAGCCCCGTGACGGCGTACGACGATTTCGGCTTCGCGGGCTTCTCCTCGAGGCTCACGGCGCGTCCCTGCGCATCGAACTCGACGACGCCGTAGCGCTCGGGGTCGCGGACCTGATAGCCGAAGACGGTGGCGCCGATCGGGCGCGCGGCCGCGAGGCGCAAGTACTCCGAGAAGTGCGCGCCGTAGAAAACGTTGTCGCCGAGCGCCAGCGCCACGCGGTCGCGGCCGACGAACTCGCGGCCGATGACGAACGCCTGCGCCAGGCCGTCCGGGCTCGGCTGGGCCGCGTACTCGATTCGCATGCCGATCTCGCCGCCGCCGCCGAGCAGCCGCCTGAAGCCGTCCTGTTCGTGCGGCGTCGTGATGACGAGCACGTCGCGGATCCCCGACAGCATCAGCGTCGACAGCGGGTAGTACACCATCGGCTTGTTGTAGATGGGAACGAGCTGCTTGCTGACGGCGCGGGTCAGCGGATGGAGCCGCGTTCCGCTGCCGCCGGCGAGGATGATCCCCTTCAGCATCAGCACTCATTCCAGCGCGAAATCATCCGAGTCCCAGCCGCTGTCGTTCGTACTTCCCGGCCTGGATCTGCTCGCACCAGTCGCGGTGGTCGAGATACCACCGAACGGTCTCGCGCAGCCCGGATTCGAACGTGTGGTGCGGCGCCCACCCGAGTTCGCGGCGGATTTTCGCCGCGTCGATCGCGTAGCGCCGATCGTGGCCGGGCCGATCGGGCACGAACGTCTTCAGCGCGCGGTACGTGTCCGTGCGCGGCCGCAGCTCGTCGAGGATGTCGCAGATACGATCGACGATTTCCAGATTGGTCCGCTCGTTGCCGCCGCCGATATTATACTTTTCGCCCGCGCGGCCCTTCGCGAGCGCCAGCAGGATGCCGGCGCAGTGATCCTCGACGTGCAGCCAGTCGCGCACGTTCCCGCCGTCGCCGTAGATCGGCAGCGGCCTCCCCTCGATCGCGTTCAGGATCGTCAGCGGGATCAGCTTTTCCGGAAACTGATACGGACCGTAGTTGTTCGAGCAGTTCGTCACGATGACGGCCAGCCCGTACGTGTGGAAGTACGCGCGCATCAGATGATCCGCCGACGCCTTGCTCGCCGCATATGGCGAGTTCGGCGCGTACGGTGTCTCTTCGGTGAACACCCCGGTCGGCCCCAGCGATCCGTAGACTTCGTCGGTCGAGACGTGAAGAAACCGGAACGCGGCGCGCTCCGCCTCGCCGAGCGTCTTCACGTAGGCGCGCGCCGCCTCGAGCAGTTCGAACGCGCCGACGATGTTCGTGCGGATGAAGGCGTCGGGGCCGTCGATGGACCGATCGACGTGCGTCTCCGCGGCGAGGTTCACGACCGCCGTCGGCCGGCGCTCCGCGAAGATCTGCGTCATCGCGGCGCGATCCGCGATGTCGGCGCGAACGAACGTCGCGCGCGCGTCCTTCAGCGCGCGATCCAGGTTCAGGAGGCTGCCGGCGTAGGTGAGCTTGTCGACAATGACGACGCGAGCGGACGTGTTATCGAGCGCGTGGTGGACGAGGTTGGAGCCGATGAATCCGGCGCCGCCGGTTACGAGCAGCGTTCGCATCGCCTGCGCATCACGAAGTCACGAAGATCACGAAGCACACGAAGAACACTAGATTAGTTGACTCCGTGCTCTTCGTGGCTCTTCGTGACTTCGTGATAAACGAGCGCCGCTAGACGGCTGCGCCCTCCGGATACTGCAGCGCAAGCCGGAGCTCCTTCGCAAGCGAATCGACCGTCGTCCCGCTCCGCTTCCACGCGCCCTCGGTCTCGAACCGCAGGTCGCCGATGCGCCGGCCCCAGGGCGCGATGACGCGGCCGATCGCGCGGAAGTCGCCGCGGTCGGCGTGCTCCTGATCGAGCCGGCGGATCACGTCGGGCGCGACGCGGATGAACGCCCGCAGCGCCGACGCGCTCCGGATGCTGTACTTGCGTCCGTTCCACGCGCCGCCGAACACGAGCGCAATCTGCTTGAAGTAGTTGACGAAGAACTTCTTCGTCTCCTCGTGGTGGTCGCCCGACCGGCGCCCGCTGAGCACGCCGCCCTCGGCGAACAGCTTCTTCAGCTCCTGCGCCAGCGGCGCCTGCGCGACGCGGCCGCGGCCGACGCCGAGGAGCTTGATCTCGTCGTAGAGCGGCGAGTCCTCGCGGTCGTTCAGCGCGCGCACGATGTCGTGGCCGGTCGCCAGCGCGTCGTCGCGATACAGCTGGCGGCCCGAGAGGCTCACGAGATGCGACGCGTTCAGCCGCGTGTGCTTCGCGTTGATCGTGACGAACATCTGGACGACGTGATCTTCCGGCAGACGATCGAAGATGATCGCCGGCACGGCGAACTCCTCGCCCTCGAACCGCTCGATGTCGGCGTGCAGCGCGAGCAGCCGATGCTGGCCGTCGATCGCGCGCAGGATGCCCTCGCGCTCCGGGACCTTCAGGATGCCGACGCGCGAGTCGTCGTCGGCCGCCTGAAACGACAGCTTCTCGTCGCACGAGATGATGACGGCGCCGGGGATTGACG
>Ga0114129_10008838_pt1 | contig 14375 bp, 15 predicted proteins | sample RhiMetdeltSRZDD1_FD_80071 | JGI IMG/M metagenome (GOLD analysis project Ga0114129, IMG submission 80071) | Populus rhizosphere microbial communities from Tennessee, USA - Rhizosphere MetaG P. deltoides SRZDD1 (version 2) (version 2) | ecosystem: Host-associated > Plants > Roots > Rhizosphere >... | reverse complement strand
CGATGGGGCGGAAATACGGGAACTGCTCGCGCAGGAGATCCGGCATCGGGCGTCGGTCGGCCTTGTACGTGTCGGAGATCTCCGTGCGGTGGACGGGGCGCGTATCCCACGCGACCGCGACGCCCCTCGGCCGGTAGTCCGTCAGGAGCTTGAAGAGCATGTTCGTGAAGCCGAGCAGCGCATTCGTGGAGAACCCCTCGGTCGTCGCGAGCTCCTCGGGGAGCGCGAAGAACGCCCGGTAGGCCAGGTTGTTCCCGTCGACGAGGAAGAGCTCGGACTCGCGTGCGGGGGCATCGTCGAGCTGGAGCTCGACGCCGGTTAGTGTCTTCGGCATTACTGCCGAGCCTACTCCTTGCCCCTTCTGTGAGGTCGTCTCCGGCCGCGAAACCGAGTGGAACCGTTACGGCGACATCGTGTGGCGTGACGCGGAGACGACGGCGTTCATGTCACCGAGGTGGTGGCCGAGCAATCCGGCGCACGTCATCGTGATCCCCAACGACCACTTCGCGAACCTCGACGAGATTCCGGAGCGTGCGCTCGGGGCCGTCTATGCGACGGCAAAGCGCGTCGCGGTCGCGCTGAAGGACACCCGCGACTGCGACGGCACCTCGACCCGGCAGCACAACGGCTCCGGGGCGGGCCAGGACGTCTTCCACTTCCACGTCCACGTGTTCCCGCGCTTCACCGGGGACGGGCTCTACGCGAGAGACGCTGAGTTTCGGTGGTCCTCGCCGGAGGAGCGCGCGCCGTACGCCGAGCGGTTGCGGGAAGCGCTCGGATGAGGGTCGTCCCCTTCGCGGAGGAGCACATCGAGCCCGCCGCCGCGCTGCTCGAAGAGCGCCATGCGCGCCACCGTGAGGCCGAGCCGCTTCTGCCGGCACCGGTCGATTTCCGCGCCGAGATCGAAGGGCTCTGGGTAAAGGAAGGCGCCTCGGGCGTCTTCAGCGAGGGGGGCTACCTCCTCGGAACGCGGCTGGAGGAGAGCTGGGGCCCGAACGTATGGATCGAGACGGCGGGCCACGCGGTGCGGCGCGCGGAGCACGTCCGCGATCTCTACGCGGCGGCAGCGGCCGGCTGGGTCGACGCGGGACGGACGCGGCACTACGCCCTGGTTCCGGCGACCGACTCGGAACTGGTGGACGCGTGGTTTCGACTCGGCTTCGGCCAGCAGCAGGCGCATGCGGTTCAGGAGGTTCCCGTCCAGACCGACGTTGTCATCCCGGAAGGCTTTGAGATCCGTGCGCCCGACCCCCAGGACGTCGAGGCGCTGATCGACGTGGACCTCGCGCTTCCGCGCCACCAGGCCCAGTCGCCGGTTTTCTCCACTCGCTTCCGAGACTCACGTGAGGACTCCCGGGAGGAGTGGCAGAAGACATTCGCCGGGACCGACGAGGAGATCCTCATCGGCTACCGGAACGGTCGCCCGGTCGCCTGCTGGTCGCTCGTCTCAGCCGAGCGGTCACGCCACTACCACGGGCTCACACTCCCGGACCACGCCTGTTATCTCGCGTTCGCGGTCACGCTTCCAGAGACTCGCGGATCGGGGATCGGAGTGGCCCTGACACAGGCCTCCCTCGCACGCGCCCAAGAGCTCGGCTTCGAGTCGATGGTCACCGACTGGCGAGTGACGAACCTCCTTGCCTCGCGGTTCTGGCCGAAGCGCGGGTTCAGGACAACGTTCCTCCGGCTGTACCGATCCATTCCGTGAAGATCCCCATCCTGTCGGGTACGCGGGTGGCGGTGGTCACCGCTCCCGAAGACTCGGTCGTACTCAGACCTCCGCCGCCGGCGGAGACGGTCGACGAGATCGGTGCGGCGCTGCGCGACGCCGTTCGTTTCCCCCTCGCGGGTGAGCCGCTGGAGGCATTCGTCGCGCCGGGAGGGACGGCGACCATCGTCGTCGATCACCACTCGCTCCCCGTCCCCTCGGCCCAGGTCGATCCGCGCCAGGAGGCTTTGTTCGCGGTCGTGGACGAGCTGGAGCGGGTCGGGATCCCGTCGCAGCGGCAGACGCTGCTGGTCGCCGGCGGGCTGGAACGCCGCGCGGGTCGGCGGGAGCGGGAGCGGCTCGGGACGCCGGAGCTCGCGAGGCGCTTCCACGGCCGCGTGGAGACGCACGACGTCGAGGACCCGGCGCTCATCGAGATAGGCACGATCGAAGGCATCCCGTTGACAGTGAATCGGCTGCTGTTGGAGACCGATCTCGTCGTGACGCTCACGGCTGCAGAGACGGTCCTGCACGGCGGCCCGTCGGCGCTGCTGGCGGCAGGCGGGCCGGTCGCCCTGCGTGAGGCGGGCGCGCAGTCCCTGTTGGAAGCCTCCGCGGCGCGCGGGTGGGATCTGGCGGTGGTGTTCGAGCGCGCTTTGAGCGAGCGGGTGCCTTTGCTCGGAATCTCGCTCGTCCTCGACCATCCACGGCTCGGGGGTGCGCTGCGAGGGTTCCCCCACGATCGCGGCGTGGCCGAACGGCTTGTCCGGTCGCCGCTCGCGACCGCGTTTCGCGCCCTCCCCTCGCCGGCGCGCCGGCAGGTCCTGCGCTCGATGCCGATCGAACTAAAGGTCATCGCCGCCTACGCCGGTCCACCGTCGGTCGCCCACGCCGAGGCGCTGCTGCGTGCCGTCGAAGCCCGCTCCGTCCAGCTGGAGGGGAAGCTGGACGCGATCTGCATCGGGATCGGCCCGACGAGCGTCCACCTCCCGCGCGAGACGGCGAATCCGCTGCTGGCGGCGTACCTCGGGCTGGGCATCGTCATGCGGCTCTGGCGGGACGACTTCCCCGTCGTGGACGGAGGGACCGCGATCCTCGTCCACGACTTCAACCGTCGCTTCGGCCACGCGACCCAGCGCCCCTATCGCCCGTTCTTTGCCGGCCGGTGGACCGAGGAGGATGCCGTCCGCGACTCGGACGCGCTCGCTGCCTACCGGGGAGGACGAAGCGCGCATCCGATTCTCCCATTCGCCGACTGGGACGCCTGCGCGCCGGCCCTGGAGCGGCTGGGGGCGGTGCTGGTGGCCGGCTGCCGCGACGCCACTGCCGCCCGCCGGCTCGGTTTCGTGCCCACGCACGGAGTCGGCGCCGCGCTGGACATGGCGCGTGGGAGGGCCGGCCGCGCGCCGCGGATCGGGTTCGTCCTCTCACCGCCGTACTTCCCGCTACAGGTTCGCAACCCTCAACCAGCCGCAAAGGTGCCAGACACCCTTGAAGGTGGCTGAGGGTTATTCCTCCCCGAGGTAGGTCTTGCGAACCTGCTCGTTCTCGCGTAGCGCCCTGGCGTTATCCGCGAGAGCAACTTTCCCGGTCTCGAGCACGTAGCCGCGCTTGGCCACGTCGAGCGCCATGAGCGCGTTCTGCTCGACGAGCAGGATGGTCGTCCCCTGCTTGTTCACCTCGACGATCGTCTCGAAGATGCGCTCGACGAAGATCGGAGCAAGGCCCATCGAGGGCTCGTCCAGCATGAGCAGCTTCGGCCTGGCCATCAGAGCCCGGCCGATCGCGCACATCTGCTGCTCGCCGCCGGAAAGCGTCCCCGCCTTCTGCGTCCGCCGCTCCTGGAGGCGTGGGAACAGCGTGAAGACCCGGTCGATGTCCTCCCTGATCCCGCGGCGGTCCTCGCGCTGGAAGGCGCCCATCTCGAGATTCTCGTGCACGCTCATCCGCGGGAAGAGACGGCGGCCCTCGGGGGACTGGGCGATGCCCATCTTCACGATCGAATGCGGGCTCGCGTTCGTGATGTCGCGCCCCTCGAAACGGATGGAGCCACGGCGGGGATGGTTGAGACCGTTGATGGAGCGGAGCGTCGTCGACTTGCCCGCTCCGTTCGAACCGATCAGCGTGACGATCTCACCGTCCCGGACGTCGATCGACAGCCCCTTGAGCGCCTCGATCGCGCCGTAGAAGGTGTGCACGTCCTTGAGCTCGAGGAGGACGCCGTCGGTCTGGGTCATGCCGCGCTCGCCGCCCCCGATCCAAGGTACGCCTCGATCACACGCTCGTCCTTCTGCACCTCTGTCGGCGTTCCCTCCGCGATCTTCTCACCGTAGTCGAACACGGTCACGCGGTCGGAGATACCCATCACGACGCGCATGTCGTGCTCGATCAGGAGGATGGTCAGGTCGTGCTCGGCCCGCAGCTTGGCGACGAAGCCGGTGAACTCGAGCGTCTCCTGCGGATTCATCCCCGCAGTCGGCTCGTCCAGTAGGAGCAGCTGCGGATTGATCGCAAGCGCGCGCGCCACCTCCAGCCGGCGCTGGTCGCCGTAGGACAGGTTGCGGGCGTATTCCTCTTCGTCGACGTCTCCAAGGCCAGAGAACTCGAGAAGCTCTCGCGCGCGCGTCCGGGCCTGCACCTCTTCGCGCTTGACGCGCGGCGTCCGCAGGATGCTCGGCACGATCCCACCCTTGAGCTGCGTGTGCATCCCGACGAGGACGTTCTCGAGCGCGGTCATCGTCTGGAAGAGGCGGATGTTCTGGAACGTCCGTCCGACCCCGCGCTCGGTGATCGCGTGCGGCGGCTTTCCGGTGACGTCCTCGTCCTTCAGGACGATCATCCCGGACGTCGGCTTGTAGACGCCTGTGAGCATGTTGAAGAAGGTCGTCTTCCCGGCGCCGTTCGGGCCGATCAGGCTGACGATCGTCCCCTGCGGGATGGTGAAGTCCACGTCGTCAACCGCGGTGAGGCCGCCGAACTCCTTGCGCAACTGCTCGATTTGGACGAGATCACTCATGCGTGACGTCATAGAGCGGCTGGTCGTGGACTCCGACCTCGAACTCGGCCTTCCGCCGAGTGTTGGGTATCAGGCCCTCGGGTCTGAAGAGCATCGTCAGCACGAGGATGACGCCGAAGATCCCGAACTCGTACTTCGGCACCTCGATGTTGAGCGACAGGTGCTGGTTGAGCCAGGCGCCCGTGTTGGCCAATCCCTCGCGGTCGAGGTAGGAGAGGAAGGCGGCGCCGAGGATGACGCCCCAGATGTTTCCCATACCGCCGAGGATGACCATGCACAGGATGAAGACGGAGATGTTGAAGAAGAAATCGCCCGGGAACGTCGCGCTCTTGAAGCTCGCGTAGTAGGCGCCGGCGATTCCGCCGAAGAACGCGCCGGCGGCGTATGCCCAGGTCTTCGTCCGCATCAGCGGCACGCCCATCGCCGACGCTGCCGTCTCGTCCTCGCGAATCGCGACCCACGCACGGCCGAGCCGCGAGTCGAGCAGCCGGAGACTGCAAAAGATCGTGAACAGGACGAGCAAGATCGCCGTCCAAAAGAAGAGGCGCTCGGAGGTGAAGAAGGTGCCCGATCCGGTCAGGTAGTTGAAGCTTCCGAACCCGGGAGAGTCGATCGGGACGATCCCGTTCGGCCCGTTGGTGAGGTTGAAACCGGTGCCGAAGAGGTCGTCGCCGTTGCGCGCGATCTGGGGCAGGATCTCGCCGAAGCCGAGCGTGACGATCGCCAGGTAGTCGCCGCGCAGGCGCAGCGTGGGCAACCCGATGAGGATTCCGACGAGGGCGGTGACTACGCCCGCGAGGGCGAGCAGGAGCCAGATCGAGATGTGGATGCCGGGGACGGTCGCGCCGACCCCGGTGTCCCAGAAATGGACGTTCACGCCCGCGAACTGGCTCGAAGCGAACCACGCGACCGTGTAGGAGCCAATCGCGTAGAAGGCGACGTACCCGAGGTCGAGCAGGCCGGCATAGCCCACGACGATGTTCAGGCCGATCGCCATCATGATGAACACGAGCATGTAGACGCCCGTCGACACGTCGGGCCACGCCCCGAAGATCGGTATGTCGAACATGTTCGAGACGTAGAACGGGTAGGTGAACGCGAGCCCGAATGCCATCGCGGGGCGGATGTAAGGTCCGATCGTGGGAATCCGTTCCCACGGCGGGACGTACAGCACGACGAAGACGAGCCAGGTGAAGAAGGCCGCACCACGCCACAGCCCCGGCTCGCTCGTGGCGTAGTTGAAGATCGGCGCCAGGACGACGAACGTGATCAGGAAGACGATTGCGGCTGTTACCGCACGCCGGAAGGTCAGCCGCGCGACTGGCCCAGCCGTCTCGGGCAGGATGCGACCCTCGAGCTCGTCGATCCACTCCCGGACGGGATCGAGGAAGCCGGTGCGGCGCCGTACCGCCATGTCAGCCTCCTTCCGGCGTCCGTTCGCCGAGCAGGCCCTCCGGCCTGAAGACGAGGATCAGGATCAGGATGGCGAAGACGAGCGACTGCGTCCAGTCGCTGCCGGGGGCGTGCCACGACAGCCCTTCGTTGAACGCCTGGATCAGCCCAATGATGATCGCGCCGAGCACCGCGCCGGGCAGGTTCCCGATCCCGCCGAGGACGGCCGCTGTGAACGCGATCAATCCCAGCTGGAAGCCCTGGTCGTAGCGGATGTTCGTGACATAGAGCGCATAGAGCAGGCCGGCCGCCCCGGCCAGACCCCCGGCGATCAGGAACGTGAACGAGATGGTGCGGTTGACATTGATGCCCATCATGGCCGAGGCATCCCGGTCCTGGGCGGTCGCGCGCATCGCCTTCCCCTGCCTCGTCCGCTCGACCAGCCAGACGAGCACGAGCAGGACGGGCACCGTGATCAGGATGACGATCAGCTTGTTCCACTGGTAGTCGACGCCGCCGATGCTGAACACATTGGAGTGAGGCAGGACGTCCACGACCTCGATGTAGTTCGGGCCCTTCCAGGCGAGCGCGACGTTCTGGAGGATGAAGGACATCCCGATCGCCGTGATCAGGGGGGCGAGCCTGGGGGCGCCGCGTAACGGGCGGTAGGCAACGAACTCGATCGAGGCGTTGAGGATGCCGCAGAACGCCATGGAGACGATCAGCGTCCCGAAGATGGACAGCCAGACGATCGTGCCGCTGTCGCCGCTCGCGACGCCGAACCAGCTGGCCAGCACGGTGGCGGAGACCATCCCGCCGAGCATGAAGACGTCGCCGTGGGCGAAGTTGATCAACTCCAGGATCCCGTACACGAGCGTGTAGCCGAGCGCGACGAGGGCGTAGATGCAGCCCGTCGTCAGCCCGATGAGGAAGACCTCGAGGAAGTCCGACGGGGTCTTGACGAAGTTGACGAGCAGCCAGGCGAGCAGCAGAACCACGAGCGTGAGCCCGCCGACCGCGGTGAGGCTTACGCGGTTCCGGAGGTGCGATACCGGTTGGGGACGCGCTTCCGTGACCATCGTCTGTAGGGAAGGAGATCGGAGGAGGCCCGTCGGGGCCTCCTCCGAGCTATGTCGTTTCCTCGATCGCTAGCCGGCCTTCACGAGGTTCTGCGGCGGGACGATTGTCTTGTACGTCTTGCCGGTTCCGCTCGTTCCGGATCCCTGCTGGAGGTAGACCGTGATCGGGTTCGCGGTCGTGTCGCCATTCTCGTTGATCGCGAACGAGCCGAGGATGCCGTTCTTGACATCGGTATTGAACAGCTGATCCGTGACGGACGCCCTGGTGCCGTCCGACTTCTCGATCGCGTCCAGGATGACGACGGCGGCCTGGGCCGCGTAGGCGGCGTATGGGTTGACCTGGGTGCCGATCTGGGCACCGAAGTCGTCCACGAACTGCTTTCCGGGGCCGGTCAGCTTCTCCGGCGGAATACCGGCGACGCTGACGTACATGCCCTGGGCCGCCGGCCCATTGGCAGTGAAGTCGCTGAAGCCGTCAGGAGCGATCAGCGGGTACTTCGCGCCGAGGACGCTCCGCAGGTCCTTGATCAGCTTCGCACCGTTCTCACAGATCAGTCCACCGAGGAACACGGTGTCCGCTCCGGTGTTCTTGATCCGCGTCGCCAGCGCCTCGTAGCTCGAGGCCTTCGGATCCCAGGCCGTGAAGCCCGCGATCTGCAGCTTGAGCGCCTTGGCCGAGTTCTGGTAGTCACGGGCGACGCCGAGGCCGTAGGCCTCCTTGTCGTTCAGGATGAACACGCTCTTGTAGCCGAGCTGCTGCGTCAGCTGGGCGTCCGCGGCGCCCTGGAAGTCGTCCGCGGCGACGATGCGGATGTAGTTCCGCTTCCCCGTCGGGTAGTACTTCTCAGGCTCGCCGGGGGCGATCGCCGGGCCCTTGTGGGTGAGTCCCACGTAGGTGTTGGCCGGGCTGACCATTCCCATGGGGCCGTTGGCCGCTCGGTTCAGGATCGGAATGATGATCTCGGCGCAGCCCGAGTTGAACGTCCCGATGACGCCGATCACGCTCGTGTTGCGCGCGTAGGCGTTTCCGTTCGTCGAGCATTTGCCCGAGTCCCACTTTCCAGCCTGCGCCGTCGAGTCGTCACAGGACTGGTACCCGACCGTGTACTTGCCGGCCTTGAAGTTCTGCTGTTTGAAGATGAACTTGATCGCATTCACCATCTGCTCGGTCTGCGTCCGGCCGGATCCCTGGAGCGGAAGGTCCGAAGCCACCAGGAACTGCGGGTCCTCACTCCCCTTGTAGATGCCGCCCGGACACGACGAAGCCGGGAGAGCGGTTGCACCGCCGCCTCCACTCGTGGAGGTCTCGCCGGTCGTGGTTCCTCCGCCTCCACCGCCGCCGCAGCCGGCCGCCACAAGCGCGATAGTGCCTATGACGCCGATCAGCGCGGCGATCGAAAGTCGCTTTCTCAACTGATCCTCCTCCTCTTCGCTCGTAGGCCTGACCGAACCAGCGTCGAGAGGCGTGCACGCTGCTCTTGGAGTATTAGGGTTGCGGGGCCTGGTCGCAAATTGGATCGTGCGTGCATTTGGCCTGCGGATAGGGTTTGTGGCATGCGTTCCGTGCTCGCGGCGCTCGTCGTCGGTGCCGTGCTCGTGCTTGTCGGCGCGGGGTGTGGAGGGATCGACCAGGGCAAGCTCGAGTCCGCGATCGAGACGCAGACCAACGAGCAACTCCAGGAGGCAGGCCGAGCCGAGAGGGTTTCGAGCGTTTCGTGCGCGAAGGCCGGAGACGACTACCACTTCACCTGCGATCTCAAGCGTGCCAACGGCTCGACCCTCCTGACCGTGAAGGCCGACTGCACGAAGGACGGCACGTGCAGGTGGCGCAGGGCATAGTCATTCAGTAGGCGACGCTGAAGCGCGCCCGCGCATGCTGCGGCGTCTCCGCCTCGTCGAGAACGGCGACGGCAAAGTCCTCCAGTGAGATGCGGCTCTTGCCGCCCTCGTCCAGCAGCAGCTCATCGCCGCCGATGCGAAAGGAGCCCGTTCGACCGCTCTCGTCGAAGCTGCGCGGCGGCGTGACGACGCTCCAGACGAGCGGGGTCCCGGCGGCTTGCAAGGCGTGCAGCGCGTCGAGATGGGCCATCGCCTCGGCCCGGTAGTCGGGGTTGAAGTCCTCCAGATCCATGACGCGCCTGTCCTCCGCCGCCTCGAGGGTTCCCGCTCCCCCGACCACGACGAGCCGCGACACCCCCGCTTCCTCCAGGCCGGCGAGCAGCGCATGAGCGACGCGGACCACCGTCTCCGGCTCCGAGCGGTTGATCACGGCGCTGAGGACCACGTCGTGGCCGGCTGCGGCAGTCGCGATGCTGGCGGAATCGGTGGCGTCGACGACAGGCCGCACGCCGCGCGTCACGTCGTGCCCGCGCTCGAGTGCCTCGTCGACGAGGTGCGAGCCAACTGCCCCGCGCGCCCCGAGCACGAGCATCTTCATCCGCGCTTCAAGCCGGCACCGGCGAAGTCTGCGCTCACGCGGCTATTGTCGCGCGCCGGAACGCCTTCGGCCCAGGAGAGCCCATGCGGCGGGTGGGATTCGAACCCACACGGGGCGAAGCCCCAATGGATTTTGAGTCCATCGCGTCAGCCAGTTGCGCCACCGCCGCCCTGTCTTTGCCAATTGTAGAGAGGCATTCGAAGGCATTTGCGTAGCCAAAGCAGACAACGATGCGAACCGCCATGATAGGCGCGTGAGCAAGAGGCTCGGCGTCCTGACGGGCGGCGGCGACTGTCCCGGCCTGAACGCGGTCATCCGTGCGGTCGCGCGCCGCTCGATGGACCGGGGCTACGAGGTCATCGGCGTTCGCGAAGGTTGGCGTGGCCTCGTCGAGGGAACCTTCGAGCCCCTCGGGCCGCGCGAGATCTCGGGCCTCCTTCCGCGTGGTGGGACGATCCTCGGCACCACTCGGACGAACCCTTACAAGATCGAAGGTGGCGTCGATGCCGTGCTCGGGTGGTTTCGGGACGAAGAGTTCGACGCCCTGGTCGCGATCGGGGGCGAGGACACGCTCGGTGTGGCGGCGCGCCTCCACGGGGAGCACGATTTCCCGGTCGTCGGGGTCCCAAAGACGATCGACAACGACCTCTCGGCGACCGACTACACGTTCGGCTTCGACACGGCTGTCTTCGTCGCGACGGAGGCGATCGACCGCCTCCATACCACGGCCGAGTCTCACAACCGTGTGATGGTGCTCGAGGTGATGGGGCGCCAGGTCGGCTGGATCGCGGTGATGAGCGGGATGGCCGGCGGCGCCGACATGATCCTCATCCCCGAGCAGCCGGTCACCGTGGAACGCGCGTGCGAGGAGATCCGCCACCGCCATCACCGAGGCAAGGACTTCTCGATCGTCGTCGTCAGCGAAGGCTACGAGCTCAGGTACGAATCCGGGGAGACCCGCACGGTCGCGCAGGAGGAGCGCGACCAGTTCGGACACGTCCGACTGGGCGGGGTGGGGGAGGTGCTCGCCCGCGAGATCGAGGAGCGAACCGGCTACGAGACCCGCGTGACCGTCCTCGGTCACGTGCAGCGCGGTGGGACGCCGACGCCGCGCGACCGTGTGCTCGCGACCCGGTACGGGCTCAAGGCCGCCGATCTCGTGGACGAAGGGAAGTTCGGGCAGATGGCGGCGCTTCACGGCGACGCGATCGTCGACGTCTCGCTGGCGGTGGCGACGGCCGAGCTCAAGACCGTGCCGAAGGAGTGGTACGACGTCGCGAGCGCGTTCTTCGGTTAGGCGGCGCGCGTCAGCACGACGAACTCACGCCCGTCGTGCCGCAGCTTTCCCTCGCGCTCGAACCCGAGGGCGTGTGCGACCATCTGCGCGCGCCGGTTGAAGGCAGCGACCACCACACGGAAGCTGAGCGGGTCGTAGAGCTCGCCGCCGAACCGGCAGGCCTCGCGCAGGAAAGGGCCTCCCAACCCGATGCCGGTGAGATCGGGTCGCAGCCCGGCCCCGACGTCGAGCACCCCGTCCTCCTCGTCGAGCCCAGGCACCCGGGCGTCGTCGCCGAAGCAGCAGAAGCCCACGAGCGCGCCGTCCTCGTCCAGCCCGGCGAAGTACGTGTACGCCAGCAGCCGCTCGGGGTCGCCGCTGTCGTAGATCGAGTACGGCTCCGGGTAGCGCCAGTCGGAGATGTCCTCGGCATCCGCCCGGGTCAGCTCGCGAAAGGTGAAGCTCACGAGAGCAGCTCGACGAGCGGAAACGAACGGTGCCGGCGCGGCGGGACGAGGAAGTTCTGCCGGTGCGTCGTCTGCAGCACCGAGTTGAGCCCCTGGCCGCGCGCGCCGCGCTGGAAGGGAAGCCTCGTCCCGTCCGGCAGCACGCCGTCCATCGCCAGGCGGTTGCGCTTGAAGTCGTCGCTGGTCGGGTTGAACACGACGAAGTGCACTCCGGCGCGTGGCTCCTCTCCCAGCGCGTCGACCCCGGGCTGAGAGCTCCACGCGAAGGGGTTGTCCAGCGTGTTGAAATCGGCGCGGTGAGGGATCGCCGTACCCTTCGGGTAGATCGTCCCGTCGCTGCCGCGGACGTCCTCGAGCAGCCGGGACGTGGTCTGGATCGACGCGCTGTGCCCGATCGTCCCGGTCTTGTGAAATCCGCGTGTCACGTTCGAGACCGAGGCGATCTGTCGCGGTCCCTGCGGAATCGTCTGCGCGCCCGGCTTCGCCTTCATCCCGGGATCGAAGGTCGTGTCGACGCGGTCGCGGAAGTCGAAGGTCAGGTACCAGGCCTCCAGGTCCTCGAAGATGTGGGAGAGCGCCATGTGCGTGCCTCCTTGGAAGTAGCCGCCCTTCGCGTTCGTGTAGCCGAGCGTCTCGAGGTTGGCGATGCGGGTGGGCCCGAGACCCGCCTTCTGAGTCGACGTGAAGCCGAGGAAGAGCTCGGACGTGTGGGGGACGAGATCGGCACCCGGGATCCCGGCCGCGAGCGCCATCCGCTTGGGCAGGCTCATCCCGCCCTCGAAGCCGCCGCCCGCGAAGCCGATCCGCACGCTCGTCGGCTCCAGGAAATCGAGCGCGAGCAGCTTCTTCGCGCCGCTTTCGACTGCGTCCTTATCGTCGCTGCGCAGCAGGAACGCGACGTCGTTCTCCTCCAGGATGACGTCATGCGGGTCGCTCGGGAAGCGGATGGAGTGAGTCAGTGCCTTGATCGTGCGGCCTTTTGCCTTCGTGGCGCGTAGGTCGACCGGGATGTGCTCGGCCGCCTGCTCGGGGACGACGCGGTCGAAATAGGGGAGACCCCAGGCGACGGTCACGCCCAGCCCCGCCGGGGTCGGCTCGCGCCCGTCCTCGATCGCCCCCAGCGCGCGCTCGAGCTCCTTCTGCGCCTGGACGAGCGAGGCGCGGTCGCCTGTCACGCGGACCTTGGCCGTGACGAGCCGGTGATGGAGCGGCGGGACGACCACCTCGATCCCGTCGTCCTGGACGACGCGTACGCCATCGAGCACGTGCTGCTCGGGGGGAACGCCGGCTGCCGAGGCTCGTGTTGGCGTCTGGCCGAGCCGGTCGACCAGCTCGTAGATGCCTACTCCGGCGACGGCGCCGGCCGCGGCGCCCGCCAGGAGCTCCCGACGTGTCAGCCGAGGCACTGGCCTACTGAGGCTGGATCAGCACGAGACTGCGCATCATCCGGTCGAGGTTCTGCAGCACGCGCTGGTATCCGAACGGCGGCGCGACGTGCTCGCTCACCGTGTAGAGGGAGCCGTTGCGGCGCCAGGCGTAGAGCAGATGCCACTGGTCGGCGTCCCGGTTGACGGTGTAGAGCGTGATGCGGTAGCCGCTCACGGTGCGGGGCTTTTGAGGATCGGCGAAGCACGGGATGTAGGTCTTCACGCGCTTGCGTCCCGCCTGCTCGTCATTGCGGCACTTGGGGATCGCGGTGCGGCCCGGATAGCCGCGGAAATTCACGTGCACCTCGCTCCCCTTCTCGTACCAGATGAAGCCGGCGAGGTAGCTACGGTCCTTGCCGACCGAGGCTCCGCTGCTCCACCGGCCGCCGATCTCAGCCGTGAGCGGGCTCGGCACCCAAGCGGGACAGTAGACGGGAGCCTTGATCCGGTTCGCGATCTTCTGCCAGCCGGCTCGCCACGCCTCGGGGCACGTGGACTTCGTCGGCTCGGCTCGCGCCTTCGAGCTCGAGTCCACGCTCCCGCATGCAGAACCGAGCATGAGCAGGAGAAATCCGAGCGCGAGGAGGGACCGCTTCACGCGCAGAGGGTAGCGCTAGGGTCCTGCCGATGGAAGCGACTAGCGCAGCGCTGCATGGCCGCCGGAACATGACGGGGAGGCTGCGGCGTGCCCTGCTCCGGACCCCGCAGGAGGACGTCCGCTCCTGGGTGCAGTGCGGGTGGCGGGCAGAGCCGGATCCGGTGCGGCTGCGCGGAGAGCACGAGGATTTCTGTGCGCTCCTCGAGGAGGAGGGCGTGGAGGTCGTGCTTGCGCCTCCGATCGCCGGCGGCAACCTGGATGACGTCTACGCCTTCGATCCCGCGTTCATGACGGAGCGGGGCGTGGTGCTGCTGCGGCCGGGAAAGGAGTGTCGGCGCGGCGAGCCGGCGGCGCTCGAAGGGGATCTCGAGGCCGCCGGCATCCCGGTCGTCGGCAGGCTCGAAGCGCCGGCCCAGGCGGAGGGTGGCGACCTGATCCGCTTCGACGACGAGACACTTCTCGCCGGCTACACCTATCGGACGAACGAAGCCGGGATCGAGGCGATTTCGGGGATGGTCCCCAACGTCATCACCTTCGACGTCCCGCACCTGCACGGCCGCGGCGAGATCCTCCACCTGCTCTCCCTCCTCAGTCCCCTCGATCACGACCTCGCGATCGCATTTCTTCCGCTTCTTCCCGCCCGGCTCGTCCAGCTGTTCGAGGAGCGCGGGGTCGGGCTGATCGACGTGCCCGAGGAGGAGTTCGCGACCCTCGGCACGAACGCGCTGGCGCTCGGCCCCCGGCGCGCGCTGATTCTCGACCGGAACGTGGAGACGCGCCGGCGACTGGAGGCCGCGGGCGTGGAGGTGGTTACGTATCGCGGCACCGAGCTCTCCAAGGGCGACGGCGGCGCCACCTGCCTCTCGCTCCCGCTGCTGCGGGACTAGCTAGATCCGGTAGAGGGCGAGCCAGGGGCCCGAGAGGTCGCCGCCCGGCCGCACGTAGTACACGCGCTGTGCCTCGCTCGCGAGGTCG
>Ga0114129_10008837_pt1 | contig 14375 bp, 9 predicted proteins | sample RhiMetdeltSRZDD1_FD_80071 | JGI IMG/M metagenome (GOLD analysis project Ga0114129, IMG submission 80071) | Populus rhizosphere microbial communities from Tennessee, USA - Rhizosphere MetaG P. deltoides SRZDD1 (version 2) (version 2) | ecosystem: Host-associated > Plants > Roots > Rhizosphere >... | reverse complement strand
GCAGTCGGTCGGCACGCAGCGTGTCGATGGAGATCAGGACGACGGGCGGTGCCTCGTGGACGGCGCGGCCGGGGTCACCGCGGCGGCAGCCGCCTGCGAGCGCAGCCGCCGCCACCACCAGCCACCAGCGTCCCCGGATCATCCAGGGATTATCGCTAGAAGCGGAACCCCAGCGACAGCAGGAACTCCCGCGGCAGTTGATAGTCGCCGCTGCTGCTCGGCGTCCGGAAGTTCGCGGGGGTGATGAAGCCAGTGCGCAGGCCGAACTCGTCGAGGGGCGAATTCGGGTCCGGCGTCACCGTCGTGCGGCCGCTGATCTGCGCCTTGGAGTTGAGGAGGTTGCGCACCTCGAACTTGAACCACGGCCGCAGCGTGCGGAACACCGGGACGTCGTAGTTCACGGCGAGGCCCACGTTGTGCTCGGAATCGAACTGCTCCGCGCCGCGGGGCCCGAAGAACACCGTGTGGCCCGAGCGCGCCGGGGGCGTGACGTACCCGGTCCGCCCGGCGTTCTGGAGCGCGGAGAAGGGCTGGTTCGTGGCGGTGCGGCTGCGCGTGTAGGGCGAGTCGAAGCGATAGAGCAGGCCGAACGTGGCCTCGCCCGCGCGCCCGAGGGACAGCTCGTATGTGCTCGACAGGAACACCTTGTCGGCCTGGAAGTCGTCGAGGCGTCCCATGGGGAAGTGGCGCGAGGCGAAGAATACCTCGGGGTAGTCGCCGTATGTCGACGAGATACCCGGCGTGTTGGTGCCTTCACCCTCGAAGTCGCCGTGGTTCCGGAGCTGGTGCGTCCAGTGCCCGCCCACCTGCCAGCGGTCGGTCAGCACGTAGGCCGCCTGCAATTGCAGCGATCGGAACTGGCGCGTGGGCACGTCGCTGTTGCGATGCACCACGTTGTCGGCCCGTCCCAGGAATTCCCCGGCCACGAAGAGGTCGGTGGCGCCCGTGGTGGTGTCGGTGAACGTCTCCAGGAAGCCCGACACGTTGCGATCGACGAACGTCGCACGCACGTAGCCGCCGCGCGGCAGGGCGCGCCCGGCCGACACGGTGATCTCCCGCGTCTTGGGCGAGCTCAGCCCCTTGTCGAAGAAGACGTTCGCGGTGGGCACCTTGCCGCCCTGGAACTCGGCGTAGTTCTTCGGATCGAAGCCGGGAGCGAAGCTGCGGCCGACACCGGGAGGCCCGGTGTAGAGGTAGTAGGCGTACGAGGGATTGGCCACGGGGGTGTTGTCGCCGAACTGACTCTCGCTGAACTTGCCCGAATAGACGGCGTAGGTCGCGCCCAGCTTCCACTTCCCGTCGCCCTTGAGGTCATAGCCGACAGCGACGCGCGGCACCACGGTGTCGGTGTCGGCGCCGACGATGCCGCCCGTGGCTTCCGAGCGCACCTTTTCGTAACGCAGACCCACGTTGGCCGTGACGTGGTTGCCGAGCGTCCAGCGGTCGTTGACGTAGAACGACTGCGTGGTGATGTCGATGCGCGCCCCGCGCGTGGGGATCCAGTTGTAGAGGTAGTTCTCCCCGGGCGCGAAGACGGGCTGGATCCTGCCGTTCGCGTCGCGGATGGGGCTGCCCGGCGTGCCAAGGTAGTCGGCGTAGATGTAGTAGCCGGTGGCGGACTGTGAGTTGCCGCCGATGCGCGTGCTGCGGAAGTTCTCGTAGCCCAGCTTCACGTCGTGGCGGCCGAGGTGCTGGGTCGAGGCGAAGTACGAGAGGCTGGCCGCGATCTGGCGGTTGTTGCGATCCTCGGGGTCGGTGTTGTCGAAGTACGGCGCGTTGTAGTAGTGCTGCGGGTTGTACTCGGGGCTGATCGTGAAGATCGGCGAGTCGCGGATGTCGGTGCTGCTGCCCCCGGTGTTCTCGAAGCGGAACGTTTTCTCGGAGTACTGGCCCTCCAGAAACAGCTTGGGGCTCAGCACGCCGGTGTAGTTGGCCACGAACAGGTGGCTGGGCAAGCGGCGGGGCGGGTCGTAGAAGGTGTCGGTGTCGCCGGCATAGGCGGAGAGGCTGGGCCCGGTCTGCGTCGACACGTTCCGGGTGTAGGCAGCCTGCAGCGTGTGGTCCCGGGCGATGTTGCCGGTGAGCTTCGCCTCCAGGCGGTCGTTGCTGTTCACGCTCGTGTACGGGATCTTGGTGACGATCAGCGTCCCGTCGGTGCTGCGGTCGGACATGCGGCCGGCGCCGAAGAACCACAGCCGGTCCCGGACGATCGGACCGCCGAGGGTCGCCTGGTAGTCCTTGTTCGTCTTGTTCGTGCGCTGGGTGCCGGCCTCGTCCTCGATGGGGTTCTCGTCGCGCCAGGCCGAGTTCGTGAGGTCGGTGCGGAGGCTGCCGCTGAAGGCGTTGCCGCCGCGCTTGGTGATGGCGTTCACCACGCCGCCGCTGAAGCGGCCGTACTCGGCCGAGATGCCGTTCGTGAGCACCTGCACCTCGGCGATCGCGTCTTCGATGAAGAGGTTGGTGGGGCCGCCGAACGCGTTGTCGTTGACGTCGACGCCGTTGATCATGAAGACGTTGTCCCAGGCGAAGGCGCCGGCGATGGTGATCTCGGCGTTGGGGCTGCGGTCGCTGACGCCGGGGGACAGCTCGGTGATGCCGTAGAGCGTGCGGCTGGTGGGCAGCTTGTCCACGTCCTCGGCGCGCAGGGTGGCGCCGATCGTGCTCTGCTGCAGGAGGGGAGCCGTCTCGCCGACCACGGTGACCGCTTCACTGAGCGAGCCGACGGCCAGGACGGCATCGACGGTGAGCGAGCTGCCCAGCTCGAGGGACGCCTTCTTCTCGACGCTCTTGGTGCTGGGCGCGTCGAACTTCAGCGTGTAGTTCCCCGGCGGCAGGCCGCGGAACACGTAACCCCCGCGGACGTCGGTGATGGCCGTGCGCACGCCCTGCACGGCGGGCGACTGCAGCGAGACCATCGCGCCGGCGAGGGCGACCCCGTCGGAGGTGGTGACGTCCCCCGCAATCGTTCCGCTCAGGACGCCCTGAGCCGAAGCCACGCCGGGTCCAGATGCGAGAAGAACGGCGATGCACAATGTGAAACTACGCATGACTGGCCCCCTCCATTGACTTTTGTGGAAGCTAACCTATCGCTGGCGGCGGCGTCAATGGCCGTTTGGATCGGTCTAGATAAAAAACAGCGCGACGGACGTAGTTTCGCAATATGAAACTACGCATCTAGACCAAGTCGGAAAGCGCTTGGTGCCGCCCTTTCACTCTCGGTCTCGGGGAAGTCGCGATTGTCCCAGCGCGCGCTTCAGAACGGGATCGAGCTCGGGATGATGCGTGACGAGGAACCAGTTCTCGTGCAACGTGAAATACACCGGATAGGCTGCATCCCAGTGACCGGCCTTGCCATTTGTGGGCCAACCCTCGATTCGGTACCGATGACGGACCGTCCGCGCGCCGGGATCTATGGAATAGGTGATGCGGATCTGCTCGGCATCCGTTGGACCGCTGAAGATGGCTGCCTCGACGACACCACGGTTGGTCGTAAGGTAGGCCGCTTTCACGTCCCCTTTGAACATGGCCTCCAGACGGGAATGTCGAACGTCTCGCACCTTCAGTCCGGCGCGCTCCAGCACTTGGACCAGGGTTGCGGCGTGCTGCAGGTCCGCTGGGATCACCAGCCCACCCGGGGATGGGGCCCGCCGGTCAGCGCGCGATTCTGCCGGTGTGGCGACGCATGGGAGCCCGGAGAGGGCTGCCACTGCCGCGAAACGGCGTATCGTTGGCTTCATGTCTCCAGGGTCGATCGTGACCGAAGCGGGGGCTGAGCTCAGTAACGTGTTCGTAACAACCGGCACCGCCGCTGGGCCGCAAGCGGATCGTGGTTCTTGTTCAAGGACCCGCGCGGCGCACGGCGTGGCGTGGCGGCTTGTAGCCCAACCGATCCGACGTGCGTCCCGCCGCCGCCACCAGCGCCTCCGCGAAGACCTCCACGCGCCGCGGGGTGAGGCGCACCTTCGGGCCGCCGAGGCTCAGCGCGGCCGCCACCCGCCCGCCGGCCGAGCGCACCGGCGCTCCGACGGCCACGAAGCCGGACTCCAGCTCCTCCGCGCTCACCGCGTAGCCGCGCTGGCGCACGCGGGCCAGCTCGCGGCGGAAGGCGGCGACGTCGGTGATGGTGCGGGCGGTGAAGGACTCGAGCGGCTCGGCGAGTAGGGCCTCCAGTACATCCGGCGGCAGTTCGGCCAGCAGCACCTTCCCGGTGGACGTCGCGTGCACCGGCCAGCGCGTGCCCGCCCAGGGCAGCGTGCCGAGGACGTGGTGGCCGCGCACCTCGTCGAGGATGAGCATGTGGCGGCCGACCAGCATCTCGAGGGTGGCCGTCTCGCGCATCTCCGCGGCCAGGGCCTCGAGCTCCTCGCGGGCGGCCGCGCGCAGGTCGGCGGCCCCGCTGGCCCGCGCCCCCAGGGCCAGGAGCTCCGGGCCCAGCCGATAGACCTCGCCGTCGCGTTCCACCATCCCCTCGCTCTCGAGGGCGGTGAGCAGACGATAGACGGTGGTCTTGTTGAGACCCAGGGCGTGCGACAGCTCGATCATCCGCCGCCGCGGTTGCTCGGGCGTGAAGGCCTTGAGCAGGCCGATCGCGCGTCGCACGGCCTGGGTCCCGGGATAGGCGGACCGCTTTCGAGCCACGCCCAATACTAACGGTACGCGGCGTGCTGCGTATCCATGCGCCCGGACTGGCCGGCGGTGAACTCATACATGCACGAGTCGTCCGTGTAGGCCATGAAGTTCGTGATGGGGTCGCGCCCCGCGCGTTGCGGGCAGGAGTCGAGACTCAAAGGACAGCCGAAGTGCGCCTCCTTCTCCGCCGCCGTATCCGCTACCTGGTCATTGCGTGCGCTGCAGCCGCCCTCGAACGTGTGGTACAGCCCCAGCCAGTGGCCGGCCTCGTGCACACCCGTGTCGCCGGTGTTGAACGGGACCCAGGTGCTGCCGGGCAAGGTGCCGTAGTGGAGGTAGACGCCGTCGCTTTTCGGGTACCGGCTGTAGTTGGACGGGAACGTGGCCCAACCGAAGAGCGAGGCGGCATTGCAGGTGTAGATATTCAGTGTTTCCGCGCCGCCCTTGCGCACCGCGGTGAGAGCGGCGCGCCAGGCGCCGTCCTGGCAGTTGTTGAAGAGCGCGGCGTCCGTCCGGCGCGTCACGCCGGCCAGGGTGAAGCGAAACGGCGTATTGGCGCCCCCCGTGCGGCCGGCGAAGGAGTCGTTGAGGACGGCGACCTGGGCGCTGATCATCGTCGAGGGGACGTCGCCGTTGGACAGCCCGGCTCCCTGTTTGACGACGTGGACCCAGACGGGGATGGTGACAGAGCCCGCCGCGCGAGAGGTCGCCCCGCGCTGGGCGACTTGCTGCCGCGTGGTCTCGTCGGCGCGCTGCTTCTCCTCCAGCGAGAGAGGGCGCGTGCCGCAGGCCAGCCGGCGGCGGCGCGGCTCTTGCGCCTCCGCCGTTGCCGCGAGGGCGAGGATGAGAACGGCCGAGACGCTCGATCTCCGCATGCAGGCCTCCTCCGTGATCGGATGTGTGAACGTCGCACGGCCCACGCGCGGCTGTCAATAGCAATGAACTATCAGTTTCATATTATGAACTCAGCACTCGAGCCCGCCGCCGCTCGTGATAGGCTTGCTTCCAAAGACCCGATGCGCGCGAAGCTGTCCGTCGAGGCCGACATCCGGCAGGCGTCCACCCTGCCGAGCTGGTTCTATACCGACCCCGCCGCCTTCGACGAGGTCCGCGAACGCGTCTTCGCGCGGAGCTGGCAGCTCGTGGCCGACACCGACCTCGTGAAGAGCCCCGGGCAGGTCTGCCCGGTCACGCTGCTGGACGGGCTTCTCGAGGAGCCGCTCGTCCTCACTCGCGCCGCCGACGACAGCCTCCATTGCCTGTCCAACGTCTGCACCCATCGCGCGAACCTGGTGGTGGAGGGCCCCTCCGTCGAGAGCGGCCTGCGCTGCCGCTACCACGGCCGGCGCTTCGACCTGGACGGCCGATTTCAATCGATGCCGGAGTTCGAGACGACGCGCGACTTCCCGTCGCCCGACGACGACCTGCGGCGGCTCGACGTCGCCCCCTGGGGAAAGCTGCTGTTCGCCTCGCTCGACCCCGCCTTCCCGCTGGGGGAGCTCCTCGCCCCGATGCAGGAACGCTGCGGGTGGCTTCCCCTGCACCAGGCCGTGCTCGACCCCGCGCGCTCGCGCGACTACCTGGTGCGGGCGCACTGGGCGCTGTACTGCGAGAACTACCTCGAGGGGTTCCACATCCCCTACGTGCACGCCGGCCTGAGCCAGGGGCTCGACTATGCCGCCTACCGCACCGAACTGCACCGCTACTCCAGCGTGCAGGTCGGGGTCGCCCGCGGCGGCGAGCACGTCTTCGAGCTGCCTGCCTCCTCGCCGGATCACGGCGCGGCGGTGGCCGGGTACTACTTCTGGCTCTTCCCGAACCTGATGCTCAACTTCTATCCCTGGGGCCTCTCCGTCAACGTCGTGAAGCCGCTGGCTCCCGACCGCACGCGCGTCTCCTTCCTTTCTTATGTATGGGATCCGTCGCGGCTGGATCGCGGCGCGGGGGCCGACCTCGACCGCGTGGAGCGCGAGGACGAGGCGGTGGTGGAGAGCGTGCAGAAGGGCATGGCCTCGCGCCTGTACCGGCGCGGACGTTACTCACCCACGCGCGAGCAGGGCGTGCACCATTTCCATCGGCTCCTGGCCGAGCGGCTGGACTGATGGCGGCGCCGGCCCCCGTCGTTGCCCGCGACGAGGAACCGGACCTCGATCGCGCGCTGGGGGCGACCGACGCCACCCTGCTGACCATCGGCGCCGTGGTGGGCACCGGGATCTTCCTCACCACCGCCGACGTGGCCCGCGCCCTGCCGCATCCCGGGCTCGTGCTGCTGGTCTGGGGCGTGGCCGGCGTGCTGACGCTGGCGGGCGCCGTGACATATGCCGAGCTGGGCGTGCGCTACCCGCGCGCGGGGGGCATCTATCACTTCTTGAAGGAGGCCTACGGTCCGATCTTCGGCTTCCTCTACGGGTGGACGGCGTTCCTCGTCATCAACTCCGGCGGCATCGCCGCCATCGCCGTGGGCTTCGGCGAGTACCTCGGCACGTTCCTGCCGTTCTTCTCCGGCGCGCATGTGCTGGCCTCGGCCTCGTCAGCCCTGGGCACGTGGACTTTTACCGGCGCCCAGGCCGCGGCCATGGCGGCCATCGTCGTGCTCACGGCCGTCAACCACGCGGGCCTCCGCGAGGGCGCGCGCACACAGGCCGTCCTCACGGTGGCGCGGGTCGGGCTGCTGGGGGTGCTCGTGACGCTCGGGCTGCTCGTTCCCGCCGTCTCGACGGCCCCGCTCCTTTCACCCTTGCCCGCGAGCGCATCCGCCGCCGGGTTCGGCCTCGGCCTCATCGCCGCCTTCTGGACGTTCGACGGCTGGTACGGGGCGACGCTCTCCGCGGGCGAGCTGCGCCGGCCGGAACGGACGCTCCCGCTGGGATTGACGGCGGGCACCGTCGCCGTGGCCGTGCTCTACGTCCTCGTCAACCTCGTGTACGTGCGCGCCCTGCCCGTGGAGACGATCGCACGCACCCCGCGCATCGGCGAGGTGGCGGCCTTCGCCCTGTTCGGACCGCTGGCCGGCCGCCTGGTGGCGCTGGCCGTTGTCGTCTCCAGCTTCGGCTGCCTCGCCTCCACCATCCTCTACACCTCGCGCCTCTATCTCCCGATGGCGCGTGACGGTCTGTTCTTCCGCTCGGTGGCGCGGATCGACCCGCGGCGCCACACACCGACGGCCAGCATGTGGGCGCAGAGCGGATGGGCGCTCCTGCTCACCGCGTCCGGCACCTACAGCCAGCTCTACACGTACGCCACCTTCGCGGCCGTGCTCTTCCACGTGGCGACGGCGTCGGCGCTCTTCGTGATCCGGCGGCGCGCGCCGCGCGCGGCGGCCTACGCCGCCTGGGGGTACCCGTGGACCACGCTCGTCTTCGTGGCGGCGTCCGTCGCCCTCGTCGCGAACACTCTGCGCGAGCGTCCGGTGGAGTCGCTGCTGGGCCTCGGGCTCGTGGCCCTGGGGCTCCCGGCCTACGCCTACTGGAGCCGAAGGCGCACTCGAGGCTGATCTACTCCTGTCTCAGCGCGACGACGGGTGGCACCCGCGTCGCGCGTCTCGCGGGCAGCCAGCAGGACACCCACACGAGACCCGTGAACAGCACGGCGACGCTGGCGAATGTGAGCGGGTCGGTGGGCGTGATCGCGAACAACAGTGTCGCGATCACGCGCGAGAGCGCGATGGCGGCGATGAGGCCGAGCGCGACCCCGCCGAGGCCGAGGCGCAGGCCCTGGCCGACGAACAGCCGGACGACGTCCGAAGATCGAGCCCCGAGCGCCTGGCGGATGCCGACCTCGTGTGTCCGCTGGGCGACCACGTAGGCGATCGTTCCGTAAACGCCGCCCGCCGCGAGGACGACGGCCACCGCGGCGAGGAGGCCCAGCATCGCGAGCACGAAACGCCGCGGTCCCATGGAATGCGCCAGCCGCGCGTTCATCGTCATTGGGTTTTCAACGACGAGCCGGTCGTCCAGAGAGTGCAAGTGGCGGCGGAGGCTCGGCAGGAGAACGGCTGGACCTTGCGCACTGCGCACGACCACTGTCATCCCGGGCTCATTCCACTGCTGTTGGAAGGGCAGGTAGAGCTCCGGTTTTCGCTCTCGATGCGCTTCACGTGCGATGTCGTCGACGACCCCGACGATCGTGGCGGGCTCCTTGGAGATGAACTTGGGCATCGGCAGCGTTTTCCCCAGCGGATCGCCGCGGGGAAAGACTTGGCGCGCGAACGATTCGGTCACGATGACCACGGGTGGTGCGCCGCTCGTATCCTGTTCGCCGAAATCTCGCCCCTGGCGCAGCGCGATTCCCATGGCCTGGAAGTAGCCGGGGCTGCTGAGGCCGACACGCACGTTGGGGCTGTTCAGGTCGGTGCCGTAGCGGCTCTTGAGAGTCTGAGTGCCGAAGAAGAGGTCGCCGGCGCCCGTGAACGGCACGTTCGTAGCCGCGGCCACCCTTTCCACGCCGGCGACGGTTCGTAGTGTGTCGAGGAGCTGCTGCTGGAACCGCGCGCGATCGACGTGTTCGGGATAACGTGCCTTCGGCAGCGCGAGCTGGAAGGTCAAGAGGCTGTTCGGCTGATAGCCGGTTTCCACATGGAGCAAGGTGACGAAGCTCCGCACCAGCAGCCCCGCGCCGACGAGCAGCACCATGGCCAGCGCCACCTGCACGACGAGGAAGACGCTGCGTGTCCGGTGCCGGCTCGAAGCGCCGCGCCCGCCGCCATCCTTGAGCGACCGCGCGAGATCCGGACGGGAGAACCGGAGGGCGGGGGCGAAGCCGAACAGCAAGGCACTCAGCAGCGATGCGGACGTGGTGAAGGCGAGCACACTGGGGTCGAGGTCGACGGTGGCGACGTTTGCGAGGGTACCGAACAGGCTCGGCGGCCGGAGGGCCATCGAGAGGCGCACGAGCCCGAGGGCCAGGAGCAGGCCCAGGCCGCCCGCGACCGAGGCGAGGACGAGGCTTTCCGCCAACATCTGACGGACGAGGCGGGAGCGCCCCGCTCCCAGCGCGGCCAGGACGGCGCGTTCTCTTTGGCGCGTCGTGCCGTGGGCCAGCAGCAGGTTCGCCACGTTGACGCAGGCGATCAGCAGCGTGAGTGAGACGGCGCCCTGCAGCACGAGCAGCAGCCGCCGTGAATCGCTCACGAGAAAGTCTTCGAGACGCGTCAGGCGGACACGACCATCGAGGATGCCGGCGCTGCCGGCCGCGTGGCGGTTCTTGATCGTCTGCAGCTCGGCCTCGGCCGTCTCACGCGCCACGCCCGGCTTCAGGCGCGCCAGTACGTCCATCCAGTCCTGCCGCTCCCCGCGAACCGTCGCCGGGTCTATGATGAGCGGCAGCCAGACGGCGCCGCGCACGAAGATGCGGGCGCTGGGTGCCAGCACGCCGACCACACGCACGTCCCGATCGTCCAGGCGCAGCAACCGGCCGACGACGTGTGGATCCCCGCCCAGCCGCTGTTGCCAGAATTGGTGACTGATCACGGCGACCGGCTCGCGGCCGGGCTGCTCCTCTTCCGGAAGGAAGCCGCGCCCAAGCAACATGGGCGCGCCCAGCATCGAGAAAAAGGTCGGCGAGACCCGTCGTGCGCCCACGTGCACGGGGTCTCCCACGCCCCTGAGGATCGGGGCCCCGGCGCCGGCGGTGGCGGCGATGTCCTCGAGCGTGCGCGCATGGCGGCGCCAGTCGTCGAACTGCATGCCGTAGGCGGCCGTCGAGTTGTTCAGACGGCGGCCTTCGTGTGCGACCCACATCAGCCGATCGGGATCCGGGTAGGGGAGCCTCCGCAGGAGCATCGCGTTCACGGCGCTGAAGACGGCGGTGGTAACGCCGATGCCGAGGGCGAGCGAGGCAATGACGGTGATGGCAAAGACGGGTGACTTGCGGAACGTGCGCACGGCGAAGCGGACGTCCCACGTCAGATCCTCGAGCCAACCCCATCCGCGCGTGTCGCGGCACTCCTCTTTGCGCTGCTCGAGGCCGCCCATCTCCCGCAGGGCCGCGTGCCGTGCCTCGTCGGCCGACATCCCGCGCACGACGTTCTCCTCGATCAATCGCTCGACGTGATAGCGGAGCTCCTCATCCAACTCGCTCTCGACCCGCTGTCGACGGAACAGCGAGCGGAGCCGAAGACGCAGCGTCTGAAGCGCGCGCATGCGTGGCCTCTACGTCGGCTTCACGATGAGTGAGATGGCGGCCGACAGTCGCTCCCATTGGGCGGCCTCCTTCTCGAGCGCCTTCCGCCCCGCGCGCGTCAGCGAGTAGAACTTCGCCCGGCGGTTGTTCTCACTCTCACCCCACTCGGCGGCGATCCACCCCTGCTGCTCGAGCTTGTGCAGCGCCGGGTAGAGCGAGCCCTGGCCCACCTGCAACACGTCGCCCGACATCTGCTTGATGCGCTGCCCGATGGCCCAGCCGTGCATTGGCTCCAGCGCGATCACACGGAGGATCAGCAGGTCGAGCGTGCCCTGGACGAGATCAGTCGGTTTGCTCATGAGAGGTCCTCGCTCCTATGGGACGGCGACGATCTGGAACTGCTGGTGCGCGCCGCCGTTCCAGGTGGCTTGCACGATGTCCGCGTTCTGCGCGGTGCCGGCGCCCGCGACCTGCGCCACCTTGCCGCTCCTGCGGTTCACGAGGCGGTAGTAGCCGTCGCCGCTCTCGACGACTTGCCACTGAGAGTTCGGCCCGGTGCTGGTCCCCCATTGGAAGATGTCCGCGTCTTCGGCGGTGGAGGCCGCCTGGACGACCATCTGCTTGCCGTCATGACGCGCCGCTATCAAGTAGTACCCGTCGGCTACCGCGGTGAAGGTCCACTCACCGTTGCTCTTGGCATCGTCGGCCGCGCGTTGCACGATGTCGGCACCGTTGGCTGTGGAGGCGTTTTGCACTATGACGGCCTTGCCGCTGTGACGCGCGAGGATCCGGTAGTAGCCGGGGAAGGCGGGGGAAGCGGCCGGCGTGGTTGCAAGGGCGGCGTCGGGCCCGGCCGCGACCCGCTTGTGCTCGACACCGGGCCCGCCCTCGGTGACGACGAGACGCGTGGCGCGATCGCCCTCCATGAAGAACTGGATCTGCAGATCGAAATCCTTGAGGAAGAACGACGTCTCGGACTCGGCGAAGAGCCGGCTCACGGGTCCCTTGTTCGCTCCGACGGCGGCCCAGGAAACGAGGTGATCGCCTTCGAGAGCGACGGTTCGGATGCCGGTGAACGTCGGCATGACCCATTCGTACGCACCGACGCAGCGCGCGAGGGTCTCGGGCGAGACATCGATCGCCTTGCGGTCGGACGTCAGGATCACCGTCTCACCGTGCGCGACGCTCATGAGGGTTGTGGCCAGGACGCCGGTGACGGTCAACTGCTGCACGTTCGAGAGCACGACGACCATCAGCTTCTCTTTCGGATCGTAGACGAGATAGCTGCTGAAGCCCGGGATGGCTCCGGTGTGCCAGATCTGTTTGTGTCCGTGTCGCGAGGAGACGGCGAGGCCCAGGCCGTAGTCTTCCTTGAAGGGCGTGATCATCTTCTCGAGCGAGGCGTGCGAGACGACCTTGCCACCGAAGAGGGCGGTCTCCCACCGGAGCAGATCCTCGACAGTCGAGTACAAACCACCGCACCCCAGGTAGAGGCTGGGATGTATGAACGGCGCGTGGACGAACGTCTCTCCCTCGCGCCGATAGCCGTCGGCGCGCCGCGCCACGATCTCCGCCTCCGTGTTGCCGGAGGCGGCCATGCCCGCCGGCTCGAGTACGTTTTGCCGCACGAAGTCGCCCCAGCTCTGCCCGCTGATGGTCTCGATGAGGTAGGCCAGAACGACGTAGCCGGCGTTGCTGTAGCTGCGCTTCGTGCCCGGCGGAAACCCGAGCGCCGCGCTGCGCAATCGTGCCACCTGTTCCTTCGCGGGCACGGAGCGTGGCGGCCAGTCTCCTTCAGATGCGGCGTCACGAGGAAAGCCGGCCGTGTGAGTGAGCAGGTGAAAGAACGTGATCTCACGCCACGGTTCGGGCACGTCGATGTACTTCGCGATCGGGTCGTCGAGCCGGAGCTTCCCGCGTTCTTCCAGGAGCAGGACGGCGGCGGCCGTGAACTGCTTCGTGATCGAGCCGATGCCAAGCCGGGTGGCCGGCGTGTTGGGCGCGTTCCACTCGAGGTTGGCGGATCCATAGCCTTTGCTCAGGAGGACCCTTCCGTTCCGAGCCACCAGGACGGCGCCCATGAACCCCTTGTTGTCGACGTAGTCGCGGACGAGCTCGTCGAGGCGCTTCGGGATGTCGGCGGCAGGGCTCGAAGACGCGATCAGGAATGCGAACGCGACGGCGGTTGGGCGGAGCATCGGACCTCCCCTCGGTGACCGACAGGAGTGTCCCGCAACTCCTGTCGGTAATCAAGGGGAGCCCGACGTTCGGAGGAGGAAGTGACAGCGAAGCCTGACGCTGGCTGACACGGCGCTGACAAAGCGGGGCGTAGACTGGAGCGCAACGATCGAAGGAGGGCGCATGATCGGCCGATGGCGGTGGCTCGCAGACCTGGGCTGGGATCTCCGGTTGGCGCGGCGCGGCTTTCGAAGATCGCCGCTCTTCACCGCCGTGATCGTCGGATCGCTCGCTCTCGCCATCGGTGCCACCACCGCCGTCTTCAGCGCGGTGAACGCGCTGCTGCTCCGGCCGCTGCCGTACCCCGCGCCGGAGCGGCTGGTGTGGCTCGCGATCGACTCGCCGGCCATGGGTCTGGCCGACAACGTCCGAGGCCTGTCCGTCGTGCGGTGGCGCGATCACAGCCGGACGCTGGAGTCGATCGCCGCCTTCGACCCGTTCGAGGCGACGGTGAGCGGGAACGGCGAGCCCGAGCGGCTGCCCGGGTTCATCGTCTCCGGCAGCTTCTTTCCGATGCTGGGGGCGGGCTTCCACCTCGGGCGGAACTTCGAGCCGAACGAGACGCGCCAGGGCGGCGAGCCGGTGATCATCTTGAGCCATGACCTCTGGCAAGGGCGATTCGGGGCGGATCCGAAGGTCGTCGGGCGATCGATCCGGCTCAACAACGACACCGACCACCGCGTCGTCGGTGTGCTCGCGCCCGGCTTTCGCTTCTTCGGGCGTACGGGCCTGTGGCTTCCGCTGCGTCTCGACGGCCAACCCACGCCGCAGCTGTTCGGCCGACTCATCCAGGCGGTGGGACGTCTCGCGCCCGGCCAGTCGCCCGCGGCGGCGGCGGCGGAGCTGCAGGCGATCAAGGACCGCGACGAGCCCGAGTTGACGTCGGTGCCGCCCCCGTACCGCGACGCTCGCGTGCGCGTCACGCCGCTGCACGCGCAGCTGCTCGGCGGTACGCCGCGCGTGCTGATGATCCTGCAGGGTGCCTCCGCCTTCATCCTCCTGATCGCCTGCGCCAACGTGGCCAACCTGCTGCTCGCACGGGCGGCCGCGCGGCGGAAGGAGACGGCGGTGCTGGCCGCGCTCGGGGCCGGGCGCCTGCGCCTCGTGCGCCAGATGTTGACCGAGAGCCTCTCCCTGGCCCTGATGGGCGCCGCCGGCGGTGCGGCAGTGGCGTGGGGGCTCACGCGCATCCTCACGAGCGCGGCTCCCGCGGAGGCACTGGGACGTGTGGCCGTCCTGCAGGCGATCGCGATCGATGCGCGCGTCCTCGCCGCCACCACCGGAGCGGCGCTGCTCTGCGGCCTGGTGTTCGGCCTGGTGCCGGCGCTGCCGTTCTCGCGCCCGAACCTCGCGGGCGACATCCACGACGGCGTGCGCGGCGCGAGCTT
>Ga0114129_10008836_pt1 | contig 14376 bp, 13 predicted proteins | sample RhiMetdeltSRZDD1_FD_80071 | JGI IMG/M metagenome (GOLD analysis project Ga0114129, IMG submission 80071) | Populus rhizosphere microbial communities from Tennessee, USA - Rhizosphere MetaG P. deltoides SRZDD1 (version 2) (version 2) | ecosystem: Host-associated > Plants > Roots > Rhizosphere >... | reverse complement strand
GCGATACGGTGATCAAGGACTAAGATGCGAAGCGAAGGTTGGGCCCCCCGGGGATCGAACCCGGGACACCGTGATTAAAAGTCACGTGCTCTACCACTGAGCTAGGGGCCCGCGGGGCGAGTATTGTACTGTGCGCGCACACGCTGTGCGCAAGCCGCGCCGCCTTTCACGCTATACTTGGCGGGCATGTCCAAGGATACCGCGCGTCTCGTGCTGGTCGTCGAAGACGACGTGTCGGTTCGACGTCCGCTGGTAAAGTTTCTCGAGATGCACGGCTTCGCGGTCGTGACCGCCGAAACGTCCGACGAGGGTCTCGACGCGCTGAAGAAAAACCGTCTCGTCGCCGCGGTCGTCGATCTGCGCCTTCGTCGCGGGTCGGGCCGCGACGTGGTCATGGCCAGTCCACCCGACGTGCCGGTCATCATCTTCTCCGGTGTGCCGTCTGAATCGGCAGAGCTCGAGCGTTTGCGTCCGAGGACGCGGCTCATCGAAAAGCCGTACTCGCTCGTGCTGCTCGTGGAGACGCTCGAGGAAATGCTCGCCGAATCGGGATCACAGAATCTTCATCCCTAGCGCCGACAGCGCCAGCTCCGTGCCGAGCTGCGCGGTCGCATTCCGGACGTCGAGCGTCGGGTTCACTTCGACCAAATCGAGCGACGTCAGCAGTCCCGAGTCGGCGACGATCTCCATCACCATGTGCGCTTCGCGGTAGTCGAGTCCGCCTTTCACCGGCGTGCCGACCCCGGGGGCGATCTGCGGATCGCAGACGTCCATGTCGAACGAGACGTGGATGCCGGCCGTGCCGCTGCCGGCAAGCCTGACGGCCTCTTCGACGATCGACGCGATGCCCTGCCGATCGATGTCCTTCATCGTGAAGACGTGCACGCCCGAGCCGCGCACGGCGACTTTTTCGCGCTCGTCCAGATTCCTGATGCCGACGAGCACGGTGTGTTCCGGCAGGACTTTGGGCGCGAACGTCCCGATCTTCGAGAGCTCGGCCGGCTCGGGGCCGAGCAGCGCCGCGAGCGGCATGCCGTGGACGTTGCCGGAAAGGGAGGTCGCCGGCGTGTTCATGTCGCCGTGCGCATCCACCCAGAGCAGCCCGATCGGCAGCTGCTTCGACTTGCGCCCCCATTCGGCGGCGGCCGCCACCGAACCGGCACCCAGGCTGTGATCGCCGCCGAGCACCACCGGCATCGCGCCCTCGTCGAACGATCCGAGCGCCGTCTGATAGAGCTTCTGGCAGACCTTGGCGATGTCGCGGATGTACTTCTTGCGCTCGTCGCGCAGCTCCTGTGTCTCGGGAATCGGCGTGGGCAGGTCGCCCTTGTCGACGACGGAGCAGCCGAGGGCGGCGAGCTGCTCGCCGAGCCCGGCGATCCGGAACGCAGACGGTCCCATGTCGACGCCGCGGCGGCCGCCGCCGAGGTCTAGTGGCACGCCGATGATGTGCACATTTTTCACGGCTTTATCTAGCCACGAAAGCACGAAAACACGAAACCGCAGATCACCAGACCAGGCACTACGAGCGAATTGGACGGCTAGCCCCGAGCCCCTTGCCCCGATGCCCGCGTCACCCACTCTGCGGCCGCGCGAGCCGTGGCGCGACCGTCCGCGATGCAATCGGGGATACCGGTTCCGCGGAAGCCGCTGCCGGTCAGATACAGCCCCGGGTGACTGGTCGTCATGCGCTCGATGGCGGCCAGGCGCGCGAGGTGACCGACTTCGTGCTGCGCGTTGGCCCGCTCCCAGCGGTACACACGCGACAACAGCGGCTGCCCGGCGATGCCGAGAAGCGGCGCCAGCGAGCTGAGCGTGTGCGCCGCCATCTCGCCATCGGACCGCTCCAGTGCTCGTGGATCCCGGGCGCCCCCAACGAACGCTCGCAGGAGCACACGATCGTCCGGCGCTCGGCCTGGCCATTTGGACGACAACCAGGACACGGCGAGGAGCCCTGTGCCTTCGACCCGCGGCACGACAAAGCCCGATCCGTTCAGCGGGTGGCGAACTGCCCGGCGCTCGAAGGCGAGGACGATGGCGGCGCTCGAGGCGTACGGAGTCTCACCGCATGCTCGCGAGAGGTCGGCGTCGTAGTCGCGGGTCAACGCGCTGGTGACGAATGCCGGTGTCGCCAGGATGACCGCGCGTGTCTCGATGGGGGCGCCGCTGGATCGCTCGACAAGAAACCCAGAAGGTGACTCAGCCGAGGCCTGCGGACCGATGGCGGATAGCCGATGTGCGATCTTCGTGACCCCCGCGCCGGTCTGGACTGTGCCCGATGGAAGGGACTGAACGAGCGCTCGCACCATTTCGCTCAGACCGCCAGGCAGCGATCGGAACACCCCATCTCGGATTGCGGATTGCGGATTGCGGATTGCCGATTGCCGGATGCGAAAGGCGCGGAGAAGGCTGCCGTGCTCGCGCTCGGCCTCCACGAATTGGGGAAACAAGGCGCGCATCGAGAGCCGGTCCACATCGCCCGCATGAATGCCGGCCAGCAGCGGCTCGGCGATGTAGGTCGTGGCTTCGCGACCGAAGCGCCGCGTCATGAACCTCCCGATCGACTCGTCGGCGTCATCGTGGCGACGAGGCACGAACAGCTCGGCTCCCATCCGCAGCTTGCCTGGCCATGAGAAGAGTCGCGATCCCAGGAACGGTCTCACGCGCGTGGGAATGCCGAGCACCGACGCAGCCGGCAGGGCGTGGAGCGTTCCGCTCCGCAGAACGTAGGCGAGTCGAGGCGGTTTGGTCGCCACGAGTCGCGCGCCCAGCCCGAGCTCCTCGCAGAGCGCGATACCGGCGGGCTTCTGCACGAGCAACGAATCAGGACCCCCGTCGATCGTGAAGCCGTCCACTCCTTCGCTGAAGATCACGCCGCCGGGTCGCGTCGCGCGCTCGAGAACGACGCACGTGACGTTCTGACGCGAGAGCTCGTACGCCGCTGCGAGCCCCGCGATGCCGGCGCCGACGATCACGACGTCAGGCACGTGCCCGCGGCCTCTCGTAGCGCAGGCCTTTAGGCCTGCCAGCAGCCGCTCTCCGGGCAGCCCTGAAGGGCTGCGCTACGTGACTTTGTGTCCTTCTGCGTCCTTTGTGCATGCGAGAGATCAGAGCCTGGATCGAACGATCTGCTCGAGCATGTCGATGAACAACGGCGAAGTGTTCAGCGATTCCGTGCGGCGCAGCGTCGTGGCGAACTCGCGCGCGGTCCGTGCGCCTTGGATATCGATGTCGAACAGAATCTCGGTGTGATCGCACACGAACCCGATCGGGACGACGAGGAACCGGCGGACCGTCTCGGACCACTCGTCGATCACCTGTTCGAGATCGGGTCCGATCCACGGTTCCGGCGTCCGACCGGCGCTCTGATAGGCCTGAGCAAAGCGCGTGATGCCAGCGCGCTCCGCCACACCGCTGGCTGTGGCGGCGACTTCGTCGGCATAGCGATCCCCGGCCTCGATCGCGCGCTTCGGCAGACTGTGCGCCGTGAACATCACGAGCTCGCCATTCTGCGGCTCGGCAGCTCGCAGCCGCTCGGCGAACGCGTCCAGCAGAAGCGCATGCGCGTGGTACGACTCGACGGCCTCGAAGTGCATCCCATCGGGCAGCGCGCTCCTCGCCGCGTCGATGTATTTCTGCACGCTGAGCGTTGAAAACTGCGGCGCCATCGGGATCCCGACGACGCGTGTGACACCCATGGCGGCCAGGCCGGCCAGCGCGTCCTTGATGAACGGCGACCAGTTGCGCATGCCGACGGCGACCGGCACTTCGCGGCCCAGTCGGCCGCGCAGCGCCTCGGCCTGCGCTTCCGTGATGGCGGTCAGCGGTGAGCGACCGCCGATCGCCTCGTAGTTGTGGCGCATCTCGGCGACGAGCTCATCGGAAGGCGGCCGCCCGCCACGCACGAGGGTCAGATACGCCGGCATCTCGTCGAGAGACGACGGAGTCCCATGTGCCATCAAAAGCACACCGGTCATGGTTGGAAGGAGTGCTGAGTGCTGGGTGCTGGGTGCTGGGTGCTCGTGCCTGGTGCCGAGTGCCGCGTGTTGAGTGCAGTGCCGGGTTCCACGGCACTCGGCACTGCACGGGGCACCCAACACTCGGCACGGGCACTCAGCACGCAGCACTCAGCACCCAGCACTCGTTTAGGAGCGCGTCTTTTGATGGACATATCGTGCGACCGCCTGGACGTGCTCGACGGGCGTGGACGGAAGAATGCCGTGACCGAGGTTGAAGATGTGACCGGGACGTCCGCCCGCGCGCGCGATCACCTCGTCTGTCGCTGCAAAAACCCGTTCGAGCGGCCCCAGCAGAACCGTTGGATCGAGGTTCCCCTGAATGCCACGGTCGCTGCCAATCCGTTCCCACGCGTCGTCGAGCGGCGTACGCCAGTCGGCGCCGATCACGTCGCCTCCGGCTTCGCGCAGGTCGCCGAGGATCGATGCGGTGCCGACGCCGAAATGAATCGTCGGAACACGCTCGCCGTCGGCTGGGGAACGTACGCATGCGAGGCGATCGAAGATCTTTTTCGAGTGCGGCAGAATGAATTCGCGGTAATCGGCCGAGTTGAGCGCGCCCACCCACGAGTCGAACACCTGCACGGCGTCGACGCCGGCTTCCACCTGCGCCGTGAGATAGTCGCCGATGACGTCGGCCAGCGTGTCGCAGAAGCGGTGCCAGGCGGTGGGGTGGCCGTACATGAGCGCCTTCGTATGCGCGAACGATGTGGAGTGGCCGCCCTCGATGGCGTACGACGCCAGCGTGAACGGCGCGCCGGCAAAGCCGATGAGCGGGACACGCCCGCTCAGCGCCTGTTTGAGCTGTCGGATCGTGTCCAACACGTACGACAGCTCTTCGCGTGGCTCGAACCGGCGGATGGCCGCCAGATCGGCATCGCTCCGCAGCGGGTTCTCGATCGCCGGCCCTTCGCCGTGGATGAAATCGAACCGGATGCCAAGGGGCTCGAGCGGCAGCAGCAGATCGGAGAACAGGATGGCCGCGTCGACGTCGATACGACGCACCGGCTGGAGCGTGACCTCTGTGGCGAGATCAGGCGTGCGACACAGATCCAGGAGGGAATAACGCTCGCGCAGGCTGCGGTATTCGCTCATGTACCGCCCCGCCTGACGCATGAACCAGACAGGAGTGGCATCGACCGGTTGGCGCCTGCAGGCTTTGAGGAACCGACTAGCCGGATCGTTCAGTGGGTCACCTTGAGCAGGTTTCGAGCGAGCCCGACCAGGTCCTCGAGCCACAACGGCTTGAATCGCAGTTCGGCACCCAGCTCGCGAAGCTCCGTCGAGACGGCGTCGTCGAGGAAATAGTCGCCCGTGACGATGGCGACGGGCACCAACCGCTGTTCGTCGTGGGCGCGGAGTCGCCTCAGGAATCCCAGACCATCGACGAGTGGCATGCGCAGGTCGAGAATGATCGCATCCGGGTGACAGTCTTCCGCTTCCCGCAGTCCGGTTTCGGCGTTGATCGCCGTCCGCACCTGATACCCTTCCAGGCGCAGCATGCGCGCGAAGGTCTGTGTGACGCCTTCATCATCGTCGACGATGAGAATCTTTGATGCGGTGTCAGGCATTGGCAGGTAACCCGACTATTGTAACCGACGCGCGCTCAATGGAATCCGTCGATCGAACGGCCCAGCTTGACAAATTCATGCTAACATTTCGCGTTTGTTCCTCACCGTCATCCAATCGTTTGGAGGCGCTCGTTGAGCCCGATTCTGGTCCGGCCAGTTCGCGAGCAACTGGAGCACGACCGCCTGATTCGTCTGTTGCAGACGAAATTCCGTCGCAAGTATGACGCGGGGATGAACCCGGGCAGCGAACAGAACGTCGCCGTCGGCGTGGGTCCGTCAGCGCTGTATCCCGACCTGGTGCTGCAGGCCGCCGATCGAGGCCGCAAACTGCAGGCGGTCGTCGAGGTCGAGACCGGCGAATCGGTGAATCATCTCGAAGCGCTCGCACAGTGGGCGCATCTTGGCAAACTGCGCGCGGCCTTCCACCTCTACGTGCCAGCCGGCATGGTCGACGTCGCGCGCCGACTGTGCGAGGACAATCAGATCCACGTCAGCGAAATCTGGAGCTATCACATCGTCGGGGATCAGCCGCGGTTCACCCTGGTGCACCGCAGCAAGGAAGCGCCGCCCGCGGTCCGTACGAAGCCGCCGGCCAAAGCGCCTGTGAAGACGGCTCCGCGTCCAACGACCCCAGCCCGCAAGCCGAAGCCTGCGCGTGCCGCAAAACCCAACGCCGCGAAGAAGCCCGTCAAGAAGAAAAAGAAGTAGTCGAGAGCTGATAGCCGATTGCTGATCGCCAATTGCTGATCGCTGAATGGCTTTTCTCAGATTCACTCGCGACAAACGCGGCTACGAGCACTTCGCTCTCGTGCAGCCGACGACGAATCGCCGCGGCAAGGTGCGCACGCGCATCCTCTACTGGTTCCGTACGCCACCCAACGTGAGGGTCGGCCGTCAGCCGTTCGACGAAGCGCTCAGACGCGCGCTCGAGGCGCAGAATCCCGATATCACCTTCGACTGGCAGAAGATCGTCGAGACGCCTATTCCGTCCGCAGATGCGGAGAAATGGCGCGAGCGGCGACGCATCGAGCGCGCGGAACGCGCGGCCCGCCGGGCGGAATCAGCAGAAGAAGCGGAATCAGCAGAAGAAGACATCACGGCGGAGGCGCCGAGCCCGGAAGGCCCGCCGGGGACGAGCGAAGAACCGGCGGAGGCACCGCGCACGGAGGCAATTGAGGTTCGCGCGACGCCGCCCGAGGATCGACAACGCCGGCGGCGACGCAGGCGGGGCAGGCGCGGCCGTCCGGAACGCCCCGCGGAGCCCGCGCCCACCGAGCACTCCGAGAGCGGCGTGCCGCCGACGTCACCGGAACCTCCCCAATCGCACGAACCGCAGTGATCGGCCTTCGCGCGGCCGCTGCGGCAATCGCCATCGCGTTGCTCGTGTGGATGGGTGGACGATGGGCGGGACCGTGGATGCTCGGCCTCATCGCTGACGTGCAACGCTGGGGTATCGCGGCGCCGGTCGTGTTCGTGCTGCTGTACGCTCTGTCGGTCGTCGCGCTGATTCCCGCGTCGGTGCTGACGATGGCGGGTGGCGCCGTATTCGGGCTGGCGCGCGGCGTTGCCTTCTCGTTCGGCGGGGCGGTTCTCGGCTCGACTGTTGCGTTTCTGCTCGGCCGTTACGTGATGCGCCGGGTGGTTGAGCGCAGACTGCTCACCATGCCCCGGTACGCCGCCATCGATCGGGCGGTGTCCGCCCGAGGCCGCCGGATCGTGTTCCTTCTGCGCCTGTCACCGATCGTGCCATTCAATTTCCTGAACTACGCCCTGGGGGTCACGAGAGTGTCGGTGGGCGACTTCGTGATCGCGTCGGCCGGCATGCTGCCGGGCGCCGCCATGTACGCGTATACCGGAAAGGTCGCGGGCGAAGCACTGGTGCTCGCGGGTCAAGCCGAGCTGCCGAGAAACGCGTCTTATTACGCGATCCTGGTCGCCGGTCTCGCCGCGACGCTGGCGGCCACGGCGATGCTTACGCGGACCGCGCGGCGGGCCCTTCGCGATGTATAATCAGGAACCCTTATGAGTTTGAAAATGAACGGGTTCTGGTCCACCAGCCTGCTGGTGGCCCTGGCCGCGGGCCTGTCGGCGCAGACACCCGCGCAACCGCCTGCGGCCGCCGCCGCGGCGCAGCAGAAGCCGACCTTCCGCGTACAGGTCGACCTCGTCACGAACGACATCGTCGTGCGCGACGACAAGGGCAATTTCATCCCGGACCTCAAGCAAGATGAATTCGAAGTCTACGAGGACGGGATCAAGCAGGACATCACCTCGATGACCGTCGTCACCGGCGGCCGCGTGACGAACGTGATGGCTCCGCCGCCACCGCCGCCGCCCGAGGGCATCATCTTGCCGCCGTCGCGTCCAAAAACCGACGTGTCCGGTCGCATCTTCCTGTTCTTCGTCGACGATCTGCACCTGCAGTTCCACAACACCGGCCGGGTGCGCGATCTCTTCAAGCGGATCTCGAAGGAGCTGGTACACGACGGCGACATGTTCGGCATCGTCTCGAGCGGCCCTTCGTCGATCGCCGAGGACATGACCTATGACAAGGCGCGACTTGACGAAGCGATCAAGAAGATCGCCGGCAGCGAGCTGAAGCCGACCGACATCATCAACGGCGCGTCGGGCGCCGAAGGCCCGAGCGAAGTGCGGTACCGCGCGCACGTGGCATTCTCGACGGTCAACGATCTCTTGAACAACCTCGAGTCGGTGCACAACCGGCGCAAGGCGCTTGTGTACGTGAGCGACGGCTACGACTTCAATCCGTTCCAGGACGCGCGTCTCGGGCTGATGGAGCCGAACTCGCCGTTCGCGCAGAACGAGTTCGCGCGCTCGCAGAACCAGATGCGGCAGTCCGACGATGGTACGGGGAACTCGAATGCGGTCGATCCGTTGACCCAGCAGCAGAAGCAGAGCGAGCAGTTCGCCGACGCGGATCTCGCACGCGAGCTCGGCGAGCTCACGCGTCAGGCGAACCGCGCGAATGTCACGATGTACACGATCGATCCGCGCGGACTGGTCGGGATGGGCGATATCGACGAGCAGGTGGACCCGCGTCAGTGGAGCGAGTTCGTCCGGAAGTCGCAGGACAGCCTACGTGTCATCGCCGAAGAGACCGGCGGCCTCGCCGTCGTCAACCAGAACGACTTCAGCAAGGCGCTGAAACGGATTGATGCCGAGACGAGCGACTACTACGTGCTGGGCTACTACTCGAAGAACCCCGACTCGTCACGCCGCCGCCGTCAGGTGGATGTGAAAGTGACCCGTAAAGGCGCGACGGTCTGGTTCCGGAAGGAATACGTGCTCAAGCCGCCGCCGAGGCCGACTGAGTCAACCAAGAAGTGATCGAGATCGAAGTTTGAAGTCTGAAGTTTGAATCGGAAACCTAGGCGCTCGACGCGGTCGTCCGCGGACTTCTGCCTTCCGACTTTAGACTTCGAACTTTCGCCGGACGTCCCACCATTGTTGCCCGGGTTCTGGCAACCGCTTCTTTCAAATACGTCTCGTCGATTTCGGATCCGATGAAGCTCACGCCGAGCCGTGCGCACGCCACTGCCGTGCTGCCGAGACCTGTGAACGGATCCATCACCGCCTGAATCCGCTTCAGCCCGTGCAGCCGCAGGCACTGCTCCGGCAAACGCGATGGAAACGTGGCCGGATGCGGGCGATCGCGATCGCGACGCTGAATCGTCTCGTACGGGATGAACCAGGTATTGCCGCGGCAGCGCACGCCGCCTGCAGCCCCCCGCCAGCGGCCGATGTTCGACTGGTCCTGGTAGGGAACGCCCAGCGCCAGCCGCTCCAGTCCGGTGTCGCCAAGCGGGGTGAAATGAAAGATGAACTCGTGGCAGTCGTTCAGGAACCGATCGCTGTTGATCGGCTTGTAATGGCCGACCGCCAGGTCGCGGGTGAGGCCGGCCGCCACGCCGGCCGCCGACCGCTCGATCGCGATCGACTTGACCCAGTGGATGATGTTCTGCAGGCGCAGGTGGGGACGAACCGCCTGGGCCACGTCCAGCGCGGTCCAGGGGTCGGTTGGTTTGGCCCCCACGTTCAGAAACAGCGAGCCTTCGGGACGAAGCACGCGGGCGGCAGCGGCCACCCAGCCGTTGGTCCACTGCAGGTAATCCGCCCGCGAGAGCGTGTCCTGGTACTGGCTGTATTGAATTCCCAGATTGTAAGGAGGAGACGTGACGATCACATCGACGCTCCGGGCAGGGAGCTGCGCGAAGACGTCGAGACAGTCCGAATGATAAAAGGTGCTTCTCGCGGAGCCTAAAGTGACTATCTCGAAGGGTTTTTGTAGCACGGCCACGCCAGTATTTCGGCCGTGTTGCGCGGGGGCGTTAGAGGTGAGGTGTTGAAGCTTGAGGTCGTACAGGGACAGGGCTGTGACCTGAGGGTCACAACCCGGGGGTCAGGAAGCCTTGGTCGCGAGCGCAATCGGGCTGGCGGATGTCAATCGCTCCGCGGTAACCGTGTGATTTCGACGATGACCCTGACTGCCGCAGCTCTTGCCCTTCTCCTCGACGTAAGTGACTTCCCGGCTGGTCGCCACTTCCCGATACCGGCCGACCACACAGCCGCATCGGAGCGTGGTGAAACCGAGAAGCCGAACGAGACTCATCGTGCCCTCCGTGTATTGCGCGGAGCAATATGCGTACCGCGGCAATCGCGATCGCTCGGCATGCGCAATACACATATCGGCACGGGAGTGAGAGGAGTACATGGCGCGATCGACTGGTTGGAGGGAGCGACGCGCTTCAGATCTTTGAACTCGTATCCGTCATCGTGGATTCGCGAGAGCGGCCCGTGCCTGCGCGAGGCCTGAGCGTGCTGCTTCCGATTGACCGTCGATCGACAACGCTTCAACGAAATAGCGCACGGCCACCAGCGGGTTGGCGGACTGCAGGTGAAAGACCCCCAGGTTGACGTAGGTCGATGGGTCGCGAGGATCCGCCTGCATCGATGCTTCGAATGCCGATAGCGCACACTCCCGGCGCCCGAGAGTCGCACACGCCGCACCCAGCAGGTTCTGGGCGCGGGCGTGATCGGGATGGAGGGCCACCACGTCGCGAGCGGCGGCGATCGCCTGTTCGGTCCGCCCCCGCAGAAAGAGGGCGGCGGCCTGGTAGTAGCGAGGGTCGGGTCGATCGGGGAAGCGCGAGGCCAGCGACGCCGCGAGCGGCTCCAGGCGGTCCGCATCGCCCGCGTCCGCGACGATGGAGGCGAGCTGCTCGGCTGGATGCGGATCCTCGGGGGCCAGTCGCATCGCCGCGGAGGCAGCCTCCATGGCCGCGTTCAGGTCGCCCGCGGCAGCTTGCATGTGTGCGAGCTCGACCCGAACGGGAGCGTTAGCCGGTTCTCGGGTCGCGATCGCCTTCAGCCACTCCAGTGTTTCGGTCTGTTTGCGGGCGCCGGCTGCCGCCGAGACCAGGCCAGTCAGCGCCTCGACGTTCCGGCTGTTCAGCGTCACCGCGGTATGGAACGCCTGATGCGCCAGTCCATAGGCCTCGGCCTTGAGCTGCATGACGCCGCGCGAGGCCCAGCTCGCATCCGTGGCGGCGTCGAGCGCCGCCCGGACGGCGGACGGCTTGTCGCCGTCCAGCCTCTGAAGGGCGGCGGCATTGTCGCTGCCCGTCTTTCCATAGATGCCGCGTGGCGCCGAATACTCCAAAGCCGTCCGATCGTCCGTCTGGACGACCGCGCCCTGGCCATAGCGTTCGAGCTCTTTCGGTCCTCCGATGTACAGGGACAACAGATCGAACGGAGCGTCAGCAGCACGGATGCCGACGGCTGCCAGCAGTTCGGCGGTCGAGCCTTTCCGGATCCCGGAGGCCAGACCCGCCATCCGCGGCGCCAGGTCGTCACTCGATCCGCCGATGAGCAGGAGGTCCGCTTCGCCGACCAGCCACATCGTCCCTCGCGGAAAGACCGAGGCAAACGTCCGGACGATCGACCGCAGGTCCTCCTGACTGATGTCGTAGGTGTGCGCCCACTGGCAGAGCAGGCCGTCAGGTGTGAGCCTGGCGCGCGCCGCCTCGAAGAACTCGCGCGTGAACAGCGTGGCGACGCCGGCCATCCACGGATTGGACGGCTCCGAAACGATCACGTCGTACTTCCGCGACGTAAGGAGCAGGTGCGACCGGCCGTCGCCCACGACGAGGCGAACGGCCGGGTGCGTGAGGACGGCGCCGCTCTCGCGATCGAAGAAATGCGACGCCTGCACAACCTCGGGGGAGATTTCGATCACGTCGGCGCGGCGGACCGGCCCTGCGGCGAGCGCCGAGCCCAGCGTCACGCCGCTACCGAGACCGATCACGCAGATCTCCTGAGCGCGACCGTGCAGGGCGACCGGCAGCAAGCCGAGCAGACGCTGGGTGAGCATGTCGCCGCCGTTCGACGCGTCCACCTTGCCGTCGATGGCCAGCGCCCGGACGCCGGTCACCCGGCGCACGCTGACGGTCGCGGCGGCGCCTTCCTTGTAGTACTCCAGGGTGCCGGTCCGCAGGCCGACGTCGAGGTCGCCTGACCCGATGTACGGCGCGTACTTATAAGCGCCGCTGGACAACAGCTGACGATCCCAGGGAGGCAGGGACAGGATGGCCGCGATAGCGGCGATCGCGACAGCACCTGCCGCGATCGACGGTCTGCCACGAAACCACGAAAGCACGAAAGCTGGTCTTGTTTCGTGTTTTCGTGTTTTCGTGACGTTTGCTCCGATGCCCGGCATCTGCGGACGAAGCACGGCGAACAGGTACCCTGCGCCCGCGAGCGTTCCGGCGATCGCGGTTCCCAGGAAAGTCGCACGCAGTCCGAGCGCGGGAATCAGCACGAATCCTGCGGCGAGCGCCCCGCCGATCGCCCCGAGCGTATTCGAGGTATAGATCCTCGCTGCACCGTTTCCCGCGGTCGATGCCGGGCCGGCCGCCGCCAGCGCGAGCGGAAAGGTCGCACCGAGCGCGAGGGTCATCGGCAGCAGCAACAGACCCACTAGAGCGGCCTGGCTGGCGACGACGGGACCGAAGGCAGCTGATGGATTGGCCACCTCCGCGGCCACGCGGAGTGGGAGGCGCGCCGCCGCGTACCACGCCGCACCGCTCGCCGCCACCGACGACACGACCAGCATTGCGGCCAGCCAGGCGGCCGGATGCGACACGCGTCGGGCGATCCGTACACCTGCCGCCGATCCAATCGCCAGCCCGCTGATGAATGCCGCGGCCATCGTCGCGAACGCGTAGGTCGTCGGACCGATCACGAGCGCAAGGAGACGCGTCCACGCGACCTCATAGATCAGAGCGGCACAGCCAGAGATCGCGGCGGCCGCGTAGGCAAGGACAGGCGCGGGTTTCGCGAGCGGCGACGATGACAAGGCTCGACGTGGAGAGCGTGCCGACCGTGTTTTCCGTTTCCGCTCGCTGCCTGCCTCGCCGAAGCTCGGCTTGGTTTCGTCCGAGCGAAGGTCGGCGGGCTCCACGAGCTCTGGGTTCATCGAGCGCGGGGGCAGTGCCGCCAACCACACAGCTCCGGCGGCCGCGAGGGCGTTCAGACCGACACCGACCCACGTCGTTCCACGAAGTCCGAGCGCCGGGATGAGCCAGAACCCGGCGCCAATCGCGCCGAGCGCGGCGCCTGCGGTGTTGGCTGCGTACAGCGAACCGGCCCCGGAAGAATCCGCGCGGGCTCCTGCCAACCACGAAGCGGCGACTGGAAAGGTGGCTCCCATCGCAGCGGCCGGGATGCCCAAGATCGCGAGGCTGATTCCGATCCGAACGAGCGCAAAGCGAGTCGGCGCCGTGCCGTCCGCGTAAGCCCAGGCCAGCACGGGTGTGGCGGCGTGGAGCGCCAGTGGAAGAAGGAGTGCGGTGACGGCGACCAGGATCTCGAGAGCGGCGTAGACACGAAGGGGTGTCGGCGTCAGACGCCTGTCTTGAGCACGCTCACGCGTCGGAGCGTTCAGAACGCGCGAGTCGAAGACCCCTGCGAGCCAGGCGCCGAGCGCGAGGCCGCCCATGAATGCCGCCAGCACCGTGCTCGCGGCGGCCACGGTGTGACCCAGCTGCAGCGCCAGCAGCCGCGTCCACGTCACTTCATAAACGAGAGCGGCCGCGCCCGACGCGGTGTAAAGGAGGATGAAGAATCGCCGCGCAGAGGCCATCTGCGCGGCGAGTCTAACCCACTGACTGTTAGAAGTCCCAGCGGATGCCGAATCGAGCGGCGCGGGGATCGAGCACGGCGATGACTTCTTTAAACCTCGCGCCGGTCACGGTGCGGAAGCCAACGGTCGGATTTTGATTCAGCGCGTTGAACAGATCCAACATGCCGGTCAACTTACCGCTGCGGTGGATCCTGAACCCTTTTTCCACTCGGAAGTCGACGATGTGGACGTTTTCGGTCCGGTTCGCGTTGAGCGGCTCCATGAGAATCGATTCGCTGCCGGCAGTGGGTAAGGCGACGCTCGTGTTACGCCCCCAGTTGTACCCGCTCTGCAATTTATACGAGGCACTCGCGCCGATATCGTGCGGAAACACGTAGCGGCCGATCAGCTTGTAATTCCAGAACGTGGTTTCCTGGCGTCCGAGCCGCCGCCGATTGGGCTGCCACAGGAAGCTGGTGCCCTGGCGAACCACGTCCAGCGCGCCCGTGCCGGTGGTCGTCGCGCGGAAGTCATCCGCCCATGTGTGTTCGAATGACGTCAACAGCAGCCACTTTTCGTGGAAGCGTCGATTCAGCGCGAACTCGATCGTGTGGTAGTCGCCCTCGTACGCCGGCACGCCCGCGATCCG
>Ga0114129_10008835_pt1 | contig 14376 bp, 9 predicted proteins | sample RhiMetdeltSRZDD1_FD_80071 | JGI IMG/M metagenome (GOLD analysis project Ga0114129, IMG submission 80071) | Populus rhizosphere microbial communities from Tennessee, USA - Rhizosphere MetaG P. deltoides SRZDD1 (version 2) (version 2) | ecosystem: Host-associated > Plants > Roots > Rhizosphere >... | reverse complement strand
GTGAGGACGACGAGCTCACCGGGTTGGAGCGCCCGCGCCGCGACGTCGATGTCGATGTCGATGTCGATGGTAGGCGTCGATGCCGCGATGTGAACGCCGGCTGCGAAGGCCCACGAGAGAAGAAAAGCGGTGATCACGGCACGAAGAGGCAGCATCGAACGGCTCGTCTCTCATTCTACGCGCCGGTAGGTGGGGCGGTGTGTCACGCTTTCACCGGAGGTTCTCCGGCAGCATCAAGTCGTCGGGCGGAGCCGTGCATCGCGTGCCGTCTGGCTGATTACCTGGACGTAAGCGTACCTGTACGGCCGGTGATCTGATCGCGGTACTCCCATGTTCCCGTCACCAAGGGCACGAAGCGGAATCGCTCCCTCGATGTCAGCACTCCGCTATCGAAGCCGCTCGCTCCCGGAGGCGTCGACGTCGACGTGACGGTGTAGGTGATCGGGTACCTCTCGTCCTCAACCGGGACTTTCCACTCGACGGTAGTTCCTGATGGAACGGTGACGTCACTCGACAACGTGCACGGGCCAATGAACCCCACGTACCAATACCCAAACCAGAACTCGATGACGAGCGCGGTCACATCAACGGCGAAGGTGACCGACGCGTCGTGGATTCCAGCAACGCGTGCGGTAACCGTGCTCCGGCCGACGGCAGTCGGGTGGAACGCCATGGTTGCGATTCCATCCGGGTTCGTCCGCGCGACTGCTGTGGGGGCACCTGCAGCACAATGGCCCCCGAGCGTCCCTGCGCCCGACGCAATCTGAAAGGATACGCTGACGTCGCTAACTCCGTTGCCATTGGCTTCTGTCGCCCGTACGACGAACGGCTCGCCGAGTTGCTCACCCGCTTTCCCCTGTTGGTCGTTTCCGGAAACGATGGCAATCGCGGTTGGGGCGGTTACAGCCGGTGGACCGGGTGCCGTCGGCGTCACTGGCGTGGGCGCTACACGGCCTTCCTCCGTGCAGGCCGTCGCCAGGAACAGAGCTGCTGCCGTCGAAATTGCGCGATAGGCACCCATGGTGACCTCCGAATGCCGAGCAAGACAGACGCTTGCTGCACCCGCAACTAGCCCTTTGAGCCGCGTCTATCAGAGGAATGGTCTGCTATTCTGAGACACACCGTCTGTCGCCAGACCGGCTCACGAAAACGTCTGCTATCCTTCCCGGTCTGATGCGAGTTCGCTTCGGCTCGTTCGTCGTGGACTCCGATACCCGGGAACTGCTCAGCGGCAAAGCCCCCGTTCCGCTCTCACCCAAGGCCTTTCAGTTGCTTCTGCTACTCGTCGAACAGCGGCCGCGCGCGCTGAGCAAGACGGAGCTGTACGATTCTCTGTGGCCCAACGCGTTCGTGGTCGACGCCAATCTGGTCAACCTGATGGCGGAGGTGCGCACTGCGCTGGGTGACAACCCGCGCGAGCCACGTTTCATCCGGACCGTCCATCGCTTCGGGTACGCGTTCTGCGCGAAGGCGACCGAGGAGCCCGCTTCCGAGGCGCTGCCTTCCGGTGCCACCCCGTTCTGCACGCTGACCTGGCGTGGCGGAAAGGCCACTCTTGCCGATGGCACATACGTGATCGGACGAGAATCGGGCGTTTCGATCAGGATTCCTTCTGACTCCGTATCCCGAAAGCATCTGCAGATCCGTGTTGCAGACGACACGGCGACGATCGAGGACCTTGGCAGCAAGAACGGCACTTTCCTGAGGGACGAACGTATAACCAGACCGACGTCGTTGACGGATGGTGACACGTTCATCGCAGGATCCGTTCGCATCAAATTTCAGGTGATCGTTCCGACGCGGTCGACCAGAACCGTGGGTGCGCGGAAGAACTAAGCACCCTGTCGACCTCCCCATGGGAACACGGACACACTGTCGATCCCCTGGCCAGGACTGTGCTGTCACAGCGGATACTAAAGATGGCGGCCCCGTCAAAGGTGGCTCTCGTTCCAAACAACAGGGCAACGTCCAGCCCGTTTCCCAGGATGCTTGACGGGTTCGGTTCGATCGAGACCAGCGTGAGTGCCCCAGCCCCGTCCGCGAGCAGACCCGTTCGATTGCTCCTGACATCGAGCCCGCCCACAATCACCGCGTTGGAATCGTTCCCGAAGTTCAACCCCACGGCATTGCCATGAATGACGAATTTCGCCGTGCCGAACGGCGAGACGATAGTGCCGCCGGCGGGCAGAAAGATCCCGTCGCTCCCGTTGCCGCTGCTCGTGATGACGCTCGCGCCACTCCCGGGGAAACTGCTACCAAGCACTTCCAGGCTTCCTGTGGCGATGACCAGACCGGCCAATGTGTTACCGGTCGCTGTCAGCGTGCTCCCCTGCGATTCGGTGAACCCGAAGATTGCTAACTGTGAACCGCCAACCGTTAACCCGAAACCGCCGTTCTCACTCACTTGGACCGCTGCGCCACGCAATTCGAGGATCGATCGACCACTCACGTCTGCGCCGTTCCCCGTGTTGTCCGTGATTCTGATCGTGCCTTTCATGACTGCAGCCGACGTCGTGAAGACGTCCAGGCCGATACGGTTCTGCCGAGTTGTGCAGTCGATGAGGGTTGCCGTGGATCCATCGGCGACAGCGATTCCGGCCGACGCGTTGTGCTCGACGCTCACATCGCTCAGCGTGAACGCCGATCCCCGAATGCCGAGGATGCCTTCGCCGGGTCCGTTCTGCACGGTCAAACCCTTGACGACGACGCCCTGGGCCCCGTCGATCATGACCACAGCTGAGAACTCCAAAGGTCCTCCGCCTCCGCCATCGAGGACGGTCAGGCCCTGGCCGTCGATAGTGACTCGATCCGTCGTCACTCTCACGCGCTCCTGACACGTGCCGGATAAACGGAAGATGTCTCCTGGGTTGGCATGCTCCAGAGCTTTTGCAAGGCTCTGCCCTCCGGCACAGTTCACCGGTTTTTCGGCCGCTGCACTGGGCGTTCCGCTGAGCGCAACCGCCGCGATTGTGACGCACATCGAATGACGGAATGTTGCGTAAGTCATCTGGGTACTCCTTGAGTCGGTCACGTCGAGGATGGACCGGGGCAACCCGGCAAGTCACAGGGATTCGCTAGGGAATCGACAGGAGTTGCGCGCCACTGAGATGAGGCGTAAGGTGCATCTCTGCCCCTGGACGGAAACCATGGGAAAGCCCCCGGTTCTCCTGACGATCGTTGCGCTTGCCGTGGCAGTCGTCGATTGCTGCCCGGCTTTTGCCCAGGGGTCGACGGGAAGCATCTTCGGCACCGTGATCGACGGGTCGCGTGCGTTTCTGCCCGGTGTTCACGTCACCTGCACGAGCCCTGCGCAGATGGGCATCCAGTTCGTGAACACGAACGATCGTGGCCAATACCGATTCCCGATGCTCGCCCCCGGGACCTACAAGCTCTCCTTCGAGCGACCCGGCTTCGCGACATTGGTGCGCGAAGACATCGTCGTCAACGTCGAGTTCGCAGCGGAGGTTGACGTCCAACTCGCGCTCGCGACCGTGCAGGACACGATCGTCGTTCGCGGCGATTCACCGCTCATCGATACGCAGCACACGACTATTCAGAATTCATTCACGAGTGAGACACTAAAGACCCTTCCAACCGCCCGTGATCTGATGTCCCTCATCGGCCTCTTGCCGGCGACCATAGTAAGTGTCCACGACGTAGGCGGTTCGACTGCCGGGACCCAACCCGTGTATCTCACCTATGGACGAGTCAGCTTCCAGCAATTTCAGAGTCGCATTCAGCTGGATGGGATCAACACGACCGACGGGGGTTTTTCAGGCTTGTATTTTGATTATGGCGCTTTTCAGGAAGTGCGGCTCGGCTCCTCGTCGAACGATGCCTCGATGCCCAACCCTGGCCTTCAGGTGAACGCAGTAGTCAAATCAGGCGGCAATCAGTTCAGAGGCGACGCCTACGTCGATTTCGGGGGCGCCGCGCTTCAGGCTGACAACGTTGATGAGCGTCAGCGCCGGCAGGGCGTTGGGCAAGGGACGAGGATTCAAAGATATTACGATCCGAACGTAAGTATCGGCGGTCCTATCAAACGAGACACCTTCTGGTTCTTTACCTCTGTACGAAATCAACATCTCGCAACGGTTGTAACTGGCTTCCCCGTCGAAGCGCCCGGTGGAGGGCCCGACGCGCTCGTGCGGCTGCAGAATCTGACCTACAAGCTCACATACCAGCCACGCCCACGCTCCACACTGGCTCACTCGGTTCAGTTCGGACGGCGGTACGAGCCGTATCGCGATGCAAGCAGCACGAGTTACCGGGATGCCGTCGGTGACCACGACGGCCTCTCGTGGGCGGGAAACGTCGAATGGCGAGCCATCGTCAGCCCCTCATTCTTTATGACGGCGAGAGTGTCTGCATTTGGCTCGGATACTCGAGCAGAACCCTATGGCATAGATGGACAGGTGGCAGCGAATGTCGCGCGCCGGCGATTCGAGTTTGGCACCGGGAATTCGGCTGGCGGGTTCGAGTCGTTCGAGATGGCGCGCCGTCGCCGGCAACTCGAATGGACCGGGACGCTGTTCGAGGAGAACTGGCTGGGCGTCAGTCAGAACATCACAATGGGTGCGCTCACCGAGAGGGAAACGACGGATCAGGAACGGACCGGCCACAAAGACAGTCTCAGATTGCGTTTTCAGAGTCCAGCGGGGCTGCCAGATTTCACCGTTCCATTTCAGGTACAACTCTACAACCATCCGCTAGCGTCGAGCGATCGCCTCTGGCACCATGGCGCGTTCGTCCAGGATCAAGTCGCGCTCAGCGCCCGATGGACGCTCAACATTGGCGTGCGTTGGGACTCTTACTCCGCCGATTATCCGCAGCAACCACTGTACGAAGGCCCTTTCACCGATTTTTTCTATCGAGGACAACCGCTGTCGAACGGCTACAGCATTCCTGCAGCGCCCTTCGGCGATATCGTGCCCGCACGAAACTACATCATCCGATATAGGAAGGCATTCGGTCCGAGAGTCGGAGTCGCATGGAAGATACGAGGAAGTGGCAACGCAGTGCTCAAGTCGAGCTGGGGACGCTACTACAGCGATCCAGGCACCACCATCTCGCGCGACATCAATCCGCTGCAGACCACGAGCTACATATTCAGGTGGACTGACGACAATGCGGATCGACTGTTCCAGCCCCACGAGCTCGGCTCCTTTGTCACGAGCACAGGTGGTGCATTAAATGGCATTGCCCCCGACATTCAGCACCCGTACACGGACAACGCGGATGTATGGCTGGAGCGGCGTGTTCGGTCGAATCTCTCGGCTAGGCTGGGGTTCATCTACAAAAAGTCGAACAACAATTGGGAGCTCACCGAACGGAATCGCGTGGCGGCGCTCTTCTCCGAGAGCAGGCAGTTCACCGACCCGGGCCCGGACGGCAAAGAGGGAACTTCCGATGATCGCGGCAGCTATACGGCTTTCGATATCCCGCCCGACGAACTCGTTCCGAGCGTCAAGGAGTGGCAGACGCCGGCGGATTATGACGAGGCGTTCAAAAACATCGAAGTCGCGCTGGATAAGCGCCTGTCACATCGATGGTCGTTCTCAACGAGCTTCATGAACACCTGGGTGCACCGCTTGGAGAATGGCCACCCGGACAATCCGAATGAAGCGATTAATAACGTGGTCCGTGTCTTTGGCTGGACCTTCAAGGCATTCGGCACCTATCTGGCGCCGCATGGTATCCGGATCTCTCCAGTGGTCCGGCATCAGGCGGGACGGCCCTCGGGACGATTTCTGTTGACCAACCTGCGGGCTGGCGTCTTCTCCATCAGCATGGAGCCGGCCGGTACGTATCGAGAGGACAACCGGACGATCTTCGACGTCCGCGTGGAGAAGCAGTTTCGTCTTAGTAAGGTGAGGACTCTTGGAATGTTCGTCGATGTATTCAACATCCTCAATTCGAACGCGGCACAGGCCCAGGACGTCTTCACCGGAAGACGGACGACAGTCATCGACGGCGAGACGATCGAGTATCAGCGCTTCCTGCGTCCGCTGATCATCCTGCCGCCGCGAATCTATCGAGTTGGCGCCACCCTCGTGTTCTGACCACGTGGTCGCCTACCAGAGGTCGGCTCTCCAGAGTTCGGCTGGTGCCTCGCGGTACCGCACGAACACGATTCGATCGTCGCGGGAGACGTCGAACCTCACATCGATGAAGAATGGTCCCAGCGCTCCGAGCTTCTTCTCGTCGCGTCCGTCACGGGCGATCGACCACAGCTCCCGATACCGCGATCGGGGATTTGTTGCGCGAAGGAAGAAGATCCGTGAGCTGTCCCCGGACGGTCTGGGAGTCCATCCATTCGCGATGACCTGACATTCCCCGGGTCCTGCCGGACATGAAAGAATCCTCCCCGCGTTGTGCCCCAGGATCGTCTTTCCATCTCGGGACCACCGAAAGTGGATGAGCAGCCGGTCGAGAACGGTCTCCAATCCGGTGGCGAGAGTACGAATGACCGTGGCTGTCGGTTGTGTACCATCCAGGCGTTGATATGCGACCAGATTGCCCGAAGGGTCGGCCTCGGCCCAGTTCTGCACGTCCCACTCGCCGAGACGCGTCGACTCTCCACCTGTCACGGGTATCTTCCGGAACGTGGCGTCCGGACGGGATCTCGTGAACAACAGAAACGCGCCGTCTGCCGACCATTGTGGCGTGAAGGTTCTCTGTCCCGCCGTATGCGTGACTTGGCGTAGCTCCTGGCCATCCACTCTTATCGTAAAGAGTTGGATATCCGCCTCAACCTGGTGGAAGAACACGATGCGATCCCCCTGGTGGGAGAATCTCGGGAGGTCGATGGCCGATCGCCGCTCGAGCAGCTCGGTCTCCCGACCTGTAGCAGGATCGAGAAGCATCAACACAAACGCCGCCCGCGTGTTCGTATAGATCAGCTGTTTCCCGTCCGGTGACAGGGCTGGGTCCCGATCCTGTCCGGCCCCGAAAGTTATAGGTTCTGGCGAGCCGCCCTTGGCCGGAACACGCCAGAGATTCTCACTTCCATGCCGCATGGACGAAAAGATGATGAACCGGCCATCGGGCGTCCAGATCACTTTTCCGGAGTGCGAGTTGTCGAAGGTCAAGCGGCGTGGCGCGCCAGATGTCGAGACGATCCAGAAATCGCCCATCGGACCGCCATCGTCCGATTCGAAATACGCGATCGCCTGGCCATTGGGGGACAAGGCCGGCGTGGCTTCAAAGTTGTGACGGCGAACCGCGATGCGCCGCGCGTTGCTGCTGTCGGCGTTTGCGAGCCAGATGCCTCGATCGGGCGTTTCGTAGGCGACGTGTTCACCGTCTCGCGAAAAGCTTGGATTGCTCGCTTTCTCGATGAGCGGCCGTGGCTGACCGCCGAGCGGCGGCACCGTCCAGATGCTGCCACGGTGGTTGAACAGGATCTGGTCACCTTTGGGCGACCAGCAAGGCCGTGTCGCACCCTGTTCGAGAGTCGTAACGGGTAAAGGGTCGGATTGCGCGAGACTCTTGAGCCAGACCTGGGGGACTCCGCTGACGTCGCTGTTCTGGAAGGCGACCATGCTTCCATCGGGCGAGAAACTTGCCGCGACAGATCCTTGTGGCAGCGAGCTCACGAGATGGTTGCCCGTTACGCGAAGGGGCGGATCCTGCTGCAGGTACCACCAGAGCGTGCTGACGACCAATGCCGAAAACCCCAGAGCGGCCGCTGTCCGCCAGCCGACTCGTCGAGCACCTGAAAGAATCCCGGTGCTCGCAGACAACGATCTGGTCGACTTCTTTGGGACGGGTAGGGCGGCATCCTCTCCGGTCGTTTCCAGGGCGGCCACGACCTCGCGCGCATGACGATAGCGCTGCGCCGGCTCCTTCGAGAGACATCGGAGGATCGTCCGCCGCAGACCAGCGGGGATATCGGCCGGAAATGGCCTCGGGGTTTCACGCAGAATGGCAGCGCTCAGCTCGGGCGTGGTGCGCCCGCTGAAGGGCAACGTGCCCGCCACCATTTCATACAGCACCACACCGAGCGACCACACGTCGCTGCGAGCGTCAGCTCGGTCGCCTTCCAGCAATTCAGGCGCCATGTAGGCCAGCGTGCCAGTGATTTGTGCCACTTCGACTGTCGCCGTACTCTCGGGCGATACCTCGAGGCCCTCGTCGCACAGCCGCCGCGCAAGACCGAAATCAAGCACCTTGACGCGGCCCTCAGAGGTAATCATCACGTTGCTGCTCTTCAGATCACGATGCAGGATGCGCCGATCGTGTGCGTGTGCGATGGCGTCGGCAATTTGGATCGCGTAGCGGATAGCCACCGGCAGCGGCAGCCCGCCCGTGGCAATCAGATCGCGCAGCGAACGGCCTTCGACGAACTCCATGATCATGAAGGCTTCGCCATCAGCCTCCCCCACTTCGTGGATTGTGCAGATATGCGGGTGGTTCAGCGCAGATGCGGAACGCGCTTCACGAAGAAGGGTGCGTCGCCGTGCAGCGTTGTCGTTGTGCCCTTCGTGGAGCACTTTGAGCGCCACGAATCGATGGAGCCTCGGATCGTAGGCGCGGTAAACTGCGCCCATTCCACCTTCGCCGAGCAAGCTGAGGATCTGGTAACCGCCGAGTTCGGTGCCCGTGGCGACGACCATGTCGTGGAACCCGCGAGACGCACATTATCGCCGAAGGCGCCTGCGTCGGTCTGCCGAGATGCGGCGGAGCACGCGCGATTTGTGATCCTACCCGCGGGGACTGTTTACTGCGTCCCGGTCTTCACAAAACTCTCGTGCTCCTGCTGGAGCTGCTCCCGCGCCAGCTGCGCATCGAGCACGAGGATGCGATGGCGGAACGTGACCGATTCGCCAGGCTTCAGCGTGAACGTGACGGGTTCCTGCTTCGGATCGTACCCGCGCCGCCCGAACGGGTTCGCGGCGAAGAGGCCGTAGCCGCGCGCGTGCCAGTACGTCGGGTATCCGTGATTCGACGGATGGTCCAGGATTGCCACCGTCACAGGCCTTCCATCGATCGTTCCCGTCAGGCCCATCCACGGACCTCGCGTGCCCCACACGTCTTCACCCGTCTTGCCGTTGCTGCCGATGTACCGCCCCGTCACGCCGGTGTTGTCCAGACGCGGCACCGACTCCTTCTCACCCTTCGCATTGACGAAGACCTCAGGTTCCTTCGACGGGTGCTCGAGCGCGCGCGCGACCCGGATGCCGAAGGCACCCTCCTTGGTGTCGTTGAACGTCACCGGTTTGTCGGCGGCCGTCCACGTGGTGATGCGATCGATCGTGCGGCGACCTGAGGCTCCGGAGAAGACGAACCGCGTTTCCTCGCGCAGCAACGTCGCGTCAGGCACGACCCAATCCGCCCTGACGGTCAGCTCGCCGTGGTCCGCGCCGCTCGCGACGTGCGCGACCGCCTTGTGGACGATCGTCCCCATCTTCGGCATATCCTCCTTTGGCGTGGCATAGGAGTGGCCCCAAAAGTCATACCCGTTCACGTCGCCGTAGTTGAACCAGTGCCCAACATGGTGGGGATGGTCGGTTCGCTCGCCCGGCCTGGGATCGAGCGGGAAGCCGCGCGTCACGAGCGCGCCACTCGCGGAGCGGATCGGGTAGAGCACCGGCTTTTTCACGGTGTCTGGGTAGACGTACGACGTGAACGGCTGGCCGCCAATCACGACGTCCACGCGTCGATCGGCCGGGCGATCGGTAACCGTAACCGCCCGATCGTCAGTACGGACGGAAAGGGACGCGGCGGCAGCAAATGCGCCGGCAAGAGCAACCACTCCGAGAACTGGCTTCAACATGAACGGATCCTACCGCAGGACGCGGCAGGGTGACGCCCAGGGATTTGGCACATCAGTTCCGTGCACCGGGAAAACATCCGTATATACTTCAGTTGCTCCGGCTCTGTGCGAGCTTGCATTCGGGAACATGCCATGCTGACTCGCCGCGATCTCTTGTCGAAGGCCATTGCGCTGGGCGTTGTCAGCGCCGGCACCCTGCTCCCGTCGCAGATTGCCGAGGCGTGGGATTGGAGCGATCAGCATCCCCGGACGGTCACGCCGCCGGCGGAGCTCGGACCCTTCTACAAGCGAGACGCCCCGAAGGTCACACGTCTGAGCCAGACAGGCGATCCGGGTCTGCCGCTGCACGTGACAGGACAGGTTTTCAACGCTCGCGGCGATGTGCTTCCCGGCGCAAAGATCGAAATCTGGCACGCGGACCACGAAGGTCACTACGATCTTCGCGGCTATCGCTATCGCTCGACATTGACCTCCGGTGAAGACGGCACGTACGAGTTCACATCGGTGATGCCGGGCCACTATCCCGCACGCGTTTGCCAGCACGTGCACTACCTGGTCACCGCGCCCGGCTGCAAGCCGCTCGTCACTCAACTCTATTTCGCGACCGACCCGGCGTTCGACGGCGACCCCGGCCGCAACTACACGCGCGATCCGCTGATCTGGAGCCGGGAGTTGGTGCGGCACGTGACAATCAAGGGAGATCCGAAGCAGATGACGGCTGTCGTTCGCTTCGAGCTGGTGCTCGATCGGCTGTGACGCTCGCGGCTGCGCTCCGTATTCTTCTGTTTGCCGTCTTGACGGCGATGCCCACCCCCGCCGGGCCTCCGGCGAGGTTCGCCGACGAGTCTGCGGCGCGAAGGCCGTCGCAGTCTGCCGATCTCGCGATGACGATCGATGCACCCGCGGAAATCAGACTCGCGACGGTGTGTCATGGCGGGCATGTCGTGGGCGCGGGCAAGGACCCGAACGTGTACGTCTGGTCGATTCCCGCGGGTACTTTGACGGGCACGATTGCCGCAGGCGAGCGAGTCTCGACGCTCGCCTGCTCTCCCGACGGGCGCTGGATCGCAGCCGGTACGCAGTCAGGGCTGATATTGTTGATCGACGCGCGCACGCGCGACGTTGCGCATCGGCTGACAGTCACTCAGCACTTGATCAACACGATTGTGTTTTCACCCGATTCATCGCTGCTCGCTGCGTGTCCGGATGATGGCCCCGCGCAGCTGTGGAACGTGGAGACGGGCAGCCGCGGCGCGGTGCTGCAGACGCCGGCCGGCGCATCGCTCAGCGTGGCCTTTTCGGCCGATGCCGACCGAATCGCGACAGCAGACGAGGACACGCGGGTTCGCCTCTCCGAACGCGGCGGCAAGCTCCTGCGCGAGCTGGATGCTGGCCTGCTCGCGTCAATGGACGTGGCATTCAGCGCCGACGGTTCGCAAGTCCTCGCTGCTGGCGTCGATCGCACCATCACGGTGTTCGACGCGAGCTCGGGAAACGTTGCTCGACGATCCGCGGCAGAAGCCGACTTGATCGGGTATTTGATGCGCCTTCCCGACGGTCACTCATTTGCGGTCTTGGAGCTCGATGAATTCACTCTGGCGCCCACGATGTTGAAGGCGTGGGACATTCGATCCGGTCAGTTCCGGTCACTCCTGTCCGCATCGGACGTGATCGGTGCGGCGATCGTCAGCAACGGACTGGTCGTCGTTACCGCCCGCGGTGACAAGCGGCGCCTGGAGATTCGAACCGTCCGGTAGTCATTCGTACTGCCTGACAGCGCGGGATCGATACGCGCCCCCGACGCGCGCGAACCACAAATCCAACCGCGTTCGCCAGTACGTGCGGAGGCTGACGCATGCAACCTCTCGCGAACATTCTCGACCGTGTCAGCGATGCGTTCGTGGCCCTCGACAAGAACTGGTGCTACACCTACGTGAACCAGCAAGCAGCCAGCCTCTTCGGTCGTCGCCCCGAGGACCTGATCGGACGGCACATCTGGACGGAGTTTCCTGAAGGCAGGGGGCAACCCTTTCATCTCGCCTACGAGAAGGCGATGGCCGAACAGATCTTTATCCAGATGGAGAACTACTACGAACCCTGGAAACGCTGGTTCGAAAACCGCATTTACCCCTCGCCCGAAGGGCTGTCGATCTTCTTTCACGAGATCACCGAGCGCAAGCTGGCAGAGCAAGAGGCCCGTGAAAACGCGCAGCTGCTCGCGGGACAGAATCACGTCCTCGAGCTAATTGCCCGAGGAGCGCCGCTCCACGACTCACTCGATGCGCTGCTGCGAGTCATCGAGGCGCAATGCCCGGGGCTGCTCGGTTCGATCCTGCTGCTCGATCCCGATGGGACTCACGTGCGGCATGGCGCTGCCCCAAGCCTCCCCGAAAGTTTCGTTCGAGCGATTGACGGCCAGCCGATTGGCCCCCAGGCCGGCTCGTGCGGGACTGCCGCCTTCCGCCGCGAGCCGGTCGTGGTCGAAGATATCGCCACGGATCCGCTCTGGGACGATTATCGTGCCGCGACGCTCCCGCACGGACTGCGGGCGTGCTGGTCCACGCCGATCTTCAACGGACAGCAGCGCGTGCTCGGCACGTTCGCCCTCTACTTCCGCACGCCGGGAAGACCTGCCGAGCGTCATCTGCGGCTTGTCGACCTCTGCACACACACCGCGGCGATTGCCATCGTCAAGCATCGCGAGCATCAGGCGCTGTTGGCGAGCGAGGAACGACAGCGCATCGCGGCCTCGAGCGGTCACATCGGACTCTGGGAATGGAACATCGCCACCAACCGTGTGGTGTGGAGCGACGAGCTCAAGGTGATCTTCGGCTGGCCGCGAGACCGGGAGGACCTCACGTTCGGGATGGTCCTGGACGCCATCCATCACGATGACCGGATGCGAGTCCAGAAGGCGGTCGCACGCGCGCTCGCCGATCGCTCGGGATACGACGAGGAGTATCGGATTGTCTGGGACGACGGCTCGGTGCGATGGATTGCCGGGAAGGGCCGCGCCGAGTACGACGCGTCGGGGACACCCATCCGGATGATGGGTGTTGCGCTCGACATCACCGACCGCAAGCGCGCTGAAGAAGAAGTGAGCAGACGGGAAGCGCAGTTCGCCGAAGCACAGCGCCTTGCGCACCTTGGGAGCTACGAGTGGGACGTTCGCAGCAACAAGGTGTATCGATCCGAGGAGCTCTGCAGGATTTTCGGACTGACGCGGGATCAATTCCCGCCGACGCTCGAGGGCTATCTGGAACGGGTCCACGACGAGGATCGAAGTACGACTCGCGCGACGATCGAAAACGCGTTTCGCACGGCCACGCCGTTCGAATTCGAAGAGCGTATCGTTCGCCCTGACGGAACGGTCCGGATGCTCCACAGCCAGGGCACCTGGATTCTCGAGTCGACAGGGCGGCCATTGCGGCTGGTCGGCATTTGTCAGGACATCACGGAGCGCAAGAAAAGCCAGGACCTCGAACGCGAGATTCATCAACGCAAGCATGTCGAGCAGCTGTTGCGCGCCAGAAACGAAGAACTGAAAGCCTTCGCGTACACCGTGTCTCACGATCTCAAGGCTCCGCTGCGCGGCATTGCCGGCTATGCAGCGGAACTGGACCGGCGCCACCGTGCCGGCCTGAGCGAACGTGCCCTTCACTGCCTGAAGCAGATTCTGACAGCCACGCACAACCTCGATCGCCTGATCGAAGATCTGCTGCACTACGCCCGACTCGACGCGGAAGCGCCCAGCGCCTCGCCGATCGACCTGGCTCGCATGGTTGAAACGATTCTGAAGGACCGGCACGCTACGATCCTCGGCCAGCGCGCCGAAGTGACGGTCAGCCTGTGCGTGACCAACGTCCGCACGTGGGAGCGCGGTCTGTTCCAGGTGTTGACGAATCTGATCGACAACGCGCTCAAATACAGCCGGGAGGCGAGTCCGCCATCGATTCGGATAGCGAGCCAAGAGCGTGTGGGTGCGTTTCTCCTCCTGATCGGTGATAACGGGATCGGGTTCGACATGAAGTACCACGACCGGATTTTTGGACTCTTCGACCGGCTCGTGCGGCAGGAAGAGTTCGAGGGTACGGGGGCTGGGCTCGCGATCGTCAAGAAGGTCGTCGACAAAATCGGTGGCCGGATCTGGGCCGAGTCAGCACCCGGAGCAGGTGCGACGTTCTGCGTCGAATGGCCGCAGACTGCCGCGAGCGAGGATTGACGTGATCACGCCCGTACGGCCGATCCTGCTGGTCGAGGACAATCCGATGGACCTGGACCTGACGCTTCAGGCATTGCAGGAGCACAGCGTCGCGAATCCAATCGTGGCGTGCAGGGACGGCGAGGAAGCGCTGCAGTACATCGAACAACACCGGTTGCCGAGCGATTCACGGATCCCGATCCTGGTTCTCCTCGACCTGCGCCTGCCCAAGGTCGATGGAATCGAGGTGCTGAGGCAGGCACGGGCGAACCCCGTATGGAAGCAGGTTCCGTTCGTCGTCATGACGACCTCTCGTGAGAACAGAGATATCGAGGCGGCCTACCAGCTCGGAGTGAACTCATACATCGTCAAGCCGGTTGATTTCGCGACGTTCACG
>Ga0114129_10008834_pt1 | contig 14377 bp, 12 predicted proteins | sample RhiMetdeltSRZDD1_FD_80071 | JGI IMG/M metagenome (GOLD analysis project Ga0114129, IMG submission 80071) | Populus rhizosphere microbial communities from Tennessee, USA - Rhizosphere MetaG P. deltoides SRZDD1 (version 2) (version 2) | ecosystem: Host-associated > Plants > Roots > Rhizosphere >... | reverse complement strand
CGGCGGACAACTCGACGACCGCAAGTACGACCGTCACCGCCGCCGCGGACCTGTCGATCACGAAGACCGACTCACCGGACCCGACCACCACCAACCAGGCGCTCACCTACACACTCACGGTTCACAACGCCGGCCCGTCGAGCGCCACCGGCGTGCAGGTGGTAGACCCGCTGCCGTCGAGCGTCATCTACGACTCGGCCACCCCGAGCCAGGGCACCTGCTCCGAGGCGAGCGGGACCGTCACGTGCGCGCTCGGCACGATCGCGAACGCCCAGACCGCGACCGTCTCGATCGTGGCCTACCCGCAGACCACGGGAACGCTGTCGAACACGGCGAGCGTCTCGTCGGACGTCTTCGACCCGGGCGCGTCCGACAACTCGGCGAACGCCAGCACGACCGTCGTCACTCCCAACTACGTCCGGCCACGCGGCGCCAGCCCGTTCCGCGTGTCGCTCGTGCCCGCTTACCAGCAGTGCCCGTCATCTTCGTCGAACAGCACCCACGGTCCGCCGCTCAGCAACCCGTCCTGCAAACCGCCCGCGGCGTCCTCGAGCTATCTGACGCTTGGCACGCCCGACGCGAACGGCGCCAACGCGAGCGCGGTGGGATCGTTGCTCCTCCGCGCGAAAGTGGGCAGCGGCCCGACCCCCAGCGACGTCCTGATGAACGTTGGGCTTTCCGACGTGCGGTGCAAGGCCGGCGTCAGCACGTGCGGCACGGCCAACTCGGCCGACGGCCCGGACTACACGGGTCAGGTTCAGGTGACATATAGCCTGCGCCTCACCGACCGCTACAACGACGCCACCTCGACCACCCCCGCGACCGTCACCGACACCTCCTTCCCGGTCACCGTTCCGTGTTCCACGACCACGAGCCTCACCGCCGGCGCCAGCTGCACGATCGCCACGAGCGCCAACGCGGTCGTGCCCGGCTCGGTCAGGACCGGCGACCGCGCGATCTGGGAGCTCGGCAAGGTGCAGGTATTCGACGGCGGCTCCGACGGCCTGGTTGCGACCGCCGGCAACTCGCTTTTCCAGACGCAGGGCATCTTCGTCCCCTAATCCACCGCGCGACCCGGCTGTGACGCTCCGTTGCGTCTACACGGACCTGGACGGCACGATGCTGGGGAAGGGCGCGTCGCTGCTCCGCGACGCGGAGGGGAGCTTCTCGCTGCTCGCGGTACGGGCGCTCGAAGCGTGTCACCGGGCGGGCGCCGAGGTCGTGATCAAGTCGGGGCGCCGGAAGGCGCAGGTATATGAGGACGCTCGGCTGATCGGGCAACCCTCGTACATCTATGAGATGGGCTGCGGGCTCGTGGACGGGGCGGAAGAGGTGTTCCTCACCGGTGACCTCCAGCCCCGCGACGACGCCACCGTCTACGAGCAGGTCGAGCGGGGCGGCGCCCCGCGCCTGTTGCTCGAGACCTATGCAGGGCGCCTCGAGTATCACTCGCCATGGCACACCGACCGCCGGTTTTCGCACCTGTTTCGCGGGAACATCGATCTCGCGGAGGCGCACGCGCTGCTCGCCGAGCGCGGCCACCGCGACGTGCGCATCGTCGACAACGGCATCACCGGCCGCCGCTCGGACACGCTCGCGGCCGACGTGGTCCACGTCTACCACCTGATCCCGCGTAGCGCGGGCAAGGCCAACGCGGTCGCCGCGCACATGCGCCGGCGAGGCCTGCGGTCCGAGGAGACGATCGCGATCGGCGACTCGCGCGGCGATCTCGAGGTGGCAGGCGTCGTCGGGCGCTTCTACCTGGTCGCGAACGCGCTCACGAAGGACCCGGGCGTGCGCGAGGCGGTTCCGCCGGGCGCGGACGTGCGGGTCACCGAGGAGCCCATGACAGGAGGCTTCTACGAGGCGATCGTGGGGGCCTTGGCCGAGCGCTGAGACCCTCTGACCAGGCGTGCGCTGCTTGCCGGGCCGCACCTCAGCCCGTATCTTTGACGCGGGGTGGGGGAACCCATGTATACGCAGCAAAAGCTCGATCACGAGTTCGCGGACGGAGTCGCAGCCACTGTGACGTACGCGGTCTGCGCGCTGCCGCGCTCGGGTAGCTCGCTGCTCTGCGAGCTCCTGTTCAGCACGGAGCGCGCCGGGGCGCCCGGCGAGTTCTTCGACGCGGCCATGATGAAGCGGTTCCGGGAGCGGTGGGGCGCGGAATCGTTCGAGGACTATCTCGGCGCGCTTCGCGCACGGAAGACGGGTCCGAACGGGGTCTTCGGGTTCAAGGCCCATTTCTTCCAGCTCGAGGCCGTATTTCCCGATCGCGCGCTCGAGAAGGCATTTCCCGGGCTGCGATACGTACACATCAGCCGCGGCGATCGCTTGCGCCAGGCGATCTCGTGGGCGAGGGCGCTGCAGACCCACAGGTGGGCGTCCGAGCACGAGGTGAGGGTGCAGCACCCGGAGGTCTTCCGCCGCAGGCAGATCGACAACCTGATCGCGGGCATCGAAGAGCGCGAGCGCCGCTGGGAGGCGCTCTTCACCGAGCTCGAGGTCGAGCCGCTTCGCGTGACCTACGAGCAGCTCGTCGCCGCCCCGGAGCCGACGGTCGCATCGGTGCTCGACCACATCGGCATCGAGGACGCGGCGGCCGTTCCAGTCGGGCCGCCGACTCTGCGCCGGCAATCCGATGAGCTGACCGAGGAATGGGTGAGCTTCTATCTCGACGACGGGGCGGAGGCAGCCGTCCCCGGAGCCTCGTGATGGTGATCGGGGACCGCTTCGCCTGGGCCCACCTGCCGAAGACCGCCGGCAGCGCGACGGTCATGATGCTCGGCGCCTTCGAGGGCCTGGTGCGCTCGGTCGACTCGCCCTATGCGGCCGACGCACACGTGACCTTCCACGAGCGGCGGGAGCAGGTGGAGGGGAAGCTCCTGGCGCTGAACATCAGGCGCCTGCCCGCCTGGGTGGTCAGCCGTGCCTATTACGTGAGCCTGCACGGCGTGTGGCCGGACTTCGAGCCGATTCCCCTGCCGTCTGCCGGCGAGCTCGCAGACAGCTCCTTCCCCGACCAGCGACTAGCGCTCTTCACGGACGACGGGCGTCTCGGAATCGACCGCTGGCTGCGCGCAGAATCGCTCGCCGAGGACGTGATCGCGTTCGTCTCGGAGCTCCGGGAGGTGACCGGCGAAGAGCGGGCGCGCGTGCGTGCGGTGGGACTCGTGAACGCGCTCGAGTACGACCACGACGTCTCGAGCTGGTTCACGCGGGCACAAGTGGAGCGGCTCTACGAGCGTAACCCGGTTTGGGCGAGGGTCGAGGAGCGGGCGTATGGAGAAGAAAATGGAAGGGCCGCCGCAGTTGCCTGAGGTGGCCCCGGCAACCGCCGCCGTGTCGGTCTCGACCGTAGTCCCTGCCGACCTGCCGGAGGGCATCGCGGGGTTCCACATCACCTATCCGCGGGCGGGCGAGTCCGAAACGGTTTACTCGCTGCCGCTCGAGGGATGGGTCGTGCCCGCCGAGGTGCCCGCCACGACTGTGAAGGTGCACGGCGTCTATCGCCCCGTGCCCACGGCCCCGGTTGCGATCCTGCGCGAGGACATCGAGCGCCTCTACCCCGAGCTGCCCTGGGCACGCAGGGCCGGGTTCGCAGTCCGGATCAACGCGCTTCAGCTTCCGCGGCAGTTCAAGCTCGCGGTCTCGGCCGTGCTCGAAGACGGACCGGTGGCTCGACTGGGCACGATCGAGGGCCGGCGGCGGGCGCTGCCGGCGCACGAGACCAGATACCGGCCGCTGATGGTCACGACCATCGGGCGGTCAGGGTCCACCTGGCTGACGTGGCTGCTGGGCGCGCATCCCGCGATCGCCGATTACCGGTCGTTCGAGTACGAGTCCAAGGTCGCGCCGTATTTCGCGGAGGCGCTGCGGCTGCTCACCCGCCCGGCCAGCTACTACCAGCCGATCAGGGGGGAGATCGACTACACCGGCTGGTGGCGCGGCCCGGACCCGGCCTGGCCGCTGTGGTGGCACACGTCGCACGAGGCGATCGACGAGTGGCTCGGCTCGGAGCACATCGACGACCTGATCGAGTTCTTCGTGGGCCGCATCGACGGTATCTTCGGTCGCATCGCGGTCGCTCTCGGCAAGGAGGACGCGACCTACGTGGTCGAGAAATTCCCGCCGAGCTACTTCGGGCAGCCATTGATCGCGGAGCTCATCCCGGGCAGCCGCGAGATCGTGCTGGTGCGCGACTTCCGCGATGTGGCGGCCTCGCTGTTCGCGTTCGGCGAGAAGCGCGGCAGGCACTGGTATGAAGACCACGCCGCCCTGAGCGCAGCCGAGATCGTGAACGAGCCGTTGCGCAACGACTTCGAGCAGCTCACGCACGCCTGGCAGGACAGAAGCGAATCGGCGTTGCTCGTCCGGTACGAGGACTTGGTGCTGCGCCCGGCGGAGACGCTTGCCGGCGTCCTGTCGTTCCTCGATCTGGACGCGCGCGCGGAGACGGTGGCGAGCACGCTGGCCGCAGCCGGCCGGGTGGACGGGCAAATCCAGGACGCCCATGTCACGAGTGCGACCGCGGCCGACTCGATCGGCCGCTGGCGGCGCGACCTCTCACCCGAGCTTCAGCGCCTGTGCGAGGAGTCGCTCGGCGACGGCCTGGAGGCCTTCGGATACGCGTGATGACCACGGCGGTCGAAAAGCCCCGGCGCAAGGTCTCGACGCGGCGCCGCATGGAGATCGAGAAGCGCAACCGGGCGCTGCTGGAGCGCGAGCTGCTGGCCAAGCGCTTCGTGTTCGAGTCGCGTCCCTACGAGGCGCACATCCAGTTCAGCAACGTCTGCAACATGAGCTGCATCATGTGCTACGACGGCTGGATCCCGCCGCTCCGGAAGATGTCCCCCGACATCCTGCGAAGGGTCACGCGGGACTTCGCCCCTGACCTGTCGGTGATGATCCCGTATGGAGGCAGCGAGCCGCTGATCGTCACGTGGGAGCAGGCCCACGCGCTCGCCGCGGAGCACAGCATCGAGATGCGTCTCACCACCAACGTCCAGTTCCTCGATGCCGAGCGGTTCGAGGAGGCGAAGGACGTCACGGAGACGCTGTTCCTGTCGATCGACAGCCATATCCCCGAGGTGTTCGAGAAGATCCGGCCCGGCAGCAAGCCGGACAAGGTGTTCGAGAACCTGAAGCTGGCGGCGGAGCTCTCGAAGCAAAGCGGCCTCGAGTGTCTCGCTCAGATCGTGTTCATGACGGAGAACGCGGCCCAGCTTCCCGAGACGATCGCCTATCTCGCCGACGTCGGAATCGAGAGCGTGAACGTCCTCCAGCTGCTCGACGTGAACGGGCGCAGCGGCTACCTGGATCCGCTGCTCCATTTCTCGAGCGATTACGTCGAATGGGTGAAGCACAGGTGCATCGAGACCACGCAGCAGAAGGGAACGCGCCTGATCTGGAACGCCGGCGGCCGCGAGCGCCACGACTTCCGCAAGCGCAAGGTTCCGCCGAAGCTGCGCAAGGACTGGAACCACCGCTGGGAGCAGCGGATGAAGCGACATCTACCGGGCTACTGCATCAACGTCTTCAACCGGGTGCAGATCGACGCGGATGGGACCATCACTCCATGCGCATACGCGACCGACGACGACCTCGTCCTGGGTGAGCTGAGCGACCAGTCGATCGACGAGATCTGGAACAGCCCGAATGCCCAGGACCTGCGGCGCGCGATGCTGACCTGGGACTTCCCGAGCCTCTGCAAGACCTGCATGTTCACGGATCTCGCGCCGCCCGAGGTCTACCTGCCGTTCGCCGGCGCGGTGCTCGAGCGGCTCGGGCGACCGAGGCAGACCGTCGACTGCACGCTCGCGGTGGATTCGCCGGCGCACATGACCCGCTCCGTGGAGCCGCCCCGGTTCACGGTTTCGGATCCAGGCGAGGAGGTCGCGCAATGGTTCCTCGGGATCGCGCTCGGAGGCGAGGCGGAACACCTGGAGCTGCACGAGCTGACGGCGTCGCCGGCCGACGACGGAGGCCTTGCGCTGGCGCTGCCCGACCGCGCCTGGAGCGAGCTGGAAAGCAACCTCGGCCACTGGTGGGCGGTGTTCGGCATCCCCGCGGAGCGGCCGATGCGCACGCTCCGGTCGACCGAGATCCGCTGCCTCATCCGTCACGAGCCGGTCGCGCGAATTGCGGGCAGCGATCTGCGCTACCCGGACCTCGGCCATCTCGCGCCGGTCGATCTTGGCGGCGGGAAGCAGGCCGGCTGGACCAACAGACGCGATCCCCAGGCCCGCCCGCGGTTCGGCGACCGGCGCACCGACGCCTGGCAGTCGTCCCGGCTCGCGCGGGACCGCGCCGCCGATCAAAACGGGGGCGCGCGGATGTCGCGCGCCGAGTACGCGCGCGTCGTGAGCGGAGTGCGGAGGACCGTGCGGCGGGCCCTGCCGGCGGATTCGACCGTGCTCGTGGCCAGCAAAGGCGACGAGGCGCTGCTGGAGCTCGATTGCCGCGCGGCGTGGCACTTCCCGACCGGGGAAGACGGGCAATGGGCCGGCTTCCATCCGGCCGACGGCGAGTGGGCGATCGACCAGCTCGAGGCGCTCCGCGCCTGCGGAGCGGACTATCTGGTGCTGCCGGCGACCTCGACCTGGTGGCTCGAGCGCTATCCGGAGTTCGCGAACCACCTCACCTTTCACTATCCGGTCGTGTGCGACGAGGACGCCTGCGTGATCTTCGCGCTGGGGCGCTTCCCGGCGTTCTACGGCCGCCGGCGAGACGCGGCCGTCAACAGCTACCTCGCCGCCGCATCGGAATGAGCACCGGGAGCAAACGCGCCGCTTCGGACCTCTCGCGGCGCGCCCGCGAGTCGCTCGCGTACGGCGGCCATCACCGGATGCTGCTGCGCCCCGTGTACGGGGACGAGGAGGACGTCTTCCCCGAGTTCGCGATCGCGGCCGAGGGGTACGAGCTGACCGCTGACGACGGGCGCACGTTCATCGACTGGGCGGGGGGGTGGGGACCGGTGCTGCTCGGCTACCGGCATCCGGAGGTGGAGGAGGCGATCCGCGCCCAGCTCGAGGCGGGACCGATGATGTCCCTCGCGCATCCGATCGAGGTGGAGCTGGCCGAGGCGCTGATCGAGCTCGTGCCATGCGCGGAGATGGTCGCCTTCGGGAAAAACGGCTCCGACGTCACGACCGCCGCCGTCCGGATCGCGCGGGCGGTGACGGGCCGGGACCTGATCCTCCAGTGCGGCTTCCATGGGTTCCACGACTGGTACACGTGCCAGTACCGGGCCAAGAACGTGCACGGCATCCCGAAGGCGCTGCGCGCGTTCGTGCACGACTTTCCCTACAACGACCTCGATGCGCTCGAGTGGCTCTTCATGCGCTACCCGGACGAGGTGGCGGCGGTCGTGATGGAGCCCGTCACGCTCGTGCTCCCGGAGGCCGGTTACCTCGAGGGCGTGCGCGAGCTGACGCGCGAGCACGGCGCGCTGCTCGTGTTCGACGAGATGGTGACCGCGTTCCGCCTCGCGAATGGTGGCGCGCAGGAGCTGTTCGGTGTGACGCCGGACCTGGCCTGCCTCGGCAAGGGGATGGCCAACGGAATGCCGCTGTCCGCGATCGTCGGCAAGCGCGAATACATGCGCCGCCTCCCGGACACGGCGTGGGGCATGACCTTCCGGGGCGAGACGGCTTCGCTCGCGGCCGGCCTCGCCGTGACCCGCGTGCTGCGCTCCGAGCCCGTGTGCGAGCACCTCGCCGCGATCGGCTCGCAGGTGCGCGAGGCGTTCCGGAAGGCCTGTGCCCGGCAGGGGGTACAGGGAGACCTGCTGGGCCCGCCCGCCCGCATGACGTTCGACTTCGTCGACGCGGGCGCGCTGGACGGTGACCTCCTGCGCACCTTGTTCGTCCGCGAATGCGCTCGCGAGGGCGTGCTCACGACCGGCACGCTGCTCCCCTCGTACGCTCACGACGAGCACGCGGTGGAGCAGACCACGCGTGCCATGGCGCGTGCCCTCGAGCGCGTGGCCCAGGCGATTCGCGCGGGCCGCGAGGCGCTCGCCGACGCCGTCGCGGCGGGCTTCGAGGCGGGCACCTCGCGCGCGCCGAACGGCGCGGCGAGCGGGGTGCCGGCGGGCGCGGTGGAGACGGTGCGCCAGCTGCCGGGCCGCCTCGAGGTGAGTGGCTGGCTCCTGCTCGACGACGGCCCGCCCGACTCTGTCGAGGCGGTCGCGCCCGGCGGCGTCAAGCGGGTCGCGCGGCACGTCCATCGCCCGGACGTGGCGGAGGCGTTCGCCAAGGTGCGCAACGCCGCGGCGAGCGGCTTCGCCGTGACGCTTCCCGCCACCGTGTTCGCACATGACGGCGTCTACGACTTTACGATTCGCGCCCGCCGGCGCGCCCGCACCTCGTTCCGCTGCCGGATCGTGCGCGGCCCGCAGGGTGTCGAATAACCAACTTCTGCCTTCGGCCCTCCTTGCTCAGTGAATGAGTTTTAAGACAGAAGGCGATGTTGGGCCAGCCGCGTGGCGGCGCGCTCCACGTCCTGGGCCGACGCGGTCCGGCCGTCGCGGGTGGCGGCCTCGACCTCCAGGCTGATCAACCGGCGGCCGAACGCGTCCAGCGCGTCGGTGCCCACCACCGCGTAGCAGGGCACCCCGGCCTGCCGGGCACGGGTCGCGACCTCGAACACAGCCTTGCCGGCCAGCGTCTGCTCGTCGAGGCGGCCCTCGCCGGTCACGACCGCGAACGACTCGCGCGCGCGGGCATCGAAGTCGGCCACGTCGAGCACGAGCGCCGCGCCCGGTTGCAGTCGCGCGCCCGCGAAAGCCCACAGGCCGCCGGCCAGGCCGCCGGCCGCGCCCGCGAGCGGCTCGTGGCCCGGATCTCGTCCGGTCGTCCGGGCGGCGAGCCGCGCGAAATCAGCCAGGCGCTTCTCCAGGATCTCCACGTCGGACGTATCGGCTCCCTTCTGCGGCCCGAACGTGCGGGCCGCTCCGTCCGGCCCGAGGAGCGGGTTGCGCACGTCGCACGCAACCGCGATCCGCACGCCCCGAAGGGTGCGCCGAAGCTCCTCGAGGTCGGCGCGGCGGGCGGCGAACCGCGCGCCGAGTGCCTCCAGCGCGCCGCGTCCGCCGTCGGTGCTCGCGCTCCCGCCGGCGGCCACGATCACCTCGCGCGCGCCGGTCTCGAGCGCCGCGCGGATCAGCTGTCCCGTGCCGCGCGTGGACGCTCCGACCGCATCGCGCTCACTCTCGGAGAGGCGCCACAGCCCCGAGGCCTGCGCCATCTCGACGATCGCCGTACGGCCGCCGTGCAGCAGGCCGAACGCGGCCTCCACCGCCCGCCCGAGCGGATCGCTCGCCTCGGTCGCGAGCACCCGCCCGCCCGTCGCCCGCACCAGCGAGTCCATCGTGCCCTCGCCGCCGTCTGCCACGGGCAACAGCTCGACCGGCTCGATGCCGCCTCGGGCAAGGCCGCGGCCGATTGCCAGCGCCGCCTCGTCCGCCGCCAGCGTGCCCTTGAACTTGTCGGGGGCTACGAGGACCGGCCGGGTCACTCGGCCAACGCGCGTTCGAAGGCTTCCAGCGCGTCCGCGCCGAACACCGCGAACACGATCAGCTCGAGGCCGCTTCCCGGCGCGAGGTGCCGGCGCGCCTCTTCCACCTCGATCCGGGCCGCCTCGGCCACCGGGAAGCCGCCCACCCCGGTTCCGAACGCGACGAGCGCGAGCGAGCGCGCGCCCAGCTCGTCCGCCTTCGCGAGTGTGCTCGCGGTCGCACGACGGATGATCTCCGCCGACGTCGGACCGCCCAGCTCCATCGTCGCGGCATGGATCACCCAGCGCGCGGGGAGCGTGCCCGCATCGGTTTCGACGGCCTCCCCGAGCCCGATCGGCGCCTTGCGAAGGCTCTCCTCCTGGATCGATGCGCCGCCGGCGCGCACGATCGCGCCGGCGACCCCGCCACCGTGCCGCAACTCGGTGTTGGCGGCGTTCGCGATCGCATCGACCTCGAGCCTGGTGACGTCCGCCTCCCGCGCTTCGAGCCGCACGGCCGGAGAATATCGGCGTAGTACTCTGAGCCGATGCCGGTCGAGCACGCCACGCCCGCCGAGGAGGAGTACCTCCAGACCGCCTACTGGTTGATGGAGGCGGAGCTGCCGATCACGGGCGCCAACATCGCGCGCGCGATGCAGCTCTCGCAGCCGACGGTGCACGAGATGGTCGGCCGGCTGGAGCACGACGGCTATGTCACGCGCGCCGAGGACAAGTCGTTGCGATTCACGGAGAGCGGACTGGAGCAGGCGGAGGCGATCGTGGGACGCCACCGCCTGATCGAGCGTTTTCTCACGGACGTGGTGGGCATCGCCTGGGACGACGTGCACGAGGAGGCCGAGCGCCTCGAGCACGCCATGTCCCCCGCCTTCGAGAAATGGATGATCTCGACGGTGGGCGACGCGAAGACCTGTCCGCACGGCCATCCGATCGAGCCCGGCAACCGCATTCCCGGGGTCCCGCTGGCGGACGTCGAGGTGGGCGCCTCCGTCGAGATCCTCCGGTTCGAGAACGAGGCCGAGGACCTCCTCCACTATCTGAAGCGCGTGGGGCTGCAGCCGGGACTGAAGGGCACGCTCGATTCCTCGGACGACGAGGAGGTGGCGCTGCGGTCGAACGGCGAGGTGATCGCGGTTACGCGGAGCGTCGCGGAGACCGTGTCGGTGCGCGCCGATCCCTCACCGCCGGCGCGCACGGCGCTGCCCGACCAGCTCGTGCTGGGCAAAGAGCGCTACGGCCGTTAGCGGCTGACGCCGCGCTGTACTACTTCCGCCGCCGGATCCTGCGCTCGACCGAACGCAGCCGGTCGAGCGGGCCGAACTTCGCCCGGTCGCGCCCGCGCCCACCGATGAGGATGTCACGCGTGCGGTCACCGGAGCCGTCCAGGAAGTCGTTCCCGGCGTCGCCGAACAGGCGATCGCGCCCGTCGCCGCTGAAAAGCCTGTCGTTCCCGCTTTGCCCGCGGAGCAGGTCGTTCCCCGAGTCGCCGAACAGCCGGTCTCGGCCGCGCCCGCCGATCAGCTTGTCCCTTCCGCCCCCGCCGCGCATCACGTCATTGCCGGCGCCGCCTCTCAGCACGTCGTTGCCGGCGTCACCGTAGAGGACGTCGTTCCCGCCACGCCCGACGATGACGTCGTTGCCCAGGCCGCCGCAGATCACGTCCCGGCCGCGCGTGCCTCGCAGCACGTCGTTCTTCGGGGTGCCGACGATCGTGCAGTGCCGCCTCTTCGCGCCCTTCCTGGGCGCGGGCGGCGCCGACCGCGGAGGCGGCGCGCCGTGACAGCTGCCGGTGCCCGAGTCCGCGAACGCACCCGCCACCTCGGGGATGAACCGCCAGTCGTAGCCCGTCGGGTGCAGCGTCAGCGCCAGCACTCCGAAGGCGGTGTTCTCGCGGATCTCGCTGTGTCCCTTGAGCGCTCCGAGCGCGCCCAGCGCATAGCCGCCGGTCCCGACCACGAACTGCCGGATCCCGAAGGTCGGATCGAGCCGGCCACTCGGCGCCTGCGGGGCGAAGCGCTCGTAGTCGCGGGCGTAGGCGCTCAGCACCAGTTCGGTGCCGCCGTCGTAGAGCGCGTCCCACAGGGGCTTCACGGCGATCGATCCGTGCGGCTTGCCGGTGCTGAACCGGGGCGAGTGGCCGAATGCGAGCGTGCAGGCGGCCGGATGCGCGGCAAGGTCTGCACGCAGCCAGCGCTCCTGGTCGGAGCCCTTCGCACAGGACACGACCTTGCAGTTCGTGTTCAGGGCGATCATGTGCCAGTCGCCGACGTCGAAGCTGTAGTAGCCGAGCCCGCGCAGCCCCGCCGGCCCTGCCTGGACGCCGGGGCCGTTGAAGTAGTCGAAGTAGCCCGCCGCCTGCGCCGTCCCGTAGTCGCGCGTGCCGGGGATCGGATGCGTGATCGACTTCACCGCGCCCCAGGTCTTGTCGTATGACGCCTGGTAGGAGAGCAGCGAGCCGCAGCAGTACTGGTTGCTGCCCAGCGCCAGCACGGCGTTCGCTCCGCTGGTCGACACCAGCTTCCCGGTCGCGCCCTGATGGCAGCGCCCCGGCGTTCCGTTGCCGCCGTTGAAGTAAGGGCTCGACGCATCGCAGGCGATGTTGCCCGCTGCCACCACGGTCACATCCGCCGCACTCGCCGCGGCGGGGATCAGGCCGCAGGCCGCGCCCACCAACACGAGCACGGTCACGATCCGCGTCCCGGCCGTGCCGATGCGCCGCGTTTGCCCACTTCCCTGTCCTGCACCATTCATCGGAGCTCTCCTTGTCCGATCGTGTTGAGTCGTCAACCCGCCGCCTTCTTCGCCGGCAGGGCGGCGAACGCGATGCTGCGCCCGTCCGGAGACCACGCCGGCGTCGAGACGAAAAGCGATTTCCTGGTCAGCCTGCGGAGGTGCCTGCCGTTGAGGTCGATCACTGCGATCGTGGCCGTGTCGAGTTGCTGGTCCACGAACACGATCCGCTTGCCGTCGGGAGCCCACCGAGGCTCCTGGGCACTGACGTTGCTCCCGGTCAAGCGCTTCCGCCCGGCGCCGTCGGCGCGCATCGTGACGATCGCCCAGCGGCCGCTCGGCTCTTGCTCCGCGAAGGCGAGCTTGGACGCGTCGGGTGACCAGGACGGATTCGTCTGCTGCCTCGCGTCGTGCGTCAGCCGCCGGATCTTTCGCGTCTTTGCGTTCACCGCGAAGATGTCGTAGTTGGTGTCCCGGATGCGCTTGTCGAAGGCGATCCATTCGCTGTGCGGCGCCCAGGCGGGAGCCTCGTCGGACTGGCCGGTGGTGAGCGTGCGCGGCCGGGGCCGCCCAGGCGAGAGCGTGAAGAGCCCGCGGCCGAGCGCGACCGCCGCGATGCGGCCGTCCGAGGACCAGGTCGGGTGGAACAGGTGGCGCTTCGCGTTCGCCTGGATCAGGACCTGGTTACGTCCCTCCGGGTCCACATAGAAGAGCTGCGACCAGCACGAGTCGTCGCAGTCGGCGGCGCTGAACACGATCCGCCTGTTCGGCGCCCAGGATGGCTGCTGCGCGATCTGGCCGTCGGTCAGCTTCCTCATGCGGCGGGTTTGAAGGTTCATGACATAGATGTTGGAGTCGTGTGAATGCTCGGAAGCTGCCGGATCCGTCTGGCGCACCTCGGCCGTCGAAGTCGCGGCCGCACCGTCGTTACCCTTCCCGCTTCCGACGGTCGCCGCGACCGCAACCCCGATCAGGAGCAGGGCCGCGGCTGCGACCGCGAGGCGAACCCTGTTCAGTGCGTCGTCACCACCAGTTGGGGCCGCGCCGTGGCCGCCTCGCGAGAGTTGAAGTAGACACCGTCGGTCGAGGTGGTAGCCAGCCTGAAGCTGTATGTGCCGTTTCCGGTCACGAACGGCGTCACGTCGTAGTCGACCGTGGTGTTGGCCGCGATCGCGCCCTTGTCGTCGGTGGCCGCGCTGGTGGGCGCCGGCTTGGTGTTCCAGTTCACCGTCGTCTCGTTCCACGTAGTGCCGGTCGTGTACACGGCGGGCCCGTCAGCCGTGCCGTCGCTGGTCGAGGTGAGGCGAAGCTTGGCGCTCGCCACGGAGCCGGGCGACACCCCGGTGACGGTGAACCGCAGGAAGCTCTCGATGTTCGCGGCGCTGCTGCTGAAGTCGGTGCCGATCGTGGTGGCGGTGCCGTAGTTCGTGGTGGGCGCCGATTGCTGCACGCGGGCGTCGGCGTCCGGCGAGAACGTCAAGACGGTCGGCCCAGCGGGCGTATCGGCCGTCGCCGTGTTGCTCGGGTCCGAGAGATTGCCGGCCGCGTCGAGCGCGCGCACGTCATAGCTGTAGGAGGTGCCGGCGACGACGCTGGTGTCCGCGTAGCTCGTGACGGACCCGATTCCCGCCAGCAGCGTTCCGCCACGGTAGACGTTGTAGCCGGTCACCCCGATGTTGTCGGTGGACGTGAGCCAGCTGAGGTCGATCTCGTTCGGTCCCGCCGCGTTTGCCGCGAGGCTCCCGGGCGCGGTCGGCTTGGTGGTGTCGGGAGCGCCGGTCGAGATCACGAGCTCGGGCTGGAAGCTGGCCGCCTCGCGCGAGGAGAAGTAGACCCCGTCCGTCGAGCTGGTCGCGAGCCGGAAGCTGTAGGTGCCGTTCGCGGTCACGAACGGCGTGACGTCGTACTCGACCCAGCTGTTGGCCGCGATCGCGCCCTTGTCGTCGGTGGCCGCGCTGGTGGGCGCCGGCTTGTTGTTCCAGTTGATCGTGCTCTCGCTCCACGAGTTGCCGGTGGTGTACACGGCGGGACCGTCCGCCGTGCCGTCGCTGGTGGAGTGCAGGCGCAGCTTGACGCTGCGGACAGCGCCGGGGGTCACGCCGCTCACCGTGAACCGCAGGAAGCTCTCGAT
>Ga0114129_10008833_pt1 | contig 14377 bp, 4 predicted proteins | sample RhiMetdeltSRZDD1_FD_80071 | JGI IMG/M metagenome (GOLD analysis project Ga0114129, IMG submission 80071) | Populus rhizosphere microbial communities from Tennessee, USA - Rhizosphere MetaG P. deltoides SRZDD1 (version 2) (version 2) | ecosystem: Host-associated > Plants > Roots > Rhizosphere >... | reverse complement strand
GTCGAGTCGATCGAGGAATTCAAGGTGACGACGGCAGGCAACAACGCCGAGTACATGCAGGCGACCGACGTGACGACGACGACGAAGAGCGGGACGAACAGGCTGCACGGATCCGGCTTCTGGTTCAATCAGAACAGCAGGTTTTCGAGCGTGGATCGATTTGCGCCGCGCGACGCGGCGGGCAAGCCGATCAAGCCCTCGACGAATGCGAATACCAGCGGCGGCACTGTCGGCGGGCCGATCGTCCGGAACCGCACGTTCTTCTTCGCCACCTACGAAGGCCTCCGCAGACCGGACGAAACGACACGGTCGCAGATCGTGCCGCCCGACGCGTTTCGTCAAGGCGATCTGTCGAGCGTGCCGAGGCAGCTCGTCAATCCGTTCACCGGCGCGCCGTATCCGAACAACCAGGTGCCGGTGAGCGTCGCTGCCGCCAAGGTGATCGACCGTCTTTTTCCACGGCAGAATCAGGCGACGGGCGCCGCGCTCAATCGGCCGAACTTGATCTACAACGCCTCGCGCGATTTCACCGTCGACGGCATCGACGGACGCATCGACCATACGCTGTCGTCGCAGCACCGATTGATCGGGCGATTCACGATCAAGAATCGCGAAGAACAGAGACTCGCCACCAATCCCGCGATCGGCAATCAGTCGAACCGCAACGAATTGAGGCAGGTCGTGGTCATCGCGAACTCGATCCTGGGCGCCAGCCTGCTCAACGAGGCGAGGGGCGGCGTCTCTCGACAGCTCGACACGTTCGGCTATGACTTCGCCAACGAAGCGACCGGCCTCATGCGCGACCTCGGGTTCACCGGCTTGCCGGACCTCACCGGGATCGGCGGCGCGCCGTCGTTCGAGTTCACCGGCGAGGACTACATTTCGACCACGCCGGGAAAGCCCAGCCTCGTCCTGTCGAATGTCGTGCAGTTCAACGACGCCGTCACATGGCTGAAGGGACGTCACAGCCTCAAGGGCGGCGTCGACCTTCAGTACGTCGAATACAAAGACATCGTCTCGTTCTTCGACGGCGACGACTTCGGCAGCTACACCTTCAGAGGCGACTACACCGGCAATCCGTGGTCCGATTTTCTCATCGGCGTGCCGTTCTCGACGCGCTATGCGTATGGCCCCGTCCCGACGAATCCGTACGCGAACTGGTGGGCGTTCTATCTGCAGGATAGTTGGCGGCCGACCTCCAAGCTCACGATCGACTATGGAGTCCGGTACGATCTGCGGCCGCCGATGAAGGATCGGACGAATCAGCTCGGGAACTTCGACCGCAACACGGGCAGCGTGGTCGTGCCGAATCAGGAAGCGCTCGCGCTCGTTCCCGCGTCGGTCCGTGCGAGCCTGCCGCGGACCCCGTTCGTGCTCGCAAAAGACGCGGGCGTGCCTGAGGCGCTCAGGTTCACCGACAAGAACAACGTCAACCCTCGCGTGGGCGTCGCGTGGCGGCCCTTCGGCGACAATCGGACCGTCATTCGCGGCGGCATCGGCACCTACACGGTTCCCCTCTACGGCTCGGTCAATTACTCGCTGGTGGCGACCGTCACGAGCGATGTTCCGGTCTTCCTCAATCAGCGGACGCCGGGCGGCTTTGCCATCACCTTCCCGAATGTGTTCCCCGCGGCGTTGCGCGCGGTGCCGGGCGCCGGCAGCCAGGACTTCCGCCGCGCGAATCAGTTCGACCTGCAGGATCCGCAGACGACGCAGTGGTCGGTCGCCGTCGAGCGCGATCTGGGCGCGAACACGGGCCTCAGGCTCAGCTACATCGGCAACAGGACCACCAACATCATCGTCAGTCCCGACTTGAATCAGATTCGATCGAACACGCAGGGGTATGCGGCGTTGATCAATACGCGGCCCTTTCCGGATTGGAACGTCGTGGCATCGCGTGACAACGGCGCTCACTCGCGCTACGACGGACTGCAGGCGGAGATCACGCGGCGGTTTTCGAAAGGGCTGACACTCGACGGCTCGTACACGCTTGGACGCCAGCTCGCCGATGCGGGCGGCGCGGTGCCCGGCGACTTCCCCGGCGAGAACGGTCCGAGTCTCCTCGACAGGTTCCGCGGCCCCGGCGACGACTACGGGCCGATGCCGTTCACACGCCGTCATCGATTCGTCGCGACGTTCCTCTACGAGTTGCCGTTCGGCCGCGGCCGGACGTTCGGCGGCGGCATGGGACGCGGCCTCGACCTTCTTGCAGGCGGCTGGGATCTGGCCGGTGTGGCGCTGGCGCAGTCCGGTCCGTTCCTGACACCCTTTTTCACGGGAGGCGATCCGAGCGGCACCGGCGCGAACGCGCGCGGATTCACGTCGACCACGCGGCCCGATCAGGTCGGCGACGGCAACGTCGAGAATCCGACGGTCGATCGCTACTTCGATCGATCCGCATTCGTCATCCCGGCGAACAACGTCGGCCGCTTCGGCAACGCGGCCGTCGGATCGCTCATCGGCCCGACGACGAAGGTGTTTTCGATGACGATCGGCAAGAACTTCCCCGTGGCGGGGTCGTCACGGATACGCTTCGAGGCTGCATTCTCGAATCTGTTCGACACGGAGAACTTCGGGCTGCCGAACCGCAACGTGAGGTCGGCGCAGTTCGGTCTGATCACGAACACACAGACCGTGGATCAGGCGGCGCCGCGCACGGTGCAGTTCTCGTTGCGGTATTCCTTCTGAGCCGCGATCCCGGCCGACGCGCCGGTCGAAGTCGTTCCACTGTTACGGGTTGCGCTCGCTGACGCCAATCCGTGTGACTCTGCTGGCGCTTCAGCGGCTCGATGCGAGTAGCAGATACTCGGCATACACCGTCGCGAATCGGCGTCGCGATCCGCCAGCAATGGCCGCGGCGCGAGTAATAAGGAGAGGCAAGCGCATCGCTTCTGGACATGCATCGATGAAGCACGCTATCGGTACGCGCGGACGCTGTTCGAGGAATGACGACCTATCCTTGATGACGCTCACGACACTAACGCGCACGACGTAGCTCTTCACGACGTCCTGCCGAACGCCGGCGAGATTTCGACTCTCGAACGTGCATGCCCCGACAGTGGTACACCGATTGGATGGGGCGACTCGGTCTGGATTTCTCGACGGAGCCACACGATGGAGTCAGCACCGCGAGTGATAGACGCGGTTCTGCGGTTGAAAGCCGTGTTCCTGGAAATACCCGGCACGCGGCTCACACCTGCCGACGCGGCGCGTCTGTCGGGGCTCGACGCTTCACTGTGTCAGCTGGTCTTGTTGACGCTCGAGGACGCACATTTCCTGAAGCGCGGGCACGACGGCCTCTACATGAGACGAACGCTCGATTCACCCGACTCCTGACCGCGTCATCGAGCTGACCGGGAACGGACCTCACTCGGACAGGATGATCGCGTCGAGCCGCTCGGGCACGCGGACGTCAATGCCGTGGTCGGTGGGCTGCTGCGCGATCTCGCGGTCGCGCAGACGTCCGAGCCCCACACGTTGACTATTCCCTCGCCGCACGCGCGGCTGGCCGCCATACCTCCGGATCGCATCGACAAATGAGACAATCCTGAAGCGGGACGACTGCGCCCGCCGATTGTCGATTCCAGTCATGCACACGCTCAACGAGCGGGCTGTGTTGTTTCTGCCGCCAGACACCGTGGAGGCCGCGGCGCTGCAGCAAATCCACAACACCGCGTCGATGGGATTCATCTTCAAGCACGTCGCGGTGATGCCCGACTGCCATTACGGCCGCGGCGCCACCGTGGGCACCGTGCTGGCGACGCGAGGCGCGATCATTCCAGCGGCCGTCGGCGTGGACATCGGGTGCGGGATGATCGCGTTGCGGACGCCGCTGGGCCGGGGCGACATCACCGATCCCGGCAGAATCCGCCATGACATCGAGCGCCGCATTCCGATGAGCGCGGGCCGCAACAACAAGACCGTGTCGGAGACGGCGGCCCCCCGGATCGCGCATCTGGAGTCCATCGCCAGAAAGGACTACCGCTCGATCGATCGGTCATGGAATCTGCAGCTCGGAACGCTCGGCGGCGGCAATCACTTCATCGAGCTCGCCACCGACGAGACCGGCACGGTGTGGGTCACGCTGCATTCCGGATCGCGCGGCATCGGGAACAAGATCGGAAACCTGCACATCAGGAAGGCGCAGCGGCGCATGGAGGCCGAGGGCGTGTCGCTGCCCGACCGGGATCTCGCGTACCTGACGGAGCACACGCCGGAGTTCGACGACTACGTCGCCGACCTGCAATGGGCGCAGGAATTCGCGCGGCTGAATCGCGAGGAAATGATGGACCGCGCGATGGCGTCGTTGAGCGACGCGATCTACGGCACGTCGCATCGCACGCGCGATCTCGAAGTCCAGCGCATCAACTGTCATCACAATTTCAGCCAGGTCGAAACGCATTTCGGCGAGCGCGTGTGGATCACACGCAAGGGCGCCATCCAGGCGAAGCGCGGGATGTGGGCGATGATCCCCGGTTCCATGGGCACGCGCAGCTACATCGTCACCGGTCTGGAGAATCCGATGGCGTTTCATTCCGCGCCGCACGGCGCCGGCCGCCGCTACTCCCGCACGACGGCGAGAAAGCTGTTCACGATGAAGGATCTCGAAACCGCCATGAGCGGGATCGAGTTCCGCCACTCGACGGTGCTGCTCGACGAAATCCCGCTGGCCTACAAAGACATCGATGAAGTGATCGAGAACGCGAAATCCCTCATCGAGGTGAGACACATCCTGCGGCAGTTCATCAACGTCAAGGGCGACTAGACTTTACCCCGGCCTTCGCGCGTCCGCTCATCGGTCAACAAAAATCCGATCCCACCGCCCGCAAGGTGCTACGCTGCCGGCGGCCGCGGAACGAGAGTCGGTCCGCGGCGTCAATCGCCACCAAGGTAGGAGGCTGTCTCATGGTTCGATTCAGGAAGTGCCTACCAACGATCGGAGCAACGGCTGTTGCCGTGCTGCTGCAATTCACTCTGGCGGCGAGCCCGTCCCTGGCGCAGACGGGCACGCTGGGCAACATCATCGGAAAAGCCGGCGACGAGACCGGCGGCGTGCTGCCGGGCGTTCTGGTGACGGCGACGAGTCCGGCTTTGCAGGTGCCGAGCGTGACGACCGTCACCGACGCCGAAGGCAATTACCGTCTGCGCGATTTGCCGGCGCCGGGGATGTACCGCGTCTCATTCGAGCTGCAGGGCTTTCAGACGATCGCCTTCGATGCGGTCAGCCTCACGGCAGGCTTCACCGCGAGGATTGACGCGTCCATGAAGGTCAGCACGATTTCCGAGACGGTGGAAGTCAGCGGACAAAGCCCCGTCGTCGACACGGTGAGCGTCGCCGGCGTCTCGTCCATTCAATCAGAGCGTCTCGAGATTACGCCGCTCGGACTGGGCATCCAGAATCTGCTGCCGATGGCTGCGGGCGTCAGCCTGCAGGGTTCTCCTGACGTCGGCGACAGCCAGCTGGCGAATCGGCAGCGTATCGTGACGTATGGCGTCGCGCTCACGCCCACCCTGGACTTCGAAGGCATCAATTCGACGACGGCGCGTCAGGGGAACACGGCGCTCTACCTGGATTTCTACCAGGTGGAGGAAGCCTCCTTCAAGACATCCGGCAACAACGCGGATGTCGCGTTCGGCGGCGTTCACCAGCAGATGATCATGAAGAGCGGCGGCAATACTTTTCACGGATCGGTCGAGGGCGATTACGAAAACAAGAACTGGCAGAGCAACAACGTCTCGAAGGATCTTGCCGCCAAAGGTTTCTCAATTACCAATCCGACGACGCGCTATTACGACTTCAACGGGGATCTCGGAGGCTACATTCTCAAAGACAAACTCTGGTTTTACGGCGGCGCGAGCAAACAGGAAATCGACCAGCTGCAAATCGGGTACGTCGCGGGTCCCAATGCCGCCGGGTGCTGGACGTGCCCCGACGCGCCGCCGGGAACCGTGATCAGGATTCTGAAACAGCAGTATTCCAAGTTCTCGTGGCAGGCTTCGCCGGCGACGAAGGTGATCGGCACGTTCGTACACGCCGAGAAAGTGACGCCATTTTTTGGATTCGGCGCCACGACGCCACAGCCAACCACGCGAGTCCAGAGCCAGCCCACGAGAACCTGGAAGGTCGGGACTCAAAGCACGCCGAATAACCGTACATTCATCGATGCGGCATTTGGGTTTTGCTGCTATTGGACACACTACACGCCGCAGCCCGGCACGGCGGTCGCCGGCAACGCGGCGTCGCAGGAAATCACGACCGGCATCCTGACGGGACCGCTGGGCGCGATACCGGGCACCGTTTCGGAACGGTACCAGGCTCGCACCTCGGTCAGCTACACGGCCGGACAACATCAGCTGAAGGTCGGAGCCGACATCAACTGGGAGCGGCAGGACTCCACGCGCCCGAACGAATATCCAAGCGGCAGCTACACGTTGTTCTTCAACAGAGGAGTGCCGAACGAGATCAGAACCTACAACACGCCGACGAACCCGATCGATCGCTTGTACAACCAGGCTGCGTTCATCACAGACACCTGGTCGCTGCGGCGCGTGACGCTCTCCTACGGCCTCCGATGGGAGCGGTTCCACAACTTCTATCCGGACCAGACGAAAGAAGCCGGACAGTTCAGCATCCAGCAGACGTTCAAGGGCGCGGATGTTTTGAAGTGGCGGGACGTCGTGCCGCGCGTCGGCATGAACTGGGACGTGACCGGGAACGGCAAGACATCGCTCAAGACGTTCTTCGGGATCTTCGGAGACACGATGGGAGCCGACTTCGCGGCCACCTACAACCCGAATGCCGAAGTCACGACCCGGTACCGATGGAGCGGTCCGTGCAAGGCGACGCCGTACACCAACGTTTCTTTTGCGCAGCCGAACATCAGCTGCGACTTTGTGCCTGGAACGGTCGATTTCAGTCCGACCGGAAGGGATTACATCAGCGCGACCGGCGGATCCAACACGCTGCCCAACCCTGACCTGAAGCAAAACAAGAATTACGAGGTCTCGGTGCGGTTGGACCGCGAACTCGTGCCGAACACCGGTGTCGGCGTCGCCTACGTCTATCACAGGCACACCAACTGGTACGACACGGGCGTGGTGAATGTGGGGCGGCCGTACGAAGTGTGGACGGTTCCGGTGGTTTTGAGGGATCCGTTCGACGGACAGCCGGCGACGATCTATACCTACCCGTCCTCTTACGCAGGCGCCGCATTCAATCAGAACAAAGTGCTGAACGCGGCGAGCGATCGGTTCGACGACTACAACAGCTTCGAGCTGACGATGAACAAGCGTTTCTCGAAGCGATGGAACATGTCGTCGTCCTATTGGCTGACCAAGACTCACCAGTGGATCCGCGCGACGCCGACGAGTCCGAACGACGATCGGTTCCCGATCAACGACACCTGGGCGTGGGAAGCTCGAGCGGATGCCAACTACCGCTTCCCGTGGGACATCAATACCTCGGTCAATGTGCGCGCGGCATCCGGGGCAAAGGGACAGCGGACTCAGACGTTCACCGACTCGCGACTGCTGCAGGGCACCGTGACGCTGCGGATGGAGGAGTTCGGTGCGCAGCACAGTCCTCTTGTCCCGGTGACCAGCTTTCGAGTGGCCAAGAAGTTCCGAGCCTCGGACCGGTACGCCGTGGACGTGAACTTCTCGGTGTTCAACCTGATCAACAGCAGCGCTCCGGTGGCCATTTCTTACTTGAGCGGGACATTCGGGAGAATCACCGACATTCTGGCCCCACGGGTCGCCCGCATCGGGCTGCAATTCAGTTTCTAGAGGGCTGCGACATGAAACGAAGAGATTTCGGGAAATCGCTGGCCGGCGGCGTCATCGGCGCCGGCGTTGTCAGATCGATCAACCCCTTGTCGGCAAGTGCCTCGCCTGCGCCCAGGAAAAATACGCTGATGCATGTCGGAGCCGACTACCACAGCGTCGCCGGGACCGGCGGTCTCACGTCGAAACAAAACCTCGAGTACAACCTGCGTTTTGGCGTCAGACACCTCATGCCGCAAGTGAGAAAGGTCGATCAGAACGGCACGTGGGATCTCGACGAACTGAAAATGATGAAAGACAACTGCGACAAGTTCGGAGTTGAAATCGAAGGCATCCGGATGGATGCCGACTACATCACCCTGAACAAAGGCGCGGAACGCGATCGAAAGCTCGACGCCATCTGCGAGAACATCAGGAGGGCGCGTCAGATCGGCGCAAAGGTCATCAGCTATCACTGGACCGTGATACCGATCAGACGAAATGGAAAAGCGCCCGGACGCGGCGGCGTCACCTACGAGACGTTCAAGCTCGAGCCCAACTGGAAGGACCTTCCCGTGGGCAAGTCAGGCAGAGTGACCGCCGACGATTATTGGGAGCGGATCACGCATTTTCTCGAACGAGTGATACCGGTCGCCAAGGAGAACGATGTGAGGATGGGCTGCCATCCTTACGATCCGCCGGGTTTACCGTTCGGCTATCAGGGCGCCGATAACTGGGATTCTCCATCCATCTTCGACGCGTTGAAGCGCTACGGGTCCATCGTGGACAGTCCTTACAACGCATTTCAATTGTGCCTGGGCACGACCAGTGAGGGGTTGAAAAACCCGAGGACTGAACTTCTTCCAATCGTCCAGTATTTCGGCGAACGAGGGAAGATCGTCTCTATCCACATGCGCAACATCCGAGGAGGCCTGCACGATTTCGCCGAGGTCTACGTCGACGAAGGAGACATCGACTTCTTCCAGGTGATGCGCATTCTCAGGGATGTGCAGTATTCCTACATGATCTTGCCCGATCACAATCCCACACACCCGGACGATCCCGGCAAACTCCAGGCGTACGCGTTTGCGTACGGCTACATCAAGGCATTGATTGACGCGGTGAATTCAGAAGTGCAGACGTAAATCGATCGGCAGCGTCGCCCGGTCACCGCTCGACAACACACAGGTCCGCCCGCTCACGGTTACGACAATTCGACCGCGCAAGACGGTGAAATGGATCTGCTCACCCTGACCGGCGACGCCGGGCGTGACCGAGACGTCCACGCTCTCGCCTCGGCCGAGGCGGAAACGGCCCACGGTCGTTGCCGCCCCGGCGTTGTCGACGTGCACGACGTGCACGTCGATCGGCTTCTTGTTGCGTTGGCCCGCGGTCGCCGGGCTGCCGGTCTGATACGTGGCGCCAGTCGGGACCTGTGCAACCAACCATGTGTTGTTCGACTGCTGCTTCCAGACCTCGATCCACGGTCGTGCGCTCATCGCGCGGACCGTGATGCTGCCCGTCGACGGGCTGCATGTGATGTCAGCCGTCTCTCCAACAGCGTCAAGCCGGACTTCCTTGACGGCGCCCGAGCACGCGCCGATTCTTGCGATCGATCCTGCGCCCGAGATCTGTGCGCGGACGGAGCCCGCCGTGCCGACGTTCGAAATCACTGCCGTCCAGCCGTTGCGGGTCAGCGTGCCGGCTGTGATGCCGTTGTTGAAATCGTTCGAGTACACGTTTGACTGGTCCGCACCGCTCGTCCGATCGCGATCCAGGGCCGACGGAATTCCATCGTTGTCGATCGCCAGGCTCGCGGTGCCTCGATTTCCGGCCGCGTCGGACAGAACGGCGTCGAAGCGGAGCGCACCGCCCGGCAGGACGGGAAGCGCGATCGGCACCGTCACACGCCATGTTCCGGCTTGTGCCGTTCCGCTCGTCATCGTCGCCGCCGCGCCATTCACCGTCATGCTGACGATGCCGACGATATCGCTCGCCTCCAGCGCGATATCCACCGACGCCCCGGACAACAGCACGTCCTTCGAAGGCGACTTGATCTGGGCCAGAGGCGCCAAGGTGTCTACCACGATCACGTCGAACGTTTTATTCGCGCGATTGCCCGCCGCATCGACGGCCGAGCAATCCACCGGCGTCGTGCCGATCGCGAACGCGCTGCCCGACGCCGGCACGCACGTGATCGGGACCGGCCCGCTGACGATATCCGTGGCAGACGCCGAGTACGACACGGCGGCACCCGACGGGCTCGTCGCCTCGGCCGTCACCACTGTTGGCAGCGTCAGCGCCGGCGGTGTGGTGTCGCGGACGACGACAACGATGGTGCTCGAGCCGGTCTTGCCGCGGCCGTCGTCGACGGTCAGCGTCACCGTGTGCGATCCGAGCTGCAGTCCTAGTGTGAGTGTGCTGCCCGTACCCAGCGTCGTCTCCCCCTCGGTCCAGATGTACGAGAGCGTGTCGTGATCCGGGTCGCTCGACCCGGATCCATCCAGCATCACCTCCGCGCCCTCCGGTCGAGTCGCCTCCGCTGGATTCGGCGTCGCAGCTGCGACCGCGATCGGCGGGCGGTTCTTGCACAGTCCCGCCGCCCCCGCCAGAAATGTCTGCTGCACCTCGATGTCGCTCAGCGCCCGATTGAACACCTGCACTTCATCGATCACGCCGCTGAACGGCCGCGTCCCGTCACGATCCCGCCCCAGCGTCAGTATCTGGAAGCCGAGCCCCGGCGAGCCCGTCCACTCGCCGCTTTCCACCATCTGCCCGTTCAGATACGTCGTCATCAGCGTGCCGTCGAAGGTCACTGCCAGATGTTGCAGGACGTTCCTCGCCGGACCGATGAACAACGACAGCGGGGCGTCCCCCGCCGTGAGCCGGTAGTTGCCAACGCCATCCAAATCCAGTTGCCATGACGTCGCGAGTTCCCCCGCCACGCTTGTCGAGACGATGCCCGTGCCTTCCGGCTGCATCTCGTTCGATGTCGCGACCCACGCCTGGAGCGTGAAAGGACCGGCCTGCTGCATCGGCAGCGACACACTGTTCCCCGGACTCACGGCGAATCCCTGTCCCACCCGGCCCGCCGCATACGCTGATGTTCCCGTCCACGCTGCGAACGTGTGCGTCATCGTCTCTTCCGCGGTGCCGTCTCCGGGCAACCAGGCCGTCGCTCCCTCCAATGGCGCGACACAATTCCCCAGGCTCACGGCATACGTCACCGTCGCCATCGTGACGTTGCCGGCCGTATCGGTCGCCGTCACTGTAAAGGTGTGATAGCCCGGCGTGCTCGTATCGAGCGCCGCGCCGTTTGCCACGTCTCCCGTGCAGGTGATCGCGTTCACACAGGTGTACTGCGCCAGCACGACGCTGCCCAATTCGTAGATCGGTTCGACTGGCGACGTGATCTCGATTTGCGGCACTACAGGCGCGGGATGGATGGAAACGGTGAACGAACGGGTTGCGCGCTGACCGCTGCTGTCTGCGACGTCGACCGTGAAGTTGTATTGACCGCTCGCGGAGGGCGTCCCGCTGAGGATGCCATTCGGGGCGAGCGCCAGCCCCGGCGGCAGATAGTTCAAAGGCTTGACGCTCCATGTGAGCGTGCCCGTGCCGCCCGTGGCGCCGAGCGTTGTCGAGTACGGAATCCCCTCGTTTCCGATCGGCAGGGTGGAACCGGTCGCAATCGTCAGCACCGGCCCGCTGACGACACGCAGCGTGAACTGCCGTTGACCGTAATTCGCGCCATTCGATGCGTCGCTCGCTCTGATCAGGAACGTGTACGAGCCCGCCGAAGCCAACGTGCCCTTCAGGAGTCCACCAGAAGACAGCGTGAGGTCCGGCGGAAGCGTCCCGGCCATCACGGACCACGTGGTGGACGCTGCGCAACATGCAGACAGCTGGATCGAATAGACGGATCCGACCGCGACGTTCCCGAGATCGCTGCCGGTAAAGATGGTGAGGCCTGAACCACCCCCGGTGATCGTGAATGGCTCGGTCGCGCGGAGCGTCTCGTTGCTCGCATCGGTGAAGACGAACACCGGATTGAAGAAACCGTTCTCGACCGGCGTGCCGCTGAGCAGCAGCGTGGCCGGATCGAGGACGAGACCCGCCGGCAACTCGCCGGCGACCTTCACTCCGGTGTAGGGCAGCGCTCCGCCGACGACGCGCAACTTCCGGGAGTAAGCGGCGTTGATTGGACCCGAGAGCGAGGCCGAGTAGAGAAGTTCCGAAACGTTCAGCGGATATGTCTGCGTGGCTGTCGCGCCGGCTGCATCGATCACCGTGAACTTCACGTTGAAGGCGCCGGTCGCCGTGGGAACACCCCAGACTTCCAGATCGCCGGCGGGCAGCGAAAATCCCGACAGCGAACCCGCGGCAACAAGTACGTTCGACGAGCCCGTGCCAGGCCGGATGGACATGCCCGGCGGCAAGCCGACAGCGGTCCAGGTGAACGGCGCCGTGCCGCCGTTGCGGACCGCGATCCCACGGCTGCATCTCACGCCGATCGTGCAATCGTCGAAGTTGCCGTACAGGCTCAGCGACGGCAGCCTTACGGGCACGCCGATCACGTCGAGCAGCAGTTGCTTTCGGTACGTGAGGCTGTGGCTGTCCGTCACCGTGACGAAGAACGACAACGGTCCCGCGGCGAGCGCGACGGTCCCCGAAATCGTTCCGGACGGGCTCAACGACAGGCCGTTCGGCGGAACGCCGCTGAAAGTGTACGGCGGTGTGCCGCCGCTCGCCGTCAGCGTCGTCGAGTACGCGAGACCCTGCGTGGCGTTCGGCAGCACGCCATCGACGCTGTCGACGATGATGCTCAACGCGTTCACGACCAGCGTGAGGCGCCGGGAGACGGTATCCACGCCGTCGGTGACACTGAAATTGATCGAGGACGATCCGGCGGCCGTCGGCGTACCGGCCAGCACGCCGGCCGCGCTGAGCGTCACGCCGGGCGGCAGGCCGCTCGCGGCGGTCCACGTGACCGGCCCGGCCGCGTTGAGCGCCGTCAACGTGTACTCATACGGCGAACCGACGAACGCGTCGGGCAAGTTCAGGAAATGACTCCCGTCCTTCATCGTCAACGCGGTGATCTTGAGCGTACAGACGCGATCCGCGGTCTGGGTACCGCTCGCCGCCCGAAGCGTGAACGTGTACGTCCCCGGAGTCGTCGCGACGCCGACCAGCCCCGCGCTGGCGTTGATCGGGAACGACGGCGGATTATCGGTGCGCGGCGAAATGCCCGGCGGCAGCGAGCCGGCGACGATCGACCATCCGTACGTGCCGTTGCCGCCAGTCGCGCTCAGCGGAATCTGGACGTCGCCGATGCTGAACGTTCCGAAATTCGGGCCTTGAAGCTGCCCCACCGGCGGACCGTCGCATCCGGGATAGATCGAAAGGTTGAACGTACGCGCGGCGACCTGGCCGCTCGCGTCGGTCACGAGTATCGTGAAGCCGAACTGACCGCTGACGGTCGCTGAACCGCCGAGCGTGCCGTTCGCGGCGAGCGTCAGCCCTGGCGGCAGATAACTTCCAAACGCCAGCGTCCACATGCGCGCCCCCGTCCCTCCCGCGGCCTCGAGCGTTTTCGAGTACACGGTGCACATGTTCCCGAACGGCAAGGTGACGCTGGTCGTGATCGCCAGCACCGGAGGGTTGACGACATTGATCGTGAACTGCCGCTGCCCGTAATTCGCGCTGTTGGCGGCGTCGGTCGCTTTGATCAGGAACGTGTACGACCCCGCGGTGATCGCCGTACCGTTCAGAAGTCCGCCGGAAGAAAGCACAACGCCCGGCGGCAGTGCGCCGCTCACGAGCGACCACGTATATGACGCGACGCAGCAGGCAAACAACTGAGTGGAATAGACAGACCCGGCCGCGATGGTCCCGAGACTTCCGTTGTTGTTGATGGTGACGCTCGATCCACCGCCGCTGACCGAGAGATTCTCCCAAACGCGGTATGTCTCGTGGTTCACATCCTCGAAGACGAACACCGCAGTGAAGAATCCGTTCTCGATGGGCGTCCCGGTGAGAAGCGACGTCGCCGGAACGAACGTCAGGCCCGCCGGTAACTGTCCCGCCACCTGCGCTCCCGTGTAAGGGCGTGTTCCGCCGATCACACGGATCGCCTTGGAGTACGCCGTGTTGATGGCAGGGCTCGTCAGCAGCTCCGGGTGCACGAGCTCCGAAACTTTCAGTGGAAGTACGTGGCTTGCTGTGACACCGGCCGCATCGGTCACCGTCAGCTGGACGCTGAAATCGCCAGTGGTCGTGGGAACACCCCAGATCTCGGCGTCACCGACGAACAACTGCGATCCCCACGTCGTCCCGCGGGAGACGAACGACTGCTGATCGCCCGTGCCCGGACGGATCGAGACACCAGGCGGCAGTCCGCTCGCGCTCCACGTGAAAGGCGCCGCGCCGCCGCGGCGCACGGCGATCCCGCGGCTGCACCTCACGCCGATCGTGCAGTCGTCGAAGCTCACGTAGGTCGACAAGTCGATCGACGGCAGTGCCGCCTGCACCCCGATCACGTCGATCGACATGTTCTTTGTGTACGAGATGTTCTTGCTGTCCGTCACTCTGAGGAAGAGGAATGCCGGCCCCGGCG
>Ga0114129_10008831_pt1 | contig 14378 bp, 15 predicted proteins | sample RhiMetdeltSRZDD1_FD_80071 | JGI IMG/M metagenome (GOLD analysis project Ga0114129, IMG submission 80071) | Populus rhizosphere microbial communities from Tennessee, USA - Rhizosphere MetaG P. deltoides SRZDD1 (version 2) (version 2) | ecosystem: Host-associated > Plants > Roots > Rhizosphere >... | reverse complement strand
GGCGGCTTCTTCGACTCGTCTACCAGAGTGACGGTGCTCGGCCCGAGCACGACCCGCTCGACGTGGATCTGCGCGAAGCCATGCGCGAGGGTGCCGACCGCCGCGATGAGTCGGCGCGAGACGGTGGGCGGCGGCGCAGGGACAGTCGCGCCCGGTTCCACTCCGATGGCGGCGGTCGTACCGAATATGTCGATCAGATCGATGACGCCGTGCCGATCGCGCCGCGCCCGAAGCGTGGCGCCCTCGATCGCCACGCTCGAGATCGACAGTGACCGCGTGATCGCGTCAGCCTCTTTCACGTTGACCTCGGCGCGAGGAATCTCGAGGAACGGATCATCGTGCTCTGTCCGCGCGACGGCCTCGCGCTCGACGCTCACGGTTCCGGAAAGCGCAGCCCGGGTCAGCTCCTCGCCCTTGTGGTCAACGTTGGCGGTGAGCGACGCCGCGAGCCGCCCGCCCTTCACACGGTACGCGGCGCCGGCGTGCGACATGTACGGGCTGAGGCGGCGAAGCTCGAAGCCGTCGAGCGCGATCCGGACGACGGCGCCAAGGGGTTCGAGCCTCAGCGTCTGACCGGTGAGCTCGAGCTTGGCCTCGTCGATCCGAGCGCGCGCCGAGCCCGATCCGGGCTTCGCCCCAGGGCGCGTCGTGAGCTGTCCGACCTCGAGGCCGAGCTCTCGCACCTCCCAGTCGGTCGGCGGCGTGACTGCCTCGTCGTGAGCGTGCACGGCGCCGTTGGTGATCGTCAGTCGGTCCACCGTTACTGTCCACCGGCGTGGCGAAGCTTCGGATGTGGCGGGCGGCAGCAAGAGATCAGAGAAATTGAACTCGCGAAGACTCGTGCGCACCACGCGCACCGTCGGCGCGACAAGGGTGACCTCCGCCAGGCGGAGGTCCGAGCGCAAGAGCGCGCTCGGCACGAGGCGCATCTCGAGCTGCGGCACATCGAGGAACGTGTCCGTGCCTCCACGCTCGGCAACCCGGAGCGCTCGCACGCTCGCTCGGAGCGTGAATGGGTTGAGGCGAACGTTTTCGATGGTGACCGCGCGACCGGTGCGTGTCGAGATCTGGGAGATCGCTACTCGCCGAATCATCGCGGGCAATGCCCACCACACCGCACCGACCACGATCAGCACACCGAGGCTGACGATGAGCGCGAGCTTGAGCACCTTCCCGCGGCTCAATACATTCGCCGTCAGGCCGCTGGAGACGCGGTCGCGCGATCCGCCGCGACGCGGCTGATGCGCATCGTCAGCGTGACGGTGAGCTCGAGGACGTCGTCGCGCACGCGCACCCGCGCCGCTTCGACGTCGACGGCGGCGGCTTCGAGCGGGTCCAGCGTGTTCGGAAGGACGAAGCGCAGCGCGAGCGTTCGCCCGACGTCCCAGGCCAGGCGCTCGCTCCGCGCTTCCAGCGCGCCGTTGACCAGTCCGACGATCCCCCGATCGAGCAGCGCGGGCACGTTGCGCAGGTCGATCTCCTCGAGCACAGGCCGGAACAGCAATCGGCTCGCCGCGGCGGTGCCCACCACGATCGGTCTGAGCATCAGCACCAGGCGCTCGACGGTGATCGTGAGCGGCAAGAAGCCGGCGGTCCAGCGCAACTCACCGCTGGTGATCAGACGAACGCCCTCCCCGGCGCGCACCTCCAAGCGTCGAACGGGGTCGATCCTGACCCAGCGGCCGTCGAGGCCGTGCGCTTCATCGAGCAAAATGGTGATGGGCAGCAGCTCGGCGAGCAGCTGGGTCAGGGTCGCCTTCTCGAGCTCGACGGTGATGTGCAGTTACGCCGCCTTGCCGGCGCCGATCGCCTTCTGGAGTCGGGCCTCGTCTTCGTGCGAGAGCGAGCTCCTGAGAATCTTGCCGCCGGTTCCCTTCAGCTCCTCCAGCACCCGATCGGGTGTGGCGGTCCGCACGAGAGCAAACAACACGGAGGTCCCGGGCTTCATGGTCGCGGCCAGCTCCTTCATGAATGCATCGTTGATCCCGACGTCGGTGAGCGCCCCAGAGATCGCGCCGGCCGCGGCTCCGACCGCCATGCCGAGCAGAGGCGCCATGAAGAGGAGGCCGATCAGTGCTCCCCAAAAACCTCCGGTGACCGCGCCGGCGCCGGTGAGGTTGTGCGGCTGATCGAGCCTGATACGTCCCTTGTCATCTTTCACGGCCACCACGGCGTCATCGATGTCGACCAGATAGTCCCGATGCATCTTGCGCAGCATCGTTCGGACTTCTTCGGCGCGATACGGGTCGTTGTACGCGATCGCAACGAGCGTGCTCATCGGGCTCCCCCTCACTGATCGGTCGGATTCGCGGGTCGGTCGGATTGACGAGGCGACTCTGGTGTGCCACCCCACCGCTCTGGCGGTAAGAGGCCATCGAGGGCGGCCGTGAGATCTGAACGGCCCTAGTGAGGCGCGCACGGCCCACAAGATGCTGAAGAGCCGGGAATGACGCAGACCCAGGACGCCGCTCTCGAGTTCTCGCTGGTCCGTGGTGACGCGTTGTTTCGCGTGCAGCGAGCCCTCGGGCTGATCCCCGCGAAAGGGCTCGGTGTCGTCCGCCGCGCGATTCTCGCGGTGGTGATTACCTGGGTTCCGCTCGTCGTCGCCGCGGCGATCGCGAACCGGCTTTGGCCGGGTGCGGTGCCCGAGCCGCTGCTACAGCACTTCGGTGTCCATGTTCGGTTCTTGGTGGCCGTGCCGCTGTTCATCATCGACGACGCGCTGGCTCAGTGGGTCCTCGAGGAGATCTTCCCGTACTTCGTCCGCAGCGGGCTGATCCGAGAGGCCGACCGCCAGCGGTTCGCCGCGATCGTCGAGGGCGTGGGTAGGTGGCGGGACGGATGGAGACCGTGGGTAGGCATCGCGGGGCTCGTGATCGCTTGGATCGTCGTGAGCCCGGTGGTGTGGGACGCGCATGAGGTGTCGTGGGCCGTGAGCGACCCGCCCCTTCCCTCCCTGAGGTTCGCCGTGTTCTGGTTCCGCTACGTCGCCCGCCCGATCTTCCTGACACTCGTACTGGTCTGGCTCTGGCGACTGGTGCTGGCTACCGCGCTGATGTGGCGAATCTCGCGGCTGGATCTAGCTCTCGTCCCGACGCATCCCGATGAGGCCGCCGGCCTCGGTTTTCTCGAGGTGGTGCCCATGGCGTTCATCGCACCGGCGTTCGCGATCTCCGCCGTCCTGAGCGGCCGTTGGGCGCACGACGTGCTCTTCCACGGCGCGACGCTGAGCGGATTGGCGATCTCAATGGGCGCCTTCGTCGTGGTCACCACAATCCTCATTCTCGTGCCTCTGCTGGTCTTCATGCGGCCACTCTGGGCGGCGCGGCGCGTGGCGCTGTTCGACTACGGAGCGCTCGTCGGCGAGCATCATCGGCGTCTGCGCCGGCGCTGGATTCTCGGTGAGACGCTGAACGACGACGCGATGCTCGACTCCCCCGAGCTCGGTCCCGGCGCGTACAGTGGCCGCCTCTACGACTTCGTGCGGGGCATCTGGCCGATTCCAGTCGGCAAGCGGATTCTGCTCTGCATCGTGGGGCTGATCGCCTTGCCGATGCTGCCGCTCATCGCCGCCGAGGTGCACCTCGGCGACGCGCTCATGAAGGTCGTGCGGACGCTGCTATAACTCCCGCTTCGACGCCAGGGCCATCCGGCCCTCTGCCATCGCCGCTTGGGACTGTGCGTGAGGCTTCGGCGGCGGACAACATAAGGCAGCTGCCCTTGATCGTCATGCTGAAGCGATCCTGTCGAGAGGCATTGCGCTGGGTCTTAGAGCGGTTGGTCGCGACGCCGCACGGGCTCGCGCTCGTGAACAGGGTGCACGGCCGACTGTCGCCGGCGCTCCGGCGCCGGTTCTTTTATCTGACGTTCAGCGAAGACTGGAGCGTCGAAGGCCCGTGGTGGGTGGATTTCGCCGGTCGAAAAATCCTCCTGCCACTCTCTCGGCGGTTTCCCTACGCCTGGCTCGCCGCGACGGGCTTTCACGGGTATGACCCCGAGCTGCATCAGGTCTACACGACGCTGGTGCGAAGCGCTGTTCCCCCGAGGGTGTTCTTCGACGTGGGAGCGAGCTACGGTCTTCATTCTCTCCGCATGCTCGTCCACGGCGTGACCGCCGTGTCGTTTGAACCCAACGTTGCGTGTCATAGCTTCTTTCTCCAGTGCTGTGAGGCGAACGGTGTCACGCCGGTCATCGAGCCGGTGGCAGTCGGTGAGACGTCGGGCGCCGTAGAGCTGTCCGTGCCGGACGATCGGAGCTGGCTGGGGACGACGACGGCACGCGTCCGTGACACATGGTCGGCGCAGACTGTGAGCACGTCGACGGTCGCGAGCGTTTCGCTCGACGCGTATGCGGAGGCCCATGGTTTCGTGCCGGATGTCATCAAGATCGACGTCGAGGGCGCGGAGCTCGCGGTGATCCGCGGCGCCCGAGAACTGCTTGCGAACGTGCGCCCCATTCTCATCGTCGAGAGCTGGCCGGCGCTCGAGGAACGGATCGCGCTCCACGACATGCTTGACGGTCTTCAGTACCTCATCGCACCGGCGACCACGGCGTTCCGAAGGCCCGGCTTATCCCGCGAGGCATTCGTCGAATGTCTGGGAACGAATTTCGTCGCGTGGAATGAGCGTACCGCGATTGGCGCGGCGTCGATGCGCGCCTCCTCGGCCTCGAGCCCGCGCTGAGCAGGCAAGGGCTTCGGGACCGCATCCCGAAGCCCTTGTTGCGTTGATCGCGCCGGCTAGAGCTTGAACCAGCTAGTAGGCGGCGAGCCCTTGTGCCGAGCGGTTGGCAGGCAAGCCGCCACCGCCCGTGATCGGGGTGAGCGAGCCGTCGTTGATTCGGAACGCCCCGACCGTCCCGGTGCCGGCATCGACGACATAAAGGAAGCTGGTTTGGCCTTCGACAGCAACCGCGAGATCGTTGGGTCCGGAACCGCTTGCCGCAACTCCGTTGAGCAGAGTCACGGTGCCGTTATCCGCGACCGTGTAGCTGGAGATGCTCGCGCTGAGATTGTTCGCGACGTATGCAAACCTACCGGCGATCGGCTCGAGCGCGATCCAGCACGCCGCCTCCTAGGCAGTCGCAGAAATCCGTGTCAACATTTTTCCTCAAAAGTGCTGCTCGTCTTCGCGTGGATCGGCGTGTTGACATGCGAATGACGCTGAGCAGTCGAGTTCTTGCTCGCGGCGTGATTACGTTCGTGCTTTGTCGCAGTTCACGAATGCTACGCACGGCTTGCTAGGATTCCCGCATGACTTCCACGCCCGGCGTCATCGTCGTTGCAGCCGCGGCCCTCACGCTTGCCGCGTGCGCGAGCAATCCTCCGCGTCCAGTGAAAAGCCCGTTCGAAGACATTCCGGTGGCGAAGGACATGAGCTACCAGGCCGGCGACTCGATGGCGATCGCGACGCCCACGTTGCAGGTGGCGCGCGAGGTCTACCGCGGTCGGATCGAGCTCGAAAGCCTCGCGACCGCGACTCGCAGCGCACTCGAGGCCAACGGTTGGCGGCACGTCAGCACGACAACGAGTCCCCAGCACGGCATCAGCCAGGTGTACGAGAAGCCTCGCGCCTCCCTTCAGGTGTTGCTCTGGAAGGCGTGGATGGGCTGGTTCACGTATGCCGAGTACACCGCCGTGCGGGTCTTGCGGACCTCGAAATAGGAGTCTGAAGTCAGGATGCCTGGTAGACGATCTCGCCGCCCACCATCGTCAGCACGGGCCGGATCTCGGGAATACGCGCCTCGTCGCACGTGAAGACGTCGTCGGACACCACGACGACGTCGGCCTGTTTGCCGACTTCCAGCGAGCCGAGGTCGCGCTCCTGCCGTGAGGCAAACGCGTTCCACGTCGTGAAGGACCGCACCGCCTCCTCGCGCGTCATGCGCTGCTCGGGCTGCCAGCCGTGATCGTGATTGCTGCGCGGACGACGCGTGACGGCAGCATGGATACCGTGGAATGGATTCGGGCTCTCCACGGGAAAATCTGAGCCGCCAGCAATGATGACGCCGGTGGCGAGTAGCGAGCGCCAGGCGTACGCGCCGCGCAGCCGCTCGGGGCCGAGACGCTCGGCGGCCCACGCCATGTCCGATGTGCAGTGCGTGGCCTGCATGCTCGGCAGCACGCCGAGCTGCGCGAAGCGGGGCACATCGCGCTCGGTCAAAATCTGCGCATGCTCGACACGCAGGCGGTGGTCGGGCTGCGTCCCGCGGGCGAGGGCACGCTCGTACGCATCGAGGACGAGCGTGTTGGCGCGATCGCCGATCGCGTGCACGCACACCTGGAAGCCTCGCTCGAGCGCCTCGAGCGTCAGTCGCTCCACTTCGGGGCCGTCCATCAGCACGAGTCCGGTGTTGCCGGGATCGTCGCAGTACGGCTCGTGCAGCGCGGCGCCGCGCGAGCCGAGCGCGCCGTCGGCCATCAGCTTGAGCGCGCCGATCGCGACGCGGCCATCACCGAAACGCTCGGGCCCGTGGTCACGATAGTGCTCCCACGTCGACTTCGAACGGCCGGCAACGGCGACATAGTTGCGAAACGGGAATTGGCCGCGCTCGAGCAGTCGCCGATATGAGGCGAGCGCGTACAGCTCCGCGCCCATCTCGTGGATTCCGGTGAGGCCGGCGGCCAGGCAATCCACGAGGCACTCGCGCACCGCGCGATCGAATTGCTCGTCGGTGGGCCGCGGCTCGACGGCGTGGAGCAGCCGCTGCGCAGTATCCACCAGCAGCCCCGTCGGCTCGCCGCGCGCATCGCGCGCGATGAGGCCGCCGTCGGGATCGCGCGTGGCACGGTCGATGCCGGCGGCGCGCAGCGCGGCCGAATTCGCCCAGGTCGCATGCCCGTCGATGCGCACGAGCGCGACCGGATGGTCGGGCGCGACGCGATCGAGCGTGCTCCGAGACGGGAACCGAGCGCCCGGCCAGAGATTCTGGTCCCAGTTGCGTCCGCTGATCCACTCGCCGCGTGGAACTCGGGCCGCGCGCTCGCTCACACGCCGCGCGGCGGCCTCCTCAGAATCGGCGCCCCGCAGATCCAGCGTGAGGCGAACACGGGCAAGATGCATGAGGTGACCGTGCGCGTCCACGAGCCCGGGCAGCGCAGCGCGCCCGCCGAGGTCGACGACGTCTTCGCCCGGCGCAGCGTTGACGTCGGTGCGCCGACCGGCGAATGCGACCCGGCCATCACGCACGACCAACGTGTCCACGATTGTTCCGCGCGCGTCGAGCGTGTAGATCCGGCCGTTGGTCAGCAGCATCGGCCGGTTATTCGGGTCTCACCCGGAACGCAAGGCTGATACGCGGCCCGACGGGCTCGCTCGTCTTCGGCACGCCGTGCGTGTAGTGGATCTGCGTCTCGTAGCTCATCAGGAGCAGGCTACCCGCGGCGAGATCCACGTGGAGGACGCGCCGGGGCGCCGCCTTCGCGCGGATCGTCATGCGGCGCACTGCACCCAGAGACAGCAGCACGATCGGAGAGCCACGAGCGATCTCGTCCAGGTCGTCGTTGTGCGCGGCGACGCTGTCCCGGCCGTCGCGGTAGAAGTTGAGCCCGACGCTGTTGAACGCCACACCCGTCGCCGCGATCACCTGCTGCGCCGCCGCGCGGATGGCCCGCGGCACGTCCGCAGCCGCCAACCGGAAATGACCGACGAGCCGCGGCACGTCGACCTCGCGCTCGTACATCCAGCGCCGCTGCGCCTCCCACGCCACCGCGCCGTGCACCTCGTCGAACCAGGCGCGGGCGACCTCCGGCGGCACGAAGTCCGGCGTGTAGACGATCCGCCCGCGCGCATCGTCCACGAGGACGGCCTCACGAGCTTGCGGGAACAGCCGTAGTTGGGACATGCGTTGACGACGTCGCTCTCAGCGCTCGAGATTCTCGTCGGCAATCGGCTTGCGCGCTGCCATGTTGAAGCGGCCATCGTAAATCGGGCGGCCGCCGGTCGTCGGTCCCTGATACTGCACGAAGAGCATCAGCCCACCGGTCGACGTCGACAGCGGCGCTTCCCAGTGCGGGTCCGGATAGAACAGCATCGTGCCCGGGCCGTACGTGCCCTCGCCGATCTGGAACTGGCCTTCGAGGATGTACCAGACCTGCGCGAAGTCGTGCTTGTGCAGCGGATGATGCGAGCCGGGCTCATAGCGCACGAGACCGGCATTGGGCTCGGTCGCGCGCTCCGGCCGTGGATGGAAGAGCATCTTGCTCCACTGTCCGGGCCAGCGCAGCGTCTCCCACGGCCTGTCGTCGACGTGGACGGCTTCCATCGGCTGGTGATCGGTCACGATGTTACTCATGAGGTGCGCCTCCTGGGGCGAGTCTAGCCGAGGTTCCCCGACGAGTTGATTCGCTTACGTTTTGTGGGTTCTTCACGCGGCAGGCTCGCAACCCGCTGGCAGCGTCCTTGCGTGCCACAGCTACGCCCACCCGGAAGCCGATCACCGAAGCGAACAGGAGTGAAACAATGGTATTCGACAAGATGCTCGTCGCGATCGCAATGGCCGCCTCAGCGAACGTATTCGTCGCCGAGGCCTTGGCACAGAGACCGGACGCTCCCCCACCGACGGGGCAGCGGCCGCCGCCCTCTGGTAGAGAGACACCGGCACTCGGAGCAGAGAAGACGGTCGAGGGACAGGTGAAGAGCGTCGATCCTTCCGGAACCGAGATCACGCTGACGGACGGCACCAGGCTCATGACACCTCAGGGCGCCGCGATCCGGCCAGGCGTTCTTGCCGAGGGTTCGACCGTAGTGGCCAGCTATCGAGAGGAGAACGGAAGAAACGTCCTGACCGAGCTCGCGCTGAAAGAGCCGGCCAGCTCACCGTCCACAACGCCGAGACCTTCCGCACCGACACCTCCCAGAGAATCGCCGCCGCGTTACTGACAACATTTCCCTTGAAACGCAGGGAGGCTTCTTCACGATGGTCACCGTAACCGAACGTGCCAAAGATAAGCTCAAGGAACTGCTAGAGAGCGAAACCGACGACCCGTCGGTCGGCCTGAGGCTCGCGACGGCGTCCTCCGGTCAATTCGGCATCTTTCCTGACCGGGAACGCGACGACGATCAGATCGTCGAGCACCAGGGATCCGCCGTGCTGCTGGTCGATCAGGAGATGGCGAAAGCCATCGGAGATGCAACGATCGACTATGATGAGAGCCAGCCCGATCCCCGACTGGTGATGAAACACGGCTGACGACACTCCTCCATCACTCGTGCCCGACATCAGCACAAACTGCGCGCGCCGAGCGTCAATGTGACCGCCGCTCGGCGCGCGCTGACCCCTCTGCTCTTCGTCTTCGGAGCCGGCCGCGGGGCCGGCGTGACTTACACGCGGATGAGGCTAAGATTTGCAATAGCCTAGTGAGTTGCCCACTCTGCCGACACGAGAACCCCGCCGACGCGAGGTTCTGCAACAATTGCGGCGCCGCCCTCGCGGCGCCGACGGTCACCCGCGAGCCGCGCTCCTACACGCCACGGCATCTCGTCGAAAAGATTCTTGCGTCGCAGAGCGCGCTCAGGGGCGAGCGCAAGCTCGTCACCGTCCTCTTCGCCGACGTCGCGCGCTCGATGGAAATCGCAGAGCGCGTCGACCCCGAGGAATGGCATCGCCTCCTCGATCGCCTGTTCCGGATCCTTGCGGGCGGCATTCACCGATACGAGGGAACCATCAACCAGTACACCGGTGACGGCATCATGGCGCTCTTCGGCGCGCCGATCGCCCACGAGGACCACGCGCAGCGCGCGTGTGCGGCCGCGCTGGATCTGGCGCGCGAGCTCCGCGCGCTGGCCGAAGACGTGCGGCACGCAAGCGGGCTCGAGTTCGCCGTGCGAATGGGCCTGAACTCGGGCGAGGTTGTCGTCGGCAGCATTGGCGACGACCTGCGCATGGACTACACCGCGCAGGGGCACGTCGTCGGGCTCGCCGCGCGGGTGCAACAGCTGGCGCCACCCGGCGGCGTCACCGTGACTGAGCAGACCGCGCGTCTCGCGGCGGGCTTCTTCGACTTCCTCGACCGTGGCGAGCAGAATCTCAAGGGCGCAAGCACTCCCGTGCGCGTGTTCGAGCTGCGCGGTCCGGGTCAGATCCGGAGCCGCCTCGACAGCTCGCGGGCCCGTGGCTTCTCGCGCTTCGTCGGCCGCGAGCGCGAGCTCGCGCTGCTCGAGAACGCTCTGCGCGGGGCGCAGTCGGGTCGACCGAGCGTCGTGTTGATTACTGCAGAGGCCGGTGCGGGCAAGAGCCGTCTCTGTCATGAGTTTGTCGAGCGCACGCACGGGGCGGCGGTTCACTATGCGCGAACGCTGTCCCACGGACGCACGCTCGGCTTTCACGTGATCGTCGCGCTTGCGCGCAGTCTGTTCGGCGTGGGCGAGAGCACGTCACCGTCGGACCTCCGGGCCGATGTGAGACGCGGGCTCGGAAACCTGCAGCCCGACCCGATCGCGCTCGATCTGTGGCTCGACCTGCTCGGAGTGTCCGATCATGTCCCTGCTCCTTCAGCGCTCGATCCCGAAGCGCGCCGCACACGTCTTATCCGTTCACTCGTCGATCTGATCCGGTCTCGCGGTCGGCGTGAGCTCACGTTGCTGTGGATCGAGGACCTGCACTGGCTCGATCCGGCGAGCGACGTGGCGTTGCAGATGCTCACCGAGCAACTCACAGCGCCGGAGTCAGCGGCCGCCAAGATTTTGCTGCTCGCGACCACGCGGCCCGAGTATCGGCCCGTATGGTCGTCGCGGGTCGAGCGGGTGTCGCTGGCACCCCTCGCTCTCGAGGACTCGCGGACGTTGCTCGACGACTGGCTCGGATCCGACGCCATGCTCGCGGCTCTGCGCGCGCGCATCGAGGCGCGGGCTCGCGGCAACCCGCTCTTCGTCGAGGAGATGATCCGCTCGCTGGTCGAGCGTGACGTGCTGAGTGGTGAACGCGGCGCCTACGGACTCGCCGCCCCGATCGAAGACATCACGCTGCCCGAGACCGTTCAGGCCGTCCTGGCGTCGAGGATCGATCGGCTCGGCGATCGCGACAAGGACGTGCTCCAGGCCGCGGCGGTGATCGGGCGAGACGTGCCGATCGGGTTGCTGCGTACCGTGGTCGGTCTGCCCGCGTCCGAGCTCGCCGCGTCGCTCGAACGGCTTTCAACGGCCGAGCTTCTCGGTCCCGCCGAGTCGCCAGGTGAGCATGCCTTCCGGCATCCTCTCGCGCAGGAAGTCGCCTACCGCACGCAGCTCGTGGATCGCCGGCGCGGAACCCACGCGGTCGTCGCGCGAGCGTTGCTCGACATCCACGGCGTTGCGGCCGCGACGCACGCCGCGCTCCTCGCGCATCACTTCGATGAGGCTGGCGAGCGGCTCGACGCCGCGCGCTGGCACGAGCGAGCGGGCCGACGCGTTGCTCGCAGTGATCCGGCGGATGGCGTACGGCACTGCCGTCGCGTGACCACGCTTCTCGCTGCCGTTGGCGAGTCCCGCGAGACCCTGATGCTCGAGCTCACCTCGCGTATCGCGCTCCTCGAGATCGGCCGCATCGCTGGCATCGAGGAGCGTGAGGCGCGAGACCTCTTCGACGAGGCGCGCGCGGTCGCCGAGCGACTTGACGACAAGGCAGGCCACGCGTTCCTGCTGACGTCCTACGGACGCCTGTGCGGGCTCGCGGGCGACGTCGAGCAGTACCTCGCATGCGCGGAGCGCGCGGCACAGCTCGCAGAAGGATCCGACCCAGTGCTCGAGTTCGAGATGTGCTCCGTGCTGGCCCACGCACAGCTTGCCGTCGGCCGTCTCGCTTCAGCCCGAGCGACCGCCGACCGCGCCTTGACCGAAATGGGGCGCGTCCCCGGATTGCGGGAAGCCCTCGGGCCGTCGACCGCGCCTCGCTTGTGCCGTGTGTGGTGGGCGCTGGCGGGCGCACACCTCGGGCGCATGGTCGAGGCTGAGACGGCCTTGCAAGAACTCCTCGCCGAGGAAAGTGAGCCGACACTCCAGGCTCTGTACGGAACCCACGCCTTCCTGTGTGAGGTGTTGCGTCTGCGGGGTGATCTGCCGGAGGCGCTCGCGCACGGCCGCCGCGCCGTCGAGCTCGCGGAAGAATCCGGAAGCGTCTTCTCTCGCGTCGAGGCCGCGGCGTTTCTCGGCGCTGGGGAGCTCGCGGACGGCAACCTCACGACGGCCCTCAGCGTACTCGCGCGGGCGCTGGCGCTCGCTCGCGATCGGCGGACCGCGTTGTGGTACGAGCCCCGCATTCTGGCGACGCTCGCGGACGCGAAGCTGGCCGCCGGTGACCGCTCCGAAGCCCGTGCGCTACTCTCTGAGGCGCGTGAGCTCGTCGACGGGGGACGCGGCTGGCGACTGGGCGCTTTCGATGTCGCGCTGGCGTGGGTTCACCTCGTGGCTTCGGAGAAGACCGCCGACCGCACCGCCATCGAGAGCGCGCTCGAGTCGCTGGATGCCCTCACCGCCGAGCTGGGCTCCGATCCTTACCGACGCATCGCTGCGCTGGAGCGGGCGCGCCTCGCTACATAAGCGTGTAAGCTTCGGCTGTGAGGAGGATGCGATGAAATTCATGTTCGCGATCTACCACGACGAGAAAGTCCTGGACGCGATGCCCGAGAAGGATATGCAGGCGCTTGTGGACGGCGCGATCGAGTATGCCGAGGAGCTACGACGAAGCGGCCACTACATCGCGTCGAACGCTCTGCAGCGACCCGGGACGGCCCGGACGATCCGTGTGAACGCCGGGAAGGTGTCGACCATCGCCGGTCCCTTTGCCGAAACGAAGGACCAGCTGGGCGGATTCTTCCTCATCGAGGCCAAGGACATGGACGAGGCCTGCGCGATCGCTGCGCGGTTCCCGCCGGCGCGCGTCGGCGTCGTCGAGGTGCGGGCGGTCCGCGAGCTCACGCACTCCCGTGATCGACGAGGTCTACCGCACTGAACTATCGCGAACTCGGAGCCGGACCGAACCTCACAAGATTCAGCGGGACCCCATCGAGCTCTCCGCTCGCCAAATCGCCCCGGACCACGAGTCGGGGAGCAAAAGCAGCTCGCTCTGCGCTCAACTGCACGGTATTGCCCCCGACGACGCCATTGATGGGTCCGTCCGGGATGCCGGCGCCCGTGACGGTCCCGGTCACATTCGTTCCGGTCTGTCGTAGGCGCAGCGTCATATCCGTAGTGCCTGTCGCGGTGCCTCCCATCCACGTGCCCGTGACGTCGACGGGACCAGCGCTGGCACTGGGACTCGCGGAGCTGGCGCAGCCGGCGAATGTGGTGATGAGCGATCCGAGAAGAACCAGCCTCAACGTTTTGCTCATGCCCGTTCCTCCCACGATTCGAGGCAAGCTTCTCGCACGCCGTCGCGTCGTCACAGGGCCGACTGCGGATTCCTCCGGGCCGTTAGGCCCCTCAGTGTTGCGCCGGGCTGCGGCATCAGCGCGGCTTGAGCAACTCGTTCAGTTGTTTCAGCGCCTCCGCGTCCTGGGCACTGACAGGAGGGTTGTCACAGCGAGGATCCGTGCGCTGTAACGCGCCACTCATCGCGCGCGTCAGCGGGATGGGCGCACAGCCGTGGTCGGATTCGCAGACGAGATCCCATTCGGGGCGGGCGACGATGTGGCAGCCAAAGCAGTTGCCGCCGAATCGGTTCACGACGTCGACGAACCCGCGTTTCCGGATTTTTGTGCCGTCCTTCGACACGTCGAGCTCGAAGAATTCCCAGTCATGCGTCGCCGTGTTGAAGCCCTTGTCTCGCTTGACCATGGCCTCGCCCGGAATGAGCTGAACGACGGATCCCGGTGGATACACGGCGCCTGTCGGCGATTTGGCCGCAGCCAGCGTCGCGTCGAGATGGCCTCGCAGATTGTCCACGTAGAAGTGGCGCACCGGCGTCATCTTCGTGATGCACCGAAACGAGTTGGCGTCGATCTGGTCTTCCGCACCGCTCACGCCGTCCGATAGGACGACCGCCACGGCGCAGAACATTGCTGCGGCCGCCGTCTTGAGGATCCTGCGTTTCGTCAGCTCCATCGGCGCTCTCCTTTGCGAGGTCTTCTCAAACTTCGCTCGCCCGCCGCGTGTCATCGATGAATCGAAGCGTCTCGGCGAGCTCCGGCACGATCTCGCTCGACCAGGCCACCGCGGCCCGGATCAGCGGCGTCCACCTCGCGTCCAACGTCGCCTGCGCCCAGCGCGCGGCGATCGGTTTCGACACGACCACGCCGTGCTGCAGCGTATACCGCATGCGGCACATCGTCAGCACGGCGTAGGAGCGGTAGAACGGATTGTCGAGCCAGCGCCGGCACGTTGGCGTTGGAGTCCACCAACCCCGCAGCAGACTGACGACGGCGTGGCGCAGGTCTCCGGCTTCGACCGGATCGATCAGCGTGCGC